>Ga0209011_1000966_pt1 | contig 10426 bp, 10 predicted proteins | sample BlaSpr_A8_OM1_M3_FD_187986 | JGI IMG/M metagenome (GOLD analysis project Ga0209011, IMG submission 187986) | Forest soil microbial communities from Thunder Bay, Ontario, Canada - Black Spruce, Ontario site 2_A8_OM1_M3 (SPAdes) (version 2) | ecosystem: Environmental > Terrestrial > Soil > Boreal... | reverse complement strand
CTGGCGCGTCATCAACGACCTCGATCGACTGGACGGCCTCCTGTAACCGTCGACGTACGAGCGAGAGGTGGTTGGGGAGAGTGTTGGTCGAGGATGCGCAGCTTGGCCGTCTCGTACTCCCCTGCAGACAGTACACCGATTTCCTTGAGGCGAAGATGCTCGCGCATTTCGTCGCGGAGGTGCTCGGCCCGGGTGGCCCGGCGCGCCCCCGACGCGAGCCGAATGTGCGCCGCGAGCTTTGTCATGAAACGCCGAAAGGCCTGGAAGGTTCCAAGGCCGCCGGTGCATTCGAGCAATCTCGCCCCCCCGTGGGTACTGAACAGACTCACTGTCTCAGTCGTCCTGTATACAGCCACGAGCGTCGCGAATGGCCACACTACTATGACGGTGACACACATCGGAAGCAGCCAATCATGCTGCCACCACGGCGTCGCTGAGGAGTCGATCTGCGAAGCGATCAATAACGCCAGGGCTATTAATAGCAGCGAGAAAGTGATCCATCGCCATGCGATGTGCCTCAACCGCCGTGGCGCATCGACGAACCGCAGATCGAGGACGTACTCGAGCAGGATGGAGCGTGAGTGCGAGCGTACGGAAAGATAGTAGTAGTCGATGATCTCAAGCTGCAGGACGCGTCTGCGAAGTCGGCTGCGGAACTCGATTCGCGCGTGGACCGTCCGCGCGTCCTGAAGGTCCGGCACCTGCCGCAAGTCCGACTCGAGCAGGACGTGTTCAGTCGTTGGCATCCGAGCGACGCTCGCGTACATCTTTCTTGTTTGATCTTAAGCACGCACCGTGGCTGGTTTCTGAGAACTGCGTCCCGCACCGAGACCAGTGTCCTCATCGAGACATAATCCGTCGGCATTCTGGCGCCGATAGACGCTCTATTGAACTGGCTCCTGGGGTGCCCGCTGGATCAGCCGTGGCTCGTCGAACTCGAGATTGTTGACGTAAGGCGCCACCGGATGACTGACCATCCGAGTCTGAGGATAGGTCTCCAGGAGCTCACTCGCCTCGGCTACCCTCGAGCGGAGCCAGGTATCGTAATCTTCGCGGCGCAGGATCGCGGGCATCTGGCCCGTCGTGTTGTCGATTTCGGCCAGCAACCGATTGGCCGGCACTGTCAGGAGCGCGCAGCTCTCGATGACCTCGTCATCGTCGGTCACCGAACGATCCCAAAGTACCGCAACTCCAAACACGAGACGGTTGACCAGCCGCACGTAGTACGGCTGGCGGTATCCTGCCTGAGTGCGCTGCCAAACGTAGAAGCCCGCGAGAGGCACGATGCCGCGCTGTCCATTAAACCAGGCGGTGCGGAAGTCCTCCGAGCTCAGCAGCGCGTCGCCTCGGACACGAGCGCACCCGCGCCGCGCGACGTCACCTTTTGCGGACGGCGGCACGAGACCCCACCGCATCATCACGCCCTCCGATTCGCGCTCGTGCATTCGAACCACGGGAACGCTCTGGGACACGGCAACGTTGAAGCGGACCGAGAACTGCCACCAGGGATGTGCCACGGAAAGCTCGCTTTCCGCGTCCGCCCGGTCCGGAATCACCAATCGCTCGCTCATCGAGTGCGAGCGTACGACTGATCAGCCGATAGCGGGAGATGTCCGCGCCCGGCGACAGTGGATTCCTGCGCACGGATCTGCGCTTTCCATGCCGCCGGGGGATCTACCCAGGGATCTTCAATTGATCCCCGGCTGCGAAATCGCCGGGTGCGTCACGCCCGCACCGCTCAGCAGCGCAAGTGCGAGCAACAGGCCCGCTGCTCCCGGCAATTGCCTGTTCAAAGTTTCCCTTTTATCTTCGACGCCCTGGTTGCCGGGTTGCGGTGGCTGCTCCTGCTGAGCCCCCGGGGGATGTGTTGCGTCGGTTACGGGGGCGCCTGGCGGCGGATGCGACTCTGCCCGTCTCCGCGCGACAGCGCTTTCCCCGGCCGCCGCCGTGTTACCGCGACGGATGTCCGGCCGCGGCGTGCCTGGCCGGTCACGCTCGATCTGCGCCTGGCGCTGTGGCGGCGCCGCTTGAGCAGGCGGGTGCTGGAACTGCTCGCGGACGGCCGCCTCGCGAGGCTGGTAATGGTAGTTCTGAGCCCGAAGCGCGAGTTGCTGATCCCCACGGGGATAACGCTCCCCTGAATACTCGCGCTGGTACGTCGGCAGCGGAGCCGGCGCAGGAGCGGAGGCGCGGTCCCAGCGATCCCAGCCACTGCGACGCTGTTCCCAGTTACGACCCCAGTGCTCGCCCCAGCGGGGTGGCGCTTCGGGACTCCAGCCGCCAAAGTACCCAGGCGGCTGTCTGTAGTAGCGAACAGGGACTCGCAATACGAACAACGGCACCGACTCAGGGGCCACCATGTCCCACGGCCCGTCGTACCACGAGCTGGCGTACCAGCTATCCTGTGCGTACACCCAGTACAGACCGTCGTAGAAGAAGAAGTTCGAGTCCAGGCGCGGGGCGTAGTAGACCGGGTAGCCCGGTACCGCCACCAGATCGGGGTAGGCTCCCAGGTTGATTCCGATGCTGACCTGAGCGCCGGCGGGAGCGCACGTGCCAAAGAGCATGCAGGCAACGATAACTGCTGGGCGCATTGTCCGTGCTCCGGTTCGAAAGCTTGAAACGATGGATCGCGGTCACAGACTATCGGATTGCCTTCGAATTGTTCCGTGCGCCACCGTACGAACGGTGATCACCGGTGCGCTCCAACACTGCGGCCGACCTCACGGCCTCAGGAACGCATCTGCAGCGCCATCGCCTCGGCGGAGTACCGCTCTTTGTCATCGATGACCAGCACGCTACGTGCAACGCCTGCGAGAGGCACAGCGTGGCGGCTCAGACGGGTTAGCCCGCGGGCGATCTCATTCGGGCGCAATACGAAACCCACGCACCCCGTTTCAATGGCGCAGATGGGCATGCTGGGAAAGCGCGCAGATCCCGGGTACTGCGCAAATGTGGTGCCACCGCCTTGCTTGATCGCTCGTATGCCGAGGGAACCGTCGGAGCCTGCGCCCGAGAGGACCACGCCGATCGCGCTATCGCCACGCTCTTTCGCGAGCGAGGTGAACAGAATATCCCCAGGAAGATGGAGTTTGCCTGCGTTAGGCGTCACGCGAATGCGGCGACCGGTCATTGTCAGCGTACTATTTGCGGGTATCAGGTAGACATGGTCTTGCTCCGCCACCACACCGTCGTGCGCGAGCATCACTGGAAGAATCGTTCTCTTGGCGAGAGCTTCAGCCAGCAGCCTCTCACGCCCCGCATTGAGATGTTGAACGACAATAAAGGCCGCACTGTAGTCAGCTGGCAGAGCGGACAGCAGTTCGGAAACGGCCTCAAGGTCGTCTGCGGAGGAGGCCACGGCTACGATAGGAGATGTATCCATTTACTGCTCACGAAAGGCTTCGAGGCCCTTCCGTCATCAGTTGGGTATGCACGCTCCACCCTGCTTGCGAAAGCCCTCCACGCAAGTCCACCCATTGCCGGAATAGTCAATGTACGCGCTCGCAGGCACCAGCAGCGCTACGCAGCGCGAATCTTCCTGCCTGAACCCGCGCTCACATTTCCAGTCGTTGCCTCTCGTGTCCAGATAGCCGTTCGCGGGTACCTCAACCGGCACGCAGGCATCGGCGCGCTTCATTAATCCTCGTTCGCATGCCCACTCATCGCCGGCGCGCAGCAGAAATCCGTTTGCCGGCACTCTCACCGCTGTGCACTTCTCCCCGTCGAGACGATAACCGCGATCGCATTCCCAACCGCGGCTGTAGGATGAATCCGCGGAATATGCGTTCGCCGGCACGACGACGTGCGTGCAGCCGCCGCTTGCCTCGCGATAGCCGCGATTACATTGCCATCCGGGGCTGAAAGGCTCATCGTCCGGATGAGCGTCGGCCGGTACCTTGACCGCTTTGCACCCTTGATCGACCTTACGGTATCCCCGATTGCAGTCCCAATCGCTCCCGAAAGAGTTCAGATAGGCATTCGCCGGCACTTTGATGGCGACGCAAGCTTCCTCGACTCTCCGAAATCCTCGCGAGCACTCCCAGCTGCTCCCATAGCGGCTCGTGTGAGCATTGACCGGCAGCACACTCATGTCGGTTTGGGACGAGACGCTTGCGGATGCAGTGAGCAAAGACGCCGCGAGAAACAGACGCGCCATCGAGATGGGCCGCTGTCCTTGTTCGATACGCATGGAGACTCCTTTTCACGGCCGCGTGTCGTCCAAAGTTGCGCGCCGCCGCGAGTTCCGTCCGTCCGCTACCGCACCTCCAGGCGCCATACGTGTGCTGACGAACAGACCCCCAGACCTGCGCTGTGTAGCCTGCGCATTCACAGCATGTATGCGAATGGCGATTACGAGTAGCGCCTAAGAACTTCGCGCACTCTCCACTATTCGTCCATTCGAGCAACCCTAGGTAAAAGCATGAAAACGCTCTATTCATTGAGCATTGTGACAGCATTGGGCCTCACAAGTGCGGTGTACGCGCAGGCGCAGACATCCCCCAACACACCAACCGAGACAACTTCGAGTCCGCAGACGAGCGCGGACGCCACCCCCACACGCCTGGCGGATTCGGGCACTTACGGAAGCGCCAAGGTACCGCTGGCGTCAAAACTTGTCGGTATGAAGGTCCAGACTGCCTCAGGGGACAGCCTCGGCCAGATCAAGCATGTCGTCATCGACAAGAGCGGGCAGACGAGCTACGCGGTCATCGCCTATGGCGCCACCGTCGGTGCCGCCGGTAAGCAGACCGCCGTGCCGTGGGCGGCCGCGAGTCCGATGATTCACGGCGATAAGCTCGTGATGGATCAATCGCAGCTGGAACAGGCGCCGGTCCTTTCGAACAGCCAGAAGCTGGACCCCTCGAGCGGCACCTGGAGTCGCGACGCCAACGTGTATTGGCGCTCAGTCAAGATGCGTTCCGTAGATCCGCAGCCGAGCAGCGCCCCCGGCGCGAGCCCGCCGAAGTAGTAGCAATCTCACCGTCTGCGACAGGACGCAGACCAAGTTACGGGGCGCACGGGCGCCCCGTTTTGTTCGCGCCAACGGAGCATCTTGCGCCTCAACCCCTCGGAGCGTTGCATTCCGACAGCCCGCGCCCGTCACTATCAGACAGTCTTGAGGACCCCTTGCACCGGAACCTCGACCGCGTACCCACGCACTGAAGCGACTGCCTCAGACACTCTCCATGGCCGCGGCAACGCGTATTTCCGAGCGATCGAGACGAATTCACCCCATTCAGTCTGGTCGAACTTCTTATCTGAGCTCGTCCACTCCCGGATGAATCGGGAGGGAGTCTCAATCTCTCGGCGCAAGCACGCACCGTACGGCTCATCCGCTTGGCGCGTGCGCGCGGCAGCTGCGCTTGCGATTCCTGCGAATTCCGCGAGACAGCCCGCCGACACCCGCACGCTGACACCCTCTGCGCTGAGCTGTTCTTTGAGCATGCGCGTGGCATTTGTGGATTTGGGAACGAAGAAATCGATCGCGGAATCCAAAAGCTTCATAATCTCTCGCGGGTATCTTCGAGCCAGTCGCCGATAGAGGGTTCGGAGGCGCTCGTTCCACAGGTGTTCCAACTCGTCGGCGAGCGGTTTCGCCGTGATTGGAGCGGTCTGGTGATGCATAGCTGTCTTCCTTGGACTAGGCGCCTTTCCGGCGCAACATTGCGCGCACGTTGGACGCCGTTAGGACCGACAGGTACGAGCGAACTGTCGCGCCCAGTTCGAGGCGCGAGAATTCCTGTGCAAACAGACGCCGGACTTCCACCAACGGTGCACCGGTACGGTCGCGCAACGAACTGATCGCACGCTCTTGTCTGACAGCCTCCTTGCCGCCTTCGGGAAGTGAGCTCATCGAAACCTCGCCGTGAATTCGAAACCCATGTTGAGGCTGGTTCCTGCGGCGGGTCGGTGCGCTGACACACAGACGGCGACTGTGCACAAGACGCCACATCACGAGTCTTGTGGTTCCTAAGTGTTTGATATGGCCTTAGAAATGGACTTCGTCGGTCCAGTCCATCATTGGACCGAGCCTCTCAGGCGACGCGACCGGCGTTGACACCACTCGCTTGATCCCGCCTCGCGACCGCGGCTAGCGAAGGCCCACCGCTGCTGGCTCCGCGCAGGGCCGCGGCGTGAAATCAGAAATGGTAGTTGATGTGCGCCTTGAACCAGCGCGGCATGCCGGGGTAGACCTGCGCCAGGCCGTTGATCGAGGTGTTGTCGAAGCCCATCGTGCCGTAGTGCTTGTCGGCCAAATTCTCGACCGATGCGCCGATCTCGAACTTGCCGCCGGCCGGGGTGTAGTTCAAGCGCACGTTCGCGAGCCCGAAGCCCGACTGCTCGACGACCGGCAGGTCCGTCAGGTTGAACCAAAACCTTGAAAGATAGTTGCCGTCGACCTGGAAGGACATGCGTCCTGATCCAACCGGAAACGTGTAGCGTGCCAGCGCATTCGCGGTCCAGCGCGGTGCGTTGCCCGGCACAAAGTCGCCATTGATGCGCTCGCCCGCCGCCGTGCAGCATCTGCCCAGCACGTTCTTGATGATCGCATCGACGTACGCGACACCCGCGCCGAAGCGCCACGATTCGGTCGGCGCCCACTCGAGCTCGAGCTCGGCGCCCTTGTGCGTGGCGTCCGCGTTCACGACCTGCTGCAACAGGCCGATCACATAGACGAGCGCCTGGTAGTCCTTGTAGTCGTAGTAGTAGGCGGCACCGTTCAGCCTCAGCTTGCGGTCGAGGAACTCCGATTTGACGCCCACCTCGTAGGAGGTCAGCGTCTCCGGCTTGAAGGTCATGCCGTTGACGTCGACGATGAAGGCCGGGAACAGTGGCGCATTGTAGCCGCCGCCCTTGACACCGCGGTTGTAGCTCACGTACGTCAGTAGGTCCGGTGCCAGATGGAAGTCGAGCTCTGCTTTGCCGCTGAACAGGCTATCCGAGCGACTGTTGCTGTAATCGGTGAGCGAGACGCCGGCAAGCCGCGTGAGTCTCAAAATGCTGCCGGTGGTGCTCTGCGGGAAGAATTCATACGGAAACCAGGTGAATTGGAAGTCCTTCTTGTCCGAGGTCACGCGGGCACCGACCGTCAAGCCGACCAGGTCGCTCAAGCGGTATTCGACCTGGGCGAAGGCGGCGTATGACTTGGTCAAGAGCTCATACGGGGAGCGCGTCGCCGGGATTCCGCCGGCATTGCGCCCTGCGCTCGCGGGCGCCTGGACGAAATCGTTCCAGTACGGAGGCGTCCCGTACGGCCACGCGCCGGGAACGTAGACACACGGTGCGGGGGCCGGGTTCGGGCAGCCGTTGGGGTTCGCAGGGTTGTCAAACTCTTCCGCGGTGAAGAACGACGGGCCCTGCCATCCTTCGTAGTATTTGCCGTCGATCCGCAGGCCGTAGAGTCCCGCGGTCCAGTTCAGCCGCTTGTCGCCGCCGTTCAGGCGAGCTTCGATCGACTGCTGGTCGACGTTGCTGCCGTTGAAGAACTGGAACAAGGTCACGGGCGATGCGTCCGAGTCCTCCTGGTAGTCCTTGCGGAACGACGAGTAGTCGCCGACGATCGTCAGCGTGGTGCCGCTTAAGGCGCGCGTGTACTTGGCGGTCAGGCCGCTGCTCTTGAGACGCGTGTAGCCGCTGATGCTGTCGCGGATCGTGAACGGGCCGCTGTTCGGCAGGCTGCTGGCGTTGCAGCCCGCGCATCCGCCGTAGAAGTTCTCGTTTGGGCCGACGAAGACGTCGACCCCGTTGCCGATGTACTTCGTCGCATACTCTTCCCAGGAGCCCGCGTGCACGTCGGTGCGGCCAAAGCGCGCGAGCAGCAGCAGCTGCGCGCTGTCCGGAAGCTTGAACAACAGCTGGCCGCGCAGCGCCCAGTCGTTGCCGTTTTCGGCATCGCTCGCCGGACCGAAGGTGTTCCTGAACAGCGGATCGTAGTGGTTCGTCTGGAACGCTAAACGCCCGTCGACGCCGTCCCACACTGGTCCGTTGATCGCGCCCTCGATACGCACGAGATTGCGCTGGCCGAAGGTCGTGTCGAGGTAACCCCCGGCCTGGTCGGTCGGTTTGCGGGTGATGAAGTTCGCGAGGCCGCCGGTCGCGTTGCGGCCGAAGAGCGTGCCCTGCGGTCCGCGCAGCATCTCGACGCGGTCGATGTCGAAGGTCGAGAATGCCAGACCGATCATCTGGCTGACGTAGACGTCGTCGACGTATATCGCAGCCGGGCTCTCCTGGTGGTCGGCGAAGTCGTTCTGCACCACGCCGCGAATCGCGAGGCTGAAGGAGGAGGGACCGTTCGGCTGCGTCAGCACGACCCCCGGCATCGATTTCGTGATGTCGGTGGCGTTCACCACGCCGAGGTCGGTCAGATCGGAACCGCTGACCGCGGAGAGTGAGATTCCGATTTCCTGCAGGTTCTGCTCGCGCTTTTGCGCCGTGACGATGACCTCTTCGAGGCCACCGCTCGTCGCCGCCGGCTGCTGCGCGCGTGCAGTCGGCGCGCCCGCGAACGATGCCAGGGCGGCCGCGGCCAGGATGGCGACGTAAAACCGAAATGCTCCAGGGCTGACTGGCTGCATGATCTGCTCCCTTCACCCGGGTGGCGCGCATCAGGCGTGCGACCGAGTGGACCCCTGTTTGGTTGTTGGCGTTGTCGGTTGCGTCGCGGCACGGCGCACACGCACTTTATCCGTTCGGCGCGCCGGAGGGAACCCGCGGCCGGATCTGCCGAAGGTGAGCCCCCGTGTCGCCCGCCCGCCCAAGGCGGCAGACCCGTAGTGCATCGCAGCGAGGCAAGACCGGGAGCGCCACCTCCCGCTTTTGCGTGTCGCAGGCCGACCGGCTAAGGTCCGGGGGCCGAACGGCCGGAGTGTCCTCATGAGAATCATGCTCACGCTGATCGGTCTCGCGCTCGCCGGACCGGTCGCGGCGCAGACCTATGCGATTCGCGCCGGCACGCTGATCGATCCGGCGCGCGGCACGGTCGAACGCGACCAGGTGGTGCTGGTTGCGGACGGGCGCATTAAGTCGATCGCGCCGCTGCCGGAACTCCCCGCTGGCGCCACGCAGATCGATCTGTCGCGCGAATGGCTGATGCCGGGACTTATCGATGCGCACACTCACCTGACGCTGACCGAAGTCGTCGGTGGGTCAGCACCGTTCGAGTCGTTCTACATCCTCGAGAGCACGGCCTATCGGGCGTTGCGCGGCCTGCACAACGCGGCCGGCGTGCTCGCCGCCGGCTTCACGACGGTGCGCGATGTCGGTAATGCCGGTGACTACGCCATGGACGACGTGCGGCGGGCGATCGATGCGGGGTGGTACCAGGGCCCGACGATCATCACCAGCGGCAAGATCATCGCGCCGTTCGGCGGCCAGTCGCACGGCATTCCGCCTGAGCAGGGCGCATTCTGGAAGTACGAGTACCTCGACGCGGACGGCCCAGCGGAGATACGCAAGGCGGTGCGAACGAATCTCTATCACGGCGCCGGCGTCATCAAACTGGTGCTGGACAACAACCGCTACCATTACTCAGTCGAAGAAATACGGGCCGCAGTCGACGAAGCGCATCACGCCGGCGTGCCGGTGTCAGTGCACGTGTTCGGCGGTGAGGCCGCCGACAACGCAATCGAGGCGGGGGTCGACTCGATCGAGCACGGGTTCTTTCTGACCGATGCACAGCTCACGCGCCTGCGCGACAAGGGCATCATGCTCGTCAGCACCGACTTTCCGCGCGCGCACCTCGATATCATCGGCACCTCCGGCGGCATCCTGCCGCCTCCGGAAGTGCTGGCACCGAAGATTATCGATCGCTTGCGGCGCGCCCATCGCCTCGGGGTCCACCTGGTCTTCGGCAGTGACACCGTGATGGACGTGGCCGGCCGCTCGCGTGCCGACCTGATGCTCGACTATCTCGCAGTCTGGCGCGCCGCGGGCGTGCCGCCGACAGAGGTGCTGAAGAGCATGACGAGCGAAGCGGCCAAGCTGCTGAGGGTCGCGGGCGAGCGCGGCCATATCGCCGTGGGCGCCGCCGCCGATCTGATCGCAATGCCGGCCGACCCGCTCGCCGACACCGAGAGTCTGCGGCGCATTGACTTCGTGATGAAGGACGGGCACATCGTGCGCCAGGGTCCGGCGGCCGCCCGACCGTAGCCGGTAAGAAAAAGGAGTTGGCAACGGCACCAACTACCGAAATAATCCCTATAACGAAAAAGAGAGGCCGCACGAGCGAGCCGGGCGCGGCAAGCCGGAATCACCTTGATGGCGCCGCGCCGGCCGGGATTGAGCTGCGCGGCGCGTCTGCAGGAGGTGTGCCATGTCGAATCGCCCGAGCCTTCCCGCTCTGCTCGCGCTCGTGACCGTATGCGCCGGCGCGCTGCTCGCGGTAAAGCCCGCCGGCGGGGCGGACGCGGCAGCGGAGGCAGCG
>Ga0209011_1000965_pt1 | contig 10427 bp, 8 predicted proteins | sample BlaSpr_A8_OM1_M3_FD_187986 | JGI IMG/M metagenome (GOLD analysis project Ga0209011, IMG submission 187986) | Forest soil microbial communities from Thunder Bay, Ontario, Canada - Black Spruce, Ontario site 2_A8_OM1_M3 (SPAdes) (version 2) | ecosystem: Environmental > Terrestrial > Soil > Boreal... | reverse complement strand
CGCGCAACCGGGCTCGCCGCGATGATTGCAATTACGAAACTTGCAGTGTTCCGCCAGCGCCAGGACATCGTCAAATACCTCAGCAACGCCTGTCTCGCTTTGCCATAGTTGTAGCTCGCGCATTCCCGGCGTATCGATCACGATGCCGCCACCTGCGAGGAAAAACATTTGTCGCGATGAAGTAGTGTGCATACCGCGATCATCTTCTTCGCGAACTTCCTGCACGCGTTGCTGTTTTCCGACTGAGCCGGCGAGCAATCTATTTATGAGCGTAGATTTTCCTACTCCAGATGAACCAACAAATGCTGAAGTCTCGCCGCGCAAGAGATAATTCTGCACAGCTTGGAGTCCGCTTCCGCCACGCGCGCTCAGCAGATGGATGGGCGTTTCACGCGCAATCCGCGAGACCTCTGCGACACTAGGCGACGGATCGGCACAGAGATCCGCCTTATTGAGCAAGACCACGGGTCGCGCGCCGCTCTCGCTAATCAATGCCAGATAGCGCTCGATGCGTTTCGCGTTCAGCTCGCGATTGAGGGAGCTGACGATGAATACCGTGTCAAGATTTGTGGCCACAATTTGTTCGTCAAATGCCCGTCCCGCGGCCTTACGCGCGAGCTTGCTTTTTCTCGGGAGGATTCTCTCGATTCGCGCCCGGTTTTCTTCAGGGCGCGGCACGATGGCGACCCAGTCACCGACAGCCGGAAAATCCTCACGTGTTTTTGCGTCGTGCTGAATCTTACCGGAGATTTCCGAGAGCAATTCTCCTTCGGTACCGCGCACGCGATAAAATCCTTTTAATTCTTCGATGACCCGCGCGGGGCGAAGCGCCGCATCCTGCAGTTCACCGAAATGTTTTTCGAAAAACGGACTCCACCCGAGATCCGCAAGATTCACGTCCCATCTCCTATCCAGCGTCACGCCATCATGCGACTGCCGCTCATGCTTATTGTAATGAAAATGTTAGCTTCCGGCGCGAACACACCATTACGGCGCGGGAACATCCGTTGCGAGAGGAACGCGGCCTGCAGAATTACCGAGCGCTAGAGAACCGATTTAGAGGCAGGCCTATTCTCCGGTTGAAATCGGCATGCATAGGCGCCTCCTGGGTTGGAATCGTTCCTTAGGGGACATGCAAAAATACACCGAAAGTGCGGCTTTGACAAGAACCGGGGAAATACCCGGAGAAGCAAGACAGCACCAAATAGGTTCTTTGCCGCCGGCACTCGCGCGCTAGCGTTAAAACCACGTATACTGTTTCGCGCGTTAGGATTTTACGATCATCGACCCGCGGCAAAGGGCTGCGCTTTTAAATTTCGTGAGAGGTCTGCTCGTGTCCAGCTCGACGTTTCAGTCGCGCATCGATCCCCAATCACCAGAGTTTGCAAAGAACACACGCACAATCGTTGACCTCCTGACCGAATTCAAGAACGAGGAGGAAACGATTCGGCAGGGCGGCGGTGCGAAAGCGATTGAGGCGCAACACAAAAAGCGCCGCCTGACGGCGCGCGAGCGCATCGCCAAACTGATTGATCCGGGCCGCACTTTTTTCGAGCTAGGGATTTATGCGGCGTACGAGATGTACCAGGAATGGGGCGGCGCGCCCGCCGCAGGGGTGCTGACGGGGCTGGGGCGAGTGGCCGGACGCCTGATGATGATCATTGCCAACGACGCTACGGTGAAAGCCGGAGCGTTTTTTCCGATGACCGCGAAGAAAGTGATCCGCGCCCAGAATATTGCTATCGAGAATCATATCCCGACAATATATTTGGTCGATTCGGCGGGAGTATTTCTGCCATTGCAGGAGGACGTCTTCCCGGACACCGATGATTTTGGCCGTGTGTTCCGCAACAACGCGGTAATGAGCGCGATGGGCATTCCGCAAATAACGGCCATCATGGGAATGTGCGTTGCCGGCGGAGCGTATCTTCCGGTGATGTGCGATCACATTTTAATGACCGACGGCTCAGGTCTCTTCCTGGCGGGTCCAGCGCTCGTGCAGGCGGCAATTGGTCAAAAGGTTTCCGCGGAAGAACTCGGCGGCGCAAAGATGCATGCTTCTGTCAGCGGCACCGTGGATTTTCGTGAGCCCGACGACGACTCGTGTATTCGGCGAGTTCGCGAGCTGGCAGATAAAATGGGCCAGCGTCCTAGCGCGCCGTTCAGTCACAAAAAAGCCGCTGAACCGCTTTTGGCGGGCGAGGAACTTTACGGAATTTTTTCCGGAGATCCCGGAAAACAATACGATATGCGCGAAGTTATTGCGCGCATCGTGGACACAAGCGAGTTTGTGGAGTACCGCGCTGAGTATGGCGAGACGGTTGTGTGCGGCTACGCGCGGATTGGAGGTTGGGCAGTGGGCATCGTTGCCAATCAAAAAAAGCACGTACAGACCACTGACCCACACACCGGGCAAAAACGCCTTGAATTCGGGGGCGTCATCTATACAGAATCGGCGGAAAAGGCGGCGCGGTTCATTCTGGACTGCAATCAGAATCTAATTCCGTTGATTTTTCTTCATGACGTCAACGGCTTCATGGTCGGCAAAGAGGCAGAATGGGGCGGGATTATTCGCGCGGGCGCAAAAATGGTCAACGCTGTTTCCAATAGCGTGGTACCCAAGATTGCGGTTATTTGCGGGGGGAGCTTTGGTGCGGGCCATTACGCGATGTGCGGCAAGGCGTACGATCCGCGATTTATATTTGCCTGGCCCACCGCTCGATATGCAGTGATGGGCGGGGATGCGGCGGCAAGCACGCTCGTCGAAATCCGAGTTAAACAATTGGAACGTGAGGGAAAGGAAATATCGGATAAGGAAAAAAGAGAATTGCTGGCCTCGATTCGAGCCACTTACGAACACCAGACGGATCCACGCTACGCAGCGGCGCGGCTCTGGGTCGATGCGATTATTGATCCGGCCCATACACGCGATGCATTGATTTGCGCTCTGGATGCGGCCGGATTAAATCCGGAAGTCCGCGAATTCAAAACGGGCGTTTTACAGACATAATCGCAGAGTTCCAAGATCAAAACGCTCGGTTTCCACATTAGAGCGTGATTGCTGAGTCGCCATGAATTCTGAGTCTGTGAAGATTGTCGAATGCCCGCGCGATGCGTGGCAGGGATTACCGGAAATCATTCCGGTAGAAGTCAAGGTTGAGTATTTGCGTAGCTTGATTAGTGCTGGTTTCCGGCATATTGACGCGGTCAGCTTTGTCTCGCCAAAACACGTGAAACAAATGGCCGACAGCGAAGCAGTAATGGCGAAACTGGCCGCGTTCCTGCCCGCTGGAAGTGCGGCGCCGGAAATTATCGGAATTGTGGTGAACGAAAAAGGAATCGAGCGCGCTCTAGCGACGCCCGGCGTTACGACGCTCGGTTATCCGTACTCGATCTCAGCTTATTTCAGGCGTGCGAATGCCCATATGACGCGCGCGGAATCACGCGCAATCGTTCAAACACTAAAGAAAGCTACGAACACGGCCGGACGCGAACTGGTGGTGTACATCTCGATGGCTTTTGGAAATCCCTACGATGAACCGTGGGGCCCGGAAATCGTTGAAGAAACACTGGAATGGTTGAAAGGACTGAATGTGCGAACGGTTTCGCTCGCGGACACGGTCGGCACGGCGACGCCTGGCGCGGTCGGAAAACTTTACGCGGCCCTGAAGGATCATGTCGCGGGCATTGAGCTTGGGGTGCATCTGCACAGCCGGCCAAAAGGCGCGGCGGACAAAATTCGTGCGGCGTACGAAGCCGGATGTAGGCGTTTCGACTGTGCATTGACGGGGCTGGGGGGCTGCCCGTTCGCGGGGGACGATCTGGTCGGAAACGTTGCCACGGAAACAGTTCTGGAAACGCTGACTAAAGCCGGCGCTAAAACAGAAATCACGATTGCGTCACTTGGGCCAGTGATTGAGATGGCCAACGAAATCCGCGCGAAGTATACGCACACGCCATTCGTCAATTGAAGAGATCAGGGCACCGCAGTTTCTAATTACACCCAATGCCTTACAGCACACTGACGCTCGCGGTTTCCGAGGACATCGCCACTATCACGCTCAGTCGTCCTGACAAGCGCAATGCGATTTCAACGAAAATGATGGAAGAGCTTTTGGCCGCTCTTGATGAAGCGGAGCACGACAATTGCGTCGTAGTCATATTGACTGGCGCGGGAAAAGCGTTCTGCTCGGGGATGGATTTGGAGATGCTGGCGGCAATCGCGCGGCAATCACCTGCGGACAATTTGCGAGATTCGCAGCGCATGGCAGATATGTTCCGGCGGATTTGGTGTTTTCCGAAACCTCTGATTGCGGCGGTGAATGGGTCCGCAATTGCAGGAGGGTGCGGGATCGCAACGCTTTGCGATTTCACCTTGGCGGTACCGGACGCTAAGTTCGGTTACACGGAAGTGCGCATTGGATTCATCCCCGCAATTGTTTCGGTGTTTCTGACGCGGCAGATTGGCGAGAGGCGCGCTCGTGACCTACTGTTGAGCGGACGGATTTTTGACGCGGCGGAGGCGGCGGACCTTGGTCTGGTTAACATCATCGTTCCGCCGGAGAAACTCCTCGATACGGCGCGGGAGCTAGCTGCTGCTCTGGGGACATCGAGCCCGACAAGCCTTCGGGAAATGAAGCGATTGCTTTGTGACTCCGCCGCTGCGACGCTCGATGCGGATCTCGAACGCGCTATCGCACAGAACGCGCGCATCCGGGGAACGCGAAATTTCCGGGAGGGGCTGGCCGCTTTTCTCGAAAAACGCAAGCCCGTGTGGGGAGCGGAGTAATGGTACACTTTTGTGCCGATGAAAGAATTTGTGGAAGCAACAGTGCGGGTGCGTTACGCAGAGACCGACCAGCTCGGCGTTGTTTATCATGCGAATTACTTTGTGTGGTTCGAGGTGGGGCGCGTGGAGTTGATCCGCGAACTGGGAATTGTCTATAAACAAATGGAATTTGAGGACGATTGCCACATCGTCGTGACCGAAGCGCAATGCCGCTACGAGAGACCGGCGCGATACGATGATGTGCTTCGGGTGCGCACGCGTATCACGGAAGTGCACACACGCACAATCAGCTTTGGGTATGAGGTCATTCACGGCGAGACCGGGAACTTGCTGGCGCGCGGCTCGACCAAGCATGTGGTGTGCGGGCGCAACGGACGTCCAAAAACACTGCCGGACAAGTATCGTAAAGTATTCGCGCAGCTTCCGGCGACCAACGTGGCATATTCCTGACGATGACCCTGGAAATCACCGGTAACGATCTCACCTTCGAGCAACTGCACGACGTTGTCTTTCAAAATAAAAAGGTCACACTGAGCGCAAGCGCGAGTGAACGGATGCAAGCTTCACGCGCGGTCATTGAGAGGCTCCTGAGTTCGGGTGAAACCGCTTACGGCATCAACACCGGCTTCGGGAAACTGGCGAGTGTACGAATTTCCGCGGATCAACTGCGACAATTGCAGATTAATTTGGTGCGTTCACACGCTTGCGGAGTTGGTGCGCCACTGGGCGTAGCGGAGACGCGCGCGGTCATGCTGCTTCGCGCGAATGCCCTGGCCAAGGGCCTGAGCGGCGTGCGCCCGGTCCTGGTCGAATCACTTTGCGAACTGCTCAATCGCGGCGTGCATCCGGTCATTCCATCGCAAGGTTCGGTTGGCGCATCGGGTGACCTGGCTGTGCTGGCGCATCTTGCCCTTGTCATGGTTGGTGAGGGACAAGCGCGCAGCGGAAATACCACCTTCCCGGGGGACGAGGCGTTGCGGCGGGCGGGACTGACTCCCCTGACCCTTGAAGCCAAGGAAGGCATTTCGCTGCTGAATGGAACGCAAGGAATGCTGGCCCTGCTCAGCCTGGCGCTCGATGAAGCGGCAACACTAGTGGATACAGCCGATGTTGCGGCTGCTCTTTCGCTGGATGCATTGCGCGGAAGTCCCGGCGCCTTCGATGAGCGGCTGATGCAAGCACGTCCGTTCGCGGGAGCGGGAGTGACGGCGCGAAACATTGCCCGATTGAATCGCGGGAGTCAGATACGCGAATCGCATCGCTCAGCGGAAACAGATCCACGGGTGCAAGACGCGTACAGTGTTCGGTGTACGCCGCAAGTTCACGGCGCGGTGCGCGATGCACTCTCGCAAGCGCGTGCCGTTGCGGCGATTGAGCTCAATAGTGCAACCGATAATCCTTTGGTGTTTGTGCACGAGGGCGGAACGGGTCAGGATGAGCTCAGCCATAAAGGACAGGGCGAGGTGATCAGCGGAGGAAATTTTCACGGGCAGCCGCTGGCGATGGCCGCCGATCAAGTGGCGATTGCACTGGCGACGCTCGGAGGAATCGCAGAGCGCCGCGTTGACCAGATGACCAATCCATGGACGAGCCTGTTGCCGGCGTTCCTTACGCCTGATCCGGGTCTCAATTCCGGATTCATGATTGCGCAGGTGACCGCTGCGGCACTGGCAAGCGAAACTAAGGCTTTCGCGGTGCCGCACTCGGTGGACTCCATCGTTACTTCGGGCAATCAGGAGGATTACGTGTCCATGGGCATGGGTGCGGCAAAACGGTTGCGGCCTATGCTCGACAATGTACGGAATATACTGGCGATCGAGCTGCTGTGCGCGTGCCAGGGGATTGATCTTCTCGCGCCGCTACGCACGAGTGCGGCAGCGCAAAGGGCTTATGAATTGGTGCGGTCGGCGGCGGCAAAAGTCGTCGCCGACCGTCCCCTGGCGACGGACATCCAATTGGTAACATTCATTATTTCGCGCGGTGAGTTTGCAAAGTTGCTGGAATGAGCCGTTTGAAGGATGAACGACTGTGCAGAACGCCGCGTGGCGATGCGTGCGACTCTACCTTCCATGAGTTCCGGGAAGGCCGGCTTTACGTCTGAGCTTTTTGGTGCGGAAGCGCGGTTGGCGTTTCCACGACAGGAACTGCGAGACACTTTCCGCAACCGGCTCGACTTTTCCTCCGATGCGGCGATGGCGAAACGCTGGTGCGTCGTCTAATCGGGCCGGTGAGGTTTGCACAACGTAGCAGCTATCCCCACAAATTACCGTCCAATGGAACTCCCTGCGCGAAGATGTCGACGTACCAGGAGGAGAATTGGAATGATGAGAAAAAGAAACAAGAGCGCAATGGCCAAAAACGTGAGTCGCACGTTTCCTTCAAGAGCCAAAATATAGTTCTACCTTGTCGGCTGCTGCTGCGCAGCGTATCAGGTCAGAGTCTGAAACAGAAACGTTCCCAACCGCAATCCCGCCACATAGCTAAACGGCGGCAACTCGAGCGAATAATGACCGCAGGGAAGCCAAAGAAATTCAGGAGCGCCACCGTGCGCATGCAAGGCGTCAAGCATATTCTTGGTCAGCGCAGGAACGAAGGTTGGATCGTAGCGACCCGAAATCATCAGGCAGCGCTTCCCCGCTCCCAGCCCACGCTCTACGTAAGGCATGGGGCTGATCGGAGCCCAATATTGGCGCAGCTCGTCCGGGGTAACATTCGCTCTCATTGCTTCCCAAACGTGACTGGTGGTGATGCCCGTGCTCAAGACGTCGGCAAAATACGTGGAGACGTGGAGAAACGCGCCAGCGCGGACGCGAGGCTCGTGGACCATCGTGATGTAGCCCACCGAAGAGCCGATGCTTGTGCCCAGAATTCCCAACCGCGTGTAACCTTGCTGCTCGAGCCACATCAGGCAGCGCCGCGAGTCGGTGACGGCTTGCTGGTTGGCCTGCAGCGTCAACCCAATATTCGAGCCGACTAATTGATCGGCGCGTTCGTGCCCCGGCACCATACGGCGATCGTGATAGGGCATGCTCATTTTGAGGGCAGTGATCCCAAGTTTGTTGAGCCACCGGCAGAGCTCGACTTGGCCATGCCATTTGGCATTCCAGTTGGGAAGCACCAGAACGGCAGGGCCAGATTTCTTTGCCGGATAAAAGCGGGCGCTGACGACATTGTTCACCGGCCACGGTGAAATGACGGCACTGGAAAATGTCAGCACATTATCTTGGAGACGATAATCGGTAGCCGGGTCGGCGGCAAACCACTCATGACTGCTCGCGAGCGTTTGCTGCGACCACCGGCGCAACCAGGCGCGCAGATCGGGTTCATCCGCTCGACCGCCAATGTGCTCAAGACCCCATTCGAAGGGCCGTACCATGCGGTTGTCGTCAGTGGTCCAGCGACGATGCTCGTACCGGCGGATCGCTTGTTCAAGCCAGGACATGGGACTCGAACGTTTGAATATACTTCAGAGGCCCGAGCCGCGCAAACTGATGCGCAATCTGTGGGGCATGCGCGGACGAGTGCGACGCGTGGCGCTCGGAGTGAAGAATCAGACACGAGTGGCGCGCGATTGCTTGAGTGACCTGAACCGTTATGGCACAGTCAATTCGTGGTTACCCTCGTCATCTTTGTGTTCGGCATGCTTATCGGCAGCTTTTTGAATGTGTGCATCGTGCGGATTCCTGCCGAGGAATCGATTGTGCGTCCGCGGTCACACTGTCCGGTTTGTCAGTCGTCTATAAAGGCTTTCGATAACATCCCAGTTCTAAGCTGGGTTGTGCTGGGGGGGCGATGCCGGAACTGCGGAACACGCATCGCGATTTTGTATCCGGCGATCGAGATTGTGACTGGGCTGCTGTTCGTGGGCGTTTATCGTATTTTTGGGATTACGCCGGCTGGACTGAAGTGGACGATTTTTGCCTGCTTGATCCTGGTGCTGATAGTAACTGATATTCGAGAGCGCGTTCTTCCCGACGCTATTACGTTTCCAGGGTTAGGGTTAGGTCTAGCCCTCAGCGTCGGCACGGCTCCGATGGACGACTTCGCGCAGCTCTTATGGGGGCGCGCGGCGCATTACATCCCGCCGCTTGCGGTGCTGTCGTTCACCGATTCGGTTCTGGGCGCAGCATTCGGGATGCTGCTCCTGTGGATCGTAAGAAAAGGATATTTTTTGTGGCGTGGGCGGGAGGGAATGGGCCAAGGCGATATCAAAATGATGATGATGGCTGGTGCATTTCTGGGCGTGACGAACACCTTTCTTACCATCCTGATCGGCACGCTACTCGGCAGCCTGATTGGACTGTCGATCATAGCGCTGCTTTACATGCGCGGCTGGAAGCGCCGGGTGGCCGAACGCGCCAGCCGCAGGGGTATAGGAACGATCAGCGCGCTGCGCTACGCCTTAGCGAGTAAATATCAGTTGCCATTTGGAACGTTCCTCGGGGCTGGAGCCCTGCTGGTAGTTTTCTTTGGTACTTCCGCTCTGGAATGGTACTTCTCTGTCTCTTCGGGGCGTTGAAACTGGTCTGGGCCGAGGAACTTAGAATTCGATGACCTAGCGGAAATCATTTCTGAGTCGTGATTTCGCAAATTATGCTTTCGCAATTCAACCCGGGAACGAACTGGATAATCATAGGCCTGGCGATTTTTGCTCTTATGGCGCTGATGGGTTCGGTCATCATTGTTTCCTATGCCGTGCGCCGCATGTTTCGGACCCGTGGGCCCTCCGCGCCAGAAGACTTCGAGTCGTTAAAACCTCAGGGAGAAACTCCTTCGGCATTTATAGCCGCATCCATGCAGGCGGTGATCCAAAAACTTCGCGAACAAGAGAAAGAGCTGGAGCGCTTGCATCGTGCCGAGAAGGAGCGCGCCGAGCAGACTGAGCGGTTGAGCGAGGAAGTGACTCGAAACATGCCATCGGGTTTGCTCGTGGTGAACGCTTCGGAGCTGATCTCAAGTGCGAATCCTGCAGCCGAAACAGTGCTGGGCGTACGTAGCCTTACATTCCGGCGCTATACCGAAGCGCTGGGCGCCACCTCAGCGCTCACAGATCTGCTGGCTCGCTGCCTTAAACACGGGACTACATTCCGTCGCGAAGAAATTGAGTATGCCACACCTGAGGGCGATGCCCGTCGGCTGGGCATTACAATCTCTCCGATTTTCCAAGACTCACAGAAAATCTCAGGCGCTATTTGCCTATTGAGCGATTTGACGGAACTTGCCGCGCTTCAGAAACAAATCCAATTCAAGGAAAATCTCGCCGCGCTGGGCGAGCTATCAGCGGGTATCGCTCATGAATTCAAAAACGCGCTGGCCACAATTTCCGGTTACGCGCAAATGATTCGCAGCGAGGCCTCCGGTGAGGTTTCCTCCGATTATGCAGGAAGGATCCTCGAGCAAACCCGGGCGATCACCCACGTGGTTGCGGAGTTTTTGAAATTTGCGCGACCGCTCGAGCTGGCAAATGAACAAGTGGAGATTGGGAAGCTCGTCGAGCGAGTGGCTGCTGACGTTCACGAGGCGATCCCAGAGGTGAATGTCAGTTGCGCGGGCGAATTCCTGCAGGTTTCCGGAGACGAGGGCCTTCTGCGGCAAGCACTTCTCAATCTTGCACGCAATGCCGCGGAGGCTTCGTCGG
>Ga0209011_1000964_pt1 | contig 10432 bp, 10 predicted proteins | sample BlaSpr_A8_OM1_M3_FD_187986 | JGI IMG/M metagenome (GOLD analysis project Ga0209011, IMG submission 187986) | Forest soil microbial communities from Thunder Bay, Ontario, Canada - Black Spruce, Ontario site 2_A8_OM1_M3 (SPAdes) (version 2) | ecosystem: Environmental > Terrestrial > Soil > Boreal... | reverse complement strand
CGGCAAGCTCCTCGATCTCCCTGTCGAGAAACGGATCGAGGGCACCGCCGCCACCGTCACCGCCGCGATCCTGCGAGGCGCCGACGTGGTCCGCGTGCACGATGTGCGTGAGATGTCTCTCGTGGCGCGCGCCGCCGACCGGATGCGTTGACCACCGCCTATCTCGGCCTCGGCACCAACCTCGGACCGCGCGCCCGAAACCTCAGCGCCGCGCGGAGGCGACTGCGTCAAAGAGGTGCGCGCATCCTGCGTCAAAGCCGCGTCATTGAAACCGAGCCGTGGGGGGTCGCAGACCAACCGCGCTTTCTAAATCAGGTGATCGAGGTGGAGTGGCCAGGTACAGCGCGTCAATTGCTCAAGGCGGCCAAAGAGGTCGAACGTGAAGGTGGTCGCACGTCCACGAGGCGCTGGGGTCCTCGCGTCATCGACGTCGACATACTGCTGTTCGGCGACGAACGGATCAGGCAGCGCGACCTGGTCGTCCCGCACCCGCGCATCGGCGAGCGCGACTTTGTGCGGGAGTCATTTAGAGAGCTCGGCGTTGCTCCCGTTTAATCCGCGAGTGCGGTGGCTTCCTTCCTTTCAAAGGCACCGTTGGTGGCAGACGTGTCGAATCGGCGAGTTCAAAGGCGCGTTTGGCGCCAGACGTGGCGAATCCAGCGCTTCCATCTAAGCCGGCCGGGCGTTGGTGAACCGGTAGCCGATCCCCGGTACGGCCAGGATGTAATAAGGACGCGACGGCTGGCTCTCGATCTTGCGCCGCAGGTTGCGGATGTGGACGTCGATCACTCGCGTCTCGATCGGGTACTCGTAGCCCCAGATGGAGTTCAGGATTTTCTCCCGGCTCAGCACTTTGCCTGCGTTGCTCGCGAGGAATGTCAGGAGGTCGAACTCTGTGTGCGTCAGCTCCACCTCTTTGCCGGCCTTATACGTCCGCCTCTCGTTGACGTCGATCACCAGCTCGCGGAACTCGAGCCGGCTGCGCATCGCCTCGGCCGATTCGAACCTTGTCCGTCGGAGGTGGGCGGTCATGCGCGCGACCAGCTCACGCAGGCGCAGCGGCTTGCTCACGTAGTCGTCAGCGCCGATCTCCAGCGCGACGACGACGTCGATCTCGTCGGAGCGCGAGCTCATCATGATCACCGGCACCGTAGGGTCCAGCTTGCGCAGCTCCCGGCAAACGTCGAAGCCCGACCCATCCGGTAGCGTCACCTCGAGAAGGATCAGGTTCGGGTGCGAATGTTCCACCTGGCGCATCGCCTCTGACCCGCCGTCAGCCTCGAGCACCTGGAAGCCGTCCTGCTCGCAGGCAGCGCGGATCTCGCGCCGGACCGAAGCTTCCGGCTCGACGATCAGGACCTTCCGCGAGGACTCCACGCCCATTCCGACATCCTAACTGATTTGAAGGATTGTTAGGGAATGTTTCGTTTCAGCCGCCGAACGTAGTGGCGTGACTTCTTCTCCAGAGCGATCAGCTTCGCCGCGGCGCCGGACAGGACCAGCTCCCATGCCCCCGGGTACGTCACCTCGTGGCCGCCGAACTCGGCTTTGAAGAAGCCCAGCCCATGCCAGGGATGCTTGGAGTCGGAGCCCGGCGGCGGCACGCCCCACAGGTCGAAGTCGCGGCAGCCGGCCTCCGCGGCGGCGCTGATCGCCGCCCACCAGGCCAGGTCGTTGCCCATCAGCTCGGAGTGCGCGCCGCTGCGGCCCGCGAAGAGGCTGTACGCGCGGCCTGCATGCCGGGCGACCAGGACGGTGGCCAGCGCCTCATCTGATTCCGGGGCTCGGGCGACGTAGGTGCGGCACCAAGGAAGCTGATCGAGAAGAAGCTCGTAGTAGCGCCGGTCGGGTAGATGGATGGACTCGCGCCGCTCCACCGCCGCCGACTGCCGCTCCAGCTCCGCCGCGTCCTTGCCTTCCGTGACGACCACGCCACGCTTCAAGCCGGTGCGGATGTTGTAGCGGCGTCCATGCCGGAAGCTCTTCAACAGCTCGTCGGGTGCGATCAGCTTGAGGATGCGCGTGTGCTGCGGCTGGGTCGGGGCAGTCGCTGCGAAACCTCGTTCCTTCAGCGCGACGGCGAGAGCGGCCGTGGTCTCGGGCTCGATGACAAGCCTGCCGATTTTTTTGCCGCGGGCCCACTCGACAAGCGCGTCGATGGATTCCTGGACTGCCGGCACGGGACCTCGAGGCACGTACGCCTCGCGCGCCAGTGCGACTTTCCGCACCTGCACGCTCGCCATCGCGCCGCCGGGGAGTCTGACCCTCTCGATGCTCCAGCCCGCGCGAGCCTGCACCTCGCCCCACGCCCAGCTTTGCAGCAGCGGCGCAGGCAGGACCCGGCCCTCGAGCTCGTCGTCCCAAGTTCTTGCTTCGCTCATCCGGCCCCCGGTTCGGTGACGAGCGCCGCATCGAGATGACTCGTGTCGTTGACGCCTCCGATGATCAAGGCGCCGCCGCGCTTTTCGATCACTGTGATCGAGGCGTTCTGGATCTTGAACGGAAACAGCCCGCGGCTCGCGCGGCCGACGATTCGATTCAGTGTCATCTGGATCACGCCACCGTGCGTGACGACCAGCACGTCGCCGGTTGAGTGGCGCTGCAGGATGGCGTCCACGGCAGCGGCGACGCGCTTCCCGAACAGGTCGGCGCCCTCTCCGCCGGGCACGATGTCCCAGTCCCCGTCTTCGGCGCGCCACTTCGCCCATGCGTCCGGGTAGCGTTGCGCTACCTCGTCTGTGTGCAGACCTTCCCACTCACCGAGGTAGATCTCGCGGAGGCCAGGTGTGGGTTCGGCCTGCATCCCGGTAGCCACCCCGATCGCCTGCGCGGTCTCGAAAGCGCGCTTCAGGTCGCTCGAATAGAACCCCGCCAGGCGCCGCCCGGCCAGCCGCCGGCCGACGCGCTCGGCCTGCCTGCGCCCCTCCTCTGAAAGTGGGGGGTCGAGCTGGCCCTGGATGCGGTGCTCGCTGTTCCAGGTCGACTGGCCGTGCCGAACGAGCAGCAACCGCGCAGGCGACGTATCTATCGCGAGCGGTGACTCCGGGGGCTCCGGGCGCGCGGATCTGATCTCGATATCTATACTAATTTCTCTCTTATTCCCCCGATCGGGCTGGGCCGATCTCAGGAGATGGCTCTTGCAGTCACACGGCTCATTGGCCGAAGTTCCCCTTCGATCGCTTCTGGAGTCTGCTCAGGGTGAGCGCTCCACAGGTACCCTTACCGTCCGCAATGGGAACGGTCAGTCTGCTTCTCTGTACTTTTTGTTCGGTCATCTTTTCCACGCCCAGAGCGATGGCAAGGCCGGCGATGATGCCGTCCTCAACGCGCTTCACTGGACGAAAGGCGACTTCGAGTTTGACGCCAAAGCCAAGCTCCCTGCCGACGAGTCGGTCAAGGCCGGGATCTCGGAGCTTGTGCAAACCGCCGAATCAGCGCCCCAGACGCAGGACGCTGTCGAGCCCATGCCAGAGCCCGAGCGGGAAACCATGGCAGAGCGGCCCGAAGCACGCGTCGAGCGCACCGTTCATATTGAACCGGAGAGAAAGGTGGAAGCACCCCAGCCAAGACGAGGCGTGAAGCACCGACCGTCGCCGAAGCACGGCCGTGAGCCCATTCCTGTGCCCGCGGGTCAGATCATCTACGACTCGCTCAAAACGTCGTTTGTCGATTTTCCGCGCCTGATCACGACCCTCGAGAAGGAGGGCTACACCGGCTACGTGCGTTTGCTAACTGACGACGCGTCGGGACTGATCCTATTCCGCGAGGGCTTGGCGCTCGAGTGCATGTACGACGGCGCCGCAGACGCGGGCAGCCTCGTCCTCGGCAAGCAGGCCCTCCAGCAGTTCAACGACGACGTTACGAGCGGCCACGGTGTGCTCGACGTGGTCGGGCTGTCGCCGGAGCTCATCGATGGGCTCTACGAGCTGACCGTTTCGCGGCCGATGTACACCGAGCTGTACGCGGCGTGGGTCGACATGAAGGCGCTGCTCAAGTTCCTCAGCGACCGCAAGCTGAGCGGCAGCGTGATGATCCGAGCGACGGCCGGGACCGGCGTGATCATCCTCTCCGAGGGTGAGCTGGCCGGCGCGTACACCAGCGAGTCGAGAGACATCTCCGACAAGCCGGACCGCGCACTGGCTCTTTGCGACGACCCTGCCGCGATGATCGAGGTCAAGTCAGCGGACGGGACCAAGCACCCGCCGCTTGACGTCGACGAGATCGTCAGCGGGCAGCGAGGGCCTCGCGGACCGATGCCGGCCCCCGTGATAGTGGCGCCTGAGCCGGAAAGGACAACCCAGACTCTCCCTGTGATGGCCGCGGAGCCGCCGACCACGCAGATTCCGACCGGCTCGTACTCGACCTACCAGCCGACCTCCACGCCGCCAACCGTGCAGGTGGCGCCCACCACACCACCCCGCTCGAGTGGTGGCGGCGGCGGACCGCAGCTCGATTGGGCGTCCATCGTGGCCGAGCTGCAGGCGATGGCGGAGGACGCTCTCGGCAACCGAGCCCGCAAGGTCAAGGACATACTCGGCGCATCCGACCCTTCGCTTCCCGGGATCGAAGGCGCGATCGATCAGATCCCGAGCATCTCGCTTCTCTTCGTCGATTCCTCGCGGCTCGAGCAGCTCGCGCAGGAGATGAGGGCCCGGCTGAAGTCACACCTCTAAAGATTCACCTCCTCACCCTGTGGGGAGGTCGCCGGCGAAGCCGGTGGGAGGGGGTCGAGGTTTTGGTCACGGCGCCAAAAGCAGCGGCAGCCCTCATCGCGCTGCTGCTGCTCCCGCTCACGGCCTGTGGCGGCACTCCCCCGCAGATCATCGACTACGAGCCGCAACGGGGGGCGCTGGCCGTCTCGACGGCGGCCGCGATCAGGATCACGTTCGACCACCCGGTCGACCAGAGCTCCGTCGAGAGCCGGTTCCACCTTCTGCCCGAGATCGCTGGCGCCGTGCGCTGGACCAGCCCTCGGCATCTCGTCTTCGAGCATTCGACGCTCAAGGCGAGCACGACGTACGAAGTGATCCTGGAGCCGGGTTATCGAGACCTCTCCGGCAACACCTACACCCTGAGGCACCACTGGGCGTTCGTGACGGAACGGCCCCCGAGCCTGACCGGCTCGACTCCCGCGGACAACGACACCGGCGTCGATCCCGCGGCCTATCTCAGCCTCGACTTCACTCGCGCGATGAATCCCGCCAGCCTGAAGTCAGCGCTCGCGTTCAGCCCCAGCGTCGCTTTCAACGTCCGGTCGGATCAGACGGACGGCCGCCGGGCGATCGTCGCGCCCGCTCAACTGCTGCAGCCCAACACCGCGTATCAGATCACTGTCAACACCAGCGCCCTCGACATCAATGGCAGCCAGCTGAGCGGCGAAAGGGTCATCCGTTTCACCACCGGTCCCCAACGCCCGTTGAGACACTGGCTCACGTTCGCGACTGACAGCGTGGGCGGCGCTCCAGGTGGATTGTGGATCGTCAATGAGACCGGCTTCCCGCGTGAGCTCTTTCACGACAACGCTGTCCATGCCTTCAGCTGGTCGCCGGAAGGCGACAGGCTTCTGATCCAGGGCGATGGCGAAACGTGGTCGGAGTTCACCCCCGGCGGCAGCACGGTGCAGCTCGGCTTCACAGGGAAATGGGCCGCTGCCCTCGGTTCAGGCCTGGGCTACGTTTACCTCGACGATGCAGGCACGCTGCATCGATGGTCGGGCGCCGACGAAGTGATCACCACTGACGTGGCGCAGGCAACCGTGGCACCGAACGGCTTGAGGGTCGCGTTCGTGCACGGTGCTGTCGCGACGAATGAAGTGTGGGCGTACGACGTCGGGCTCCGGGCGCGCTATCAGCTGGCGACCGACAGCGGTCCGGTCAGCTCCGTCAGCTGGTCGCCGTCGGGCAACCGGGTCGCGTATCTGCGGAACGATTCTGCGCTGAGCAGCCTTCGTGTCAGAAATCTCACAGGGGCGGCCGCCACCACCACCGTCGCCACGGGAGACCTCGGCGTGCCCTCGTGGCTGCCCGATTCGACGCACATCGTTTTCGCCGCTGGTATCCCGGGCGCCGGGGCTCTCGCGCACAAAGCTTTCGTGGTCAACGTGGTCGCGCCACCGGCCGTGCTGAACCCTGCCTCGGGCCTGCCGTCGGATCCGACCATCGAGGTCGCGTCACCGGTACCGTCGCCGGACGGCCACCAGATTGCGTTCGTCAACATGAACCAGGCTGAGAATCAGGTTTGGCTGATGAATGCCGACGGCACGCGGCCGGCCGCGCTGACGCGATTCGCTTTGGGGTCTTTTCCTTATTCCTGCCGAGCGCCGGCCTGGACCAAAGCCTGATTTTTCTCCACGACTCCGGCGAACAGCTCGTCGAGCCGGTCCGCGGTTCGGGTCCACGAGAAACGCTGAGCCAGCAGGCTTCCGCGCCGGCCCATCTGCTGCGCGATCTCGCGATCCTCGAGAAGACGTCCGATTCGCTCGGCGTACGCCGCCGGATCGTGCGCGTCGATGAGGTAGCCGCTCACTCCGTCGCGCACGACCGACCGCAGCCCGGAGACGCCTGAGGCGACCACCGGGCACCCGCACGCTTGCGCCTCCAAAGCGACCAGGCCGAACGATTCGCTGTACGACGGCATCACGCACGCGTCAGCGGCCGCATAGAAGAAAGGCAGCTCGTGGTGAGCGACCGACCCGACGAAGTCCACGCGGTCGCGGACGCCGGCTTCGGTGGCGATGGCCTTCAGCCGCTCTTTTTCGCTTTCATCACCCTCGCGGCTGTCCTCGCCAAGGATCAGCAACCGCACGTCGTCGTGCTGCCGGTCGCGCAGCAGCGCGAGGGCGCGGATCGCGATCTCGACTCCCTTGAGTCGCTCCAGGCGCCCGACGAACAGCAGCAGCCGGCCGCTGCCGTAGCCGATCTCGCGGCGCGCGGTCGCCCGATCCATGGGGTGGAACATGGCCAGGTCGACCCCCGGTGGAACGACGTAAACGTGCTCGGGGTCGGCGCCGTAGGCGTCGATGAGCTCGTGGGCCTCGTCCGGAGTCGAGCCGATCAACAGATCCGCCTGCTGCGCCAGCTCGGCCTCGACCTGAATGCGGAGCTGAGGCTCCGGCCGGGCTCCCGCCGCAAGGGTGCGGTTCTTGACCAGCCCCAGCGTGTGCGCGGTGTGCGCCCAACCAGCAGCGAGCTCCGGGCGGAGCAGGCAGGCCACCTCGCCGGAGAGCCAGTAATGCGAGTACAGAAGGTCGTAAGAGATGTTCTCCTCGGCCGCAAAGTCGAGGATGCGGGTGGCAAAAACCGGCACCTCGCCGAAAAGGGAGTACTTGTCCAGTCCGTTGCCGGCGGGGAGGTAGATCACTCGCGAGAGGGGGGCAAGGGTCTCGACGTTGGGGTCGTCGAGGGACTGCTTGCGGGTGAAGATGTCGGTGGCGATTCCGCGCTCGCTGAACGCGTTGCAGACTTCCCGGACGTAGACATTGAGGCCGCCGTTTGCGTTCTGGCCCAGCGATGCGGTGGGCGATGTGTGCATGGAAATGACCGCGATCCGCCGGTTGGCGGCGCGGTCGGGGATCAGGCGGGTCGCCTCAGCCACGGTAGGCCGATCTCGCGTCAAGCCAACGTCGTGAGACGCAGCAGAAGCTGGAACGAGAGACCGGCGAGCAAGAAGACATAACCCTTAAAACTTACGCGCTCAGCGCGTATTCCCGCCGAGGCCCGAGAATAGGGGCGGTTATGATCTGGCGCGCGATGCGGTTGCCCAAGGGCCTCCAGATGTCCATCCTGATCGCGCTGGCCGTACCGGCGCTGATCGGCCTGACGGCGATCACCACGCTCGCCGACAGCTCCCCGTCACCATCGGGCAGCCCAACTCAGGCTCCGCTCCCTGGCGACCCCACCAGGGGCGCCATCCTCTACGGCCAGAACTGCGCCAGCTGCCACGGGTCCAGCCTCGAGGGCAACATCGGTCCGGCGCTCAACCCGATCTACAAGCTGCCGAACGTGGCCGATCCGCTCGACGCCACCTGGCTCATCGACATCATCACCAACGGCCGCACCCACCAGGCCGGTGACCCGGGGTCGAAGGACATGCCTAAAAAGGGCGGCAACGACAAGCTGACCGACCAGGACGTCAAAGACCTGGCCGCTTACATCATCCAGGAGAACCGCAACCCAGGCGGACCGCCGCTCACTCCCGGCGAGCTCGCCAAGCGCACGATCCTGTGGGTGAGCATCTCGCTCCTCGCCATGATCTTCATCACCTTCCTGCTGTCCCAATACAACATGCGGTGGATCGCGCGGCGGTCCGCGGCGCGACGGAAGTAACCACACAGCCGGCGGACGCCGAACGTGGGACGGCCCCGCCAACGCTGCTGCCGATCCCAACCGGCGGATCGCCAAGAGTTCTGATTCTGTTCAGCGACACGGGAGGAGGCCACCGAGCCGCGGCACGCGCCCTCACCGACGCGCTCAAGCTCCTCGACCCGACATGCGTCGTCACGGTCGCCGACCCGCTGATCGGCCAGGGCCCCACAGTCGTCCGGCGGCTCGCTTCTCTCTATTCGCCGATGATCCGCAGCTCACGGGCAGCCTGGGGGGCCGTGTACCACACGAGCAACACGAGACCGGCCTTCGCGGCGATCCGCGCCGTCTTCGGCCATGGTGTGCGCAAGTCGGTCATCGATCTCTTGCAGAAGCACGACCCCGACGTCGTCCTTTCGGTGCATCCGCTGCTCAACCACATCAGTCATCAGGCGATCCGCAAAAGCGGGCGGCCGCGCGCGCTGATGACGGTGATCACCGACCTTGTCGACTTTCACCGCGGCTGGACCTTCAGCCAGGCCGACCTCGTGATCGCCCCCACCGAGCTGGCGCGCAAGGTCGCTCAGCGGCGCCGCGTCCCCGCCGACCGGATCAAGCTGCTCGGCCTTCCAGTCGACCTTCGATTCCGCCCGCCCGCTCCCGGTGAGAAGCAAGCGCTGCGGCGGCGCTTCGGACTGGACGAAGGCCGGTTCACCGTCCTGGTCATGGGCGGAGCCGCCGGCGTAGGACATCTCACGCAGCAGGTGCGCGCCCTCGCCTGGGAGCCGTACCAGTGGCAGCTGGTCGTCGTGTGCGGGCGCAACGAGAAGTTGAAGCGCAGGATCGCGGAGCTTCGATTCGCCACCCCGACCCTAGTCCTGGGATTTGTCGACTACATGCCCGAGCTGATGCGCGCGTGCGACATGGTGGTGACCAAAGCAGGTCCCGGGGCCATCGCCGAGGCGCTCGCCACCGGGCTGCCGGTGATCATCACGGGATTTCTGCCCGGACAGGAGACGCCGAATGTCGACTTCGTAGTCGACTCGGGCTTCGGTGCTTTCGCTCCGAAGGACTCGGACCTGCTGGACGAGGTCAGAGTGCTGGCGGAAGGCGGACCGACCTGGCGTGAGATGTCGCGCAAGGCGCAGGAGCTCTCGCATCCATATGCCTCGTCCGACATTGCGCGTGAGTGCCTGCTCCTGGCCGCTCGCTACAAGGCCTCGGCGCAAGCGAGCCGGTAAGCGCACAGGCGGCAGCGCCGCCGCTCGGGCCGCGCCTCGAATCTCCCGGCCCTCACTCCTTCCGCCACCTCCGCCGCCTGGGTCGTTGCCTCCGTGACCAAGGAGCTGACCTTGTCGACCTTGATGCTTTCGCCGCTCGCCAGGTAGACGACCTCGAGCTCGATTGGGTCAAGGCTCAGCGCGGTGGTGGCGCCAAGTGCGTAGAGGGCGACCTGCATGTCGCGGCGCCGCCGGGTCAGGGGACGGCCGCTCTTGTAGTCGACGATCCGCCACCCTGTGTCGGTGCGGTCGATCCGATCGATGATCCCGCGCAGCGTCCAGCCGTCAACAGCCGCGCTGAATGGATGCTCGAGGAATTCGGGAGGTGCATCGAAGCCTCCCTTTTTACGGTAGGCCTCCAGCTGAGCCGCGCCCAGACGGCGGAACGTCGCCGCGCGGCGGGGGTCTGGAAAGTCCTGCGCTTTCCAGGCCTCTTCGTGAAACGACTCGAGCATTTGCGCGGTCACCTGCGCGCCGCTCTTGCGCGCCTCGCCGGCCTGGCGGAGGACCTCGTGCAGGATCACGCCGTGCACCGCTTCGGCGCTCTGCACCACCGGCAAGCGCTGCTCCTGCCGGTACCAGTACTGGCGCGGGCAATCCCGATAAGCCTGAATCGCAGAGTAGGAGAGGACGAGGGCTGAGTCACCTCCCCACTTGTGGGGAGGTCGGACGCGCCTCCCCGCTTGCGGGGAGGTGGCGCGAAGCGTCGGAGGGGATGCGGCCGGCCGGATGGGGAGGTGGAGTTGGCACTTCCGTCCACGCCGGCCCGCCAAAGTTCGATTTCCAGTTGTTGGGCGGCGCTCCGTCCCGCTTGCCGTCCGCGAAGTGATAGCGGGAGCGAAACGGGTTGTC
>Ga0209011_1000963_pt1 | contig 10443 bp, 8 predicted proteins | sample BlaSpr_A8_OM1_M3_FD_187986 | JGI IMG/M metagenome (GOLD analysis project Ga0209011, IMG submission 187986) | Forest soil microbial communities from Thunder Bay, Ontario, Canada - Black Spruce, Ontario site 2_A8_OM1_M3 (SPAdes) (version 2) | ecosystem: Environmental > Terrestrial > Soil > Boreal... | reverse complement strand
TTTCGATCGGTAAGTCGGCGTGGCGGAATGGCAGACGCGCCAGCCTTAGGAGCTGGTGCCCGAAAGGGCGTGGAGGTTCAACTCCTCTCGCCGACACCAGTGTCCAGGGCTATGGGACTCCTGATTCCCGCGCCGTGGCCTAAAGTTCAGGGTTCGTGGGAGAAGAAAACCCGCACGGAAACGGCTCCCGACCCGAGGCTGCGAGCAACGGCCATCACCACGTGGGCGGGTACCGCGTGGTGCGTGAGCTCGAGACCGACAGCCTCGGATCGGTTTACGAGGCTGAACATCCGCGCCTGCAGCGACGTGTCGCGGTGCGGACCATCGGCGCGCACGTTGCGCGTGACGTCAGTTTCTCGCGGCGCTTCCTGCTCGAGCTCCGCTCGTACGTTGCGCTCGAACACGAGGCGATTCCCCGCCTGTACGAGCTGGCGTACGAGGGCGAGTCTCCCTACCTGGTCACCGAGATGGTCGCCGGCAAGACCCTCGACGACGTGTTCGAAGCGGGCGAGCGCTACGAACCGCTTGGCGTCATCGCGCTGCTGCGGCCGATCGCAAGCGCGCTGGATTATGCGCATTCACGGGCGACGATCCACCGCGACGTCAAGCCCTCGAACATTCTCCTGGCCGATGACGGGCGCACGCTGCTGACGGGCTTCGGGCTCGGCACAGTTGCTTCTTTCAACAGTGGCCCAGGCGCCGGCGGACCGGTTGCTCCCGACTATGTCGCGCCGGAGCGCCTGGTCGGGCGGGAGGTCGACGGACGCGCCGATGTGTATTCGCTGGCCGCGGTCATCTTCGAAGGTGTGACTGGACGCCGGCCCTTCTTCTCCAAGAGCTGGATCGAAACGCTGAGTCGCCGCCTTTATGAGACGCCCCCGAGCGTGCGCGACATCGTGCCCGACTTGCCTGCCTCATTCGCGACGGTCCTGCAGGAAGCAATGGATCGCGACCCCAACCGCCGGCCGGCCACCGCGGGCGAGCTGCTCGACCAATTAGAGGCGGCGCTCACCTCACCGAAAGTCAATGCAGACGGCGGCCACTGGCTGCAGCCCGTGATGCATCGCGGCACCGTCGGCCTGAGTGGCGTGCTGGTCCTGCTGGTCGGGGTGGCCGAGGTCGCCTGGCTGCTGCAGGGATCCGGGCTGACCCTGCTCTTGCGCTTCGCGCAGAAGGTGTTCGGCCTGCACTAGGCCTGCTAGGCGTGCCGCCCGTCGATCATCACCACGCTGTTGCATGCGAACAGGCGGTCGACGGTATAGCCAGGGCTGAGGTTGGTCGGGTCCTGGCCGATAGCCGCCCCGATCTGTTTCACGATCTGCTGAGCCGGCACGTTGAGGCCAAGCACGCTTCCGCCCACCGGGATGATCTCGATCGCACCGGCGTGCGCAACCATCAAGACCGAGCCCTTCCAGCTGACTCCGGTGTACGTCCCGGTGCCGGTGACGATCGCGCCGGCAGGTGACGTGGGCGCAATGGTGAGGACCAGATTGGAAAGACCTGACACCTGCATGGCCGCGGCAAGGTCCTTCGCGGAGTAACCATGTCGCACCGCGCGGTTCAGGTCGATGTCGGAGCTGACGCAAGGTTCGACCGACGCCACTGCAAGGAAAGGCTCTTCACCAAGGGTGCCGAGGCCGCTGACCCCGATCACGAAGACCTGGTAGATGCCGGGCGGGGCGTTGGTGACCTCCACGACGATCGGCGAGGGTCCGCTCTTCGTGTAGACCTGCCCGTCCGGAGCCTGAACCCTCAGCCGCATGACGCTGCCGGGATAGCCGAGCGACGCCTTGACCAAGCTGCCGCCCGCATAGCTGTACGTGTAGACCTGCTGTTCCCCGTTGTGCAGAGGCGCGCCGATGAAGTCCTGCTCCGTGCCGGGCGTGGTGCCCTTGGCTGCTTCGGCGGAAGCAATTAGCGCGGGCCCGAATGGGTCGGTGGGGTCAGGCTGGATCGGACTCTTCGGCCCGATCTTGCCCTGCGGATCGACGGTCACCTGGACGCCTGGCGGCGCGTTTAGGGTCACCTTCTCCCCAGTCTTGCTTGTGACAAGCAGTTCGCCGTCGTAGAGCTTGATCGTCATGGTGCCATCGGCGATTGTGTAGACCTGGAACTTCGTGCCGCGCACCGAAGCCACGGCGGATTGCCCCGCGACGTCGAATGTCGCGCCCGAGACGAGGTGCTGAACGCTCGTGAGCGTGCGGCCGAGCTTCTGCGTGATCTTGGCGTCGTGCAGGTCCCCACTCTTTGTGAAATGGGCCGCGTCAAGCGTGATCTCAGTGTCGCTCGCCAGCCGGGTCAGAGTTCCATCCGGCAGCTGTATCGAGGCCCGGCCTTTTGTGTCGGTCTTGACCGAGTCGCCGGCTTGAACGTTGGCACCTGTCGCGGCCGCGGTGTAGGCCCCGCCTCCAGCGGCTATCGACGCGGTGGGCTGATATACGGTCAGCGCCGCGGAGACGTTGACGGCCGCTTGGGCGGAGCGGTTGAGCCAGTAGATCCCACCGCCCACGATCACGACCAGGATCAGGAGCACGACGAGCAACCGGCGCAAACCCCGACGGCGAGGGGGGGTGCGGGCGGCTACTGCTGACATGTTGCCCGGGAAAGATAGCTCAACGATTGCTTAACGGAGACGCCTAAGGTCCCTTGCCAGGCCGAGGCGCGAACCCTATCTGTGACCCTCGATCACCATCATTCCGTCGCCCCCAGGTCCGTTGCACGAATACACCCGGTCGACGCTGAACCCGGTGGGCATCGAGGTGATCGAGGTGCCGCCGACCGAGCCCAGCTTGGAGATCACCTGGGTGGTCACGTTGATTCCACGCACCGTCACCTGTGTGATCACAGCTCCGAGATTGGGAGTCGCGGCGTAGAAACCGATAGTCCACGAGATCGGCAAACCGCCGAGGTTGGAGTAGTAGAAGACTCGCGCCGAGGTGGGGGAGGTACCTCGCACCTGCAGCGTGATGCCCGTCGAGCCCGAGTCGGTGAGAGCCTTCTGGATCTGCGAGTTGCTCAAGGTCTGGCGAACGACGGAGCCGTTGTCCACGTTGCCGGATGCGCAGGCGGCGTCGGTGGCGAAGGTGAGCGCGTATGCCTCGCCCGTTGCCGGCACATCCAGAGCGGTCACGACCGCTTTGTACACGCCCGCCGGCCCGTTGGGGATCTTGATGATGAGCGGCGCCGCGCCCTGCTTCGGGTACGCGCGTCCGGCCGGGTCGGTCACGGTCACTCGCATCAAGCTGCCCGGATAACAGAAGGCCAGCGTCAGGTTGCCGCCGGCAGAGTTGTAGGTGCTCGTGGCCGTCTGGCCGTTGGTCAAGCCGTCACCACTCGTCGACTGCACGGTGCCGGAGTTGTTGCCGCTCGACGCGGCCTTCGAGCACTGCGATGTCAACGGATATGGGTCCTGTGGGTCGGGCTGGATCGCCCGCTTGGCGGAGAGCTTTCCGTTTGCGTCCGCGTCGATCTCCTGGCCGGCCGTGAGTGTGGCCGAGGCACCCCCGCCGCTGACGGTGACGGTGCCGTCGAAGACTTTGATGAGGTTCGTGTTGTTACTGCGGACCAGGACCTCGAACTCGGTACCTCGAACCTGCGCGCTCACCGAGTGTCCGCCGACCTTGAAGCTCGCACCACCGGCCAGGTGCTGGACCGAGCTGAAGGTCCGCCCGATCTTCTGATCCACGCTGGCCGATTGCAGCGTGCCGTCCTTTTGCAGCTGCGCCGCCGTGAGGGTCACTGTCGTATCGGGTGACATGCGGACAAACGAGCCGTCCGGAAACTGGATCGCGGCATGCGCTCCGGCACCGGTGTGCACCGTGTCGCTTGGGTTGAGCATTTCGCCCGGAATTCCAGGTCGCTGATTGACGTCCACCGGCTGGTTGATGACCATCAACGCCGCCGGTGCCGCGACCGCTGCCTGAGCCTGGATCACGAAAAAGTAGTAGCCGCCTCCCGCGGTCAGCAAGACCACGAGCAGCATTGCCACCAGGCAGCCTCCGCACCCGCAACCGAAGCAGCCTCGTTTCTTCGGCGTCGCGGGGGGGACGGATTGCTGCAGTGTTGTTGGGGCCGGCGGTGGCTGAATGGCCATAGGCCGTCGAGATTAACTGGTGGCGGTGCTGAAATCGACGACTAAGCGAGCTGGCTCGGTAAGTGTGAAGACGCGCATACATGCCAGCTTGCTGAGTCCGAGCGCCCAACCGACGTAGCCCTCGAAGTCCTCCGTCTGGCGTGCCTCTTTCAAAACCTGGTAGTCGGAGTGGACGATGTCGATCGAACCGCTGAAGGTGTTTGCGCCGGTGGCCGAGTGCACCCGCACCATGACACCCGCGGAGCCGCTCAGCGTGATGGGCTGCCCGGTAGCCCCGACCGGAAAGATTGGTGACGCCTGACGCTTCGCCGTATAGCTGGGCACGGCCGAGTCGAACTGGAGCACGAACCGCTCATAGCCCGACTGGGTTCCCACCCGGGCGGCGACCAGACCGGCGACCCCCGTCTTGCCACCGCTCGTGTCGGCGCACGCGAAGGCGGGCAGGTTGGTGCCCGGCGGCGTAGGCGGCATCACGGGAGGCTGCTCAATCCTGGGACCGGACGCCGGGCCTTGCGCGACGCCGGGCGTGATCGTCGTGGCGGCAGGCGCCAGCGACGGCCCGCAGGCTGCGATCAGGATGCTCAGGCACAGGACCAGGGTGGCTCGCATGGAGCCAATTAGTATGGTCGAGGCTCATCACCGGAGCGCCGAGGTGGCGGAACAGGCAGACGCGTCGGTCTCAAAAACCGATGTCCGCAAGGACGTCCGGGTTCGACTCCCGGTCTCGGCACCACTTCTATTTGTCCCTGCGCATCACCGCGATCTGCGTCCCGAATCGCAAGAGTCTCATTGCGGCGTTGACGATCGGGACTATGCGTCTGAAGTAGGGCGGGTAGTCTGGCGGGTCGAGATGACGGAAGCCGAAACGCACGTAGTAGGTCTCCAGCTCGCGGCGGCAGGTCAGATACAGGACGGCGCCGGCCTCCCGTGCCAGCAGCGTCTCGATGATGGCCCGACCGATGCCCTGGCGTTGCCGTGCCGGGATGACTGCGATCGAAGCCAGCTCCCGGCTGCCGTCCCCGTGCGCCTTGACCTGGCCGACCCCGACGATCGCGCCGCCCTCCGAATCATCGTCTTGGGCCACGACGAAATTCGGCCAGTTGAGGCTCATGCGGTTGATCCTTGCTTCCGCGATCATGCGGCGGATCGCCGGCTGATCCACTTCGGTCGCGGGGCGAATCGTCAAACGCACACGTGCACGCTACCGTGCCGGCTTTACGGCGAGGGGACGATTCCCGGGATCACGTAGGCCTCGATCATCGCCACCACTCCGACTGCGCTTGTGAGGATGAGGCTGTAGCCGATCACACGCCGGAAGATCTCCCCTTCCGATCCAACCTTGTTCACTCCGGCGGCGCCGACCGACAGGTTCTGCGGGCTGATCATCTTGCCCATGACACCGCCCGAGGAGTTTGTGCCGGCCGTGAGGATCGGGCTGACGTTCCCTAGCTGCTGAGCCGTCTGGGCCTGCAGCGGGCCGAAGAGCGTGTTCGATGACGTGTCGCTGCCTGTGAGGAAAACGCCAAGCCATCCGAGGACTGCCGACACAAACGGGAAAATGAAACCGGTTTTCGACAGTGCGATGGCCATGCTCGACGTCATGCCCGAGTAGTTCATCAGCTGCGCGATGGCGAGAATCATCGCGATGGTGATGATGGGCAGGCGAAGCTGGCGAAGCGTCTGGCCGTAGACGGTGATGAAGTTGACGCTGGCGCGCCGCGCTCGCATCAGAAGGAAAGCGATCAACGATGCATAGAGCACTAGCGATCCGGCCGCGGCAAGGAAGTTCCAGTCGAAAGTCAGCGCGTATCGGGTCGGTGCCGTAACGATGGGCTTCTCGCGGTAGATCACCGATTGGGGCGCTCCCTTCACCATTTCGTAGGTGCCCGGCCAGAGGAAGTTCCAATCGGGAAACTTGAACGCCTGGCGGTCCTTGGCCGGGTCAGGGCCAAACCACGGCTTCGGACAGAGAGCGAAGCTCGGAGTGCCGCATTTCAGGTCGGCGGTGATGTTGTACGGCGTGTGGAGCGCGGTCTTTAGATCTCCGACCGGGTGACCGGAGAAGAAGGGCAGGTTGCCCATCTGGCCGACCAAGATCACGACCACCAGGACCACGTACATCGAGAAGGCGCGCAGGATGCGTCCGGGCGGATCAATGGCGTCGAAAGGTGAAGAACCCGTTTTCGCGGCGACACCCGGCAAACCGGACGAGGTGGGCCCTGGACGGGGTCGAACGGGAGTTGCCGTCTCGTGCGCGAACTGCCAGACCTCGGCGGGACGCCAGAAGCGAAGGAGTACGGCGAGGCAGCCCATCGAGACGAGCGCGGCGAGGATGTCCGTGAGCTCGGGACCGACGAAGTTCGAGACTAGGAACTGAACGACCGCGAACGAGATGCCGGTGACCAGCACGGCCGGCAGGATCTCGCGCATCCGCTTCCACCCGGCGAGAACGACGATGAGGTAGGCCGGGATGATGACCGAGAACAGCGGCAGCTGCCGGCCGACCATCGCCGAAAGAGCGAGCGTGGTCGAGGTTGGGTCCTTGTGACCGAGGATCGGGGCGATCAGTCCTCCGAGCGTGACGATCGGGATTCCAATCGAGCCGTACGCCACTGGGGCTGTGTTGGCTAGCAGTGCCAGCACGGCTGCGGTCACAGGCTCGAAGCCGAGGCTCGCCAGGATGGAGGCGGTAATCGCGACTGGAGCCCCGAAGCCAGCGATGCCCTCGAGGAGAGCGCCGAAGCTGAACGCGATGAGCAGTGTTTGCAGCCGGCGGTCGGTGGTCAGGCGGGTGAGAGCGCGCTTGATGACGTCGAAGTCGCCGCTGGCGACGGTGAGGTTGTGGAAGAAGACGGCGTTGAGGACGATCCAGCTGATCGGCCACAGGCCGAAGGCCATGCCTTCTGTCGCGGTGGCAACGGTGATGCCGAATGGCATGCCCCAGACGACCCAGGCAAGCAGCGCCGAGGTGAGCATCGCGGCGAGCGCGCAGATCCAGGCGGAGATGCGGAGGATGGCGAGCATGACGAACAGGACGTAGAGCGGGAGTCCGGCGACCAGGGCTGACAGCAGGATGCTGCCCAGCACAGGTTCGTAATGCTGGTGGAAATCCAGGAGTATCCCCATCGTCCCCCCTCAAAGGCGACCGGGCCGGCGGCCCGTCAATTCAAGCTGAATTGGGCGCCATTTGCAAGCCGACCGGCTACCCGCTCCGTCCATCCGCAGATTTGCGGCCTCTGTTATGGCTTCTGTTACGCCGCTGTCGGCACCGTGGGGCCTGGAACCTCTATCTTTGGCAATCTTGCTCGCGACATCACCAGACCCCAGCACGAAAATCGACGCGCCTAACGAGCGCGACTACACAATTCTCAAGCGCCGCATCACAGATGCCGGACTGCTGGACAAGAGTCCGGCGTATTACGCGCTGAGCATCACGACCAACATGATCCTATGGACAGCATGCCTCGTGGTGCTGTTCACGGTCGGATCCGTGTGGGCGCAGGCACTCGCCGCGGTCGTGCTTGGCATCATCTCCGGGCAGCTTGGCTTTCAACTGCACGACTCGGGACATCGCCAGATGTTCGCTTCGCCATGGAAGAACGCGCTCGTCGGGCTGTTCACGGCGGACCTGCTGCTCGGCATGAGCTATGGCTGGTGGGTCCAGAAGCACAATCGCCACCACGGCAACCCAAACGACGTCGACCTCGATCCGGACATCAAAGTTGGCGCCATCGCGTACACGGAGGAGCAAGCTCAGGCCCGACGCGGCGCGGGCAGGCTCGCCGCCATGTACCAGGCCTACCTCTTCTTCCCGCTGACGACGATGCTCGCCTGGAGCATGCACGTCACTGGCCTCAGCTACCTGATCAAAGAGCCTTCGCGCTACCGGCGCCTGGAGTTCGGCCTGCTCGCCTTTCACGCAGTTGTGTACCTCGCGGCGATGGTGTATTTCCTCGGCCCGTGGTCGGCCCTGCTGGTAGTGCTGATTCACAAGGCGGTCGGGGGCGCGTACATGGCGTCGGTGTTCGCTCCCAATCACAAAGGCATGCCGCAGACCGACAGCGAAAGCAAGCTCGACTTCGTCCGCACCCAGGTGTTGACCGCGCGCAACGTTCGCGGTCATCCCATCACGGACTTGTGGTACGGCTCCCTCAACTACCAGATCGAGCATCACCTGTTCCCGGGAATGCCGCGACTGAACATGCGGCGGGCGCAGCCGATCGTCAGACAGTTCTGCCAGGAGAGAGGGATCGAGTACTACGAGACGTCGTTCTTCATGTCTTACCGCGAGCTGCTCGGCTTCTTGAACGAGATCGGCGCACCGCTTCGCGCCGAGCGAGCCAGGGTTTAGCCTTTAACCGCTTTCGGTACGTAGTAAGCGGCGCCCTCCGTATAGTGCCTGCTGCCATCGCATGAGCCCAACCAACCTTCGGAATGACATACGCAACGTGGCGATCATCGCGCACGTTGACCACGGCAAGACCACGCTGGTCGACGCCTTGCTGAAGCAGAGCCACACCTTCCGCGACAACCAGGAAGTCGGCACGCTGATCATGGATTCGAACGACCTCGAGCGTGAGAAGGGCATCACGATCCTCGCCAAAAACACCTCCGTCCGCCACGGCGATGTGACGATCAACATCATCGACACCCCTGGACACGCCGATTTCGGCGGCGAGGTCGAGCGGGTGCTCAACATGGCCGACGGTTGCCTTCTCCTTGTCGACGCGGCAGAAGGGCCGATGCCGCAGACACGTTTCGTGCTGCGCAAGGCATTCGAGGTCGGCCTTCGGATCATCGTCGTCATCAACAAGGTCGACCGCAAGAACGCCGACCCGAAGCAAGCGCTGCACAAGGTCCACGATCTCTTTCTCGAGCTGGCCGAGGACGCCGACCAGCTGGAGGCGCCTGTCGTGTACTCGATCGCCAAGGAAGGTCGAGCCGGACTGAAGGCGGACGATCTCGCGGCGGATCTCGAGCCGCTGTTCAAGACGATCATCGACAACATCCCCGCCCCGATTGCCGAGGAGGGCGGCTTCCAGATGCTGGTCGCCAACCGCGGCTACGACGACTACACGGGGCCGATCTCGATTGGTCGCATCACGCGGGGCAAAGTGGCGCCTGGCGACACGCTCGCGGTGCTGAATGCAGCGGGCGAAGCGCGGCGAGTGAAGGTCGTGCAGGTGCTCATGTATCGCGGCCTGGATCGCGTTCCGGTGCCCACCGCGAGCGCGGGCGACATCGTGATGCTGACGGGCCTCGACGCGGTGGCCATCGGCGACACGCTGGCCGACCCCGAGTCTCCCGATCCCCTGCCGAGGATTGCGATCGACGAGCCGACCGTCCGCATGACCTTCGGCGTCAATACCTCGCCCATGACCGGTCTTGAGGGGAAGTTCTCGACCACACGCCAGCTCCGGGCGCGCCTCTACAAGGAGCTCGACACCAACCTCGGGCTACATGTCGAAGACACTGAGGCTGCAGAGAGCTTTCTGGTCAGCGGGCGTGGCGAGCTTCACCTCGCCGTGCTCATCGAGACCATGCGTCGCGAGGGCTTCGAGTTCGAAGTCTCGCGCCCGGAAGCCATCGTGAAGAAGATCAACGGTCAGCGCATGGAGCCGGTCGAGCATCTCACGATCGATGTGCGCGAGGAGAATCTCGGCGCGGTCACCGAAGCTCTTGGCAGGCGGCGCGGCGAGATGCTCGAGATCAAGTACGACCGCAAGGGCGGCGTCCGGCTCGAGTACCTGATCCCGACGCGAGGGCTGATCGGCTTTCGCAACACTTTTCTGACGCTGACCGCAGGCACGGGCTTGATGGGATCGATCGCGATGGGCTACCGGCCGTGGCTGGGCGACTTCCGCGAGCAGCGCAACGGCGCTCTGACCGCCTCGTCCCCCGGGAAGACGTTGGCCTTCGGACTGGCAGGCGCGCAGGAGCGTGGCACGACATTCATCGAAGCCGGCGAAGAGGTCTACGAGGGCATGATCGTCGGTATCCAGAAGCGGCCCGGAGACATCCGGGTCAACGTCTGCCGTGAGAAGAAGCAGTCAAACATCCGTTCTTCCACGTCGGACATCTCGGTCAGGTTGACGCCTGCTTCGAGATTGAGCCTCGAGCAGTCCCTGGACTTCCTCGGGGATGACGAGCTTCTGGAGGTGACGCCGAAGCACCTCCGGCTTCGCAAGCGGCACCTGACCGAGGTCGACCAATCCCGGGCCAGAAGGCTCACGGAGACCCCCGCGGTTAGAACCTGACCGTCTGGGGTATACTGTCGTCAGTCCGCACAGTGCGGGCGCTCACCGCAGGTCTCTTGTTTTCTCGAACAGGCCTCGCCGAGTTGAGTAGCC
>Ga0209011_1000962_pt1 | contig 10445 bp, 6 predicted proteins | sample BlaSpr_A8_OM1_M3_FD_187986 | JGI IMG/M metagenome (GOLD analysis project Ga0209011, IMG submission 187986) | Forest soil microbial communities from Thunder Bay, Ontario, Canada - Black Spruce, Ontario site 2_A8_OM1_M3 (SPAdes) (version 2) | ecosystem: Environmental > Terrestrial > Soil > Boreal... | reverse complement strand
TGCGCAAGTCACTGGTCCCGGTGCCCGGTCCGGTTTTTCGATCGCTGCGTCCCCAATATCCCTTCCGACAACGGGGGCAATAGAGTGCGAAAACGAAATCGAGTATTTACCGGACATCCGAAGTTTACTCAGGTCAGCGAGCGCAATGTTTTGCAGGCTGGTGCCAATGATTTGCCAAAATTAGAGAGATGTCACGACCTTGTAACAAGAAAAAAAGGCGATTCCAAGTCGATCCGTATTGGTTCTAAAGGGCTTAGATCATTTTGGGCCCAGCGGATCGCTTGGCATCTCATTTGCGATAGGAAATGGTGACGGAGGATTGCATCATGATCATGTCGAAAATGAAAATTAGGTTGGGCGCGAAGTCATCACTTCTAAATTCAATTCTTTTGCTGACGTCATTAGCCATAGTATTAGTCCTATCAGTACTAACTGATTCTCAGCCTGTTTACGCGCTGCCTCTCCACACTGCTAATGTGAGAGCCATTCCCGCGTTTGCGCGGAAATATGGGCTGCCGTGCTCGGCCTGCCACACCGCATGGCCCGAGCTAAACAATTTTGGGCAGACCTTCCGCGACAACGGATACCAGCTGAACAACGATCACGACTCTCCAATTTATCAAGATCCAGGATATTTTCCAATCTCGTTCCGGAGCACGCCGAACTGGCATCGGGAAGGTATGAATAATCAGTTATTGGATGATCCTAAAAATCCAGAAAACGGACCGATCAATGGAAGGGTCACGCGGCACGGATTCGATCTTTCCGGCTTCGATCTTTGGTCAGCCGGGACGCTGTATAAGAACATTTCATTCACGCTTCTTCCTGCCATCGAGTCCTCAGGGGCTTTGCACTTCGAGGCGGCATTCATCCGATTCGACAATGTTCTAAAAAGCCGATGGGTGAACCTCAAGCTCGGAAAGTTTGAGCTTGATAACATGCTTTCCGAAAAGCGCTTCCTCTTCCTATCGAATAACGGAGGATCCTACCAGTCATATCACTTCGTGCCTGTGGGCGAACAGTTCAACTTTTTCGGGCTTGGCGACAACCAACTCGGCGCGGAATTGTCAGGACATTCGTCGAATAGTTACACGCGTTACGGCGTGGCGCTGCTGAGCAGCAATGACGGCCAACCCCAACTGCAATCAGGTCGAAGCTACGATACGTACCTCACCTTTAGCCAGGCGTTTCCGATTGGAAAAGCAGGTGTGCAGCGATTTGGCGGGTTCGCCTATCTTGGAAAGAGGCCGACCATTGCATTGACATCCGGTGGCGCTGCGATCCCGGGCGCCAGTTATGGCAACAAATCATTTTACCGGGTCGGTTTCTCTGGCGACTTGAACTTCGGCAAGCTCCAGATTCTGCCGTTCTTTTTGCACGGCTACGAGAGTGCATTCCTCGGGACGAATACTCCTGCCAACGAGGCACTTCCCGAAGGAGCCATGGCCCCCACATGGAACGCTGGGTTTGTCGAAACTCATTTTCACCTCAATCCACAGTTTGTTTTCACCAACAGGGTCGAGATGATCAGGATGTCGCGACAGGCGCGTCCAGAGACTCCATTGAATACCGGCAATATTGATGCCTATTCGGTTGGATATCGCTGGTATCCAATTATGTTCAGCCGCGCCGGAATAGCTTTCCACAACGAATACTCGATCATAAAGACCCAAGGAGCTGGGGTTGGCGCGAACCCATTAACGGACCCACCAACCGCGGCGTGGAGCAACAGTCTTCATGCCGGATTCGATATCGCCTTTTAAGGGAGGTCACATTATATGAGACTAAAAAATATACTTATGGCGGTTGTTGTGCTTCTTGCCTCCGGGGCGACAGTCAGTTTTGCTCAGGAGAGCCACATCGGAAACCTGCAAGGACGCTCAACGGCGGGCAAAGCGCTTTACCGCCGGTATTGCATCGGGTGTCATGGCCCGCAGGGTGACGGAGCCGGCGAAAACGCAGCCTGGGTGGACCCCAAGCCGCGTGACTTTACGGCCGCTACGTTCAAGTGCCGTTCGACGCCCTCAGGCACATTGCCAACCGATCAGGATCTTTTCGATGCGATCACTCGCGGGTTTGTGAATACAAGCATGCCCGCGTGGAAACCTCTGACAAACCAAAACCGCGCGGACCTCGTGGCTTACATCAAGACGTTCTCTGCCAAGTGGAAAGACGCCACGGCGGGTTCACCGATCGCGATTCCGGCGGAACCTCCGGTCCATGTCGATAGCATTTTGCACGGGCGAGAACTGTTTCAGAAGATGGAGTGCTGGAAGTGTCATGGTCCGGAAGGCCATGGAAACGGTCCGGCAGCAGCGACGCTCACCGATAGCAAAGACAATCCGATACGCCCTTACAATTTTGCGATCGGTTCACGCTTTAAATGCGGCGTTACGAATGAGGACCTCTACCGCATTTTCATGACGGGTCTTGACGGAACACCCATGCCATCTTTCTCCGATGTTCTTAAGCCGGCAGATGCCTGGGATTTGGTCCACTTCCTGCGGACGTTGCAGCCCATGCAGACGAAAGAGGCTGAAGTCTGGAAGACGTGGGTAGAAACGCAGCCAGCGCAGGCCAAGCAACTCAAACCCATCGGTCCTGACCAAGGTAATTTGGAGGGATCCCTCTGAACGCGAAATAGGGCATCTGCAAAATCTACATAGAGAAGAGAGAAGGAAGATGCATATGAAAACTCAGCGAATCGTGTTCTCGGTGGCATTAGTTGCACTTTGCTTGACGATAGCTTTGACCGTACGCGGGGCAAGACAGGGAGGCGGAATCGTCGGAGGCAAGGTGACCGTCGAAGGGATGCTGGCAAAACCCAAGACGATCAACATGGCTTCCGAGCCTGGTTGCGCCAAGATGTATCCTACTCCCGCGACGTCTGAAGACGTCGTCGTCGGGGCCGGGAGTGCGTTGGAGAACGTGGTGGTCTACATCTCCGCCGGCGCACCGGACGAGTCTTCATCGCCGACCCAACCGGTGACAGTAGTGCAAAAAGGCTGTCGGTTTGCGCCGCATGTCGTCGTGATGCAAACGGGCCAAGCAGTGCAAATGATAAATGAGGATTCCACCGCGCACAATATCCATCCCCTGGCGAGCAACAATCGAGAGTGGAATAAAGCCGAGCCCCCCGGAACCGCACCCCTCTCCGAGTCATTTGCCAGGCCAGAGTTCATCTCGGTCAAATGCAACATTCATCCGTGGATGCACGCCTACTTCGCGGTCCTCAAGACGTCGCATTATGCGGTGACCGGAGATAACGGCGCCTTTTCTCTCGACAATCTACCTCCTGGGAAGTACACGATCACGGCCTGGCACGAAACACTTGGCAGTCAAACCCAGGAAGTCACTATCACCGGAAACGAGACTGTTCCGGTCAATTTCGTTTTCAAAAAGTAGCGCGCAGACTAATCCCGTGGGCACGCCCCTCGTCCCGGTCTGACCGGGACGAGGGTTTGCTTGCCGATTGCGAAGAAAACCCCCGCGTATGACCCTTCACGTTCAGGGCAAATGACGCGGGCTACAAAAACAAGAACATCTCTGCAGGAATATAGCCAGCCATTCAAACTTCGCGTCACTCCTTGATCAACTTTTGTTGAGATTCTATCGCTAATCGAACTTAGCGTTTCTGTGCCTATGTGCGGCGCGAACGGCGCAACCCGCTCTGCAGGGCGCGCGCTGCGCGGTTAGGATTTGTGCCCAGGAAGGGACCGGCCATTGATTCCTTGGCTGGGTAGGACTATATTGCCAGCAGGTCAACGTTCAGATTGAGCCATTCCTGTAGGAGAGACGAAATGAACTGCAAACTTTGGCTTTCCGGCCTTGTTGGGGCAATCGGTCTCGTATTGATTTTTTCCGCTGTCGAGACTGCTTTCAGCGGGCAGAACAAGGCCGTGAAAAGCGCCGGCATCAGCACGACTGGCACGATTACCGGAACCGGAACATTGTCCGGAACTGTAAAGGCGCCCAAGGAATTCAAGGCTGCAAAAGTCTATGCCAAGAATGTCGATAAGAATGTCGTTTACATGGTGTTCACCGAAGATGGGAAATACCAGGCGGTAGACCTCTTCCCCGGTAATTATGAGGTAAGCGTCACGAAGAACGGGTTCTCCGGAGGAGACGTACAAAAAGTTGCTGTAACCGCGGGTGGAAACGCGACGGCGGACTTCTCTCTGAAGGAGGGAACCTTCAGGCCGAATCAGCAAGCGCGTTCCGGCCTGCCCAAGGAAGAACCCCTCGTTTCTTACGACGAGTTGTATCCGCCGAGTCATGCCCGAGAGACGATTGAACGGACCTGCATCCTCTGTCACGGTCCGGACTTTTTACCGAACAAGCAATGGGATGAGTCGCAGTGGAACGCGGCAATTGATCTGATGCAGAACCCATATGACAACGCGGGTTCGCGCTTGGTGCCGGGCACGTTTGCACCGGGCGAGCGCGAGGAGCTAGTCACTTACATGGTTAAGAACTTCGGCCCGGAAAGCAAGAAGCGCGGGCTCGCAGTTCCTGACGAGCCAATCGATGAAAAAGCACTGGGCAAGGCGATGTTCATCGAGTACCACATTCCAGCGCTCACGAATGGCGGGCAACGCGGATTCCACGACGCACACCTCAGCCAGAATGGAGACGTTTGGTACGTCGACGCGCGGGGTTTGCAGATCGGCAAAATGGATCCGCGTACGGCCACCTGGACTGACTACGCGCTTGCAGGACCTCAAGTTCGAGGGCACGGCCTTACCCAGGATGCCAGCGGGGACATCTGGGCTTCCGGGCACACAGCTTTTGTGCGAGTCGACAGCAAGACGGGAGCGATAAAGTATTACCCGTACAATCCTGAAGCCAAGCGGCCTCCGCACGGAAATACGCCCTTCATCGACTCCAAGCAGAATGTTTGGACGTCGCTATCATGGTCGAACGAGATCGCCAAGTGGGACCGCACGACCGAGGAAATTTCGCGGTACAAGATGCCCACGGACAACAGCTTCACTTACGGCATGGTGATCGACAAGAACGACAAACTTTGGATCGCGGATTGGTGGCGCTGCAAGGTGACCAAATTCGATCCGGTCAACGCCCAGTTTATTGAATACCCCGCGCTGACGAGGCCATGCACCATGCGGCGCGTATTTGTCGATCACAACGGCATGGTCTGGTACGCGATGGATAGCATAGGGAAAATCGGAATGCTCGATCCGAATTCGGGGAAAATGGTCGAGTACAAAGAGCCCGTGAATTGGGGCTACCCGTACGACATCCAGGAAGATCACGACTATAACTTGTGGATCGCCGACGCAGGACAAGGGGGAGCGCTGATCAAGTTTGAGCCGCGATCGAAGAATTTTACCTACTATCCCTACGTGCAGAGAACCGATATGCCGAAGATCGAAGTCTCATCTCAAAATTCGATCTGGTACACCACGCGAGCCGCGGATGCGAAGGACCAGGCATTGGGCGTGTTGTATCCCGACAAATCGAAAATCAAAACGCTGGCGGCCAGCTACTGATCGGGCGCGGGCGCCGCGTGGAGCCCGCCTAAATCTGCGCGTCTCGCCCGGGTTCGCATACTTAGGAGGGCAGAAGCCATGTCGGACAATCCGCGCCGCGATCTCCTGAAGAAGGCGGCAGCATTAGGCATAGGCGCGATCGCGTCTGCCGGCAGGGCATTCCCCCGCGCGGGCCGCGTCCTGGAGCAAGCGGATCAAAAACCCGCCGACGCTGAATTTTTCCCCGGGTTCAAGAAACAGACCGCGAAAACGTCAGGCGCCACAATAAATTTTGTCACCGCCGGCAACGGACCTGGATTACTGCTGCTCCACGGCTATCCCCAATCACATATCGAGTGGCGCAAGATTGCGCCGCAACTTGCGCAAAAGTTTACGGTGGTTGCTGCTGATCTCCGCGGGTACGGCGACAGCAGCAAGCCCTCTGATGGGGAAAACCATTTTGGATATTCGAAACGAGCGATGGCGCAAGATCAGGTGGAAGTCATGGCCAGCCTGGGATTTCAGAAATTTTCAGTCGTGGGTCACGATCGCGGCGGACGAGTTGCCCACCGTATGGCTCTGGATCATCCGGATCAGGTGACAAAAGTGGCGGTTCTCGATATTGTCCCCACCTATAAGCTCTTCCACAACGTAACCAAGGAATGGGCCACATCCAGTTTTCATTGGTTCTTTTTGATTCAAAAGCCGCCGTTCCCGGAAACGGTGATTGGCAATAGCGCCGAGTATTGGCTCAAGTCACGGTTCGATCGTCTTCCTCCCACCGCACTCAGCAAGGAAGCAGTTGCAGAATATTTTAGGTGCTTCCGGGATCCCGCGATGATTCACGCGACCTGTGAGGATTACCGCGCAGGCGCCTCGATAGACTTGGACCACGATGCCGCCGATCTGGATCGCAAGGTTTCCTGCCCCCTTCTAGCTTTGTGGGGGGAACACGGCGACATGCACCGACTGTACAATGTGCTCGATACGTGGAAGGAACGGGCATCGAACGTCAGTGGCAAGCCGGTTCCAAGCGGGCATTTCATCGCCGAGGAAATTCCGGATATTCTCCTGGCAGAACTCAAGACCTTCCTGGGCTAACACCGCCCTCGCACCATACGATCCTTCACAATCCTTACGCGTTCAGTGATTCTCCATGACCGTGCCGGTAAATACAAACTGCGGCAGATGCTAGAACTTGTCGGATTCTCCGTTAAGGCGCGGTCTTAAATGTCGCGATCTAAGATTGACACTCTAAGGTGGCTGGCATATCGTATGCGCAAAGGTGGGGGTGATTTCGGAAAATCCCGGCCAAGTAGATAAGACAATGAGGGGGAGGGGTGGGCCAATGAATCGGAGGACTTTCAAGTTTGCGCTATTTGTGTGGATTTTCGGTCTTTGTCTGGTGAATTCGTTCCCGTTGCGCGCGCAGGTCGCCGGAGGAACGCTCTCCGGCACAATAACGGACACTTCTGGCGCGGGTGTCCCTGACGCCCAGGTTGTGATCAAGAATTTAGCGACAGGGATTACAAGAAACGCTACGACGAATGCCGAGGGCCTCTATAGCGCGGCGAACCTGCTACCTGGGGAATATGAGGTCGCGGTCTCAGCTACCGGATTCAACACCGAGGTAAAAAGGGGAATTACCATTAACGTTGGATCGCAGCCGGTATTTAATTTGACCTTGCAGGTCGGCACGGTGGCGAATCGGATAGAGGTGACCACCGAGGCCCCTACGGTCCAGCTTACTAGTTCGGATATTAGTGCTACGGTAAATGCAACGACCGTCCGCGAACTGCCTCTGAATGGCCGCAGTTGGACCGACTTGGCGGCCCTGCAGCCCGGCGTATCGACCATCCAGACCCAGCCCAGCTTCTCGACGGGTGCGGATCGCGGCAATCGCGGTTTCGGGCAGCAGTTGACGATCTCCGGCGCGCGTCCACAGCAAAACAATTATCGTCTGGATGGAGTTAGCCTGAACGATTACGCCAATGGGGCGCCTGGCAGCGTTCTCGGAGGAAACCTGGGCGTAGACGCCATCCAGGAGTTCTCCGTTCTCACCAGCAACTATTCAGCGGAGTACGGCAAGACTTCCGGAGGAGTGGTCAACGCTGTCACGCGTTCAGGAACCAACGCATTCCATGGGAGCGTCTACGAATTCTTACGGAATAGCGCGCTGGACGCACGGAATTTCTTCGAGGATCCCGCCCTTCCGAAAGCGACTTTCAAGAGGAACCAGTTTGGAGGCGCGCTCGGCGGGCCGATCATCAAGAATCGCACGTTTTTCTTTGCTGACTACGAAGGCATCCGGCAGTCGAAGGGCATTCCTAATTCAAATCATGTGCCGTCGCTGGAAATCCACAACAACAGCACACTGCCTCCCGCGATTCGCCAATACCTCCAGCTCTATCCCACACCGGCAAGCAGTTGTGGTTCAGATGTTTGTACCGTTGTATACAACGCACAACAGGTCGTTACCGAAAATTTCGTAACTACCCGGGTGGACCACAAGTTCTCGGACAAGGACAGCTTGTTCGGAACCTACCTTTTCGACAAGACCCCATATACCTCTCCCGACTCATTCGGGAACGTGCAACTCCAATCTATATCCTCGAGACAGATCGTCTCTGTGGAGGAGACTCACGCATTCACTCCTAGCTTCGTGAATGCGGTGCGATTTGGCTATAACCACGAAAACGTCACTAACAATGCCAGCGTGAAACCTCTCGTTCAGGCGGCAGCGGACCCCTCCCTGGGCGCTTTTACTGGCCGGGACGCGGCCTACGTGCACATCGTCGGGGTTAGTGACATGTCGGGCGGAGTGGGTGGTCTCCCGACTTATTTTTATCGTTGGAATTCATTTCAGGTATATGACGACGCCTTCTGGACCCATGGCACCCATTCCGTCAAGTTCGGCGGAGCTGCTGAGCGAATGCTGTTCCAAGCCCAAGCTCTTAGCGATCCGAATGGAGTCTGGACCTTCGGCAATTTGCAGAATTTTCTAACAAATAGTCCGACCAAATTCTCCGGGGGAATCATCAGCTCCCTAACGCCTCGCGATTTGCGCCAGACTCTCTTTGGCGCCTATATCCAAGACGACTGGCGCTGGAAACCGAACTTGACGCTCAACCTGGGTCTGCGATACGAGATGACGACCGTGCCGACAGAAATTAATGGCAAGCTCGCGAACTTGAGAAACCTTTCCGATCCCACACCTCACCTCGGCGATCCTTTTTTCAACAATCCCACGACCAAGAATTTCGAGCCGCGGATAGGTTTTGCGTGGGATCCGTTCAGCAATGGGAAAATGGCCGTACGTGGCGGAGCCGGCTTTTTCGATGTACTGCCCTTGCCCTATCAGTTCACTCTTCTGACGACGTTGTCAGCTCCCTTTTTTCAATATACGTCGCTTAAGGTCGGTGATTTCAGTAATCCTACGCCTCCACAGGTGCCTCTCACGTTCCCTTTCGTGGCTCCGGTGGACATTTCGGCCAATAAGTTGCGTTCAACGTATTTGGAATCCAATCCCAAACGTAACTATGTCACCCAGTGGAATCTCAATCTCCAGTATCAGCTTACGCCGAGCTTGGCGGCCATGGTTGCTTACGTGGGGTCGCGCGGGGTGCATCAGCCCTTCCGAGTCGATGAAGCCAATCTGGTTATCCCGATGAAAACCTCCGCAGGGTACCTCTGGCCGAAGACGGATGTCCTCGGAAATATATTTATACCCGGCCAATGCGATCAGCTCGATCGCAACGGTTCCGATCCGTCCCAATGCGTCGCACCCCTGCCAATTAACACAGCCTTTAGCTCGATTCGCGGAATGTTTTATCAAGGGCGCTCCTACTTTAATGCCCTCGAATTGCAGTTGGCCAAGCGCATGAGCCACGGATTCCAGGTGCAAGGCACTTACACGTGGGGGAAGAGCACCGACACGAGTTCGGCGACGGTGGCGGGTGACGCATTCGGTAACTCCATCTCCAGCCTCAATTGGTTCGATACGAGTTTGACCCGTGGCCTCTCCGATTTCAACGTCGGGCGCACTCTGGTTATCAATGGCACCTGGGAAGTCCCGACAGCGAAATCGTTTTCTGGACCAGCGAGGTGGTTAACGGACGGATGGCAACTGGGGATGATCTTCACGGTAAGCGACGGCGTGCCGTTTACCCCGACGTGGGGAACGGGCGGAGACCCCGCGACGACGGCCAGCAGCGATGATTTTGCCTTCCCAGACCGGGTGAGCGGAGCCGATTGCAACACTCTGACAAATCCAGGCCATCCCGAGGCCTATATCAAGACGCAGTGCTTTGCCGTTCCGACAGTTCCCGCAGGACCGAACCAAGCCGCCTTTTGGAATGCGAATTGTGACCCTGCGCCGCCCAACTCGCAGCCATCCGACCCAACAAAGCCCAACTTCCTAGCCCCGTTCCCGCAGTGCTTCAATCTTCGCGGCAATTCGGGTCGCAATATCCTGATCGGTCCGGGCGTCACGAATCTGGATTTCTCTATTTTCAAGAACAACCAAATCAAGCGAATCTCAGAGAACTTCAACGTGCAGTTCCGCGTGGAAATGTTCAATGTTCTCAATCACCCCAACTTTGCCCCACCAGGCCCTGCCGACGGTAATACAGACATCTTCGACCCAACGGGAGCATCACAGGACCCCAGGCTGGGCCAGGGCGGGATAGCGGGTACCTTGGTCAAGACGACCACCCCGGAGCGGCAAATCCAATTTGCGGTGAAGATCATATTCTAGTTGAAGTATAGACTGCGTAATTTGTGTCACGTTCCCGTCCATCACTGGCCGGGAACGCAGGATTGGCCGCAGACACATCGTCTGATTTTCCAGACCCGGATTGTGTATACTTCCCCACGGCTCGAAAGGCAGCGGCGCACGTCCCGGCGTTCTTGGCGAAACATCCAGTTCGCAGTCGAGCGGAAATATCTTGACGTGGA
>Ga0209011_1000961_pt1 | contig 10448 bp, 2 predicted proteins | sample BlaSpr_A8_OM1_M3_FD_187986 | JGI IMG/M metagenome (GOLD analysis project Ga0209011, IMG submission 187986) | Forest soil microbial communities from Thunder Bay, Ontario, Canada - Black Spruce, Ontario site 2_A8_OM1_M3 (SPAdes) (version 2) | ecosystem: Environmental > Terrestrial > Soil > Boreal... | reverse complement strand
TCGGTTCCGGCGCCATCAACGACGGGCACGTCGCCCTCGGGGCAAACGCCCCGGCGACGCAATGGAACTTTGCGGAAGGCACGACGCTGCCGGGCTTCAACGAGTACCTCACGCTGCAGAATCCGAGCAGCACGACGGCGGCCAGCGTGACCTTGCGCTATATCGACCAATCGGCAACCGTCACGATGCGCACGCTCACGGTGAACCCCCTGAGCCGATTTACGGTGGAGGTCTTCAAGACCCTGTACGGCGTCGGTCCAGGCGTCGCCGGGGTCTCGACCCAGGTGACCTCGACGGTGCCGATCGTCGCCGAGCGACCGATGTACGCCTACCATGACTTCGGGTACGGCCCGGTCCCGGGAGCGACCGACGTCGTCGGCGCCACCAGCCTGGGCACGCTGTTCGGGTTCGCCGCGGCCTCGACCTCCCTGGGCAACACCGACTACCTGACGCTGCAGAACCCCAGCACGACGACCGCCGCCAACGTCAGCATCGACTACTACACCGCCGCCGGCAAGGTGACGAAGGCCGTGACGGTGAACGCCAACACTCGCCTGACCGTGGCCGTGTCCGGGACCACCAGCGGCGTTGGAACCGGCCAGGTCCTGCTCGGCATCGTCGTCACGAGTACCAACGCGGTGCCGATCCTGGTGGAGAAGCCGACCTACAGCGCCAACACCACGACCTATGGGGCCACCGATACCATGGGCTACTCACCGGCCAGCTTCTAGCATGAAGGCCAAGCCGTCCTGGTACCGCGCGCTCGTCGCTCTTGGACTGCTCGCAGTCCTCGGGGTGGCGACCGCCGCTCCGGTGTCCGCGGCGCCACCGGTACCGGGAACGGATTGGCCAACCTACCATCACGACCAGACTCGAACCGGCTGGGACCAGGTACACGCGGCCTTCACCGCGGTAAAGCCAGACTGGACGTCGACGGCGCTCGACGGCAACGTGTACGCCCAGCCGCTGGTCGTCGGCTCGAGAGTCTTCGTCGCCACCGAGAACAACTCGGTGTATGCCTTCGATATCAAGACCGGCGCGCAGCTCTGGCGGTTCAACGCGGGCGCGCCCGTTCCCAATGCCAACCTCGCCGCAGGGTGCGGAAACATCGACCCGGTCGGCATCACCGGGACCCCGGTTGTCGACATCGCCGCCGGCCGGCTCTACGCCGTCGCCCAGGTCAACCCGGCAACCCCGGGCTACCAGCTGGTCACCGTCGACATCAACACGGGCACGGCGATCGGGACGCCGGTGACGCTGACCTACAGCGGCTTCAACGCCAAAACGCAGAACCAGCGCGGCGCGCTGGCGCTCGCCAACAACACGGTGTACGTGCCGTTCGGTGGCCGGATCGGCGACTGTTACCCCTATGACGGCGTGGTGATCGGCGTGCCGCTGAGCGGCAGTCCCCAGCTGCAGTACATCACGCCCACCAACGGCGGTCGAGCCGGCATCTGGGCGACCGGCGGTGTGGCATCGGACGGGACCAACCTCTTCGTCGCCACTGGCAATTCGGGATGCGTCTCGACCTACGACTACAACGATTCGGTGATCAAGCTCTCGCCGACGCTGGCCAAGCTCGACCAGTTTGCGCCGGGCGGGTCGCCGCCGAACGACTGGGCGAGCCTCTCGTGCGCCGATGCCGATCTGGGATCGAGCGCCCCGACCTTGTTGCCGGACCTGGGCCTGATCTTCATCCAGGGGAAAGAACCGACCGGATACCTGCTGAATCAGAGCGCGCTGGGCAGCACCTTCACCGGCAGCACCTTCAACGCCGGCGGCGAAGTCTTCCAGGGTCCGGCGTGCTCGAGCCAGTCGTTCGGTGCCTCGGCCTACTTGTCGCCATACATCTACGTCCCCTGCGACAACGGGTTGGTCGCGCTCAAAGTTGATCCGGCGACCAAGACCTTCTCGACGGCCTGGACCGTCAGCGGATCGTTCAGCGGGCCGCCGATCGTCGCCGGAGGGGCGGTGTGGAATATCAGCGGCGGCACGCTAATCGCGCGCGACCCCATTAGCGGGGCGCCACTCTTCAGCCAGGCGGTCGGTCCATTCGCCACCAGCTTTCCGTCTCCGGCCGCGGGCTATGGCCGGATTTTCGTCGCCAATGACAACAACCTGCTGTCCTTCGTGGTGGAGCCGACCTGCGCGGCGGCGAGCACGCCAACCTCGACCAGCGGGACCGGCGCGACGACTTTCTACTTTGCCGAGGGCTTTACCGCGGGCGGCTTCAACGAGTGCCTGGCGCTGTTGATGCCCAACACCAGTGGCACGGCGACCATCGACTACTGGACCAAGACGAGTCATACGCTCGGAACAATCACGATGGTCGCAGGGCAGGTGGCGACGGTGAACGTCAACGCCACGGTCGGTACCAACCAGGAGGTGTCGGTGAAGGTGACGTTGCCCGGCCCCGGGATCGCCGAACGGCTGCTGAATTTCAATTTCGGGTCATGGCACGGCTCGACCGATATCGTGGGGGCGCCGGCGACGAACACGGAGTGGGACTTCGCCGAGGGTTCGACGCTCAGCATCTTCAGCGAATACCTGACGCTGCAAAACACGAACGCGGTCGCGGTGCCCGCGACGCTTGCCTACATGACGGATACCGGCGCCCATCCGAGCAAGACGGTGAGCCTGCCGGCCAACAGCCGGACGACGGTGGAGGTGTTCAAGGGCGACACCACCAGCACCCTGGCATCGTGTTCGCCGAGCGGCGTCGGGTCGAACTGCGGCGTGGGGCCGGGAATCGCCGGTGTATCGGTCAAGGTCACGACGCCGAATGGGCAGCCGATTGTGGCCGAGCGCCCCTTCTACGTCAATGGCTTCAGCTTTGGCGCCGGGTCGATCCGTGATGGGCACGTCGCCTTTGGTGCGACTGCGCCGGCGACGCAATGGAACTTTGCGGAAGGCACGACGCTGCCGGGCTTCAATGAATATCTGACCCTGCAGAATCCGAGCAGCACGATGACGGCCAATGTGACCCTGCGCTATATCGACCAATCGGCAACGGTCAGTACCCGTTCGCTCAGCGTCAATCCACTCAGCCGCTTCACGGTCGAAGTCTTCAAGAGCCAGTCCGGCGTCGGTCCGGGGGTTGCCGGAGTCTCGACCCACGTGACCTCAACGGTGCCGATCGTCGCCGAGCGACCCATGTACATCTACCGTGACTTTGGCTTCGGCCCGGTCGCCGGGGCGACCGACGTCGTTGGGGCCACGGGGCTAGGGACGCTGTTCGGGTTCGCGGCGGCCTCGACCGCGAGCGGCAACAGCGACTACCTGACGCTCCAGAATCCCGGCACCACCACCACGGCCAACGTCGGCATCGACTACTACACCGTGGGCGGCAAAGTGACAAAGGCCGTGACGGTCAACCCGAATACCCGGCTGACGGTGCCGGTCTCCGGAACCGGCAGCGGCGTCGGACCCGACCAGGTCGTGCTCGGCATCGTGGTCACGAGTACCAATGGGGTGCCGATCCTGGTGGAGAAGCCGACCTATAGCGCCAACGCGTCGACGTACGGCGCGACCGATACCATGGCGTCCTCACCCGCCAGCTTCTAAGGACGACCCCCGCACCGGCCACCCGGCCCGGCTTGTATACATACATATATATATGTATGTATGTAGCCGGGGGGCCCGGCAGCCCCTACCCGGCAAGTCAGCGGCTATTGATTTCCGCGCCGAGGCGAATATAGTGGGAACTCAGGAGGAGGGGCTATGTCAACCACCGCTGACCTTCGACGACCCACCCCTGGGGCGGGGGTGTCACGGCAGGTATCCCAACCACGACGTCGCAACGCGGCGGCCACTGCCCGGGAGTTGCTGGAGGCGGCCCGGGTCCGCTTCGCCCGCGATGGGTTCGATCGCACCAGTATTCGCGACATCGCGGCCGACGTTGGGGTCGACCAGGCCCTGGTGATCAGGTATTTCGGTTCCAAGGAACGGCTCTTCTCCGCGGCCAGCTCACCAGAGCCGAAGACCTACGGGATCTTCGAGGGGCCACCGGACGAGCTGGCGGACCGCTTGCTGGATTGGGTGATCTCGATCGAAGGCGCGGGCGGCGAGAGCCAGTTCGTCACACTGCTCCGATCCTCGTCGGACGAGGCGGCGATCGAACTTCTGCGTGAGCGGCTGGCCAGCTTCACCAAGCAGCTCGCGGGTTGGGTCGATGAGGCCGACGCCGAACTCCGAGCCGATCTCATTGCCTCGTGGTTGCTGGGGATCGCCGTGATGCGCCGGATCGTCAAAAGGCCACCGCTTCAGGAGGCCACCGCCAGGGAGCTGGCGAAGTACTTTGTGCCGGCGATTGACCATATCCGCCGGAACGGACGTCACCGCTCCGCGCCCTAATCCTCGTCCGAGGGCTGCAAAAAAGGGGTCATTGGGGTTCACGAAACTTAACTGTTTGCAGCCTTGACTCTCCCTAGGGCACGCCATAGAATGCAGCGGCTGACCTTGAGGGAGGTCGGCAGAGGGGTTGGGACTTGTCTAGCGGCGAGGGGCGCATCGACTGATGGTCGCTGCTGGCTATCTGCGAGCCGGTCCGCGCGTCGGCTACCGCAAACCACCTACACCGCCGGCGTGGCGGTCCATGGTGCTGGCCCTTGTTCTCCTGTTCGCAATCATCGCGCCGCTGAGCGGCGCAATTCCCTTCCTCAATAATCAGACGGCCTCGTCGAAGCGAGCCAGCTCCGTTCCCTCCAAGCCACTGGCACCCGCAACCGCAAAGGTCACGCCCGGAAGCGACCCGGGCACCGTTGTGATCGAATTTCCTCCGGGTACCGCAGAGGCAGTCGTTGATGCGGCCATTGCGCCGCTCGAGCTTTCGGTCATCAGCGGCGATGTCGCCTCGGGCAAGTGGGTCTTCGCCTTACCTCGCGCGGACGTGACGCCGGGTCCGGATCACACCGTCCTGATTTACTTCCCCAAAGTCGCTTCGGCATCCGACAAGGAAACCTATTTCTCCCGCAACCACCTGACCCTGATTCGTTGGGCTCGTGATCCTGATGGCACGCATTACGCCATCGCCCAGCTCCCAACTCTGGAACCAAAACTGATCGACTCGCGTCGCGGCTATTTCAGCCTCATCCTTCCTGGCACCGACCGCGCGACGATCGGTGAATGGGCGAAGGCCTCATCACTCCGGGTCATCAGTTACAACGACAGCACGGGCGAGACGGTTGTCCAGCCGCTCGGCTGGCGGCCGTCGACCGTCGTGCAACGCAAAGTCCCCACGCAGATTACGGCCGACTACCTCAACAAGCTGCTGCAGCAACAGCTCGCGAAGTCGGGGGCCAAGCCGCTGCCGCCAACCTCAAGCGGTTCGGCGACGGCCTTCAACGCGGTCGCCAGCGATGGCCACGTCGACCTCAGCTGGTCGGCGGTTTCCGGTGCAGCCTCTTATCAGCTCTACCGGAATGAGACCGGAAGTACCGCGGTGCTCGTCGGAACCACGACGGGCACGAGCATGGTCGATACCGCGGGCGTCGCCGGTGTTGCCTACACCTATCGCCTCATTCCGCAAATGCCGGCTGGCAGCGCCGCCGTGGCGCAGCCGACCGCCTCGGTTATTTGGCGTCAGAGCTCGAGCCAACCGACCATCATCAAGATGGGTCCCGCCGGAACGCAAATCATCGGCACCATCCAGCTCCAGCTCGATGGACGCAGCGGCGATGGGACGGCGAACGTCATGTGGTATCTCGACAGCGCTGCCGCTGGCTCGATCACACTCGGCACGGTTAAGGCGGCGCCTGTCGCCAGCGATCCAACCGCCTGGACCGCGGCACTTAGCTGGGATTCCTCGACGGTGGCCGATGGGTCGTACACCGTTCGGACGGTTGCGACCGATAATGCGGGCGGTTCGACCTCGGTCTCGCAGCAGTATCGCGTCGAAAATGCGCGGCCTCCCGCGCCGATTGCGTTTGCCGCTGCGCCGAGCGCGAATGGCATCGCCCTGACCTGGGAGCAGCCAGCGTTTGCGAACGCCGCCCTCTATCAGCTCTTCCGCGATGCTTCGACGCAGCCGCTCGCCGAACTGGCCCCCGACCAGCGCTCATATCTCGATGTCAGCGCCGCTGTTGGCGCGCATACCTACTCCCTGATGCTTAAAGGCGCGCAGGGGCAGGTGAGTAATACCGTGACGGCTTCGACGACGCTGGCGGATCCGAGTACCACGTCCACGCCGGCTCCCCCCGCCAATCCTCCGGCGGCATCAGCGGCGCCGGTCGCGCCCGCTCCACCAGCTGTGGCGCCCATTGTCTCGGTCCGTCTCTTGCTGCCATCGGGCGCCGCGCTCGCCACCGACGGAACGGTTGGCGGCCGGTTGATCGTGCAGGCGATGGTCGTGCCCGCATTGGCCAACAGCCTCGAGTACATGACCACGGGCACCACCTGGACGGCGGTCCCGGCGGACGCCGTCTGCCAGAACGGAAGCTGTGTCACGGATTGGAATGTGAGCCAGCTCGCGTCGGGTCATTACAGCGTCCGCGCCAAAGTGGGCAGCACCGTGAGTGCGGCGTACGGATTCAACGTCGCGGCGGCGCCGGTGTTGCCGGCACCGACCGGTGTGATTGCCATCAGCCAACCCACGGGGGTGGCCGTGCACTGGTCAGCACCGGTCGTGGCGATCCCGGCGGGTTACTCGGTGTGGAAGGAAAATGGTGCCGACTGGAAGCTTCTGAATCGTGTCGTCGGAGAGGACTACACGGATGAAGAGTCGTCGGCTGCATCGGCCACCGCCGCCTACCGAGTGAATGCGATCAACGCCGACGGAGTCGAAGGGACCCCATCGGCGACGGCAAACGTTCGCGGGTCCTCCGTCTCGCGCCCCACGGTACCCGCCGTCACCTCTCCGCCTGCAGCGCCGGACGGGGTCAGTGCCGTTTGGGCGCCGGGTAGCGTCACGCTCAGCTGGCACGCGGTCGTTGGAGCATCCGGATACACGGTGCAGCGGGCCTGGTCCGCGAATGGGCTCTTCGTCGAGGTCGCGACGACCCAGACCAGGATCTATGTGGACCGCCCCGGTCTGGTCGGTGGCCGCGCGTACTACCGAGTCTCTGCCTCGACGTCCGGCGTCACGGGCGCTCCCTCGTCGGTGGTGAACGCCATGGACATCCCGCTTCCGCCGGTGACGGCGTCGCCGAGCGACTATGTCGCCGCGAACCCTGACGCCGCGACGCCCGCGGCCGGGAACGCGGCGCTCCCGCCGGTCACCGCTGTTGCCGGAGATCTGAACCTACAGACGACCAGCTCGGGGCCGGCGGCCACGAAGGTGCTTGCCGGACGCGGTACCACCGTCGTGGCGTCGGGCTCGGCGTCAGCTCCCGTCTCCGCAGCGCGGGTTGAGGTCAGCCCCGTTTCTGGTTCGACCACCTGGCAGACGGTCGCCACGATCCGCGCGGCGTCGACGGTTTCAGGATGGACAGCGCTCGGGCCGGTGGCCACATCGGTGCTCGCCGAGGGGAACTATCTGGCCCACGCCGTCGCGCTCTCACCGACCGGGGCCACCGTCGAAACCACTCTGCCCAGCCAGCTCCAGGTGGCGCACTCAGCCCCTGTTCCGCGGAGCGTGACGGCGGCCGTTACCGGCACCAATGTCCTGGTCTCCTGGCAGGCCCCCGCCGGGTCAACGCCATTGACTTATTCGGTCTATCACTACGTCCCCTCGACGTCCGGCTACGTGCTGGCCGTCGGCGCCCTGCCGGTCACGAACTATCGTGATGCGTTCCTGCCCGGCGGAGCGAGTGTCGCTTATGCCGTGACCGCTACCGATGCGGTCGGGAATGAGAGCAGCTTCTCCACGCCCGTATGGATCAACACTCCGACAAGCTGGACGGTCGAAAGCCCGCAGGTTGCCATCATCGCGCCGAGCGACTCGCAGGCGATCGCGATGGTCCAGGGCAGCACGCTCGTGATTGCCAGGTCATCCGCGAACCGCGGAATCGGCTCCGTGCAGTTTTCCTTCGCGCCCACGGGTGGCACGGTTTGGACCAACCTACCGGCCGCCCTCCCGCTCACCCCCTGGGCCGCCGCGCGGTCCTCGATCGGGGGAGCCTCCGGTGTGGCGTGGGGTGCGATCTGGAGCACCGCGTTGCTTCAGGGCTCCTACGACCTGAAAGTTGTTGTCACCGATCCGCTCGGCCGATCGGCCGAACAGGTCCGCACGGTCACGTTCTGCGGGACCTGCCCACGCGGTCCCCCGGCCATTCAGCTGAATGCAACACCCATCGCCGGTGGCGTGCGGCTCACCTGGCCCGCCGCCGCTGATAGCGATCTGTTCCAGGTCCGCCGGTCCACCTCAGGTGCGACCGGTCCCTTCGAGGTTCTCGGCCAGACCTCAGCCGCGTTGTTCGAAGACACCAATCTCGTTCCCGGCGTTGCCTATGCCTATCAGGTCTGGTCACGGGCCGGTGGCAGCAGCCAGGTCATCCTGGCGACGCCGCTCACCCCGCCGGGTGCGGCCATCATCACCCAATCGGGCGGTGGCATGGCCACCAGCGTCGATGCCAGCGCGACAGTGACCTTCGCCTCGGGCAGCGTGCCCGGTTCGGTCGCCGTGTCGATCGCGCCGGCCGGGGTGACCCCTAGCGGGATTCGCGTCTTCTCCAGTGTCTACAACCTGACCGCGGTTGACGCCAGCGGTGCCTCGATCCACAGCTTTGCCAAACAGCCGATGCTGACCATCCACTACAGCGCGATCGGGCCGGCGCCCAGCGCCATCTATTACGTCGACGCCTTTGGCAATGCGGTCGCCATCCCCTCCACGCTCGATCCCGTGCTGCACACCATTACCGCGGCACTGCCGCACTTCAGCTTCTTCGTGGCGGGGGCGCCGCCCGACTGGGTCATCAACCTGACGCCCACGACGGCAACGCACACGGTCCTGCTCGCCGCGTCCGCCGGGAACGTCGACCTGACGCTTGACGGGACGATGACCTCCCAGGCGATCGCAACGCTGACCAGCCTCACGATCAATGGTGGGACGGCGGGCGATACCTACACGGTCGATGCCGGCGCGAGCGTGCTGACGTTCCCGATCACCCTCATCGCCGGTAGCGGCGCGGACGCCATCACCGGTCCGAATGCCACCACGCTCTGGGCGCTTTCCGGCGTCAATGCCGGCACCCTCCGCTTCGGCTCCGCCGTGGTTGCCTTCAGTGGCATCGAGACGATCCATGGCATCGGCACGGACGCCTTCGCCTTCGGCGACAGCGGGGGCGTCACGGGAGGGATCACGGAATCCGGCACGGTCAACGCCAGTTTCGGCAACTTCTTCAACCTCACGGGCGCGCTGACGTTCGCGTCGCAACCCGTGGGCGTGACCATAAATACCGCCGGCACGATGTCCCACCTGAACGGTGTCACGATGCTCACGGTCGGCGTGAACAACGTGACGGCCTTCATCGGGGCGGAGGCAGGTGCCCCCAGTGCGGCCGGCCTGCAGGGAACCGCCAGCCAGGCCGCGGCGGCTTTGTTCGTCTATCAGGACCCGGCGAATTCATCCAACAATCGCGCCTGGGAAGCCGCCGCCGGCACCTTCGACGCCAGGGTCGTGGGCATCAACGGGCTGACGATCAGCGCGACCGGGCTCGCCCTCAGTTACAACGGGACAGCGTCCGATGGCAGCTTCCTCGACTTGACCCAGATCGACACCTCCAATGGCACGACCTACGGCAACACGCTAACGATCCCGACCAGCCCGACCACCTCGCTAACCCTTGGGTACAACGCGGCATATCAGAAAGCATCGGCCAGCGCCGCGGACCTCGCGCTCGGCAGCTTCGTGCTCGCCAACGGCGCCTTCAGCATCGAGCGGCGGGTGGTCAGCGTTGCTGACCCGGCCCTGACGACCCCGAATGCGTCGCTGCTCGACATCAACGTGAAGACTGCGTCGGTGTTCGTCGGCGTAGGCGCCTCGTTCGACGGAACCGGCGCCATCGTCCACGCGGGCGCCACCGGGTTCGCTGTGACCGGGGTCAGCGTCGAGACGGCCGTGGTCAAGAAGAAGATCGCGACCGGCACGACGGACCTGACGAGTTTCATCGGCCTGCAATCATCCATCGGCAGCGCGTCGCTTGACGGCATGGGGTCGATTGCGGGCCGGCTCACCGGCGGCACGGCGCAAGTGAACCTCGCTTCAGACTCGGCGGGCGCCTCATCCCCCACACGCCTCAATTGGGCGGGGGACAACCTTATTTCAGGTTTCGCGATGACCCCGGCGACGACCTTGAGCGCACGCGGGACTCTGGGGCTGAACGTGGGCGGCTACCTGGTGGCCGCCGGCCAGGTGAGCTGGAGCCGGGTGGCCGTCAGCGGGCATGACGATCAGACGCCGATGGTCAGCTTCGGCGCGGACGGGCTGTCAATGGTGGTGAGCAACGCGAGCGTCTTCCTGGGGTCGGGCGGCAGCCTGGACCAGAACGGCCAGGTGGTGGCGGGCAGCGTGG
>Ga0209011_1000960_pt1 | contig 10455 bp, 9 predicted proteins | sample BlaSpr_A8_OM1_M3_FD_187986 | JGI IMG/M metagenome (GOLD analysis project Ga0209011, IMG submission 187986) | Forest soil microbial communities from Thunder Bay, Ontario, Canada - Black Spruce, Ontario site 2_A8_OM1_M3 (SPAdes) (version 2) | ecosystem: Environmental > Terrestrial > Soil > Boreal... | reverse complement strand
GATGGCCGCTCGTGGCGCCTGACCAGCACGCCCCGGCCCGGTGGCTGCGCGGCAGCCCGGGACGATCCGATGATCGCCCCCTCCTGGGGGTCGCCGCTGAGCAACAGACCAGGGCTCCCCAGCTCACGCAGTCGGAGCAGCAGCGGCTCGAGGATGCCCCGACTCGCACCGCCGGTGCGCCGCGCAACGAGGACGTGCAGGCCGACGTCCTTGGCCTGGGCCAGGAGCGGGACCAGCGGCAGCAGCGGGTTGCTGCTCGGTGTCGCGACGAGGTCGTAGTCATCCACCACCACGTAGACATCCGGTCCATGCCACCAGCTGCGGGCGCGGAGCTGTTCGATCGAGAGGTCGGCAGGAGGCAGCCTGCGGGTCAGCACCTGCGCGGTTTCCGCCAGCTGAGCTTTGGCCGCCGCCTCGGCTCCCGCATATCCGAGCAGGTAGTCGGGTGGCACCACTCCGAGCAGGGTCCGTCGATAGTCGACCACCAGGACCTGGACGTCTTCAAAGGACTCCCGCGCGATCAGACCGAGCAGGAATGTGCGGAGCACGTTGGTCTTGCCGGCTTCGCCGTCTCCGAACACCAGGAAATGTGGGTCGCCGCCTATCACGTCCAGGCGCACGACAGCGAGGTCGCGCTCGGCAATTCCGATCGGCACTCCTCGAGCGCCGGCGCCGGCCGGCATCTTCAAATCTTCGGGCGTGATCAGGCGCGGCAGCACCAGCACCTCTCGCGCGCCAGGGCCCCCCCAGCTGGCCGCGATGGCCTGGACCAGCTCGTCGAGCGCGCCCTGCTGATCGAGGACGTCGACGCGGCCGTCGATGCGCGGCAGCGCGGTTTGAAAGTGAAGGCTGTCCGGCGTGATGCCGCGGCCGGGAACGCCCTTGGCCACGTTCTCCGCCGCGCGCCGATTGATCGCCGACTCGGAGGGATCGTTCAATCGGAGCTCGAGCCGGCCGCCGATCGATTCGCGTAGCGACGACCGCACCTCGATCCACCGATTTGCCGTGATCACCAGGTGCACGCCGTAGCCGAGACCCCTCGCGGCGATTTCCTGGAGCGGCTCGTCCAGCTCCTCGAAGTCCCCGCGCAGCGCGGGCCAGTTGTCGATCACCAGGAACACATCGGCCCAACCTTCTCCGTCCAGCTCACCGCGCGAACGCCTGGAGCGAAGCGCCTCGGGCGAGTCGATCCCGGCCGCCTTGAACCGCGTCTCGCGCTCGTCGAGCATCGCGGCGACCTCGGCCACCATCCGCCGCACGAGCTCGGGATCCTGGCGGCCTGCGACGCCGCCGGCATGCGGCAGCAAGGCGAGGCCGGATAGCCCGCCGCCTCCGTAGTCGATGCAGTAGAACTGCGCTTCGAGCGGCGTGTGCGTGAGGGCAAAGCTCGCGACGAGGGTCTTGAGCAGCGTGGTCTTGCCGGACAGCGACGCGCCGACGACCAGGAGGTGGCCCGCGGCGCCCGAGAGGTCGGCCAAAAGGATGTCTCGTGACTGCTCGGCGGGCCTGTCGACCAGGCCTATTGGTACCGATAGGAGACCGCGTACGGCCCCCCCGGCGCTGTGCGCCACCTTGCCGGCGAGCGGGGAGGTGACCTGGTCGAGTGAGATACGTGGCTCGAGTGGCGGAAGCCAGACCTGGTGCACCCTGGGTGCGGCGTCGCGAAGCCGCAAAACCACGACGTCGAGCAGGCTCGGCCCCGCGGCCGGCTCGACGTGCGCCGGCGAGGTGGCTCGGGCCGCTGCGTCGGAGACGAGCCGGAATGGACGAGGTCTCGGAGGTGCTGACACCGAATCGGATGGTGGCGTGTAGACCTCGCTGACCAGGGCGGCACGGAACCTCCGGTACACGGTGGTGCCGACCTTCAGGTAGGCGGACCCAGGCAGAGGCGGAAGCTCGTACGCGTCGGGCACGCCGAGCACCGTGCGGCTCTCGGCGGCGCTGAACGTGCGCAGGGCGATCCGGTAGCTGAGATGCCCTTCCAGGCCACGCAAGCGTCCCTCGTCGAGCTGCTGTGAGGACAGAAGCAGGTGCATGCCCAGGCTCCGGCCGAGGCGTCCCACCGCGACGAAGAGGTCGATGAAATCCGGGCGAGACGCAAGCAGCTCGCCGAACTCGTCGACCATGATCAGGAGGTAAGGGAGCGGCGGCAGATCCTGTCCCTCGCCGAGGCGGCGATGGTAGTCGCGCAGCGAGGCCAGGTTGCCGGCGGACCGCAACAGCTCCTGGCGGCGCCGGATCTCGCCAAACAGCGCGGCGTGCATGCGGTCGACCATGGCCAGGTCGTTGGCCAGGTTCGTGATCAAGCCGGCCACGTGAGGCAGCTCCTGGAGACCCGCGAAGGCGGCTCCTCCCTTGAAGTCGACGAGCACGAAGCTGAGCAGGTCGGGCGGGTGCGCTAGCGCCAGCCCGGTGACCACCGTCCGCAGCAGCTCGCTCTTGCCCGAACCGGTGGCGCCGATGACCAGCCCGTGCGGGCCGTCGCCGCCCAGCGCCGACTCTTTCAGGTCCAGGACGACCGCATCGCCTTCGCTGCTGATCCCGATCGGCACCCGCAGGCTCTCCGAGAGCGGTCGCCGCCTCCATGCGTGCCCCGCGTCCAGCGCGCCGGCATCGCCAATCCCGAGCAGTCGGGTGAGCGAGATCGAGTCGGCGAGCTGCCGGGAGCCCGGTTCCTCCGAGAGGCGCACCGGCGCCAGCCGTCGCGCCACCGCCTCGGCGAGGTGCGGGCCGAGTCGGTCGGGCCGGCCCATGACGGGCGCGTCTGCGCTTCCAGTCCGCTCCACCGTCAGCCGTCCGGCCGTGACGCTGACCCGCACGTCCATCTCGCTCGGCTCGTCAGCCGAGCTTTCGCTGAGCGCAACCAGCGTGGTCCGGCACGGCACGCGGCGCAGCTGGGCGACGGACTCGGCAGACGGCGTGACCCCATCGACGAGGACCACCAGCCACGGACCGGAATCGAGCAGGTCGACCCCGGCCTGCGCGCGCCGGGCACGTGCTGCTCTGGCGGACAGGGTCGCATCCAGGTCGGCCGCATCGCCGTTCTGACCGTCGAGGTGCGGCAGCCACTTGATCCACTCCCAATCGCGGGTGGCGGACGGTCGTGCACCTAGCTGCATTCGAACCTCGTCGGGCGCGTGCAGCACTGCCAGCTGGCATATGAGCGCTCGAACAACGTCCAGGCGTGCGGCGCGGGGGCCAACGATGCTGACCACGCGTGCGTCTTTGAGGTCGACCCCGACGGCGTCGCGGGCCACCCACGCGTTGGCGCTGACGAGATCGCCGGCCGCCGTGATGCAGACCGGGTCGGAGGCCTGGGCCGGGCCGTCATCGACCGGCAGCACCAGCGGCGTCGCCAGCGGATTCCGGCCCTCCCCCACGCGCACCTGCAGGAAGTCCGAGTCCTCCGGTCGCCGCTCCCACAGGCGTCCGGAGGAGTGGATCAACGCGAGGAGCGCGTCGGCCGGCGGATGCCGCCAGGCCGACGCGGCGCGCTGCGCGGCGGCGGTGGTCCGCAGCCGGCTCCGCAGGTCGGCCAGGTATTCGAGGTAGGCGGCGCGGGCCGCGTACCGGCGGCGCCGCATCCCCATCCGCTGCTGCACGGCCATTCCGGCGCCCATTCCGATCGATGCGGCCATGAACAGCAGCCCGCTCGCGACGAAAATGGGCTTCGGGTTGTTGACGATGAAGAGCATCCCGCCAAGGCCGCCGACCACCGGGAACAGGTACTGAAGCCACCCCGCTGCGCCCGCCTGCGCCGAATCGGCACGCGGGGGCGCCGCGACCGTGATCGGGCCATCCGGTACCGAGGGCGGCCTCGAGCGCGCCGCCCGGCGGACCAGCTGGGTCGAAGATCCGGTCGTGATCGTCATCTATTCGTCACACTTGGTCCGCGACCAGTCTAAGAAAGCCGCCGGAGGAGTAGAGATGCCACCAGCGATGCCGGCCGGATCTTCGGCGGCCATGCGGCCCATCTGCGTTGTTGCAGCCTCCGCTCCTCGCTCACGAATCAACGGATTCGCTCGCTCCGATGCTCGGCCGCGCCTAGCATCTGGGCCACCTGTCCACCGAATCTCTCGGCGGGCCCACTGGCGGCATCTCTGATTGGAAACCGCCGACCAGTCGTGTCGCGTGACCGTCGTCGGATCCAGGCGGCGGGTCGACGTCACGCTGCCCTCGCGCGTTCCCGTGGCCGCCCTGCTGTGGGACGTGGTCGAGATGCTGGGCGAGGCGGACGGCAGCGTTCCGGCGAGCTGGATGCTCGTGAGGGTCGGAGGCCACGTGCTGGATCCTGAGCTCGATCTGTCAGCGCAGGACGTGGCCAGCGGGACGATGCTGTTCCTGCGCGACGTCACAACACAGGATCCCCCGCCGGCCGTCGACGACTACGCGGTGGGCGTGGCGATTGCCGTCGATGCACAGGGTGGCCGTTGGACCCGCGACTCTGCGCCGCCGCTCCTCGCCGCCGGGGCGGCGGCGTGCCTGGCGACAGCCGGACTGGTCCTGCTGCTGTCCGGCGACAGGGAGATACGCACCGTTTTCGGATTGGGCGGCGCGGCGGTCGCAGCAGTCGCGGGCCTGGCCATGTCGCAGCGCTTGCGCCGGCGCTCGTCAGGCGGTCTCATCGCCCTCTCCGCCGTTCCACTTTGGGCGGCGGCCGCGGCGGGCCTCGCTGGTCTCGCTAATGCCGGGCCGGCCGCGATCCTGGCGTCGCTCCTGGGGTCGATCGGGGTCGGGGCGGCGATCGCGGTCCTGGTCGCGGGCGATGTCGTGCTCGTGCCGGCGGTCGGGGTCATCTCCGCCACCCTCGTCCCCGCCCTCGTGCTCGGCGGGTGCGCCGTGGTTGGAGGGGGGCCGGTGGCCGCCGCCGCACTGCTCTGCCCTGTTGCGCTCGGGGGCCTCGCGCTCGCGTCGCGACTGGCGGTACGCCTGGCCGGAGTCGATAACGCGGCCGCCGGCTCGATCAGCACGCGAGCCGCTCAGGCGCGCCGTCTGCTGGCCGCGATGCTGAGCGGGCTGGCGGTCGTGCTGATTGCCTCGAGCGCGATCCTTGCCCTCTCTGGTGGTCGGTTCGCGTGGGGCCTGGTCGCCGCGGCGGCCCTCGCCGTCATCGCCAAGGCGCGCCACTTTCGGTTCGCCGCCGAGGTGGCGCCGCTGCTTGCCGCAGGCCTGACCGGCCTGCTGCTGATCGAGTATCCACTCCTCGTCGCGGTCGGCGGGCTGAAGAGTGCCGGCGTCGCGGCGGCCGTGCTCACGGTGGATGCGCTCGTCCTCGCCCTGGCCGGCAGCACGGCGCGGAGATGGGACCTATCGACCCAGGCTCGACTCCAGCTGGGCAGGCTCGAGTCGATTGCGACTGCGGCCACGGTACCGCTGGCGGCCGGCGTCCTCGGCGTGTACGCAGAGGTGGCGCGGCTGGCTCACGGCTTCAGCTGAGCCGTCCCGACGAGCGCGGCCGCCAGCTCTCGCATCGGCTCCTGCCACGAATCGGGCGCGTCACTCCACGAGAATCCGCGTGTCTTGAGCCGCGTTGCCGGCTGCGGCTCGTGAGCAAGCGAAACCTCTTGAACGCCGCCTGACCGGCTGGCGCGCGCCCTCTGAGACGACTGGTTCGCCACCACGATGACGGTTCGACCTCGTGCTCGGATCGACTCTATGGTCGGGCTCAGCCGGTCAAGCTCACCTGGGTTCGACCTGCCGACCAGCACCACCACGTCGGCGGAGGCAAGAGCCGCTCGGCTGACCGCACGCTGGAAGCCCGCCCCGCAGTCCACGATCACGAAGTTGTGCATGTGCCGCAGATGCTCGATCAGGCGACCCCAATCGGCGGGGCCGGCTTCACGGTTGGAGCGCTGATCCGATGGAGCCGGAAGGATCGAAAGGCCGGGCCCGAGCTTGACCAGCGCGGCCAGAACCTGATCGGGGGTCGCAGCCGGATCGAGCAGCGAGTCGTAGACCGCTCCCAGGGCCCCGTTCTCGGGAGCCATCCAGTGACTGAGCGCCCCGGATTGCGGGCACGCGTCGACCGCTACGACCTGCTCGCGCCGAAGGGTGTTCAGCAGGGTCGCGAGCAGGGCGGTGACCGTGGTCGTGCCCGCGCCGGAGTGGGCCGACATGACAGCCACCACCATGCTGCCTCCGAGGCCGGGCGCGGTGATCGCCCCATCGAGCATGCGCCGGTAGGCCTTTCCGTTCAGCCGGTCGATCTGCGGGCCAGCCTCAGCCGGCACCGCGGCTTTCAAGGCCGGCTCCGGCAACACCGGCCGCGCCGGCGCCGTGAGCACCAGCACCGCGCCGGGATAAAGCCCACTTTCGCCCAGGGTCCGCTCGCCCGGAAGAGGCGCCTCGCCCAGCGGCGTGAGGCTCCAGCCCGCCGGATCGGTCCTGCCTTCGCAGACTTCGACCAGGCCCGGTACCAGGTCGTCCACCCGGGCATCTTCGGGCAGGTCCAGGAGATGGCGCCCGGACGGGCTGTCCACGGTCACCTGCAGGCGCTTGTTCGGCCGGCTGCTAATTCGCTTCAAATTCGTCCGCAGGGCTTAGCATGAAACGAACGCTTAACGTCAGTCGTCGTACAGATCTCTCGAGGGAGGATATATAAAAGGATGAGCGGGGCCGGCTCCAACTTCCGCGCTGAGCTGTCCACGATGCAGGCAGCTTCCCAGCACGTATACGACGTGAACGCTCAGATCCAGTCGCAGCTGAGCACCCTGCTGGCCCGCCTTGACCCGCTGATGGGAACGTGGCAGGGCTCGGCGGCAACGAGCTTCCAGGTCCTCAAGGAACGCTGGCACCAGGACGCGACCCAGCTCAACGCAGCGCTGCGAGCGATCGGCGACGGCCTCGTCAAGGCTCACGGCAACTACCAGGCCACCGAGGAAACCAACCAGCAGAGCTTCACATCGATCACGCGCAAGCTGGGGAGCTGAGATGAGCGGAGACGGACACATGCTCGTCACCTTCGGCGCCGTGAACGAAGCGGCGATGGACACGGATGCGGTCGCCTCTCAGATCGCCCAGGAGCTGGCCGACCTCAAGGCCTACCTCTCACCGCTCGTGGCGAGCTGGTCAGGCGAGGCCTCGGCCGACTTCCAGGCCTTGCAAGCCAAGTGGGATTCCAGCGCCACCGACCTCAACCAGGTGCTGCGCCAGATGTCGCAGTCGCTGCGCACCGCCGGCGACAACTACTTGAACACGGAGCGGACCAACAAACAGATCTGGGGCTGAGGAGAAGGCCGTGAGAGATGAGTTCTCCGTCGACCCGCAGACGATGCTCCGCGCTTCGGCGCGATTCTCCCTGGAGAGCCAGGAGCTCGCCTCCGCGCTGAGCCGCCTTCAGGCCAGCCTGCGCCCGCTCGCGGGCATGTGCGGCAATGACGAGCAGGGCCAGAGGTTCGGGTCAGGCTACCAGCCCAACGCGGCGAATCTTCAGCAGGCGTTTCAGAACCTCGCCGGCGGCCTTGACGCCATCGCGCGTGGGCTCGAGGTCATGGCGAACAACTACCAGGGCAGCGACGCGGCAAGCCAGGTCCAGAAGGGAGGCTAGCTTGCCCGGCTTCGCGCCGCCAGTGCACCATCAGGCCGACGAATCGCAGGCCAAGCAGACCACGATGGGGATCTGGTGGCCCGCTGCCGACTCGGCCAAGCTGCGCACCGCCGCCCAGGCCTGGAGGGAGATGGCTCATGCGCTTGACGCCGTCGACGCTTCCAGCCAGGCCGCCGTGATGAACGTGCTGGCGGACAACCAGGGGCCGGCGATGGACGCTTTCGCCGCGTACTGGCAGAAGTGGTCGGGCGGAAACGGATATCTGCCGACCTGCTCCCAGGCTTGCACCTCGATGGCGAAAGCGCTCGACGACTACGCCCAGGCAGTGGACACCGCGCGCGTGAAGGTTGAAGAGCTGGTGGCCGAGATCGGCACCGCGGTCGTGCTCGGCGTCGTGCTGGGCGTATGCACCGTGGGCATCGCCACCGCGGCTGCAGCGGGAGTGTCGGCCGCGCTGATCGCCAGCGCTGAGGCAGTCGGGTTCACGCTCTCGCTGACTGCCGCGGGCATCGTCAGCGGCGTATTGGTCGGCGCGACATTCGGAGCCGTGGAAGCGATGGCGATCGACATCGTCGCGATCCAGCCCGAGAAGATCCTCCTTTTTCGCGACCAGAAGGAATTCAGCTGGAGCGAAGCCATGCAGTGGGCCGAGATGGGCGCTGCCGGCGGTTTTGTCGGAGGCGCCGTGGGAGCGGGCCTGGGCGCCGGAGCGGACGCTCTCCCCGCGAGCCTTTCGGCGGCGATGGCGACGCGCCTGGGACGGGTCGGGTTGGGAGCCTTCTCAGGCGCCGGCTCCGCCGCGTTCATCGACGAGTTCCAGTACGGCGCGATCGACCCGCTCGACGTCGCCGCCGGAGCCGTCGGTGGCATGGCCGGAGGGGGGACGTCGGGGCGGCGCGGCGTGCTGGAGGCGAATCGGGAACCTGCCATCCCGACCCTCTCGCAAGACCTGCTGAGCAGGGCCAATGCTCCCTTGAGTGACATCGGCAGCGATGTGCATCCCAACGTTCCTCCATTCCAGAAGGGGGGACACGCACAGGGGATCCTTCGAGTCGGCGATCTCGAGGTCCCGCTGCAGAGCGGCAATAACGGCCCGGGCCGCTGGTTCCTCGAAAACATCGAAGGTGGGCCTGGATCCGGCCGGACGTTTGCCTGGAGGCACGTCGAGGGCCACACCGCCGGTGTCATGAACGAATACGCCGTCAAAGATGCCGACCTCTTCATCAACAAGGCGCCATGCGGCGACCCTCCGGGCGCGGCCAACTGCCGGTTCGTCCTCAACAAGCTCCTGCCCGAAGGCTCGACGCTCAGGGTCCATTTTCCGAGCGATGACGGATCGGTGACCGTGTGGACCTTCAAGGCGGGCGTGCCCCGGTGGACGCCGCAATGAGCGCTCGGGTCAACATGCTCAGCTGGGAGCCGCCAGAGCTCGAGCTGACCTCACAGCCGGTCGCCGGCGTGGAGGACATTGCCCAACGCGCGACCGAGCTGCTGAAGAGTTACCAGGCACACTACAAGGGAGAGGACGCTACGTTTCCGGGCTTGACGCTCCAGCCCGAGGCCAAGGAGTGGGGCTCGCTCGTGATCGCCGTGGCTCCGATCGGCTGGGCCTTGATCCACAACTCAGAGGACTACCTCACGCAGCACTGCACCGAGACCGTTGGTGCGGCCGAGGGACGTTCCTTTGACGTGATCTGGGACCAGGAACCCACCTCCATTCCGCGGCGGTACTTTGTCACGGAAGAGCAGGCCCGCAGCGGTCTCGAGCAGTGGCTCGAGGACGGCACGCTGACGCGACGCCTGAAGTGGTCGGACGACTGCAGCTGACCCGCCTGTAAACCTGCTGTCAAGCAGGTACTTGACGAATCCTTTCTGACGATGGATGCTGCGGCCGGGGAAGCGCACGCGTCAGTTCGTTGTGAAGGTGGGAGGGGTCGGCAATGGCAGCTGATCCTGCCGGTGCCAAACGCAGGCAATCGCTGCAGGACGAGGAGCGGGTCCGGCAGCTCCGGTCATTACCGGTGGGCTGGGCCGCGCTTTTGATCATCGGCGCCGCCGTCGTGGCAGCGGTGATCCTGACGGCGACCGGTCGCGTCTATTACGGCGTGGCGGGATTCGGCGCTGGAGTCGTGTTGACAGGGGCGCTGCTTGGATTGGCGGCTTGGGACCTGTGCGTCGGCCTGCTGGCGCGCAAGAACGCCGTCTACCTGGCACTGCCTGCGCGAATCACGCTCAAGCTCTCGCGCCGCATCGTGCCACTCTTGAGCCCGGTCGCTTTCTTCGTCGGAATCCTGATCGGTCACCAGTACTGGGAATAGCGTGGGCACCACACCGCTGGACTATCGGAAATGGCTGAGCATCATCACGCTGAGCGCGGCGGGCGGCGCGCTGCTGCTGGTCCTGTTCTGGATCGTGACCGCTGCGACCAGTCCAGCCGCGGCCGGATGCCACAACGCGCCGCTGAGGATTACGAGGTATCCGCAGCTCGTGGGGGTGCTCGTCTGCGCCGCGGGCTTCGTGCTTGGGCGTGTCACGGCAAGGCCGAAGATCGGAGCCCGCTCCGACCTCAAGTCATGGACCGAAGGCGCCGAGGATGAGGCCGGCGAGGCCAAGGCCTCGCTTCTTACACAATCGGCGTTGACAGCCGCTCTGTTTTTCATCGCCTGCCTGATCGCGTTCGAGACGGTGACGCTCGCCAACAGCGTCTGGCCGATCACTTACTACCTGCGCTGCGCAAGCGAGGCGGCGACCTGGCAGACGCTGGTCGCGGGGTTTGCGTTTTGCTTCCTCGCCGGGCGATGGCTCTGGCTGCCGGCGACTCCCACGGGAGCTGAGTAAATGCCGCAGGCCCTCGGACCGACGACCGTGGCGCTGGCCTTCGCGGGGCTGCTCGCCGTGACTCCGTTTGT
>Ga0209011_1000958_pt1 | contig 10465 bp, 10 predicted proteins | sample BlaSpr_A8_OM1_M3_FD_187986 | JGI IMG/M metagenome (GOLD analysis project Ga0209011, IMG submission 187986) | Forest soil microbial communities from Thunder Bay, Ontario, Canada - Black Spruce, Ontario site 2_A8_OM1_M3 (SPAdes) (version 2) | ecosystem: Environmental > Terrestrial > Soil > Boreal... | reverse complement strand
GGAAGAGGCGCGCGCGGCTGCGATGAGAATCGTCAAAGACGGAAGACGTGCGGCGGAAATTCAAGTCGCCAAAAACCTCTAAACAGGGAATTGGCATTCCCTGTTGTTTCTCTGATCGATCCCTGCTCCGATTAACCGCAAGAACGGAATTTTTCCCGGAAATCTCCTCTCTGGTTGTACTTCACCTTCAAGCGTTGCGACTGAAAACACGAAAATCCCGGTATTTTTCCCTGTTAGCAAGGGAATTTGGCAGAGAAGAGTTCGTTACGAACGTCCTGCCGCCGCAGCAGTCATTGCATCATTGAACTTCTTGAAAAAGGCGTCGTATCCTCCATTTGCCTCGGCAAATCGAAGCGGCCTTACCCGTTCCACACAAATCTCGGTCGTGTCGGGCGAGGCCTTGAGAATGTTCATGCTCTCGGCGATGAATTCCTTAAGCGGCATGGCGTTCGGATCGCTTGCCTGTTTCGGACCCATCAATTCCGTCTGCACGTACGGCGGTATGAGCTCGAGGACTTGGACAGAAGTGTTTCTCAGTTGATAGCGTAGCGATTGCGTATATGAATGGATCGCCGCTTTCGTGGCGCAATAGGTCGGGGTCATGGTCAGCGGCACAAATGCCAGTCCAGACGATACGGTCATAATTGCAGCGTTTCGCTGTCCCAGCAGGAAGGGAAGCAATGCTGCAGTTAGGCGAATCGGCCCAAGCAGATTCGTGGTGGTCGTCGCTTCCGCATCGGCTGTCGCTCCATTCTGCAGGGGCTCTGGTCTCATAATGCCGGCGTTGTGGATGACGACGTTGAGGGCCGGGTAGTCCTTCTTAAGCTGTTCCGCGAAGGTGCGGATCGCGTCACTGTTTTCGATATCGAGTAGCGCAGCCTTCATCCCTGGATTCGCCGCGATCGTCTCATCAAGCCACTTTTTGCGGCGGCCTGCAATGATGACCTGGTTGCCTTCCTTATGAAAGCCCTCGGCAAGTGCCCGGCCGATCCCAGAGCCGCCGCCTGTTATCAGAATTGTGTTGGCGTTGGTTTGCATGATGTTTTCTCCTCATTGGGATAGTAAGATGGATACGAACCAAAGGGAAGTAGGCACTCAGAAGAGCGATACTTACCAAAAGGAGAGTGAAGACGTGGCCACAGCGACCCAGAAACGCAGAGCTTTATTGCGTAACAGGGTGCAGCGCCGTGAACCACCTGAGCACGATGATCCCGAGCTGGAGGCGCTTGTCCGGGAAATCATCGGCCGAGTCGCCGACAAGTGGACCATGCTCGTTTTGGAAGCGCTTACGGAACACGGCCGGCTGCGATTCACGCGTTTGGGTAAGCTCATCGGAGGCGTCAGCCAGAAGATGCTGACCAAAACGGTGCGCCAGATGGAAGCGGATGGACTCGTCTCGCGCACTGTGTTTCCAGTTATCCCGCCCAGAGTCGAGTACGAATTGACCGCTCTTGGCAACAGCTTGGGAGAATCTTTCTGTGGGGTGTGGATCTGGGCCGAGAAGCACCGCGAAGCCATTATGCAGGCACGCCAAAATTTTCAGACGCGGGCCGCGGGATAACTTCGGAATACCTGCGCGTTGCTTGGCCCTTTCCCTGATCAGGTTTTCGCAGCCGCAAGCAGTTTGTGCGTGGGTTTCTTAATCAATGATTGCGACACTCATCGGAAGCACTGGCCTGACGGGTTCATTCCTGACTCAGCAGCTCTTAGCCGATTCCGCGATAACGAAAGTGATTTCCGTTTCGCGAAAGGCTTTGAAGATTTCAAATGCAAAACTGACAGAAGTGTTGATCTCCGACCTGGCGGAGTTACCGTCGATTGACATGCGGATTCGCGGCGAACTTTATTTCTGTTGTCTGGGCACGACGATCAAGACGGCCGGCAGCAAAGAAAATTTCGAAAAAGTCGATCACGCCGCCGTTGTCGCCTTTGCGAAAATCGCGAAGGCGCATGATGCAACATCATTCACACTGGTGTCCGCCTCCGGCGCGAACGCGAACTCGATATTCTTTTACAATCGAATCAAGGGCCGCACTGAAAATGACGTAAAAGCTCTCGGACTTCGCTCCCTGATCATCTTCGAACCTGCTTTTTTGGCTGGTCCGCGCCCCGAATTCCGTTTAGCGGATCGAATCGCGGCTAAGACGTTGGTGCCGCTTTCGCGGCTCCTCCCAACTCAAGCTCGGAAAAGCCTCGTTACGGACGCCGAAACTTTAGCAATGCGGATGTTGGTTGCGGGAAAAGCAGCGCCTGAGGGAGTCCACGTCATAAAGGCAAAGAAAATCTAAACTCCTGCAGAGAGGTTATCAACTCAATTTCTGATTACACTTCCACGAGGACGAGGGACATGTCGTCGATCACTTGGCCCTGCCGCCACGCAGCGACACGGTTCAGTATGTCCTCCCGCATTTCGTGGAAAGGAAGTAGAGAAGTCTCGCGCCTAATTTTCTGGACACCTTCAATTCTTAGTTTCTTGCCGCGCGAATCAAATACGTCCGTTATTCCATCGGTGTAAAGGATGATGCGGTCACCCGCCCACAATTCGATTTCAAGTGTCGGCTCCTCCTCTACCACTTCGGGCAAAGTGCCGAGAATCATGCTGCGCGATTCCACCAAACGAGGTTCAGTTCCAGGCCGAACAATCATGGCGGGCGGATGGCCTGCGCCGGCAAAGTCCATCTGCCGTCCACGACCGTCAATTCCCGCGGCGGCGAGCGTAAACAAGGGCGCTCATGACCTCACTCGCCCGCGCTGGCTTGCTCAGCGCCGATGACATATCCAGGTCATATCCATTGACAAGACCTACCCAATTTACCGGATTCAGACCTAGCCAATCGGCGGATGCAGACGAAAGGGCGATCGTGGCATCTTGTCTCTGGAGGGTAGAACATGTCTAAAGAACTTATCGAGCTTTCGAACGCGTTGGCACAAGCTACAGATCACGCTGCCGCGAGCGTGGTGGCCGTCCATACGGAGAGGCGCGGTTCTTCCAGCGGAGTCGTGTGGCGTTCTGGAGTGATTGTCACGTCGGAACACGCACTGCGCCGCGATGAAGAAATTCAGGTAACGCTGGCGAATGGCCGCGTCGCGTCAGCCACTCTTGCGGGCCGTGATCCTTCGACGGACATAGCCGTCCTCAAATGCGCTGAGGCCAATAGTGCGGTCCCGGAATTCGGTGACGTGACCAAATTGAAACCAGGCAGCCTTTGCTTGGTGGTTGGTCGCACGCGTGCCAGTGGGCCGGTCGCTGCCCTGGGAGTCGTCAGTCTTGTCGCGTCGGACCGCCGCACCTGGACGGGCGCGTCCCTCGTTCCGTACATCCGGCTCGACGTCGGACTGCAACCCACTGCCGTAGGTGGCGCTGTTATCGACGCAAACGGTACTACGGTCGGCTTAGCTACGCCGCGTTTTGCGCGCTTCGGAGCGATTGCGGTGCCGCCTTCGGCTATCGACAAGATCGCGGACACCCTGCTGCAAAAGGGTCACATACCACGCGGATATCTTGGTGTCGGCTTGCAACCAGTGCGCTTGCCGGATACGCTTCGTGAAAAGTTGCAGTGGAATGAAAAGACAGCTGCGATGGTTATGGACGTACACCCTGGCGGGTCCGCGGACAAGGCCGGCATCGTCATTGGCGACATCTTAATCTCGCTTGCAGGCCACGCTGTCACTCGACTTGAAGATATTCAGTCCCATCTTGGAGCGGACGCGATTGGCAAAACGCTCCCATTTAAATTTATTCGTGGCGGGGCGATTCGGGAAGGGAACATTGTGGCAGCGGAACGCCCGCACGGAGGCGAGTGAGATGGCCGTAACAGGATTTGGTGAAATTGCGGAGAAACTCCGCCGCTCAACTGTTCTCGTTAGCGCCGGAGGCCGCGGCGGCGGGTCGGGCGTGATCTGGTCGAGCGACGGTACCGTCATCACAAACGCTCACGTTGTGCGAGGCTCGCAGATCAGCCTTCAACTTTGGGACGGGCGCGAGTTTCAAGCCACGGTCGCGTCACGCGATCCGCACCGGGACCTCGCCATGCTTCGCATCGGCGCGACGAACCTTCCCTCCGCTCTCGTCGCCGACTCATCTCAGGTTCGCCCCGGCGAACTTGCCATTGCCATTGGCAATCCTCTGGGTTTCGTCGGCGCCCTCACCACCGGTGTTATTCATACGGTTGGCTCGGTCCCGGGGCTCGGTTCGCAATCTTGGGTCCAGGCCAACGTCCGTCTGGCGCCGGGCAACTCCGGCGGGCCGCTTGCCGACGCCCGTGGACGCGTGATTGGAATCAACACCAGGGTCGCAGGCCGCCTCGCGCTCGCCATTCCAAGTAATATCGTTCGAGATTTTCTTTTGTCAGGCCCGTCCGATGCTTGGCTGGGCGTAACGATTCAACGTGTGCGAATTCCTCGCTCCAACGCAGGTGGCGGCAAGGGCCACACGCTTGGCTTGTTGCTCTTGGAAGTGGAATCCGGCAGTCCGGCTTCCTCGGCATCTCTCCTGCCCGGCGACATCTTGCTGGGGACCGAACGAAAAGCTTTCACTTCGCTCGATGACCTCTCGTTAGCTTTGCAAGGCGCCGGTCAGCGCCTCCTGCGACTCGAATTTCTGCGCGGAGATTACTCACGGGTGCGTCGCGTGACCGTTCAACTAGGCGGTCAGAACGCGCCAAGGAGTTCCGCGGCAGCGTGATTCGTGTGTTCATTGTCGCCGCTTCGTCACTCGCTCGGGCAGGCCTGCAAAGTCTGTTGGGGGTTCGGGATGTGGAAGTAGTTGGGAGTATCGCCAATTTCGAGTCCCTCTCCGGTCAATGGCCCGATGTGGAAGCTGACGTAGTTCTCGTCGAGGTCTCGGGCGACCAATTTGAAGGAGTGATTGATTCTCTCGCCGCATCGCAGCTTGCTTCCGAGGCCAACATCGTAATTCTTTCAAACCATTCTGAGCCCCGATGGTTTGCTGAAGCGCTGCGAGCCGGCGTCCGCGCTGTATTGCCCAGCGATATTTCCCAAGATCAACTCGTCGTGGCCCTCGAAGCCGCGGCGGCGGGCCTTATCGTCATGCATCCCGCGGAAGTCGACGCCATGTTTCCGGCGGCGGTGCCGGCATCGCGCCCATTCGTGGAACTCACGGAGCCGCTCACGCCTCGCGAAAGCGAAGTGCTTCAAATGCTCGCGAGTGGCCTAGCCAACAAGGAAATCGCCGCACGCCTCGCTATCTCTGACCACACCGTCAAATTTCACGTGGCGTCGATTCTTGGAAAGCTCGGCGCGGGGAGCCGCACCGAGGCTGTCTCCCTGGGCATTCGTCGCGGCCTCGTTCTTCTGTGATGTGCTCGGAACATATGGGCGCCAAGCGGCTCTTACTTCGGGGGTGACCAGCTTCTGAGAATGGCCGTGAAGCCTTCCCGTGCTAATCCGCGATCGATATTCATGGCAGAATCACGATCATGATAGGGGCCGACATAGACTCTGTAGAAGTCATCGAAGTGAGATTTGAACACAAAGGCTGGGAAATTCCGTTGTTGCAAGGTGTGCGCGAGGGCGTCTGCATTTTCCTCGTGTGACATCGTGGCCGTCTGTAGGACGAACCCGGGTACCTGCTTGGAAGGTACAACAGGTTCAGCCGAGGCCGTTACAGGCGCTGAAACTTCAGAAGCGGCTGGCTTGTCGACTGGCGACTGTGTTGCTTCCGCAACGGTCTTGTCACGGGGTTCCTGCCGACCAATCCATAGACTGTTGACACGACGTGCCAGAAAGAACAACACCAGTCCTGCTATTGATAGACCTAGGAGAAGGCCGATCCGCGAACGCGTCTTGCGATCGCTGAGATCTTGATCACTTTCCAAACCCAGGTCTTTCGGCACGGACGAACGGGCAGGTTGCGCAAAATTCCCTAATTCCGTCGAATAAAATTCGCCATCATCCGCATGATGGGAGGCGGGACTTATCAAAGGATCGGCTGAGTTCGTCGCTTGCAAGAGTTGGAAAGCTTCTTCCGCGGTCACATCTGATTGAGGAGTGTGGATCTCGGCCAGCCATTCCCTGATTTGATCACGCCCTTCGTCAGAAAGGCTGATGAATTCCAATCCGGCCATGTCTCTTGATCCATTGGCCCAAACGACGCGCCCGCGCGTCTCGACCCAAGTCTCTGATTTTGAAAACTTGAAGCGGATCTGTGGCAAGAAATCATCGATCGAGTTCGCGATGGCCTGGACAGCAAGTCCTCCTTCACTGATGTTAAGTACAGTGCCGGCTTTGCTTTCACCTAAGTCGATATAGAACAAATTCCGGGGGAAGGAAATCTGCTCTCGGGGATACGCACGCCGGTCGTAACTCGACCACATCCCGCCACCAGATTTATGGGTGCCAGACATGACTTAGCAGTTTCCTTGCTTGCGAGGGGTAGATTCCGTCACGGTTCCTATAGCTGGGGCACTGAGTATAAGATTCCCTCGCAGTCATTTCAAGTAATTCGGATGACCTGCACGCCGAAAAATAATCCGCCATAATTAAGGCTCTCCTGAGTGTAGGAAACGCAATACGCAGAAATCATGAACTAGGACGCAGGGACTTGACGCAATCTGGCATTCGGCATACCTTCGACTATATGAGCGCAATTACATTGAAGGTTAATGGGCGTACACACACATTAGACGTTGACCCGACAACCCCACTGCTCTACGTGCTTGCCGACGATCTCGAGTTGCGCGGAGCGAAGTTTGGATGCGGCCTCGGGCAGTGCGGAGCCTGCACGGTCATCGTGAAGGGCCAGTCGATCCGCTCCTGCATCACGCCGGTTGAGACCGTGGACGGAGCCGAGATCACCACTCTCGAGGGATTGGGGACGATCCAGAAACCGCATCCGATTCAGAAAGCGTTTATCGAAGAGGGCGCCGCGCAGTGCGGTTTCTGCCTGAATGGAATCATTATGACCGCCAAGGCTTTCCTGGACAAAAAGCCGAAAGCCACCGAAGCGGAGATCCAGCAGGCGATGTCAGGTGTTTTGTGCCGTTGTTTCACGCACGTGCGAATGCTTCGGGCCATCAAAAAGGCCGGACAGGAAATGGCCCGATGAGAAACCCGATTAGAAGGCCGTTCAGGAATAAGTTGAGGAATAGATTGAAAGCTGCGGACGAGCCGAATCTGACGCCCGATGCGTTGGCGGCCCTGAGACGCGCTGGATTTTCCCGCAGGTCCTTCCTGAAAACTACGGGGGCGCTGATCGTCACCTTCAGTGTCGCCGGCATCTATGAAACTGCCGAAGGCCAGGAAAACTTTGCGGGAGGAGTCGCGGGTTCTCCGCCTTTGAATGAAGTCGATTCGTGGATCGCCATTGCCGCCGACGGAAACGTGACGGCTTACACTGGCAAATGCGAACTCGGGCAAGGCATCGCCACGGCGCAAGCTCAATTGGTCGCCGAAGAGCTCTCCGTGCCGCTTAGCCGCGTCCACCTCATTTATTGCGATACGTCGATGACGCCGGATCAGGGTGTCACCTCCGGAAGCCAGTCCCACCCTGCCAATTTCAATCGGAACAATTTAGCTCAGGCGGGAGCTACGGCTCGCCAGACGCTTCTCCAGCTTGCATCGAAACAACTCGGTGTCCCCGTCGATCAGCTTGCCGCCAAGGACGGCGTAATTAGTGCCACGAGCGATCCGTCCAAAAAGGTGAGCTACGCCCAGTTGATCGGAGGAAAGAAGTTCGACCTCAAGCTTGACAGTAATGCCAAGCGGAAGTCTCCAAGCGAATGGACCGTCCTCGGCAAGCCTGTGCCTCGTCCAGACCTTCCGGCCTTGGTCACTGGAGAATTTGAATTTGTTCACAACGTGCGCGTCCCCGGCATGCTGCACGGCGTCGTAGTCAGGCCGCCGGCCGTGGGCGCAACTCTGGTCAGTGTGGATGAGAGTTCAGTGCAAGGCATGCCTGGCCTCGTGAAAGTGGTCGTCAAGAAAAACTTCGTAGGTGTGGTCGCCGAGAAGCGCTGGCAAGCGATGCAGGCGGCGAACAAACTGAAGGCCACCTGGACTCCCGGCGCCGGGCTGCCCAGTCACGCGGACTTTTACGACTACTTGCGGAATCAGAAGCCAACTCGCGACACGTTGTTCGTCAATTCCAAAGACGTCGAACAGAAGCTCACGGAAGCCGCCACGGTAGTGAAGGCCACGTACCACCATCCGTATCAGATGCACGGTTCGATGGGCAGCTCCTGCGCCGTTGCAGACGTGCAGGGCGGCAAGGCTACGATTTGGTCACCTACGCAGGGCGTTTGGCACCAACGAGGTTCCTCGGCCATTCTACTCGGTCTGAAGCCGGAGGATGTGCACATCATTTTCGTCCGGGGTTCCGGCTGCTACGGAATAAACGGCGCCGACACGGTTACCTTTGATGCCGCGTTGCTGTCGCAGGCGGTTGGCAAACCTGTCCGCGTGCAGCTCTCACGAAAAGACGAAATGGCATGGGAAAATTACGGTTTTGCATTTGTGATGGACGAGCACGCTGGCCTCGACGCCCAGGGAAATATCATCGCGTGGGATCACGAAGCGTGGTCACCCGTCCTGGGAAACCGGCCGGGGTACGGCACTCCTGGAAATGTCATTACCGGCATGCTGGCCGGCTTCCAACCTGACCCGTTCCGGCCAAGATCTCCGGCGCCCGAGCCCACGGTATTCAATAATAATGGCAACCTGGTTCCGTCATATGTTGCCGGCCAAGTTGGAGGCATGCCGTACGGTACAGGAACAATTAAGTCCGAGCGGGCAATCATTCACAATATTCCATCGCCGTTTTGGACAGGTCCTTTGCGTTCTCCGCAGCGGCTGCAGAATACTTTCGCGCACGAAAGTTTCATGGACGAGTTGGCGGCGCGTGTAAAAGCCGATCCGGTGGAATTCCGGCTGCGGCATCTGAGCGATTACCGCGTGAGCGACGTCGTCAAGGCGGCAGCGAAGACTGCCAATTGGGATCCGCGCCCTTCACCCAAACCACGGCAGAGTAAAACCGGCGTCGTCTCCGGCCGCGGTATCGCCTGCGTGGCCTACGAACGCGACAACGGATTTTCCGCCATGGTCGCCGAAGTCGAAGTCAATCAAGACACCGGCAAGGTTTCTGTAAAACATGTTGTCCTCGCCAACGATTCCGGACCGATCTCCAATCCCGACGGACTCAGGAATCAAATCGAAGGCGGCACATTGCAGGGCATGAGCCGCGCACTCATGGAAGAAGTAACGTGGGACGACCAGAAAGTGACTTCGTTTGACTGGCGGACCTATCACACATTGCCGCTGGGCTTTGACGTCCCGAAGATCGAAGCTGTGCTGGTCAACCGTACTGACGTGCCCGCTACGGGCGCGGGAGAGACCGCCATCACCGTCGTCGCGGCGGCAATCGGCAATGCCATTTTTGACGCTACAGGCGCGCGCATTCGCCAGGTGCCATTCACGCCGGAGCGCGTGAAAGCAGCTCTAAGCGAAGTTAGTTAATCGAAGTCAGCCAGCGCTGCATCACATAGACTCTTGAGGTACCTGCACCCCGATTCTGCGCCCTATGTATTGGTTCGGTGTTCTGTGTGCGATGTTCCCTGTGTCCTCTGTGAACTCTGTGTTGAGAGTCCTTCGCTTTTCTTGCTGTAATCCTGGACACACTTTGACGGCAGCGATTCGCAGGATCGCTTCCCAGGACTGATATAGTTAAAGACGAAAGTACGCGCACGTCTTTATATTAATGATTGGGCCGAGCGGAAAATTCATATTCATGATTCAACTTTCTTCGGCTGGAAAACATTTCGGCTCCAAGACACTCTTCGAAGGCCTCAATTGGGTCGTCAACAATGGAGAACGCGTCGGCCTGGTCGGCGGGAACGGAATGGGCAAGTCGACTTTGTTGAAGGTGTTAGCGGGCATTGAGACTTTGGACGACGGATCTTTTTTCGCGTCCAAGGGAACGACCACTGGATATCTTCCGCAGGATGGCATGTCGCTCTCCGGGCGCACGATCATCGAAGAATGTCTCTCCGTCTTCGGCCACCTGCTTGAAATCGAAAAGGAAATGGAAACGCTCACGCATCAAATGGCGGAAATCGACCCGAAGAGCGACGAATACCAGAAAATTACGGAGCGCTACCACCGGATCGAGACTGAATTTCAGCACCACGATGGCTACGCACTCGAAGCGCAGGCCGGCGAGGTGCTCGGCGGGCTGGGCTTTTCGCGCGAAGACGCAAACCGTCCCGCGGAGGAATTTTCCGGCGGCTGGCAGATGCGCCTCGCGCTTGCGAAACTCCTGCTGACCAAGCCGCATTTGCTCCTGCTCGATGAGCCGACCAACCATTTGGATCTCGAAGCGCGCAACTGGCTGGAGCAATATCTGCAAGAGTATCCATATGCATTCGTCGTGGTTTCCCACGACCGCTATTTTCTGGACGTCGCCGTAAATAGAATTCTGGAAATCTGGAACAAGCGCACGTACTTCTACACC
>Ga0209011_1000957_pt1 | contig 10469 bp, 12 predicted proteins | sample BlaSpr_A8_OM1_M3_FD_187986 | JGI IMG/M metagenome (GOLD analysis project Ga0209011, IMG submission 187986) | Forest soil microbial communities from Thunder Bay, Ontario, Canada - Black Spruce, Ontario site 2_A8_OM1_M3 (SPAdes) (version 2) | ecosystem: Environmental > Terrestrial > Soil > Boreal... | reverse complement strand
GCCGAGGTGGGGTAGACCGATGGAGTGGAGCTACCCGGCCAGTCATCTTCTGAAGACCGCCCTCGAGGACTTTTTCGCGGAGAACGGGGTTGACCCCGACACGTACCGCACTCTATGTGACGATGTCGAGTACCGGACTGGCCTGGTCCAATTGCTTTTGCCCCCAGAACAATCTGCTTTCGGTGGTCCAAACTCGGGTGAGTTCGTACACGCACGGCGGTGGGAACCGATGCACAGTTCGCCACCGCCGACCGACCCTTGGTCGGAAGTACCGGCGGCCGAGAACCGCTTCCGCAGCGACTTTGCGCGCAACGCGAGCTCGGAGAACTGGTTCAATCTTTTCGGCGAGAGATCACTCGACGAGGTGGTTGAGCAGTACAGAGGTGTATTGCAAACGTACAAGAAATACTGACATCCGACGAAACGCTCTACAGGGCTTATCGACTCTGTGGTCTATCACTGACAAGTCTGTGTACGCGGTGGCCGGTTCGCGCCCTGAATGGTTACAACTCCAGGCTGTAGTGGGTTGGGTCGTGCTGCTCTTGCTCAATGTGCTGATCCAGCCAACGTCCGCCGCCGCATCCGGTCCGCAGTCGGTCGCGTCTCACTTCCATGTCCAATTGGACACGGCGTGGACATTTCACTTGAGAATTGGACACGGCGTTTGAGAACCGACATCATTACACACATCATTATGTAGCTTCTCAACATCTGCGTCCGCTCACACCTCGTTGTACTGCGGCAATACACCCGTCTCATGCGATGTCCACAGCGATCCGTCTCATCCAGATGTCCAATTTCAGGCCGCGGCCTAGCGATGGCGATCAGGTCTGTACCTGGTATGCCTGCGGAGAGTAGGTCGTCGATAACGAGCCGCCCGAGCTGACCGGCCGCCCCGGTGATGTGATGGCGATGGACATGAAACTTGTCTCCTATCTGTGCTGCACGAACGCTGGTGAGTTGTCGGCTGGTTATTCGGCGAGGCCGAAGGCGGCGATGACTTTGGTCGGCCTTATCCGGACGACGAGTTCGCCGGGGACGCCGTTTCGGCGGCCGAATTCCTCGGCGCGGTCGGGACCGATGTAGCGGGCACCGGTACGCGTTGCGATGTCGAGCAGTTCGTCTGGGTCTTCGGACAGGATGCCGGTGCCCTGCACCTGAACGAAACCATACGGCGGGTGGGGATCGTCGACGCATAGGACGACACGTGGATCCCTCATCAGCGCTTGACCTTTGGCAGAACCTTTAGCGGTGTTGAGCACCAGATCACCCTTATCGACGACGAACCAGACTGGGGCTACGAGGGGCCGGCCATCTTGGGCGACAAATCCCAGCATTCCAGTGCGGGTGCCTGCGGATAGGAACTCCACGGCCGTGGCGGAGAGTTCGGCGGCGGGGGTCATGCGATGTGGCACCTTTGTCTGCTGTGGGTCTCGGCGTGGGTTTCGCAGCATGGCTGTTCAAGTGCGCGGGTGCTGCGGACTCGGTTACGTCCCCGGTCGTTGATAATTGATATGACTGTCGTTGCATACCATCGTTATTCGCCCCAGCGTGATGCGGCGGTCTCGTGCTCCAGTTGCGTGACGTATGGCGGTGTCGAGCGTTCGCTGACAAGGGTGTGTCCGATGGAGAACATCGGTCCGCGCTCCGGGGTGGCCCGGATCTGTTCGACGATGTCGTCGACGATGCTGCGTGCGAATGCCAACCGAGGGTAGGCCTCGTGGATGGCCGCCGCTTGGTCGTCACTGATGCACTCGGTGAACTTGCCGAAGTCCATCCCGGCGCCCGCGCGGGTCAGGAAGGTCAGCGGACCGCGACGTTCGGGAATTCCGGGTGAGGTATGAAGCGCGATGGCCTCCCACACCTTGTCGACCTCGGCGGCGCCGACGCCGTGGGCGGTGAGAAATTCAGCGGCACGATCTGCTCCGTCGATTTCGAAGCGAACCGGATCGCGCGCGTCACGGCGCAAACCGATGTCGTGCAACAGTGTCGCGGCAAAGAGCAGGGTCTCATCGACCTCCTGGGTCAAGTTCAGGTGGTCGCGGAGCATACGGGCGAAGATCCAGCTTCGAGCACTGTGATTAGCCACGGAGCGGCTCTCTTGGGTGAACACCAATTCTATTGCGTCCGAGGCCCACGGCACGTCCGGCGTTTCGAGCAAGGCATTGCGGTTCGTCGTCGTCATAGTCTCATGTTCACTCGCGTAGGCACACCCGGCCACTGTCTATAAGTCATTGTTCAATAGATTTCAGCCAACGGGTTCCCAGAACGATGCCTTTGCCTGCGCCGGAACGGGCCGCTGCGATCGCGGCGGTATTGTCATCATCGGTAGAATCGCGACATGAACACGCATCGGGTGGCTGTTCTGGCTCTGGACGACGTCATCCCCCTTGACCTAGCCATACCCGTTGGGGTTTTCTCACGCGCGTCCTACCGGATGCAGCTTTGTGGCCCCACGTCGCCGGTGCGCACGACGGCGGGATTCACGATCAATCCCGCAGGGGGCCTTCGTATCTTGGCGGGCGCCGATACCGTGGTGGTGCCCGGATACCGTCCCCATGCTGCGCCGCTCGATCCCGCGGTGCTGGCGGCGCTTCGCCGTGCCCACGCACGTGGAGCGCGGATGATTTCGATCTGCGTCGGCGCCTTCGCCCTTGCCCAAGCCGGCATTCTCGATGGGCGGCCAGCAGCAACGCACTGGCGCTTTAGCGACGAGCTTGCACAACAATTCCCGGCGATCGATGTGCGTGCTGATGTGCTCTACGTCGACGACGGTGACGTGCTGACGTCTGCCGGCGTCTCATCTGGCCTTGATCTGTGTCTGCACGTGGTCCGCACCGACCTGGGAGTGGAAGAGGCTCGCCGCGTTGCGCAGGAGCTGGTCGCGGCCCCCCACCGTGAAGGCAACCAGGCCCAATTCATCGCCCGCCCGCTCCAGACTTCCGGAGTCGGTCCAATAGGCGAATTATGCACCTGGGCAAAGGAACACCTGCACGAGCAGATAGCGTTGGAAGATATGGCCGCCCGGTGTGCGATGTCGCCACGGACATTAACGCGACACTTCCGGGAGGCCACGGGCACCACGCCGCTGCAGTGGCTGCTGACGATGCGCATCGATGAAGCGCGGCAGCTGCTGGAAGCCACCGATCTGCCCATTGACGAGGTGGCCGAGCGCGCCGGATTCGGCACTGGACTGAATCTGCGGACCCATTTTCGTCGCAGGCTCGACACCACCCCCACCACGTATCGCCGCAACTTCCGGGCCCCTGCCAATGCGACCCGCCGCGAGGCGGTCTAAACACGAGCACCGCTCACCGGATGGCGCCTCCAGAACTATCCGAATCCCCCGACGCCGCGCAGTCGAACGCAATGACATCACTGCCGGAACTGAGATGCGAGTCGACTGGTTGGCTCGATTATATCGAACAATGACTAATTGACAGTGGCACGCCCTCGGGTGACGGGACGACGATCGTTGCCATGACCACAAACAACGAGACCGCGATCAGCGACTCACCAACGACATCGTCGTTCACGCAGTCAACGCCGTCATCCTCCAGGAACACCTACCCGATGCCCGACTGCTCATGCTTCCCGACGCCGGGCATGGCCGCAGTCACAACACGTCGAACTGTTCCTAGCCAACGCGCGACTACTCCTCAATAGCGGAAACTGATCAGAAACGGGTGGAATGTGAACGATCAAAGCGACGTGAACAGCACCGCGCCTTCAGATTCTGCGGAGCCCTCCTGTTCTGTGACATTGACCGTCAACGGCCAGCGACACCACTTGACATTCGACCCGCGCACCTCGCTGCTTGATCTGCTGCGCGAGCACATGCAACTGACCGGAACGAAGAAAGGCTGCGATCACGGACAGTGCGGCGCCTGCACGATATTGCTCAACGGTCGTCGCATCACTTCTTGTCTAACACTGGCCGTGATGCACGACGGAGACGACATCGTCACCATCGAAGGTCTCGGCTCCCCGGATGCGTTGCACCCCTTGCAGGCGGCGTTTATCGACCACGATGCATTTCAATGCGGTTACTGTACGCCGGGCCAGATCTGCTCAGCAGTGGGCATGCTCGCTGAAGCGAGCGCAGGTTGGCCTAGCCATGCGACAGCCGACGTCAGCGTCGAACATGTCGAGCTGACGCCACCGGAGATACGAGAACGTATGAGCGGCAACATTTGTCGTTGCGCCGCCTATCCGAACATTGTCGCCGCGATACAGGAAGTTCACAAGGAGACCGCACAGTGAGATCTTTTACCTATGAGCGCGTCACCGACCCCGACGCGGCCTGCGTGGCCATGGCCGCGCACCCCGACAGCAAGTTCATCAGTGGCGGCACCAATCTGATCGATCTGATGAGGCTGGAGATCGAGCGACCACCGCATCTGATCGATGTCAGTCGACTGCCGCTCACCGCGATCGAGGAATTTCCCGATGGGCACCTGCGCATCGGCGCCTCGGCACGAAACGCCGACGTCGCCGCCCATCCGGTCGTGCGCAGCCGGTATCCAGTGCTCGCTGAGGCACTGCTTGCCGGGGCGTCAGGGCAGATACGGAACAAAGCGTCCGTGGGCGGCAATCTGCTGCAGCGAACACGATGCCACTACTTCTACGACACCGCCGCGAACTGCAACAAGCGTCAGCCGGGCGCCGGCTGCGCCGCTCTACACGGCGCTCACCGCAACCATGCCATTCTGGGTGCAAGCGAGGCATGCATTGCCACCCATCCTTCCGATATGGCCGTGGCGCTAGCGGCACTCGGAGCTACCGTCACGGTGCTCGGCCCACGCGGGACTACACGCGAGCTGTCCATCGGCGAGTTCTATCGACCACCCGGCACAACACCACACATCGAAACCAATTTAGCCACAGGTGAATTGATCACCGCTGTCACCGTGCCGCCGCCGCCACCGGGAGGACAGCGCTACCGCAAAGTTCGTGACCGCGCGTCCTACGAATTCGCCCTGGTATCGGTCGCAGTGGTCCTGGCGACCACCGACGGCACGATTACCGAATCTCGGGTCGCGTTCGGTGGAGTCGCATCGATGCCGTGGCGGTCCACCGAAGCAGAAGCGGCGCTGAGCGGACAACCCACGAATTGGCAGACTTATCAAGCCGCCGCCGATCGTGCGATCGAGGGCTCACAGGCACAGGAAGAGAACGGCTTCAAGATCGAATTGGCACGAAACACGTTGCGCCGGACCCTCGCGGAAGTTGCTGCCACTAGCGAACGGAGAGCCAGATGATCGGGCGCGGCGTCAACCGAGTCGACGGCCCGGCAAAAGTGACGGGCAGGGCCACCTATGCCTACGAACACCAAGAGAAGGACATGCTCTACGGTGTGATCCTCACCGCGACCATCGCGCGCGGTCACATCGAATCGATCGACACTGCGGACGCCGAGCGGGCACCGGGCGTGCAAGCGGTGCTCACCTACGAGAATGTTCCCGCCCAGGGCATGCGTGACGAGTCAATCATGTGGGCATACTGGCGAGCTCACCCGACGATCAGCAGCGCTGAGATACACCATTACGGCGACGCCGTCGGTCTGGTCGTCGCGACCACACTCGAACAAGCGCAGGCGGCCTCATGGCTCGTCAACATCCGATACAACGCCGCACCAGGGCATTTCAGTCTGCAAGAGCAAATAGACCAGGCATATGCGCCCGCTGCGCTGCCGGCGGGATTTCCACCGGCCACCGCGGTGGGCGACTTCCAAGCCGGCTTTGACCGCGCGCCGGTGAAGCTCGATCAACACTATGTGTTGCCCTGGTACTTCGCCGAACCTATGGAACCCAATGCCTGCACGGTCGTCCCCCGTGATGAGGATCTGTTCGTCTACGTCGGTACCCAGATCGTCGATGCGGCGCGTGCATCGATCGCGGCGACGCTACAGGTCGACCCGGAACGCATCCATGTGATCAGCCCCTACGTCGGCGGCGGCTTCGGCTCAAAGTTGCGGGTGCACGCCGAAACGATTCTCGCCGCTGTGGCCGCGCAGCGGCTGCATCGGCCGGTCAAAGTAGCGCTGACGCGCCGACAGATCGTTGATGTGGTCGGCGCCCGCCCGGCCTCACTGCAGCGCATACGCCTCGGCGCTGACCAGCAGGGCCGACTCCTGGCCGTGGCACACGAATCCGTCACCCACACCAATCCGGACGAGGAATTCGCCGATCCGATCGCCGTCTCAACCCGGAGCCTGTATGCCGCACCGGACCGGCTGACCCGGCACCGCCTGGTGCAATTGGATGTGCTCGACGGGGAAGACGTGCGCGCGCCGGGTGAAGCGTCCGGGCTGCTGGGATTGGAGTCCTCGATGGACGAGCTTGCTCACGAGCTCGGGCTGGACCCCATCGAGCTACGGATCCTCAACGAACCTGCACGCGATCCCGAACGCGATGTGCCGTTTTCGGAACGACGTCTGGTCGACTGCCTCCGCGAAGGCGCGGCGCGCTTCGGTTGGAGCCGCCGTCCCACCCGGCCCGCCAGTGTCCGCGACGGCCGGTGGCTCATCGGCTACGGGGTTGCCTCGGCCACACGCGTGCAGCCCATCATGGACGCCGCCGTGCGGATACGCATCGAGCCCGACGGCAACCTCGTTGTGCTCTCGGATATGACAGACATCGGCACCGGCACCTACACCATTCTCACCCAGTTCGCCGCCGAAGAGCTCGACCTGCCGATCGAGCGAGTGCGCGTGGAACTCGGGCGCTCGGACCTGCCCCGCAGTATGGGCTCTGCCGGCTCGTGGGGCGCCATCAGCGCAACGGTGGCTCTGCACAATGCCTGCGACGAGCTCCGTAAGACTTTGACCAACACCGCCACCGGCGATCCAAGCTCCCCACTGCACACTGTCACGCCCACCACGATGGTGCTATCCAACGGGCAGCTCGTCGCAGGGGCGGCCTCGGAGTCGGTGTCCGCCCTCATGGCGCGCAACCATCCCGCAGGGCTGGAAGTCGAAGGCATCAGCGTCTCGATGCTGCAGGACCCCAACTACGCCAACTACTCCATCGCCACCTACGGCGCACACTTCGCCGAAGTCCGGGTCGACGCCGACACCGCGGAAATTCGTTTGAGCCGCATGCTGGGAGTGTTTGCACCGGGCCGAATCCTCAACGCAAAGACAGCCCGCTCTCAGCTGATCGGCGGCATGACCTTCGGCATGGGAATGGCACTGCTGGAAGGAACAATGCCTGACCCTCACACCGGCGCCTTCGTCAATGCCGACCTCGCAGAATACTTGGTGCCCGTACACGCCGACATCGCCGACATCGACGCCATCTTTATCGATGGATTCGACGACAAAGCCAACACCATCGGCGTTAAAGGACTCGGGGAACTCGGCATCTGTGGATCCGCTGCGGCAGTGGCCAATGCCGTCTTCAACGCCACCGGCGCACGGATTCGGGAATTCCCGATCACCATCGACAGACTTCTTCCGCTGTTGCCAGACAGCGGATCTGGCTAAAGATCTCAAAGGCTATCTCGGGAGATGAGTGCAGACGCGCCCGCCCGAGGACCAGCAGGGCCGGTACGGGCAGCGCCGAGGCCCCAACGACGCGATGGGCAGCTACCCGACCGAGGGTGCGAACGCCCAGACTAGAAGCGAGCAAAATCGAATGGACTGCCGGATGACCCTTTCTTCCGTTAATGACGAAGTCACACAGTGGTTTTTCGATGACTACATGAGCACCTGGATTGGTGTCGTATCCGGCGTCATCGCCCGGGGAACAGACTTCATCCTGGACTATTGGTCAGTACCCTTGCATTACACCGCCGGCTCGACAGCCCAGTGGCTGCTGGAGGCGACGCAGGTGGTCGCGGTCTCGGCGCAGACCCAAGGCCGGTTACGCGAACAAGGCTTCGCCACCACAACCATCCCCGACTACTCCGTGATGGTCTACAACCAAGCCGGGGCAGCGATCGAGGCAATCATGACCCGCTGCCGGGCCGACGGAAGCGAAATTGAGCGTCAGGTGGTGCATTTCGAGTTGGCGCGAGAACCGGTGGGCTGGCGCGTCATTGGCATCCAGTCCATCAGCAGCGCAGCGGACGCGCTGACTGTGGCGTGGCCGGGATGAACACCGACGACATGACCCGCTGCCACCATCGCGCACCGATCACCCGAAAGGGTGAAAGCTCGCAGCCGCAATTTGTGGAACGGTCGAATGTGACGGCCACCAGGGAATCCCCACGCTCAGTGAACGCCTCGGAAGGACACCGCAATGACTACCACAGCAGGGCAAAGCTACGCCACCGCACCGAACCGATTGATGCACGCCAGCAACGGCATTGACTACGCCTACCGCGAAATCGGCACTGGCACCATACCCCTCGTATTGCTGCAACATTTCCGCGGTAATCTCGAGAACTGGGACCCACCGCTTCTGGATGCACTCGCAAGCGAGAGACGCGTCATTGCATTCGACAACGTCGGTATCGGAGCCACCACCGGAACAACACCCAACACGATGGAGCAAATGGCTCACGACGCCCTCTTCTTCATCGACGCACTGGAGGTCCCACAGGTCGACATCCTCGGGTTCTCCATTGGCAGCTTTGTCGCCCAGGAGATCGCCCTCACCCGGCCCGACGTGGTACGCCGACTTGTCCTGGCGTCCTCGGCACCACGAGGTGGCGCCGGGATGCACGGATGGGCCCCGGAGGTGATCAACGCCGTAGGCCGGCCGGAGCCCGACCCCGGCGGCTACCTCGACGTCTTCTTCACATCCTCGCCGGCGAGTCGACAAGCCGGCCAGGAGGCGCTGGGGCGCATATACGGACGCACCGTCGATGTCGATGAATTTGCGTCCTGGTCAAGCAGACTGGCGCAATATGATGCCGTGTGCGATTGGGGAATCCCCAATCATGCAGCGCTACAACGCGTCAGCGCGATCAGTCACCCGGTTTTCATCGCTAACGGCGACAGGGATCCGATGATCCTTCCGCACTTCTCCTACCTGCTGGCCGGTCTGATTCCCCAAGCCAAAATCAAAATCTACCCCGACGCTGCCCACGGGTTCCTGTTCCAGCACGCCACCGAGTTCGCCGCCGACGTCAACGCATTCCTCAACGACTGCGAGTCAGATCAAACCAAAGCTCCTGCAGATTCGGGCAATGACGTGTGAACCCACACACCTGCCTGCCGGCCAGGACAATCCGTCGAGGAGGTCCGGGCAAGGTGATGTAGGTTCTCGCTCTCGCCTTCATATCTCGCATCGCTGACGTGCGCGTTCGCCGGTGTCTCACGGCGGCCGCGCCTGGGTTTGTCTCACGGAACGCTTCATTTCCTACGAGGTGGTGTCTTGCTGCGGCATCGGCGATGCTGCAGGTGCCCGGGTTCGTCGCCGGCCGGCGATACGCCCTGACCGTGGTGGGTGCCGCGGACCGGTCCTGGTTTCTGGCCGTATACGAGATCGAGACCGAGGATCTCGCCGCGACCCTCGCGGCCCTCCGCGCCGCCGCGCCGACGATGACCGTCTCCGACGCGATGGACCAGGCAGCCACCGTCATCGAGACCCTACGAGGTACTCGGCGAACGCCGCACCGCACATGACAGCGCCGACGGCGCCCGTGAGGAACGAATCTAACCATGGCAAGCACCGTTATCACAGTGGGAGTCGTCGGGCGCCCGCACACCCAAACATCACAGTCGTCAGTCAACGAAGGGCAGTGACATGCAGATTGGAATTATCGGAGCCGGCTTTATCGCGCGTGCAGTTGCTGCCGTCGCAACCAGGCACGGTCATGAGGTGATGGTCTCCAATACGCGCGGTCCGGATACGTTGTTCAGCCTCGTCGGCACCATCGGCTGCAGGGCCGGCACGCCGCAGGAGGCCGCGGTGTTTGGCGACATCGCGCTCCTCGCGATCCCATTGAAGGCCTACGGGGCCACACCTCGGCGAGCGCCGGTGCTGTCAACACCGGTGACGCCCTGTGTCAGGAAGGAGACCCAATGACTCCCGACGCGTTCGACGCCCTTTCCACCACCGGCGTGATCCATGGCCGTTGCGACCACCGTTTCGCCGACGTCGCGGCCGCGCTGACTGAAGAGATCAACACCGGCGGGGAACTGGGTGCCGCCATTGCGGTCGACGTCGACGGCGAGTTGGTCGTCGACATCTGGGGCGGGTATGCCGATAAGGCGAAAACCGTCAAGTGGACCGAAAACACCATCGTCAACGTCTTTTCGAGCACCAAGAACGTGACCGCCCTGGCCGCTCTGATCCTGATCGACCGCGGGCTGCTCGATCCCTTCGCGCCGGTCGCAAAGTACTGGCCGGAATTCGCCGCCAACGGCAAGCAGGACATCGAGGTGCGTCACATCCTCAGCCACACATCCGGCGTATCCGGGTGGGAGGCCCCGTTCACCCTCGAGGACCTCTACGACTGGGAAAAATCGACCGCACTGCTCGCCGCCCAGGCGCCGTGGTGGCCGCCCGGCACTGCCT
>Ga0209011_1000956_pt1 | contig 10478 bp, 11 predicted proteins | sample BlaSpr_A8_OM1_M3_FD_187986 | JGI IMG/M metagenome (GOLD analysis project Ga0209011, IMG submission 187986) | Forest soil microbial communities from Thunder Bay, Ontario, Canada - Black Spruce, Ontario site 2_A8_OM1_M3 (SPAdes) (version 2) | ecosystem: Environmental > Terrestrial > Soil > Boreal... | reverse complement strand
GCGCGTTCATGGCCGTCCGGCTGCGGACGCGGCGTCAGATTCGCCTCGCGCGGCCATCTCCGCCCAGACCTTTTCAAAAGCCGCGAGCGCGAGAGCATCAAACAGGACAAAATGAACTCTTTCCAGCGAAGTCGGGCCATTTAAATGCTCGGCTACTTCCCGGAGCATGATCTGGGCGCACTCGAAGAGCGGAAAACCCGCAACACCGGTACCCACCGCGGGAAATGCGATGGAGCGGAGTTGCCTTTCGGAGGCGATTCGCAAGGAATGCGCCGTCGAAGTCCGCAGCGCGCGCGACGTCGTTTCTCCGCCGAGTTGCATGCTCGCCGCATGAATCACGAACCGGGCGCGAAGTTTTCCGCCCGAGGTGATCGCCGCGCCGCCGATCGGTATGCTGCCGATGAGGTCGCATTCCCGCTGTATCGCATCGCCGCCTTTGCGGCGGATGGCGCCTGCTACACCTCCGCCTAGCTGCAAGTCATTGTTCGCGGCGTTGACGATGGCGTCGACGTCCATCTCGGTTAGGTCGCCTTGCATTAGGATTATTTTTTCGCTAATACTCATGGCATGTTTTGCTTTCGCGCGCCGATCGTTACTTTGCAATTCTTGCGAGAGCTTCTTCGTCGTAACCCAGGACCATCTCAAGTCCGCGAAGCACGACCGGGCGGCGAATCAAATTTGGCTCGGCGGCCATGAGCTTCAAAGCTTCGTCGCGCGACGGAGGAATTTTCCCCATTTTGCGTCTGCGATAGAGTTCGTTGCGCGTGTTCAGAAATTTACGGTGGTCGCTCGTGCCAATGAGCTGATCGAGTTCAGTAATGGACAATCGGTCTTTTCCCAGGTCGCGCACTTCCAATTCCGCTTTCTTCTTCTCCAAAAATGCTTTCGCTTTGCGGCACGTGGTGCAATTCGGTTTGTGCAGGAACTTGATTTTCGATTTCGCCATATTTCGATTTCACTCCTTAGAAACCAAAGTCCACCGGAACGGAAAGAGCGTGTTCCCGAACTCGCAAATTGTCCGCGCGGGAATCGCCCAACTGCTTGAAATAAGAATCGCGCGAGGAAACCTCCGCGACCCAGCGCTTGATCCACCGCTCGAAGCCATCCAGTTCACGCGTCTGGTCGTGATATTCGTGGAAGAATGCATGGTCGCGGCCGTAGTAACCCTGCACCGGCGAAGGATGCGCGCCCCAGGGCTCGTGTACGACCGCCGCGACCAAGAATCCAGGAATGAGCGTGCGGTTCGGGTCCGACGCGATCACTTCGGGGGCCACAATTTCTTCGGCGACAACAATCACTTTGCGCGACGCCCGCGCCGCGTCAATGGCGACACCTAGATTGCCCCACAATTGGGCGTTCCCCGCAGCGTCCGCCCGCTGCACGTGCAGAATGGCTACGTCTGGGCGCAACGCGCGCACCGCTACGAGCCGCTCTTCGTTCACGGGCGAAGAAAACTCGCGCAAATTACCATTGCGCTTAAGCAAGTCGCTGCCAAGCGTTGTATAAGTAGGCATGAAGGGCACGCCCATTGCGGCCGCGTGCAGTGCGAGTGCGAGGGTGAGATTCGTGTGATCTACCGTTTCAATCGCGCGCGGAATGCTCATTTCGACGGCGCGCCTGAAACAATACCCCATTCCCGCCGAGGCATTGCCGACCCAGGCCGCCATCACGCGCGAGACACAGCCCGCCCCAATCATCTGATCAAACAATATGTCGGAGATGGGTCCCACGAGCGTCAGATCGAGGCGTCCCTGGCGGATGATTTCATGCCCCGCCGCAAACGGGATCATCTGCTCAAGCTGCGCTCCCATCGTCACCATCGAACCAGACGGCACGTGCTCATCGATGGCACGCTGCATGGAAACGAGTTTTGAAGCGGCCCCCGGCTTCATGATTTCGTCCAGTAATGATCGGGGTCAATTTCGCGAATCACGGCGAGTTCCGCCGCGTCAGGTTCCGGCGTTGCGTCCAGGTCGTCGGCCACGCGCAGCGTCCATCCCGTATTGCTTAACACGTCCTCGACGCTCACACCGGGATGCACCGAGGCCAAGTAGGCCTCGCCGTCCTCCCCGTAGCGCAGTACGCCCATCGTTGTGATGATCGCAGCAGGGCCGGAGCGCAGCGGCAAACCCTGTTCGCGGCGCCAGCCATAGCCCGTTCCATTCCCCGGCGAAGTGATATGTCCGACCCGTGAAACAAGGCGCTGGCGGTTGTGTTCGAGTAAAACAACTGTGCGCTGCGAGAGGCTTGCTATGTCACAGGCGCCCCCTGAACCAGGCAGCCGCACCTGTTGCCCGTTGCGGTTGCCCCAGGTGGTATTGAGATTGCCGAACCGATCCACCTCGGCCGCTCCCAGAAAGCCGACGTTCACCCGCCCTTGCTGCAATAGCGACATCACGGAAAGCATGTCGCCGCAGTAGCTTGCTTTCAGCAGATTTGGCGGATCTCCCATGGTATAGAGCAGTTCCGGCGCGGGCGTGTCCCGAATCACGCCATTTTCAAAAAGCCCCGTGGCGCCGGGCGCATGGGTTCGCTTGGCAACGCCGAAAGCGATCATCGGTAGGCGCATCCCGACAAAAACCAGTTCGCCGTCGTGGATCTCGCGTGCCGCAGCCGCAACCATGAGTTCACTTCGTGAGAAACGTCCGGTGGCGGTACCGGACGGCGTTCGTGTCGTCATGGCTTATGTAGGAAACTCCCCCCAGGCCGGAGCGTTCATTCTAAACCCTCCGCACAACGATTCCATCTCTTGTGCGCTATTTCTTCAATTTCGCGAGCAACTTGGCGAGCTGGCGGAAGAAACGCAGTTTGGCGCTTTGGCTGAGGGCGCTCTTTCCGCTTGTTGCCGGCAGAACGAATACCAACGCGCCGTAGAGACGCTCTTTCTGAAGTCCCAGATTGCATGGCCGTTGCGAAAAGTTTTGATAGGCGGTCTTGCCGTTGAAGGCGATTACCTGCGGCGCATACTCCTGCAGCTTCTGCGCCAGCAGGATGCGGCCCTCGGCGAACTCTTCGCGGCGCAATTCTTCGGCCCCGCGCGTCGGCCGTTTGACCAGATCGGTGAGCCCGATTCCGAACTCGATCATACGCTTGTCATCCCGATGATCGAGAAGCTCTGGCACGATGCCCGAATCGTGGAGCAGTGGCCAGAATTCATTTCCCCGTCCCGCATAATAGTGTCCCACGCGAGCCGAGCGGTCCCCGGGATTACACCCCACGATCACGAGTTTCATACCGCTGCGTAAATGATCCGGCAAAGTCCGCATTTTATGCCCGGTTCATCCGGGCGCCCCCAATTTTCCATCTGTCGTTGAGCGCGTGCGTGTCAAGTTCCGGGTTCAAGGTTCTTCCATCTCTCGAAGATCGAGTTCCCTCGAGGCCGTTTCGCCTCAAGGTTGCCGTGCGGACCTAATGTGGAAGAACTTGCAATCGCGCGCTCTTTGCACTTCCATTCAACCCATCGCGCGCAAAACGCAGAACCTATGTTCCAAAAACCGCTCGCGTAAAATACATGGCCCAGATTGTACCATTTGTGAATTCAGTTCATCATCCTCATCAAATCGAATATCGCTATATGTACATCCCCCATGCTCGCTCCCCGCTTTGGAGTGGCCCAATGAGGCTTCCCGAACCGGTTGAAAGGCGATCATTCCAGGTTCTCCCTTTCCCTGCAATAGGGTGAGCGGACGTGAAAAACTTCTGAATCCGGCAGGCGTTTCCGAGCATCCGAACAGGGAGCACGATCGCCATGGGACATGGCAAAGGAAGATTATGGTACCCTGCCAGATGAGCGTAACTGGTCCTCCGCAGGTGATGCTCGGGGTACAAAGAATCGTGAGCGCCACTGACCCGAAACCGTTGACTTCGACCGTCGTCCGCGATGACGAAGCCCAACTGGTGTCCGCGGCCAAGGCCGGCGACGTTTCCGCGTTTGAAGAGTTGGTCAACCGGTACGAGCGAAAGATCTTCCGCCTGGGCATGAACATCACGCAAAACCGCGAAGACGCGGAAGATGTAATGCAAGATGCCTTTATGAAATCCTACCTGAACCTGGACCGGTTCCAGGGGGACTCGCGGTTCTATACCTGGCTGGTGCGCATCGCCGTCAACGAAGCGCTGATGAAGCTGCGCAAGCGCCGTCCCAACCAAGTCTCGCTCGATGAGCCGCTGACCGAAACGGACGATCCCGTCTTCCGCGAAATCGAGGACTGGGGCCCCTCCCCAGAGCAAAGATTTGCCCAGACCGAGCTCAATGAAATACTCACGAAAGTGATCGGTGAGCTCGACCCCATTTTCCGCGTTGTCTTTACTCTGCGCGACATCGAAGGGATTTCGACCGAAGAAACCGCGCAAATCCTGGGAATCTCGGTGGCGGCCGTTAAATCGCGTCTGTTGCGGGCGCGATTGAAACTCCGCCAGAAATTAAACAAGTATTTTCGACGGAGTGAATCGCAGTGAACTGTAAGAAAGTAATTATCGAATTAACGAGCTATCTCGACGGGGTCCTTGACTCCAGCGTCCGAATCGACCTCGAACAGCATCTCTCCAGATGCACCGACTGCCGGATGGTCGTGGACACCACGCGCAAAACAATTCAAATCTTCTGCAATTCCGAACCCGTCCCTCTGCCGGATGATGTCCGAAAGCGTTTACACACGGCCCTACTCGAACGCTTCCGCCGAAACTCGAAGACGACCTGACGCCCTTTGGTAACAACATTGGATGTCCGAATCCCGGGGCAAAGTAATCTGCCGCCCTTTGTCTAAATTCCCTGCTGGCGATAACCGGAGTGCATTCTCTCGATCAAACGGTGATTTTCACCCGGCGACTCGCCGTACATGGCTTGCGTCGCTCGTCGACTCCTTCGGCAGGCATACCCCTCAAGCTCTTTTGCGGATGGTGTAGAATAACTTCTTGCGTTTCAGGCCCCGTAGCCTGCCGCATTACTGAGGACATATGGCTCCAACTATTCAAACCATCGGCATCGCTAACGGGGGCGGAGATTGCCCGGGGCTCAACGCCGTCATTCGCGGCGCGGTTCGCGCCTCCATCCTGGGACACGGCTGGCGAGTCGTCGGCATCAATGATGGCTTCGACGGGCTGATCTGGACGGATCGTACCCTTCCACTGACCGTCGAATCGATCGCGGGGATCCTGCCGCGCGGCGGCACCATACTGGGCACCACGAACCGCGGGAACCCGTTTCGATACGAGATCGAGGAAAACGGGAAGAAATCAGTACATGACTATTCACCTCTCTGTTGTGATAATATGCGCAAGCTGGGACTGGATGCGCTGATCGCCATCGGCGGCGACGGCACTCTGACCATCGCGCGCGACCTCGGAAAGATGGGAATCCCGGTGGTGGGAGTCCCCAAAACCATCGACAACGATCTCTCCGCGACCGAAGTGACCTTCGGCTTTGACACCGCTCTGCATGTCGCTACGGATGCTATCGACCGCCTGCACACAACGGCTGAATCGCACGGCCGCGTAATGGTGATTGAGGTCATGGGACGTGACGCGGGGTGGATCGCGCTGCACTCCGGAATGGCCGGTGGCGCCGATGTCATCCTGCTCCCGGAGATTCCGTTCACCATCGAGACCGTTTGCGAACACCTCCGCAAGCGAGCGGCCACTGGAAAAAAATTCTCCATGGTCGTCGTCGCCGAAGGGGTACAGCTGCCGGCGACGGATCCATCCGGTAAACCATTTCCCGCGCCGCGTCCCGGCCAGGTTGGCTTTCTGATCGGCGATGCCATTCACACGCTCCTCAAAAAGGATGTGCGCGTTACGGTGTTAGGCCACATTCAGCGCGGCGGTTCGCCCAGTCCGTTCGACCGCATCCTCGCCACGCGTTTCGGCGTCGAAGCGGTGGAACTGATTGCGCGCGGCGAGTTCGGCCGCATGGTCTGCCTACGTGCCGGCGAGATTGAATCCGTTACGCTCGATGAGGCCGTGGGTGAAACGCGACTGGTCGATCCCAAGGGCAGTATGGTTCGCACCGCGCGAGCTGTGGGCATGAATTTCGGAGATTACGCCTAAATGTTCGGACGCATCCTTCGCATGCGGGGGGTCATTCCTGTCATCTTGATATTGGCTGGCCTCGCCTATTGGCGGCTGCATCCGAGTCCCCCGAAAGTCATTGCCATCGGATACGTGGCTGATCGTGACGTCCCTCTGTGGAATACTCTCGCACAAGTGCGCCAGCGAGTTGGAGACCTGCACTACGGCGAACGTGTGGAAGTCATGCGTCAGGAAAGCACGTCGGCGCAAGTACGCACGGCTTCGGGCGCACTGGGCTGGATTCTCGACGCGCGCCAGCTAATGGATTCGGCGCTCTGGGAACAAAGCGCCGCACTGCTCATTCGCGCCGGCGCCATGCCCGTGCAGGCCCGGGGACTGACGAAAACCGTCAGCAACGTGCGAGTGGAACCCGGCCGCAACAGCAAGCGCATTTTTCAGTTCGCGCGTGGCACACACGTCCTTGTGTTGGACCGCACCGTGGCGGATGGGCCGCTGTCAAACGAAGACAGCCCGGCGGGCGAAAAAAGCTCAAGCGGTGACGAACAGAAAGCGAAACAAGAAGACTGGCTTTTCGTGTTGCGTGTCGAACCGTTGACGCCGGGAGTTGGCAAACCGGCGTCCGGCGCGATTTCCACGACGGCGGGAAGCCGCGCTTCCGCGGGCCCTGTCAGTGGCGGACCGAGTGCCGTGCAAACGGAGTCTCTAACCCGAAGCTCGTCGGCATCGCCGGTCGCCGGGTGGGTCTTGGCGCGGTTCATCGAGCCGGAACTTCCAGGTCCCGTGCGCGACTATGCCAGCTCCTCAGATTTGCATGTAGTGGCTTGGTTCGAGCTAAATCGCGTGCCGGACGGCTCCGGTGGGCAAGTACCGCAGTATCTCGTCGCGGGATCCCGCGGCGGCGAGGGCCAGCCCTGCGCTTTTACAATCCTCCGTGTGTACACCTGGAGCACCGCTCGCAAACGATACGAGACTGCGTACGTTGAAAGCAATCTCTGCGGTAACTTACCTGTGCGAGTGTCAAGTGAACCAGCGGGTCCCGAATTCCGATTTGCCGATGCCGGTGACAATGCAGCGGACAGGATTTACGTCATGCGCCAGACGGTCGTTCGCCGCGTAACCAATAAATCTTCTGGTCCGCCACCCGGCCGCCGATGATTCTTGCCGCGGCAAATCGGATTCGACCGGAAAATCCCGAGAGGAACAAGAGATGACAGAGGCCGCGATCGATCCGCGCGCCAGGTTACGGCTTTGGCTGAACTCTCCGTGGGCGATGGTAATCGTGGCGCTGGCGATTCGGCTTGTGGTTATGGGATTTGTGTATACGGATCGGCTGGATCCCGCGCGAGACCACTGGTCGTTCGGTTGGGAAACGGGAAGAGTTGCCCGGTCGATTGCCACCGGCCAAGGATTCAGTTCTCCCTATTCCGAGCCCACAGGACCCACAACCCTGCTACCACCCGCATACACTTACCTGGTCGCCGGCGTCTTTAAGCTATTCGGGATTTACACAGCCGCGTCTGCTTTGGCGATGTTGGCCCTAAACAATATTTTTTCCTCGTTGACGTGCCTGCCAGTCTATTTTATTGCTCGCAGGGGTTTTGGTCTCACTACGGCGGTCTGGGCAGGTTGGATATGGGCTTTGTTCCCTTACGCGATCACTCTGGCGAATGTGACCGTTTGGGAAACGACCCTGACCACGCTGTTATTCAGCCTCGTGGTCCTGGCGACGCTATGTCTCGAACGTTCGACGAGATTTAGCGCCTGGCTGGGTTACGGTGCGCTGTGGGGAATCGCCGCGCTCACGAACCCAGCCGTTGTTTCCACATTACCTTTTCTCGGCGCATGGGTATGGCTCCGGCATTGGAGGCGCGGGGAGAATTGCACCGCAGTGGCGGTGGTTGCGTCCCTGGCTTTTCTGTTCGTTGTAGGTCCCTGGATCTGGCGGTGCAGCCAAGCCTACGGACGATTCGTTGCCTTCCGCGGGAGTCTCGGCCTGGAAGTCATGGTGGGAAATAGCGACGACACGCGCGCTCCGTCCGATTGGAAAGTGCTCCCCGGAGAAAACCCCGCGGAAATGGAGAAATTAAAAAGGCTTGGCGAACCAGCGTACATGGCTGAAAAGCAGCGCGAGGCCCGTGAGCTCATCGTGCGCCAGCCGCTTCGCTTCGCGGAACTAACTCTACGCCGAGCCCTATTCACTTGGACCGGATTGTGGGATTTCCCCCCGCGTTGGAATTTGGATGATTCAGGACTGCCGAATGTCCTCGTCTATAGTTTCGTTTCACTTTTGGCTTTTGCCGGAGTCAGCTGGGCAATCCGTGATCGCCGGGATGGCGTGATTGCTCTCTTGATTCCGTTAATCTTCATTCCTCTTCCCTATTACCTGACTCATGCTGATATACGGTTTCGCCATCCTATCGATCCAGGAATCGTCGTTTTTATGGCGTATGGTGCGATAGCTTTCCGCGAGCAGAAATTGAAATTGTCCGCGCAGCCGGACAACCTTTCGCACATCAGAGGAATCTCTTGAGAGTCGGCGTGCTAGTAATTGATTCGCAGCACCCTGGGAACATAAGACACGCGTGTGATACTCTGCAGCCTACTTTGCGCTCTAGATTGAAGTCCCCACTTCATCCCGCCGGCATGTCGGGCGCGGGCTCTGCGCGGAACCCGCTGGAATTTGTGAGACTGTCTCGCGAGATTCGAGAATCATGAAGCTGAGCGTGATTTCACCCACGTTAAACGAAGCTGAAAATGTCCCCCGGCTTGTAGAACAGCTCGAGCGAGCCTTGGGTGATATCGATTTTGAGATTCTCATTGTCGACGATGACTCACCAGATCAGACGTGGTCGATTGCCGAAAAAATATCATTGACGAATCCTCGCGTGCGGACTCTTCGCAGGATGCAAAACCCCGGATTAAGCGTGGCAGTGATCGATGGATTCTCCGCGGCCAGGGGCGATGTGGTGGCGTGTATCGACTCGGATCTGCAGCATGATGTCTCCATTCTTCCCAGGATGTTGGACGAGCTGCTAAAGGGTATGGATGTGGTGGTGGGCAGCCGCCATATTGACGGCGGAAGCACGGGAAAATGGAACTGGTTGCGGCGGCTGCAATCTTGGATCGCCACCAGGACGGCTCAATTCCTGCTCGGAATCAAACTGAAAGATCCGATGTCGGGCTATTTTCTGGTTTGGCGGAAGGATTTTGCTGAAGTAAGGGAGCAGCTCGACGGAAAGGGTTTCAAGATTCTCCTGGAAATTCTCGCTAATCTTCCTCGATTGAAAATCAAGGAAGTCCCATACACATTCGGGCCCCGGACCCACGGCGAGTCCAAATTGTCCAGCAAAGTGATTCTTCAATATCTTCGGCAATTGTGGCGGCTGTGCAGCACGAGCCGGCATTTTTCCGTCCGATTCGTGAAATCCGCGATGGTCGGCGGCTTCGGAGTTATCATTAACCTGGCGGTGATGGCTCTCGTGCTCAGGCTTACAAAGATGCAGGACTGGCGAGCTTCAGCCATCGCTAGTCTGGCCGCCAATGTGCACAATTATGTCATGATGAACCTCCAGTTCCATCCAGAATACTCGCACAAGGAATTTCGACGGCTGGAGGGTTATATTTCCTATTTGTTAGTGTCCGCTGCCGGCCTGGTGCTCACGACCGGTTCCTATGCGGCACTGATTTGGAGCCTGACTCGCACATCTCTCCTGCGGGGCGACGTCCCTATGCCCGTATTTTTTATCCGGCTGTGTTGTGAGTTCGTCGCCGTTCTTTTAGCTGTCTGGTTCAATTACAAATTGAACGGAGTATTCGTCTCGCGGAGTTCGCCCGCCTCAATTTGGAGGCCTCGCAAACACGCTCCACTTTTTCGTTGATCGGCCGCACGAAAGCCTCACTACAAAAACGTCTCCGGTGTTGCGCCTGAAGTTCGTGAAACCTGCTGTGCCTTAACTCCTTCCACACTTAGCCGAATCGCGGGCGGACAAGCGCGTGATAATATCCTACGGGATAACGTCAGACGAATTCTGAAACTGATTTTTTCGCACATGGCCAAATCCTCTTTCTCCCGACGGCGATGGCCACTCTTGTTGACCATCCTGCTTGCCGCTACGTTTGCCATTTCGTGCGCGAAGCGGACAGATCCCGCGCGCATGCCGCAACAACCGCCCCCCTTTGAATTCCTCGGCGCGTGGGGAGATAAAGGAGACGGCCCCGGGAAGCTCCATACGCCCGTCGCTTTTGCAGCCGATTCGCTGGGACGGGTGTTCTTCGCGGACCCTGGCGCTGGCTTCGTGCATAAGTTCGAGTCGAGCGGCACACCACTGCTCTCGTTTGAGGATTCTCGCGTCCTTCGTGCGTCAGGGATCGCTGTCGACAGCGGCGGCGCCATCTACCTCGCCGATGCGGACCGCGGAAACATCCTGATCTTCTTCCCCGATGGAACATTT
>Ga0209011_1000954_pt1 | contig 10484 bp, 10 predicted proteins | sample BlaSpr_A8_OM1_M3_FD_187986 | JGI IMG/M metagenome (GOLD analysis project Ga0209011, IMG submission 187986) | Forest soil microbial communities from Thunder Bay, Ontario, Canada - Black Spruce, Ontario site 2_A8_OM1_M3 (SPAdes) (version 2) | ecosystem: Environmental > Terrestrial > Soil > Boreal... | reverse complement strand
GGTCGGGATTTCGAAGACCGGATGACCGACGGCCCGCTGAAACGCCGCGAACGTCTCGTTGGCCGTGGTCAGCCCGAGCACGCCGGGGACGCCGACGCGGACGCCGTCGCCGCTGACGTGATCCCGTAACTGAGCGGCAACCGCGTCCCGGAAGGCGGCGTCCTGAAAGCTGCGGGCCAGGTCGATCGAGGTGAAGAGGCGATCGGGACCGTACCCGGGAGCCGTGACTCGAACCGCCGACACATCGGCGCCGCCCCACTGTCGCTTGAGGTTGGATGCGGCGAACTCGGGCGCGAAGTCCTGGTAGCCCGTGAACCCGCAGAGGACGATCGGTTGCGGACGGTTCAGGTCCCCGGCGGTCATGCTGGCGGGAGCCAGGCAGCATGGCTTGGGCGTGCCGGTGGCGGTCGGCAACTGGAAGTTGCGGTTAAGCGCACCCTCCCAGGCAAGGCCAGCCTGCTTGAACCATTCGAGCATCAAGCCGATGCTTGCCTCGACGGCGTTCATTCCGGCCCGCGCATAGGGGTGCGTTGGTTCTTTGGCGATCAGCCGTGCAACCGCCTCGGCCGGATCCGTGATCGGCTCAGACGCCGTCGCCGTTTCATAGCCGATGACGTCGACCGTCGCGAACAGAAAGTAAAGCGAGGAGAGGCCGGGCCACACGAGGACCACCTGCCGTCCCGACTGCTGCACCGTCCGCGCAGCCGCCAGCGCCGCGAGGCCGGTGCCAATCACCGCCACGTCGGTCTTCATCGCTTACTCGCCACCTCGGCGGGTTCCTCGGTGCCCCCACCCCAGCCCTCCCCCGCGAGCGGGGGAGTCAGAGTTCCGCCTTGAGGAGGGAGCTGTTGCCGCATGAGCTCCCGGTCGACGTTGTAGAGCTCCATGTGAAGCCCGGTGGTGACCTGCATGTTGCGCAGCTGGCTGCCCCAGAAAACGTGGCGAACGCCACGCCATCGCGTCTCGAGAAAGTCCGCCATGGCCCGGGTCGCGCTCGGACCATCAATGCCCCGGTCGGTGACCAGCCGAGCCGCGAGCCGGTAGGAGCAGATGGCGGCCTGGCAGGGGCCCATGCCGGAGCGGGTCCGGCGGCGGACGTCCTCCAGATCGCGCACCGCCGGGTCCTTGAACCAGGGCGCGACGTCCTGCGATCGCACCAGCTCGCACTCGCACAGCAACGGCTGCAGTGGGAGTTCGTCACCGTGTGGCTTGGGGACGCCGAGCACGGATGGACGGTGGCGCAACTGGTCGAGGGGTTCGTCCCGATCGTTCAGCGGCACCTCGGCGGTGGTGCAGGGCGTGCTTACCCCGAGGTGGCGCGCGGCAACGTCCACGACCCGCTCCGCCATCAACCGGTAGGTCGTCACTTTGCCCCCAACGATCGACGTGAAACCCTTGATGCCATCGCGCTCCTGGTGGTCGATCACCGCGAAATTGCGGCTCATCTCCCGTCCCTCGGCTTCCGCTCCCAGGTCATAGAGGGGGCGGACCCCGGCGTAGGCGCGCATGGCGCGTGCCGTGGTGACGCCATCGAGCATCATGGCGCCCTCCTCGATCATGCGCCGCACCTCGTCCCACGCGATGGGCAGCGTTTCCGGATGCGGCACCTTTACGGAGGTGGTCCCGAGAATCGACACGCTCAGCCCTGGAACGACGATGTCGCCGTCGCCGGGCTTGTGGCAGCGGTTGATCGCCGCGTGCGCCAGCCGTCGAGACAGGACCACCATGGTTCCCTTGACCGGGACGACCTTGACCTCCACCCCGAGCAGGCGGGCGACGAACCCGGCCCAGGCGCCGGTGGCGTTGATCACCGACTGGCACGCGATCGATCCTTCCTCATTGGTCTTCGAGTCGCGAATGCGCACGCCGGTGAGGCGATCGCCCTCGCGAAGAAAGCCGCTGACCTCGGTGTGGGTCATGACCCGCGCGCCTCGGCGTCGCGCCGATTCGACGTTTCCGACCACCAGGTAGAACGGGTCGAGGTGGCCGTCCTCAGGGACCCAGAAGACGGTGCGCACCTGCTTGGATAGAGCGGGCTCGCGGCGGCGGGCCTCATCGAGTGAAATCCGTTCGCAGGTGATGCCGGTGCGGCGGCAGCCCTCGACGAACTTCGGCTCCCACTCCTGGTCTTCCGCGGTGACCGAGACGAAGTACCCGCCGGTGTCCTCGACCGTGCTGCGGGCGATCCGCCGCAGGATGCGGCCTTCCTCCACACACTCGATGGCGGCCTGTTCGTCGTTGACGCAGTACCGCCCCCCCGAATGGAGAAGGCCGTGTGACCGGCCCGTCGTCCCGGATGCCAGGTCGCCTTTCTCGACCAGGATGGCATCGATGCCGCGCAGGGTCAGGTCGCGGAGCACCCCGGCGCCCGTCGACCCACCCCCGATGACGACAACCCCGGTGCTGGTGTCAGGCATGCAAGAGAAAGGGGAAAGGACCGATGCGGCCCTTTCCCCTCATCCTAGCGCGCTTTTCTACGACTTGGCGCCAGCTCCAACCGCTTCGCGGGCCGGTTCCTTCTCGACCCAGCCAAGCGTCCGCTCGACCGCCTTCTTCCAGCCGGCAAGTCCCGCCTTGCGCTGCGCCTCGGTCGACTTCGGCTCGAACACCTTGTCAACCTGCCAGTTCTTGCGCAGCTCGTCCAGCGTGCTCCAGAAGCCGGTCGCCAGCCCGGCGCCGTAGGCAGCGCCCAGTGACGTCGTCTCCTGCACCTGGGGACGGATGACCTTGACGCCGAGGATGTCGGCCTGCAGCTGCATCAGGAAGTCGTTCTTGACCGCCCCGCCGTCCACCTTGAGGGTGGTGAGCTTGACGCCCGAGTCCGCTTCCATCGCGTCCGCAACTTCCTTGGTCTGATAGCAGATCGCCTCCAGCGTCGCCCGCACGATGTGGGCCCGGGTGACGTAGCGGGTCAGCCCGACGATCGCACCGCGCGCGTACATGTCCCAGTGCGGTGCGAACAGCCCTGAGAACGCCGGTACGAAGTAAATGCCGCCCGCGTCCTCGACCGACTTAGCGATTGCCTCAGTCTCCGAGGCATCCTTGATCAGCCCGAGGTTGTCGCGCAGCCACTGGATGGCCGCGCCGGTGATGGCGATCGAGCCTTCCAGCGCGTACACAGACTTGCCCTGCTCCAGGCCGTAGGCGGCCGTGGTCAGCAGACCGCTCTTCGAGGGGACGGGTGACGTCCCGGTGTTGAGCAGCATGAAGTTGCCGGTGCCATACGTGTTCTTGGCTTCGCCCGGTGTGAAACAGGTTTGCCCGAAAAGGGCCGCCTGCTGGTCGCCGAGGTCCGCGCAAACCGGCACGACGCCGCCCACCGCTCCGTTCGCCTTGGTCTGCCCGTAGAACTTCTTATCGCTCGACGGCCGGATCTGCGGCAGCATGGCCCGCGGGACCTTGATCTTGCTGAGCAGCTCCGCGTCCCAGTCCAGCGTCTTGAGGTCCATCAGCATGGTGCGCGATGCGTTGCTGTAGTCGGTGACGTGCGCCCCGCCATCGGGCCCACCCGTCAGCCACCAGATGACCCAGGTATCGATGTTGCCGAACAGCAGGTCCCCGCGCTCCGCCGACGCCCTGGCGCCCGAGACGTTGTCGAGGATCCACTGGATCTTCGGTCCTGAGAAATAGGTGGCGACGACGAGACCGGTCTTACTCTTGACGAGTGGCTCGACGCCGTCGTTGATCAGCTTCTGACAGATGTCGATGGTGCGGGTGTCCTGCCACACGATGGCATTGTGGATCGGCTTGCCGGTCTTCTTCTCCCAGACCACCGTGGTCTCGCGCTGGTTGGTGACGCCGATGCCCGAGATCTCGTCGGCCTTGATCCCGCCCTTCTGCATCGAGCCCTTGATCACGCGCTGCGTCTTCTCCCAGATTTCCATCGGGTTGTGCTCGACCCATCCAGGCTTGGGATAGATCTGCTCGTGCTCGAGGTAATCGGTCGACACGACCTTGCCATCGTGGCTGAACACCATGAAACGGGTCCCCGTGGTGCCCTGGTCGACGGCTGCCGCGTACTTCTTTTCCGCCATTCCATCCTCCTTACGTTGTCGTTGTCGTTGCCCGCTGGGGTAGCGCCGCCAGGCTGTCGCTCAGCGCCCGGAGCATCAGGTAGGACGAGGTCGCGCCCGGGTCCTGGTGGCCGATGCTGCGATCGCCGAGGTAGCTGGCGCGTCCCTTCAGCGCTTTGAGCGGAATCGTCGCCTTCATTCCTTTCTCGGCCGCGTCTGCCGCCGCGGCCAGCGCCTTTTCCAGGGGCGCTCCGTTATCGAGAGATTGCTTCGCTTGCTCGATCGCGGGAGTTAACGCGTCGACCATCGTCTTGTCGTTGGGGTTCGCTTTGCCTCGCTCGACCACACCCTTCAGGCCTGCCTCGAGCGCACCCACGAGATCCCGGTCGGAGATCTCCGCTTTCCCATCCAGCGCGGCGCCGGCTCGTAGGAAAAACGTGCCGTACAGCGGTCCGCCGGCGCCCCCCACCGAGCCGACCAGCGCCATGCCGGTGGTCTTGAGGAGGGTGCCGACGTCCTTGTCGCGGACCGGGGCTAGTTTGACCAGCACGGTCTGGAAGCCCCGGTCCATATTGATGCCGTGATCGCCGTCGCCGATGGCGGCGTCCAGCCCGGTCAGGTATTGCTTCTGCTCGGCCACGATGCCGGCATAGCGTTCCAGCCAGGTGTAGATCTGCGCGCTGGTCACCGCCACTACGGTTAGACCTTCCAGCGAAGGGCCGGGGTGTGCACCGGCGCATCCCACAATTTCGTCGTCTCGGCGTCGAGCTTGAGCAGCGTCACCGAGCATCCGGCCATCTCCAGCGAGGTGATGTAGTTACCAACCAGTGATCGGGTCACCTTGATGCCCTCTCCGCTTAGGTACCGGTGGACCGCGTTGAAGATCACGTAGAGCTCGATCAAGGGCGTTCCGCCCATGCCGTTGACGAAGGCGAGGACCTCATCGCCACGCTTGTAGGGCAGGTCCTTAACGATGGTGCTGGTCAGGATTTCGGCGATCTCGTCGGCTGACTTGAGCTTGGTCCGTTCCCGTCCGGGCTCGCCATGAATGCCGATGCCCAGCTCCATCTCGTCGTCGGCGATCTCGAATGTCACCTTGCCCGCCGCCGGCACGATGCACGAGGTGAGCGCCATCCCCATGCTGCGGCCGTTCGCGTTCACTTTCTTTGCCAGTGCCGTCACCGATTCGAGGTCCGCGCCTGCCTCGGCGGAGGCGCCGACGATTTTTTCCAAGAGAACGGTGACACCCACGCCGCGACGCCCGGCCGTGTACAGGCTATCCTGGACCGCGACGTCGTCGTTGGTGATGACCGCGTTCACTTTGGCGCCCTCTCCACGCGCCAACTCCGCCGCCATCTCGAAGTTCATGATGTCGCCGGTGTAGTTCTTGACGATGTGCAGGACGCCGGCCCCGCCATCGACCGCCGCGGTCGCCCGCGCCATCTGGTCAGGCGTCGGCGAGGTGAACACCGCCCCGGGACACGCCGCATCGAGCATGCCCAGGCCGACGTAGCCGCCGTGCATCGGCTCGTGACCGCTGCCACCCCCCGACACCAGGCCCACCTTGCCTTTGCGCGGTGCATCCTTGCGGATGATCACGTTCGGGTCGTACTCCACCCGGATCAGGTCGGCATGCGCCGCGGCCATCCCAGCCATGGCGTCCTTAACCTCCGTCTCCGGCGTGTTGATCAACTTCTTGAGCCTGGTCGTCACTGTTGTTTGTGCCATCGTTACCTCCTCTTACTTACCGGCCGGCAACACGCGTCGGAACATGAATAGTCCGAGTCCTTTCCCCATCAGCAGTCCGAGCCCAATGGCCAGCAGGTCGATCCCCAGCGCCACAGGGTCGAATCGCGGTGCCAGCAGGGCGAGCAGCACGGCGCCGAAGGCCAGACCGCTACCCCCGACGAGCAGAATGCGGTTCAGCCGCTGCATGGGCGTGCGCGCCACCGCCCGAGGGCGGGGCGAGGGTTCGATCCCTCGCCCGCCCGAGGCTTTACCGATCTGTCGCTTGAGCCGTCGAGACACCGTCCTCCTACGCCCGCGCCCGCGCCGATTCCGCGACCGGAATGGTGTCCGGACCAACGGGAGCCGCCAGGTGCTGGTGGACGAACATGTCGTAGATCCACGCGCCGAGAGGCCCGCCGATGAGCGGCAGCCCGGTCGTGATCAAGACGTTGAAGTTCTGACCCGGGATCGCGTTCGAGCCGTAGCCGATGAAGAGCCCCCAGATCCGCGGCCCGAGGTCACGCGCCGGGTTCAAGGACGCCATCTCAATCGGTGCAAACAAGCCGACCAGGGCGGCGACGACGAAGCCGATCGCGATCGGCGCCAGGTTGGCCGCCGACGGTACCCGGTCCTCGACGATGCCGAGGATGCAGATCACCAGGATCGCGGTGATGATGATCTCGGTTCCTGCGCCCCGCCACCAGGGATCCTGCGTCAGGTAATCGGCGCCACCCGTGAGCGCCGGATGACCCGCATACCCGACTAGCCCCGGATGCGGCCAGTTCGCCCAGAAGATCAGCCCGCTCAAGACGCCGTTATCGCCGCCGCGAGAGACCTTGTTCGCAGTCTCGAACGCGACGATGAGCCCGTTCCACACGAAGGACACGCCGATGGCTGCGATGAACGCCCCGACGAGCTGCGAGCCGATGTACCCCGGTACCTTCGACCATGGGAAACCACGGCGCCAGGCCAGCGACAGCGTGACGGCCGGGTTCAAGTGCGCGCCGGACACGGCGCCGGACGCGTAGATGGCGAGCATAACCGCGAAGCCCCAGAAGAATCCTGCGCCCAGCAGGCCGGCCTTGAAGCCGTTCCCACCGGCGCCCGCCTGCGCATAGGCGACAAAGCTGTCGCCCAGGAAAACTAGAAGGAACGTTCCCAGGATCTCGCCTAGGTATTTCTTAGTCCAGCTTTCGCTTACCGCCATTTATTCCTCCTCCCTTCTTTTGACTAGAAGTCGCGCGATGACGCCTGGATGATGGTCTCGGTCCCCGTTGCACCTCCTTTGGCAAGCAGTACAAAAAAGCCCTAACCTGCACGCTCCATTCGGAGCGCATAGGTCAGGACTTTTCCCTTCATGTCCCGCCAGTCGCTGCAGGCTTGTTCATAGCACACGATTAGGGTTGTGTCAATCTCCAATCCGGGCGTCGCGGAACTCGCGCCAGAGCTTCTGCTCGGCGCTCGACACGACATCCGCGCCGGCGGCCAGCACGGCAGCGGCCTGATCCGTCGTCGTGATGAACCCGGTGCCCCACACCGGAACGTTTGTGCTTTCCCGGATGGTCGGCATCACCTGGGGAATAGCCACCGCGGGTGCAATGGCGATCGCGTAGGGTGCCGGCAGGCCCAAGCTGTTGAGCCCGGTTTCCAGGCCGGTGGAGTCGATGGCGTGAATCCGCTGGACGGTTCGCAACCGGAAGCGGCTGGCGTCGCGCAGGAGGTGAGGCTTCACCGAGAGCACGCCCGAGAAGCCGAGGTCGGTGGCGAGGAAAGCGAGCGCCGCGCTATCGGCGGCCAGCCCTTCTACCGCGTCGAGGTTAACGAAGATCGCCACCCCGTGGTGGGCGGCATCGGCCAGCGGCCCCAGCATCGCCAGCAGGCTGCCGCGCTCCACCAGCAGCTGGCGGTACCCGAGATCGAGCGCCTGATGCAGGGTGTTGCTGTCCCGGATGGCGGGCAACATTGCACGGGAAAGGCCCGGAGTTCTCATGGCCACAGGCTCATCGTGCTGGTACTGACCGCGCGCGCTCCACGCTTGAGCGCGGCCTCACGCTGGTGCGGCTCGGTCACGAATCCGCCGACGATGATCGGGACCGGGTGCCGTGCCCGGATCTGGTCCGCGACAAGCGGGAAGATCACCGCCGGCTGCACCTCGACGATGTCGGGACGGGCGTGCTCGACGGCGGTCATCGCCGAGTGCAGTCCGTGATCGTCATAGAGCAGCAGCCGTTGCACCGCGATCACGCGCTCGGCTCGGGCGGCGGCCACCAGGCCACTGTGGGAGGTGATGATCCCGTTGACGCCGATCTCGCGAGCCAGGAACGCGACGCCGGCACGATCCTTGCCCAGCCCGGCAATCAGGTCGATATGGACGAAGGCCATCTTGCCGCGGGCCTGTACCGCCCAGACGAGAGGACCAAGATGAAAGGCGGGGGCGCGGACGAAAAAGACGGCCGGGACCTGCGAGGCCAGCGCCCGGGGAAGATCCTCGGCATGGCGGATCACGGCCGCGACCGGCACGCGGTCGAAGGCCTCGAAGAGGCGCGTGACCGATCGATCGACGGCCTGTGCGCGAGCCGGCGGGGGGGTCGCGCGAGTGGCCATCGCCACCTCCTCCTTAAGGCTTCGATTTTACGGGGGCGGCTATTCTCGCCGCCCTTTCCACGCCGGGGGCGGCTATTGACCGAATGCTCTCCGGGTCGCAGACTACGGCATGCAAGGAGGCGAGCGAGGCGATCACCGAACGTCCGTTGACGATCACTAACAAGGTTGGCCTGCATGCGCGGCCGGCCGCTCTCTTCGTGCAAACCGCCGCGCGCTTCAAGGACACGAAGATCGAAGTCGTCAAAGATGGCACCGTGCGAGACGCGAAGAGCATGCTGGGCGTCCTGACCCTCGGCGTGAGCCAGGGAACGACGATCATGGTTCGCGCCGACGGGCCCCACGCGGAGGAAGCCATCGCGGCGCTCTCCGACCTCGTCGATCGCGACTTTGGCGAGTAGTCCGCCGCGCCCGGCCCTTCGAGGGATTGCGGCGGCCCCCGGGCGAGTGGTTGCGCCGGTGTGGCGCTGGAGCGCCGCGGGGCTCGGCCCCACAAGCGGCGCGCTATCCGGCTCCGAGGGTGTTGACCAGCTTGGGCGTGCGATCGAAAAGGTCAAGGTGGATCTCGCCGCCAAGACCGCGCGCCTTCAGGCAAGCGGCCTGATCGCGGAGGCCGGCATCCTCGACGCGCAGGCCCTGATGCTCGATGACCCGGCCTTGCTCGATGGGGCATCCGAGTTGATCACGCAGGGGAGGCCGGCCGATGAGGCGGTCGCCGCAACGTTGGCGCCCTTTGCGCAGATGCTGCGCGCGTCCCCCGACCCGGTATTTCAGGCGCGCGCGGTCGACGTCGAGGACGTCGTCGAACAACTTCGACACGCGATGCAAGGTGTTACCGGCACACCGCCACCGCCGCGGCAGCCGTCCATCCTCGTCGCGCGGGATCTCGCGCCCTCGCAGACAGCCGGGCTCGACCGCGCGCTGGTGCTCGGATTCGCCACCGAGCAGGGCAGCGCCACGGCTCACACGGCCATCCTGGCTCGAGCCCTGGGCCTGCCCGCGGTGGTCGGCATCGCCGGCCTCGTCGATGCGGTCGAAGATGGTCAGGCGGTGTTGCTCGACGGGGACGAGGGCACGCTCATGATCGATCCTCCGGCCGACGCCGTCGCGACGGTGCCTTCGGCGGCGCCGCCTGCCGCGGACGCCGAGCCGGCCGTGACCCGCGACGGCCGCCGCGTCGAAATCGGCTGCAACGCAGCCGGCGTGGAAGACGCGCGGCGAGCCGCCGCGGCCGGTGCCGATGGGATCGGTCTGCTGCGTAGCGAGTTTCTTTTCCTCGGTTCCGATCGCCTTCCGTCGGAAGACGAACAGGTCGCGGTGCTCGAAGAGGTGGCGACGGCGATGGGCGAGCGTCCGGTCATCTTGCGAACGCTCGACGTCGGAGCCGATAAGCCGCTGCCCTCGCTGCCACAGCCACCCGAGGCCAACCCGGCGTTGGGCGTGCGCGGATTGCGGCTCCAACTGCTACGGCGGCCCGATCTGCTGCTCGATCAGATGCGCGCCGCGCTCCGCGTTTCGGCCAGGCACCCGCTGCGGCTGATGTTCCCGATGGTGTCCACCGTTGACGAAGTGCGCCAGGTGAAGGCCCTGCTGGCGCAGGCGCGGCTCGATGTCAACCCCAACGCGGCCGACGGGACTGGAATGCCGGTCGGCATCATGATCGAGGTGCCGGCGGCCGCGGTCGGCGCCGATGCGCTGGCCGCCGAGGTGGACTTCTTCAGTCTCGGCACCAACGATCTGACGCAATATCTGTTCGCCGCCGATCGCACCAATCCCGAGCTCGCGCCGCTCGCGGACAGTCTCCACCCCGCGCTGCTGCGGATGATCGACCAGGTGGTGAAGGCCGCGCACCGGCGGCATCGCTGGGTCGGCCTGTGCGGGGAGATGGCCAGCGATCTCTGGGCCGTGCCGCTGCTGGTCGGCCTGGGCATCGATGAGCTGAGCGTCCACCCGCCGGCCGTTGCGCGGATCAAGGCCCTGGTGCGGAGCCTCGACGCCGCCGAATGCGCGCGGGTGGCGCGCGCCGCCCTCAAGCTCGACGGTGGCGCCGCCGTCCGGCGGCTGCTCGAGCGCCGACGCCTCCGCCCGCGATAATGCAGGTGGTTGCGCCCTGCCCGCCGGTTCGCCGGCTTCATCCTGGTT
>Ga0209011_1000953_pt1 | contig 10489 bp, 6 predicted proteins | sample BlaSpr_A8_OM1_M3_FD_187986 | JGI IMG/M metagenome (GOLD analysis project Ga0209011, IMG submission 187986) | Forest soil microbial communities from Thunder Bay, Ontario, Canada - Black Spruce, Ontario site 2_A8_OM1_M3 (SPAdes) (version 2) | ecosystem: Environmental > Terrestrial > Soil > Boreal... | reverse complement strand
TGAATCTGCGCAAGCTGAGCAATAACACGATCGGGATTTCACTGGACGAAACAACGTCGGAAACAGACATCGAATTGCTCATGTCGATCTTTCGCGGAACTCACGTCCGCGACTTTGCTGATGATAAACTTGACCATTCTGCTTTCCGTAATCCGCAATCCGCAATTCGCGATTTGGATTTCTTGACTCATCCGGTTTTCAACACGCATCATACCGAAACCGAGATGCTGCGGTATTTGAAAAAACTCGAGTCACGCGATCTTTCGCTGACCACGTCGATGATTCCGCTCGGCTCGTGCACAATGAAGCTGAATGCGACCGCGGAAATGTTTCCGATTTCGTGGCCGGAGTTCTCCAAGCTCCATCCGTTTGCGCCGGTCGATCAAACAGCCGGGTATTGCGAAGTGAGCGAGCAAATGGAAAAATGGCTCGCCGAGATCACCGGTTTCGCCGCGGTTTCATTGCAACCAAATGCCGGTTCGCAAGGCGAGTACGCCGGACTGCTCGCGATCCGCGAATATCACGCCTCGTGCAACCAAGGGCATCGCAACGTTTGTCTGATTCCGCAATCGGCGCATGGAACGAATCCCGCCAGCGCGGTCATGGCGAGCTTCCGCGTCGTTCCGGTTGCGACCTTGAAAGATGGCGATATCGATCTGGCCGATCTTCGGGGGAAAGCGGACGAACATGCGCACGATCTTGCCGCGCTCATGGTGACTTATCCGAGCACGCACGGCGTTTTCGAAACAACTATCCGGGAGATTTGCGAGATCGTGCACTCGCACGGCGGGCAAGTTTACATGGACGGCGCAAACATGAATGCCCAAGTCGGTCTTTGCCGTCCCGGCGATTATGGCGCGGACGTTTGCCATTTGAATTTGCACAAAACGTTTTGCATTCCTCACGGCGGCGGCGGTCCCGGCGTCGGTCCGATCGGCGTGGCCGAACATCTCGTTCCGTTTCTGCCCGCGCAGGCTTCGTTGAATGAAGATGTCGATCTTAACAAACGTGTTGGTCCTGTCTCCGCAGCGCCATACGGCAGCGCGAGCATCCTCACCATTTCCTGGATGTACATTCGGTTGATGGGCGCAACCGGCCTAACGGAAGCGACGAAGATCGCGATTTTGAATGCAAACTACATCGCGAAACGTCTCGATCCGTATTTCCCGGTCCTCTTCAAAGGCAAGCGCGGACTCGTCGCGCACGAATGCATTGTCGATCTTCGCCAATGGAAAAGCGCCGGCATCGAAGTGGAAGACGTCGCCAAACGCTTGATGGATTACGGATTTCACGCGCCGACAATTTCCTTTCCCGTGGCCGGAACGATGATGATCGAACCGACAGAGAGCGAATCGAAAGATGAGATCGATCGTTTTTGCGACGCGCTGATGTCGATCCACGCAGAGATCGAAGCGGTCGCAAACGGAAAAGCCGATCGACAAAGCAACGTCTTGAAAAACGCACCGCACACTGCGCGGCAAATTGCTGCGGACAAATGGGACCGTCCCTACTCCCGCGAACAAGCGGCGTTTCCCGCACCCTGGACGCGCGAAAACAAATTCTGGCCTTCTGTTGCCCGGATCGACAATGTTTACGGCGATCGGAACCTGTTTTGTTCCTGCCCGCCGACCGAAGGGTTCGATTCTGTCTAATCGAACTTCCCATTTCGCCTGCGAAGCTTTTTGTCTTTCAAAACTTGCGCGATGCGCTCGGCGGTTTCCGCTCACGCCGTTCTCGATTTCGTTGCGCGAATGCTTCGCGACGCTTGCGGTCAACAGGTCGGACAACAGACCGGACATAATCGCCAGGCGCAGAAAACCATCGAGCCGTTCGAGACCCTTTTCAAGCAGTCCAGTGTTTACATAGTAGAACAGATCGTAACCGTCCGGAATAGGATCTCGAAATCTTTGAGTCGCAATTGAAATGGCAGGTTAACTTTTCGATCGAAGTCTTCCCGGCTTCGGCCGATTTCGCCGCGTTGGCATGCGGAAATAAACGCCTCAGAGAAATCGGCAGAGCAAGGAAAAACGAACTGCTATCCTTCCGGCGCAAGTTCAGGCGTCGCGACGACGCGGGTTGGAACGAGGCGCAGCGCGGTGCCGCCGGTTTCTTCCGCCGGGGCGGCGCCGGTTTCGTGGTACTCGGCGTCCTGGTTGACTTGCCAGAGATCGTAAAGCTTGGTGTCAGCCAGAATATTTTCGGCGCACAACATCGCGGTCATCATGGCGTGGTCCTGGTTGTTGTACTTGTGCATGCCGTTGCGCCCAACGAGGTGCAGGTTCGGATAACGGTCCTCGAGTTCTTCGCGGATCGTGGCAACATGGCGTGCGTAATGGTCATCGTAAACTGGATAGGCCTTCTTCTGGCGAACGACGCAGCCGTCGAGAACGTCACCCTCCTTGGCCAATCCGATTTTGATCAACTCGCGTTTGCCAAGCTCGATTAAATCTTCGTCTTTGGAATCCCAAAGCCCGTCATGCTCGAAACAAAAATATTCGAGGCCATAACACGCCTTGTCGGGATCGGGCACCATTTCCGGCGACCAGGAACGGAAGTTTTGAATGCGGCCGACTTTCACGCTCGGGTCGTGGATGTAGATCCAATTATCATCGAACATGTTTCTCTCTTTGAGAATGAGCATGACGGTGATGAAGTCGCGGTACTTGAGGCTCTCGGCCGCGCGTCTTGTTCGCTCGCTGACTTGCGGCGACAAACCGCAAACCAACGCCCGCATCGGAGCCGAGGAAATTACGTGTTCGGCTTCGAGCGTCTGCAAGTTTCCATGTCGATCCTTGAATTGGACGCTCCATGTCGATGCAACATCGTCGTAAGCGCAAGCGGTCACTTTGCAGCCGATCTCGATTTTCCCGCCCATCGCTTTCACTTTCTCCGCGCATGCTTCCCACATCATGCCGGGACCTTTGCGCGGATAACGAAATGAGTTGATGAGCGTCTTGATCACTTTGGTTCGATCGCCGTTGTAGCGCTGGGGCAAAAGCGCGTTTTTGATCGCGCTGCCGAGCGAAAGACCTTTGATGCGCTGCGCCGCCCAATCGGCCGAGATTTCTTTGCAGCTCATGCCCCAAACTTTTTCAGTGTAGCTCTTGAAGAAAGTGTTGAAAAGACGTCTGCCAAATTGGTTGCTCACCCATTCTTCGAAGTTGCGCGGGTTGCGCACCGGAAGAAGCCGGGCTTTGAGCCAGGAGAGAACGCAAAGGAGCGATTGGAAAATGCCGAGCTTCAGGAGTGCCTCGAACGGTTTGAGCGGGTAGGTGAAAAATTTTCCGCCGTAAAAAATGCGCGACGAGCGCGGACGCTGCAACATGTCGTTAGGCAAAATTTCCGTCCACAAGTCTTCGACCGCCTTCGATTTGGAGAAAAAGCGATGGCCACCGATGTCGAAGTGAAACCCTTTGTAGGTGGTCGTGCGCGAAATGCCGCCCACGTAAACCGGATCGGCTTCCAGGACGATCACATCGACCTCGTTCTTGGAAAGCAGGTAGGCGGCGGTCAGTCCCGCCGGTCCAGCTCCGATTATGGTCACAGTTGTTTTCATCATTTGCTAGGCCACCCAATTTCCCCGGGTAAAATTCCAGACATACCACCCCTGCACGCTTAACCCAGCGGCGCTGACCAACGCCACTGCCGCCATACCGAACGCCCGCACTAACACCGGCGGCATGCGAAATTGCCGTAAAAAATGCAGGAGCGCCAGCACGATTAGCGCATGCACGCAAAATTCGTAGCGAAGCATGCTTTCCATCTCCACGCTGGCCACTCCGCTTACTGAAATGTAATAGACGACGGCAGCGCAGAAATAGAATCCGGCGCGCGTCGTCCATTCGGTGCGCCGGCGAATCGCTGGAAGCAGTTCGCAAAGCGCGATTGCAGCAAAGAGCAATGCGCCCAAAGTCATCGACATTTGGCTCGCCTCTGTTGGACTATTCAGGGCCGGAACGAGCCAGCGATAACTCGAAGGCTTAAACACTGCGAGGTAATCGGGAACAATGCCCCAGCCGGCCGATTGTGTGAGCATATAAATATTCCAGTGGCCCCAGTGCAGCTGGCAATAAAGGAAGAAGAAGACTGCGCCTAATGTCCCGGCCAGCATTAAACCAATGGCCGACACGTATCGACGAATCCAGGCCCCCGGTTCACGCAAACCGCTCCATCCTTTCGCCAAGACGGAGCGCACCACTGGAAAAGCCGCGCATGGGATCCCGACAATTCGGGTCGCCGACATCACGATCCCATGCAACGCCGCCCACACTTTCGCAGCACGACCCTCCGCGCTGCTCCAATAGATGAAACCCACCAGCGCCATGAGAAAAAGCGACTCGGAATAGCCGGCAATAAGAAAGAAGGCAGCGGGATGGGCGACGATCGACAACGCGCCAAGAAATTGGAGCGTCGGCGAAAGATTCCACCGTTCGCAAAAGAGAAAGAAATAACTCCAGAAACCCCACGCTGCTACCTGGGCGGTAACGAGCAGCGCGTTGGCGGTGTCGAAGTGCAATCCGTAGCGAAGCAAAGCAGCGATTGCAGGATAAGCGGGAAAAAAAGCAACATTGGACACTTCCATCATCTTGTGACTTATGGGCGGCACGATCGTTTGGTAGCCGCGGTCAACGATGTTTTCGAACCAGTAACTGTCGTGCTGAATAAGAGTGGAGTACCGATAAGAAAGCGGCCCTTCCGGCGCGAGCAGGCAAACCGCAACCGCGATCTGCGCCACAGTCAGGAGTAATCCGGCAAGCAACGGTTTGAGCGGCGGCGGCAAGCGAGTCATGGCGGCACGAATGGGAACGCCGAGGAGATACGAAACCTTTCAAGATTGCAAGAACTTGTCGGTCCCCCATTGAGCGCAGTCCCAGATTGCATCGGTTGGTTGGCTTTAGCTAGCGGCGAGAGTTTGACGACGCGGTCGCGCGTTTATTCGCTGCGAAATGTTGTCGCCGCTCGCCCCGGCGAGCGGGGCGCGGGAGACTCCATTCAAGCGCGCATCACGTCGCCCACAGGGCGACGGCTACAATCACGCGGCCACTTCTTCGTCGGAACCAACCAGCTCCGCATAAACTTGCTCGTAGCGCCGCGCCGATACGTCCCACGAAAAGTCGCGCGCCATGGCACGCGCCATCAGCACCGTCCACACCATTCGGTCGCGGAAAACTTCGCGCGCGCGTTTGATCGAATCCCAAAAGGCTTCGGTGGAATATTCGTAAAAAAGGAAACCGTAACCGCTGTCCGTCGTCGGATCGTAGTCCTCGATGATCTCCTGGACGCCGCCGGCAGCCCGCGCGATGGGAAGGGCGCCATACTTCAGGCTATACATCGCGCTCAAGCCGGCCGGCTCGAAGCGTGATGGGATGAGCGTGACATCCATGCCCGCTTCAATCAGATGCGCCAATCTCTCGTCGTAATTCTTTTGGTAGGCGAACTTGGCAGGGAATTTTCGCGCTGCCACGGCGAGCGCGGTCTCATACGCGGGATCGCCTTCGCCGAGAATGATCAGTCGGACATCATCCGAGAGCAGCCGATCCAGCAGCGGCATAAGAATCTCGAAACCTTTTTCCTCCACCACGCGAGTGACCATTCCGAAAACCGGACCATGCGGCGCTGGCGCGAGATTCATTTGTGCGAGCAAAGCATCGCGGCAAACCTGCTTGCCCCAAAGCGTGCTCGCATCGTATTGCGCTGGGAGCAAAGGATCGGACGCCGGATCCCAGCGTGCGTTATCCGCACCGTGCAAAATCCCAACAAGGCGATGCGCGTTTTCGCAGAGAACGGCGTCGAGACCACAACCGCCCACCGCCGCCTGCATTTCGCGCCGATAGCGTTCGCTCACCGTTGTGATCTTGTCGGCATGGAGAATTCCGCCTTTGAGGAAATTCATTCGCCCGAAGAACTCGACCCCTCGCAACGTGAAAAATCGTTCGTGCAAATTCGTTAGGCCGAAATCGAGTCCCCAAAAACTGCCTTGCTCGGCCAGATGATGAATGGTCAGCACGGTTGCGAAGGGCAAGTGGTACGCACGCACGAACACCGGCACGAGCGCGGCCGCCCAATCATGCGCGTGCAGAATTTGCACGGAAGGCGTTAGACGCCGCGCCAGTTCCACGGCGGCTTTGCAGAAAAAGATGAAGCGCGCGGCATTGTCCTCATACTTCTTTCCGTGCTCGCCGTAGAGCTCGGGCCGATCAAAAAAATCGTCGCAGCGAATGAAAAACAATTGCACGCTGCTCGCGCTCCGGCCTTCGAGGTATTCCGCGATGTAAATCTTATCGCCCACCCGCACATCGACAGTCACGCCGGTGTCTTCTTCTTTGAATGCGGTGTTCTCTCGAATCTCGCGGTAGTACGGCAGCGTCACGCTCACCTCATGCCCCCGCGCCCGCAACTCGCGCGGGAGCGCATCCAGGACATCGACCAGCGCACCTGCGCGCACAAGCGGCGGACCCTCCGCGCTGATCATCAGGATTCGCATCTGGTCACGAACCTAACGAGTATTCGCGCTTCAGCCATTCCAGCGCTTCTTCGCGATTGCGCAGCGTTCCCTCGAGCTGGCGCGTCTCCGCGGCTTCGAGAATTTCGCCGAATCTTGGACCCGGCTTCAAACCAAGGGCGATCAAATCGTCACCGCGCACCAGCGGCGGCGGAATAATGGGTTCGTTTGCAAATTCTTCCCGCTTGCGCAACAGAAATTCATAATTGTCCATCATGCGATGGCTGCTCGCGCAATCGACGCGGTGCAGCTCGATTTCGTCCTCAAAAGTTGGTCGAGCCATGAAACGTTTCAGTTTCGCCACCCGCATTTTTGGCACGTCTTTGAAAACCATGTGCTGCCGGACCATCTCGACGGTGGCGTCGATCTCCGCGCGTGAGAAACGCAGCCGCCCCATTATCGCCTCCGTCATCTCCGCCCCGATCCGGTCGTGCTCGTTGAAACGAATTCGCCCGGTTTCATCGACCGTCGCCGTGACTGGTTTGGCGACATCGTGAAACAAAATGGAACAAACCAGCGGCCCGGAAACTTTCTCCGGCAGCAAACTCAACATCAGCCGGGTGTGCTGAAAAACATCGCCTTCCGGATGAAATTGCTCCGGCTGAAGGCAGCCTTTCATTGCGTCAACCTCCGGTAAAATCGCGCGCATCAATCCACTCGAATCGAGCAAATCCCAGCCACGCACGCGCTTCGGAGACAGAAAAATGCGCACGAGCTCTTCACGGATGCGCTCAGCGCTGATCTCGTTGATCGACGCGGCATTCGCTACGAGCGCGTCCCACGTTTGATTGTCGATCTTATAATCAAGCGCCGTCGCGAAACGCACCGCGCGCAACATTCGCAGGCGGTCTTCCGTGAATCTTTGCGCCGGGTCGCCGATTGCGCGCACCAATCTCGCCTCGACATCGGCCCGGCCACCGACAAAATCGATCACTTCGTTCGCGACCGGATCCAAAAACATCCCGTTGATCGTGAAGTCGCGTCGTTTCGCGTCTTCTTCCGGAGAGGAGAAGTGCACCGAGACCGGTCGCCTCCCATTGACGTAGGCATCGTCCGAGCGAAAAGTCGCCACTTCGAAGTTAGTTCCGTTCTCGACCACAACGATCACACCGAACTTTGCGCCGACGGCGTAGGTGTGCGGAAAAATCTTCTGCACAACTTCCGGCGGCGCATCCGTGGCCACATCGAAATCTTTCGGCGCAAGACCGCGCACCAGGTCGCGCACACAACCGCCGGCGAAATACGCGACGTGTCCGCTCTCGCGTAATCGCGCAGCGATACGGCGCGCCGCTTCTTCCATTGGCGATGCTTTCATTCGCTCTAACTGTAGCGGCGGTCTATGACCGTCGCATAAATTATTGCGCCACGTGTTCGTGGGACACAGACTGCCGCTACGGATCGGATCAACCCGCCGTTGGTTCGACGCTCTTCTGTTGTCGCAACGAATGAATGATAAAACAAACGACCGCGATACAAATACACGAATCGGCGACATTGAACGCCGGCCAGGGATGCAGGAATGACGGCGCGTGTGAGCCGAAATCGAAGAGGAGAAAATCGATAACGTGCCCATAAAGAATACGGTCGGTCAGATTTCCGAGCACGCCGGCTGCCAATAAGGCCAGCGAAACATCGCGCCAAACATCCCAGGACCGCCGCCGGATGAGAAGCGTCACGACAAAGAGAAGCGCGAGACAGGAAATCACGATGAAAAACGTGTTGTTGTTCTTGAACGAACCGAAAGCCGCACCCGTGTTCGTGATGTTGACCAAATCGAACAAACCGGCGATGACCACGCGCGGCTCTTTGATGAATCGGAGCACATAATATTTGGTCAATTGATCGAGCGCATAGAGCGGCAGGGAAAGGAAGAAAATGAATTTCATGTCGATCCAACTTTATTCGTCACCCGAGCCACGACACTCTCGCACCGGTCACACAAGTCCGGATGCGCTGCGCTCGCGCCGACAGCCGGCCGGTGACGCCAGCAACGCGCGCATTTCTTGTAGGCGGTTTTTGTAACCGACGCCGTGGCTTCTTGCGTTGGTTGAATCGTCAAATCGCTCAGGATGAAGAATTCCTCCAGTTCCTCCTTGTCGATCTTCGCCGTGACATCAGAGTTCGAGTTCAAAACCACCGCCGCTTCCAGCGCGTTTCCGATTAATTTTTCCCGCCGCGCCTTTTCAATCGCCTGCCCGATCACACCGCGCAATTTCAGCAATTCGGCAATCGGCTGCCTTGCATCGCCATGTCGATCCGGCGATTCCGGAAACTCCTGCAAGTGAATCGAAGCGCCGGCATTTGAATGTCTCCATGCTTCTTCCGCGGTGAATGCAAGCAGCGGCGCGATCAATTTGCAGAGCGCGTCGAAGATTTTGTGCATGGCGTTTTGCGTGGCACGCCGGCGGGGCGAATCTGGTGCATCGCAATACATCCGATCTTTAGTGATGTCGATGTAGAGGCTGCTCAGATCGACTGCGCAGAATTGGTTGAGCGTGTGGTAAACCGTGTGGAACTCGAACGCTTCGTAAGCGGAACGGCAATCAGCGATCACATGGCTAAGTCGGTCGAGAATCCACCGGTCAATAAGCGTTGCTGTAGCGGCGGTCTGTGACCGTCGCACTTCTTTCTCACTCGAGCGACGCTCATAGAGCGCCGCTACAGAATGAAAATCGAACAGATTCCCGAGCAAGATGCGCAGCGTGTTACGAATCCGGCGATAAGCGTCGCCGAGACGCGTGAACATTTCCTCCGAGAACGGAACGTCGGCGGTGTAATCGATGCTACTCGCCCAGAGCCGAACCAGATCGGCGCCGTGACGGCCGACGAAATGGCCGGCGTCCATCGGTTTGTCATACGTGCCCGATTTCGAAATCTTTTTTCCATCAAGATCAACAACGAAACCGTGGGTGACGCAGGTTTTGTACGGCGCGCGGCCGTTCAACGCGATGCTGGTCATAAGCGACGATTGAAACCAGCCGCGATGTTGGTCGGTCGCTTCCAGGTACATGTCGGCCGGGCGGAAAGGCAATTCACCGGTCGCTTCTTGATACTCTGCCGGCTCTATCACAAAGCCCTCGTGCAGTTCAGGACGTGTTTGCAACACAGCTTTGTGCGAAACGCCGCTGTCGATCCAAACGTCGATCGTGTCGGTGCGATGGGTGGTGCCTTTTGGCAAACCGAGCTCGCGGGCAAGATCGACATCGTTCAATTCGAACCAAATGTTCGAGCCGCGCCCAGCGACGAGATCGGCGAGCTTGCGAATATATTTTGCATCGAGAATCGCTTTCCCATCCACCGAATAAAAAACTGGAAGCGGCACCCCCCAACTGCGTTGACGTGAGATCACCCAGTCGGGACGGGATTCAACTGTGCCGGCGATGCGATTTTCGCCCCACGCCGGGATCCATTTCACTTCGTTGTGAATTGCCTCGAGCGCTTTGCCGCGCAGCTCATCAATACGGATAAAGAATTGTTCGACGTTGCGGAAGATGATCGGCGTCTTCGAGCGCCAACAGTACGGATACGAGTGGTGGAATCTTTGTTCGCCGAGCAGCATGCCGCGTTCCCGCAACAAATTCACGATGTCGATGTTGGCGTCGAAGACGTATTTGCCGACAAGATGGGGCAAACCGGCTTCGTCAGTGAAGCGGCCGTGATCATCGACCGGCGACAAGATCGGCAATTTATTTGCGCGGCCAAGATTGTAATCATCTTCGCCATGACCGGGCGCGATGTGTACCGCCCCCGTGCCGGTGTCCATCGCCACAAAATCAGCGGTGAGAACGATGGCGGTGCGCGGAAGAAACGGATGTTCCGCAGTGATCTTGTCGAGTTTGCTGCCGGGAAATGATTGAAGTGACTCGCCGGTTGGTTCGAACTTTGTTGCGACGCAAAACGCATCGACGAGTCGATCCGCGAGCAGAAGCGTTTCCGAAACGCCATCGCGGCGGAACTCCTGGACGACGTAAAGTTCCTTTGGATCGA
>Ga0209011_1000952_pt1 | contig 10507 bp, 9 predicted proteins | sample BlaSpr_A8_OM1_M3_FD_187986 | JGI IMG/M metagenome (GOLD analysis project Ga0209011, IMG submission 187986) | Forest soil microbial communities from Thunder Bay, Ontario, Canada - Black Spruce, Ontario site 2_A8_OM1_M3 (SPAdes) (version 2) | ecosystem: Environmental > Terrestrial > Soil > Boreal... | reverse complement strand
TCGGTCCAATCGAGCTGCGCCCGCTGATGGCCCGCGCCCTCCAGATGGGCGACGAGCTCCACAACCGGAACACCGCCGCTACCGCCCTGTTCTCCCGGGCGCTGGTGCCCGGGTTGGTGAAGTCGGGCCTGCCGACCGACGCGGTCATCTCCGTCCTCGAGTTCCTCTCCGGCAACGACCACTTCTTCCTCAACCTCTCGATGGCCGCCTCGAAGCTCGCCGCCGACGCCGCCCGCAGCGTTCCGGGAAGCACCCTCTGCACGGCGATGGCCCGCAACGGCACCGACTTCGGCATCCAGATCTCGGGCCTGCCCGGCCGCTGGTTCACCGCCCCGGCGCCGGTCGTCGAGGGGTTGTTCTTCGCCGGCTATGGCGCCGCCGACGCGGCGCCGGATCTGGGCGACAGCGCAATCACCGAGACCGTCGGCCTTGGTGGAATGAGCCTGGCCGCCGCCCCGGCCATCGCCCGCTTCGTGGGCGGGAACGCTGCGGCGGCGCTGGAAGGGACCCGGCGGATGTACGCGCTCTGCCACGGCGAGCACCCCGAGTTCACCATTCCCGGACTCGACTTCCGGGGGGCGCCGGTCGGGATCGACGCCCGGCTGGTGGTGGATCTCGACAGGGCCCCGACCATCAACACAGGCATCGCCCACCGCCGCGCTGGGATCGGACAGATCGGGGCCGGGATCACCGCCGCCCCGCTGGAATGCTTCGAGTCGGCGTTGGAAGCGATCGGTCTGGAAGCGATCGGGCCGCTCCCGACGGCGGGCGGGCTGCGGTGAGCCGCCCTCCCTTGGCCGTGATCGCAATTGGCGGCAATGCCTTGATTGCCGACGAAGCCCACCAATCCATCCCGGATCAGGCCCGGGAGGTGGAGCGGGCCTGCGCCGGGGTCGCCGAGCTGGTTCGCCTCGGCTGGCGGGTGGTCGTCACCCACGGGAACGGTCCCCAGGTCGGGTACATCCTCCGGCGCAGCGAGATCGCCGCCTCCGAAGTGGCGCCGGTGCCGATGGACTACGCCACCGCCGACACGCAGGGGGCGATCGGCTTCATGTTCCAGAAGGCCTTCGCCGCCGCATTCCGCCGGCTGAAGCTCGATCGCCAGGCGCTGGCCCTGGTCACCCAGGTGCTGGTCGACCCGGCCGACCCTTCCTTCCGCAACCCCGAGAAGCCGATCGGGCCGTTCTTCACCGAGGTCCGTGGCAAGGAACTGGCTGCCATCCTCGGCTGGCGGCTGTTGGAGGATGCGGGCCGGGGCTGGCGGCGGGTGGTGCCTTCCCCGCTGCCCAAGCAGATCCTCGAGCTGCCGTTGATCCGCGAGCTGCTGGAGCAGGACCGCGTGGTGATCGCCTGCGGCGGCGGGGGCATCCCGGTGGCCTGGACCCACGACGGCAGGCTCGAGGGCCTCGAGGCCGTCATCGACAAGGACCGCACCTCGGCCCTCCTCGCCCGGCAGCTTGGGGCCGACGCCTTCGTCCTCTGCACGGCGGTCGCCGCCGTCTTCCTCGGATTCGGCACCCCGGCACAGCGCCGGCTGGAGACCGCTGACGCGGCTCAGGCGCGCGGCTGGCTTGGACAAGGAGAGTTCGGCACCGGCAGCATGGCGCCAAAAGTTACCGCGGCCCTCGACTACCTCGAGGGAAACGCGAACACCGCCGCCCGGGCCGTCATCGGCCACCTCGACGACCTGGTCGGCCTGGCGGAGGGAAGAGCGGGGACGCGGTTCGTGCGCTGAGTTGGTACAGTCGAGGGAGCGCGCCGTCGCCGACCCTCTGGAGAACGATGCCGATGGGAAGCTCGCTCGAGATGCGGATCGCGGTGGCCTGATGGATCAGCCGGTCGTCGACGCCAAGAACCTCTCCCTGGTCTTCCAGACGGCCGACGCGCCGGTGACCGCCTTGTCCGGGATCGACCTCACCATCCAGCGCGGCGAGTTCGTCTCCCTCATCGGCCCCTCGGGCTGCGGCAAGACCACGCTGCTGCGGGTGATCGCCGACCTCGAGCGCGCCACCTCCGGCGCCATCACCGTCAACGGCGTCTCGCCCGAGCGGGCCCGCCTCGACCGGGCCTACGGCTACGTCTTCCAAGCCTCGGCGCTGTACCCCTGGCGCGACGTTTTGCACAACGTGATGCTTCCGCTGGAGATCACCGGACGGCCTCTACAAGAGAGCCGGGCGATGGCCGAGAAGCAGCTCGCGCTGGTGGGCCTCCAGGGCTTCGAGCGCAAATTCCCGCGGCAACTCTCCGGGGGCATGCAGCAGCGGGTCTCGATCGCGCGCGCGCTCGCGCTGCAGCCCGAGCTGCTGCTGATGGACGAGCCCTTCGGCGCCCTCGACGAGATCACCCGCGACCACCTCAACGAGCAGCTGCTCCGGCTGTGGGAGCAGACCGGCAAGACGGTGATCTTCGTCACCCACTCGATCAGCGAGGCGGTGTTCCTCTCCAACCGGATCGTGGTGATGACGCCCCGGCCCGGCCGCATCCTCAAGGTGATCCAGAGCAGCCTGACGGCGGGCCGCGACCTCGATGCGCGCGAGACGCCCGAGTTCATCGACGTGGCGCACCGCGTGCGCACTGCGCTGCGGGCGGGTCACAGCTATGGCGACTGAGCCGCACGCCGCCGGCGCCGCTGCGCCGACCGCCGCCCTGCGCGGCCGCACCGTCCTCGCCGAGGCGTGGCAAAAGGCCTGCCCGGTGCTCGGCGTGGTGCTGGCGCTGCTCGTGCTCTGGTACGCCGGCGCGGTGGCGCTGAACGGGCGCCGGGTCACCGAGCAGCTCGACGGGCTCGGCGAGCGCTGGGGAGTGCGCGAGCTGGCCCTGGCGGCCTGGTCGATGGAGCGACCGGTGCTGCCGGCGCCGCACCAGATCGCGCAGGGCTACTGGCAAAGCGTGTTCGAGGCCCCGCCCGACAGCCCGCGCAGCCTGGTATTCCACGCCGGTGTCACTCTCTCGGCCACCGTGCTCGGCTTCGCGCTCGGCATGATCCTGGGCGTGGTGCTCGCGATCGGCGTGGTCCACAGCCGCGTGCTCGACCGTGGCCTCTTGCCTTGGATCATCGCCTCCCAGACCATCCCCATCCTGGCGATCGCGCCGATGGTGGTGGTGGTGCTGGGCAGTCTCGGCCTCCCGCCGCTGGCCAGCAAGTCGGTGATCTCGATGTACCTCTGCTTCTTCCCGGTGGCGGTGGGCATGGTCAAGGGCTTGCGCTCACCCGAGGTGCTGCAGCTCGACCTGCTGCACACCTACGGCGCCAGTCGAGTGCAGGTGCTGCTCAAGCTGAGACTGCCTGCGGCGGTGCCCTTCCTCTTCGCCAGCGCCAAGGTGGCCATCACCGCCTCGTTGGTGGGCGCCATCGTCGGCGAGCTACCCACCGGCGCGCAGGCCGGCCTCGGGGCGCGGCTGCTCTCGGGCTCCTACTTCGGGCAGACGATCCAGATCTGGTCGGCGCTGCTGATGGCCTCGCTGCTCGGCGTTCTGTTGGTGGCGGCGGTCTCGCTGGCGCAGCGACTGGTCGGCCGGGTGATGGGGACCCCCGCATGAGCGGCCGGCGGGCGACGGTCCTCGGGTTCCTCCTGCTTGCCGCGCTCGCGTGGTGGATGCTGGCACGCGTGCTTGGGCCCGGGCCGCGCGGCACCGGCGCGCCCGGCCTTTGGACCGTGCTCGCCCTCTGGGCACTGCTGCTCTGGGTGGTGCTCGACCGGCTGGCGACGCTGCGAGGTCCCCGCGCGCTGCGCCTGCTCGCGCCGGGCCTGTTCGGGCTGGCGCTGCTGCTCGTCTGGGAAGTGCTGGTGGTCGGCTGGGAGGTGCCGAAGGTGATGCTGCCCGCTCCCCATCAAGTACTCCTGGCACTGGCGGCCCGTTGGGAGGTGCTGTGGCCCGACCTCAAGCAGACTGCCGCCGCAGTGCTGGCGGGATGGGTCGCCGGGTGCAGCACCGGGTTCCTGACCGCGCTGGTGGCCGACCGCTTCGGCGTGCTGCGCCGCGGCCTGTTGCCGCTGGCCGGCCTCGCGGGCGCGATGCCCATCGTCGGCATCGCGCCGATTTTGGTGATGTGGTTCGGCTTCGACTGGCAGAGCAAGGCCGCGGTGGCGGCGGTGGTCACCTTCTTCCCCATGCTGGTGAACACGCTCGCCGGGCTCGCCGCCACCGAGCCGATGTACCGCGACTTGATGCGCACCTACGCCGCCAGCCACCTCGCCACCTTGACCAAGCTGCGGCTACCTAGCGCGCTGCCGTTCGTCTTCAACGCGCTGAAGATCAACTCCACGCTGGCGCTGATCTCGGCGATCGTGGCCGAGTTCTTCGGTTCGCCGATCTACGGCCTCGGCTTCCGCATCAGCGCCGAGGTGGCGCGGATGAACGTCGACGTGGTCTGGGCCGCGATCGCCCTGGCCGCGCTCGCCGGCTCGCTCTTCTACGGCCTCATCGCCCTGCTCGAGCGGCGCTTGACCTCCTGGCACCAATCCTATCTCCCTGAAGTTGTCTCAACCCAACCCCCGAGGACGACGCAATGACGATCTGGATGTACAGAAACTTGATGTTTGGCCTTGTCCTCGCCGTCGCGGCGTTGCAAGCGCGCGCCGCCGAGAAGGTCACCCTCCAACTCAAGTGGGTCACCCAGGCCCAATTCGCCGGCTACTACGTGGCCAAGGACAAGGGCTTCTACCGCGAGGAAGGCCTCGACGTGGAGATCAAGTCCGGCGGCCCCGACATCAACCCCAGCCAGGTCATCGCCGGCGGCGGCGCCGACGTGATCGTCGACTGGATGCCGTCGGCCCTGGCCGCGCGCGAGAAAGGCGTGCCGATCGTCAACATCGCGCAGGTCTTCCAGCGCTCGGGCATGCAGCTCACCTGCCGCAAGGACAGCGGCATCAAGTCGCCCGCCGACTTCAAGGGCAGGACGCTGGGCGTCTGGTTCTACGGCAACGAGTATCCGTTCCTCAGCTGGATGGACAAGCTCGGCCTCAAGACCACCGGTGGCGAGGGCGGCGTCAAGGTGCTCAAGCAGGGCTTCAACGTGGACCCCCTGCTGCAGAAGCAGGCCGATTGCATCAGCACCATGACCTACAACGAGTATTGGCAGCTGATCGACGCCGGGATGAAGCCCGAGTCCCTGCTGGTCTTCAAGTACGAGGACCAGGGCGTGGCCACGCTCGAGGACGGCCTCTACACCACCGAGAAGGCGATCGCCGACCCCTCGATGGCGGCCCGGCTGGCGAAGTTCGTGCGGGCCTCGATGAAGGGCTGGGACTACGCGATCAAGAACCAAGCGGAGGCGGTGAAGATCGTGCTGAAGAACGACGCCTCCGGCGCGCAGACCGAGAAGCACCAGGCGCGGATGATGAAGGAGATCGCCAAGCTGGTGGGCGACGGCGGTGCGACCGGCCACCTCGACCCCAAGGCCTACCAGCGCACGGTGGACACCTTGATGAAAGGCAAGAGCGCTCCGGTCATCACCAAGCAGCCGGCTGGCGCCACTACCGACAAGATCTGGCTGGCCGCCAAGAAGTGACGCGGCGGTCCGGCGCACCGTTTGACGCCGCTGGCGAGCACCGCCACCGCTTCCTCGCGGTGGCGGGCCACCGACCTTTCCTACGTGATCGTCGCCTCGCTCTCGATTCAAGACGATTCTGTCGGATGTCGTTTTCCCTCTTGAACATCCGGAAGGCGACCGCACCTGGGGCGCCGGCGCCGCAGCATCCTGCCAGGTCGATGGGTTCTACAATTTCGTCTCCTTGTTCCCGGCCTCAAGACAATTTGGTAGTCATGCGCGCTCGTGCTCCGCAGGCGGCAGACCCCAATTCTTGTGCAGATCCAGCGCCCGCAAGAGACTCCTCACGCCCGCCGCCATGCTGGCGCGCGATCTGCATAGGCGACTCGCATCTGTTTCCCCCAGAACACCTCGCTTCTCCGAAAGGGCTCATGCACAAGTCCAAGCTCCTGCTCTCGTCCCTGATCGCGCTCGCCCTCGCCGCTCCCGCCGCCCACGCCGCCCTATGGCAGGACAACTCGGTGCACTACTGGTTCGGGACCGCATTCGCGGAGCCGAACGTCCCCAACACGCCTTTCACCGGACCGGTCCCCGAAAGCACCAACATCCAAAAGAACATCATCAGCTTCACGCACGCATCCGGCTACAAGTTCGGGGGGAACTTCCTCAACATCGACCTCCTCTTCTCCAGCCCCAAGGACCCGGTCAACAACGTCCCCAGCCAGGGCGCTCTCGAGATGTACCTCGTCTACCGGCACCACCTCGGCCTCAACAGTTTCTTCGCCAGCAAGCCGTTCGAGATAGGCCCGGTGCGCGATCTCAACATCTCCTTTGGCACCGACATCAATACCAAGAACACCACCTTCGCCCCGGAGAAGATCATGCCCATCGCCGGGCTTCAGCTGTCGTTCGCGGTGCCCGGCTTCCTCGTCCTCGGCGTGGCGTTGAGCAAGGAGTTCAACACCAACGGGATCACCGGCAAGGCGGTCAAATTCGACGTGACGCCGCAGTTCACCGCCGCCTGGATCATCAATATCCCTTTGGGCGCGCTCTCCTTCGAAGGCTTCGGCAACGTGATCCTGCCCAAGGGCAAGGACGGCTTCGGCGGCGACACCGTCACCGAGGTCCTGCTCCACCCCAAACTGATGTACGACGTGGGGACCTTCTTCGGGACCAAGGGCTACCAGATCGGCGCCGGCTACCAGTACTGGCTCAACAAGTTCGGCACCGACCACAACAAGCTTTCGGGCTGCGCCGAGTCTGCGGCATTCGTCGAAGCCGCCATCCACTTGTAGGGCGCACGCAGGCGCGGCACCATCGCGGTCGGGTGGGGCCGCGCCGCCGCACCGGAGAGCAAATGGGAGGAGCGTGATCGTTCCGAGGCTGGAGCTGCGCCACGTCAGCAAGCGGTTCGGCTCGGTGGTCGCCAACGACGACGTGGACCTGAGTGTCGATCCCGGCGAGATCCACGCCGTGCTCGGCGAGAACGGCGCCGGCAAGTCGACGCTGATGAAGATCGTCTACGGCGCGCTCCAGCCCGACTCCGGAGAGCTGCTTTGGAACGGCCAGCCGGTCCGCCTGCGCAACCCGCACCAGGCGCGCGAGCTCGGCGTGGCGATGGTCTTCCAGCACTTCTCGCTCTTCGAGACCCTGACCGTGGCAGAGAACGTCTGGCTCGGCCAGCAGCGCACCATGCCGCTGGAGTCGGTGCGCGTCGCCATCCGCAAGAAGGCCGAGGAGTACGCGCTCGAAATCGATCCGGATCGGCCGGTGCACGTGCTCTCGGTGGGCGAGCGGCAGCGGGTGGAGATCGTCCGCGCGCTGCTCACCGACCCGCGGCTCTTGATCCTCGACGAGCCGACCTCGGTGCTCACCCCCAAGGCGGTGGAGAGGTTGTTCGGCACCCTGCGCAAGCTGGCGCAGACCGGCTGCTCCATCCTCTACATCAGCCACAAGCTCGACGAGATCCTCGCGCTCTGCCGCCGTTGCACCGTGCTGCGCGGCGGGAAGATCACGGGCGCCTGCGCCCTCGGACAGGAGAGCGCGGCCAGCCTCTCGCGGATGATGATCGGCCGCGAGCCGCCCAAGCTGGGCGGCCGCACCAACCAGGCCGGCGAGCCGGTGCTGCGGGTCCGCGATCTCAGCCTGCAGCGCGAAGGGCGCTTCGGCGTCCCGCTCGACCACGTCTCGCTGGAGGTGCGGGCCGGCGAGGTGGTGGGCATCGCCGGCATCTCCGGCAACGGCCAGCAGGAGCTGCTGGCGGCGCTCTCCGGCGAGGACACCCGCGCCGCGCCCGAGGCGATCGAGCTGCTCGGCGTGCCGATCGGCGCGCAGGGCGCCGCCGACCGGCGGCAGCGCGGCCTCAACTTCGTGCCCGAGGAGCGGCTGGGCCGCGGCGCCGTCCCCTCGCTGTCGCTGGCCACCAATCTCCTGCTCACCCGGCGCGAGTCGGTGCGCCCCTTCGGCTGGATCGACCGCCGGGCGCTCGGCGCGCAGACGGCGGCCGTGATCCGCCGCTTCAACGTGGTGGCCAAGGGGGCCGATGCCGTGGCTCGCAGCCTCTCGGGCGGCAACTTGCAGAAGTACATCGTCGGCCGCGAGATCGACGCGGTCCCCAAGGTGCTGATCGTCGCCCAGCCCACCTGGGGCGTGGACGTCGGCGCCGCGGCGCAGATCCGCGGCGAGCTGGTCTCGCTGGCCGAGGCGGGCTGCGGCGTGCTCGTGATCTCCGAGGAGATCGAGGAGCTCTGCCAGGTGACCCAGCGGCTCTACGTGATCGCCAAGGGCCGACTCTCGCCGCCGCTCCTGACCGCCGCTGCCGGGGTGGAGCTGATCGGCGAGTGGATGAGCGGGCTGTGGCCGCAGACGGCGCCGCGCGAGGTTTCCGCTTGATCCGCCTGGAGGAGCGCGCCGCTCCCTCGCTGCCCTTTTCCGCGCTCTCGCCGGTGCTGGCGGTGCTCTTCACCGTCCTGGTGGCGGGGCTGCTCTTCGTCTTCCTCGGCAAGGACCCGGTGAAAAGCCTCGCGGTCTTCCTCTTCGAGCCGTTCCACGGCGTGCGCGCGCTCACCGAGCTGGGCCTGAAGGCGACGCCGCTGGTGCTCTGCTCACTGGGGCTCGTGCTCTGCTTCCGCGCCAACGTCTGGAACATCGGCGCCGAGGGACAGTTCCTGCTCGGCGCCATCACCGGCGGCTGGCTTTCGCTCAAGGTCACCGAGAACGGCCTGCAGCTGCCGCGCCTGCTCTTCTTCCTCCTGCTGCTGGCGGCCGGCTTCCTCGGCGGCGCGCTCTGGGCGGCGATCGTGGCGCTGCTGCGCGACGTCTTCAACGCCAGCGAGATCCTGGTCAGCCTGATGCTGGTCTACGTCGCCAACCTCTTCCTCGACTGGCTGGTGTTCGGCCCGTGGAAGGATCCCAACGGGTTCAACTTCCCCCAGACGATGAGCTTCTCCGAGTTCGCCGAGGTGCCGCGTCTGGTGAAGGGCATGCGGCTCAACTGGGGTGCACCGCTCTCGCTGGTCGCCGCGCTGCTGGTCTGGCTGTTCCTCTTCCGCACCCACGCCGGGGTCAAGCTTCAGGTCGGCGGCGCGGCCCCGCTGGCTGCGCGCTACGCCGGCTTCTCCGCCCGCGCCGCGCTCTGGACGGTGCTGCTCGCCTCGGGGGGCCTCGCCGGAGTGGCCGGGGCCATCGAGGTCGCCGGGCCGATGGGTCAGCTCACGCCGCACGTCTCCACCGGCTATGGCTTCACCGCCATCATCGTCGCCTTCGTCGGGCGGTTGCACCCGCTCGGCGCCATCCTCGCCAGCTTGCTGCTCTCGGTGTTCCTCATCGGCGGTGAGCTGGCGCAGTCGCGAGTCGGGCTGCCCTCGGCACTGACCGGCGTCTTCCAGGGTGTGCTGCTCTTCTCCCTCCTCGCCTGGGACACGCTGATCCAATACCGGGTGCGCTGGAGGGCGGTGCAATGAACGACCTGGCGCCGCTCTTCGCCGCCACCTTGAGCGCGGCCACGCCGCTGGCGCTGGCCAGCCTGGGACTCTTGATCAACGAGCGCGCGGGCGTGGTCAACCTGGGTGCGGAGGGGATGATGCTGATGGGGGCGGTGAGCGGCTTCGCCGTCGCCTTCAACAGCGGCAGCGACTGGCTCGGCTTCGGAGCCGGCGCGCTCGCCGGTGCCGCCTCCGCCGCCGCGCTCGCCTGGCTCGTGGTCTGGCTCAACGCCAACCAGTATGCGGCCGGGCTGGCATTGAGCTTGTTCGGCAGCGGCTTCTCCGCCTTGGTCGGCGTCGACTACGTCGGGCGCAAGCTGAGCGAGCGGCCCGATCACGCGCTGCTGCTCCTGGGCGACCTCCCCTTCCTCGGCCCGGCGCTGTTCCGCCAGCACCCGCTGGTCTACATCGCCATCGCGGCCATCGGCGTCGTCGCCTGGTTTCTCTACCGCACCCGCGCCGGGCTGGTGCTGCGGGCGATCGGCGAATCGCCCGAGGCGGCCCACGCGCTCGGCTACCCGGTGCGGCGGATCCGGCTCCTGGCGCTGGTCTTCGGCGGCGCGCTCACCGGCGCCTCGGGCGCCTATCTCTCGGTGGCCTACGCGCCGCTCTGGGTCGAAGGGATGGTCGCCGGCCGCGGCTGGATCGCGCTGGCGCTCACCGTCTTCGCCACCTGGCGCCCCGGGCGCGTCCTGCTTGGCGCCTGGCTCTTCGGCGGCGTCACCATGCTGCAGTTCAGCATGCAGGCTCGAGGCGTGCAGCTGCCGAGCGAGTTCATGTCGATGCTCCCCTACCTGTCCACCATCGTCGTCCTGGCGCTGATCTCCCGCAACCCGCTCTGGATCCGGCTGAACATGCCGGCCTCGCTCGGCAAGCCCTTCTTCCCCGGCTCGTGATGTCCGTCCGTCGCAAGCGCTGTCCCCTCAACTGCAGAGAAGGAGTAGTCCACATGGTCTTCCGCTCGCCGCCAACCCGACTCACGCTCATGGCCGCCGTCGCCGCCCTCGCGGTCCTGGCCGCCTGCAAGGAGCCC
>Ga0209011_1000949_pt1 | contig 10521 bp, 8 predicted proteins | sample BlaSpr_A8_OM1_M3_FD_187986 | JGI IMG/M metagenome (GOLD analysis project Ga0209011, IMG submission 187986) | Forest soil microbial communities from Thunder Bay, Ontario, Canada - Black Spruce, Ontario site 2_A8_OM1_M3 (SPAdes) (version 2) | ecosystem: Environmental > Terrestrial > Soil > Boreal... | reverse complement strand
CAGCTGCACCAGGTATTCGCCGGTGAAGCAGGCATCGCAGAAGGTGCGCGGCTCAGCCTGCGCCGCCTCGTGCATTCCTTCGCGCGAGAGGTAGCCGAGGCTGTCGGCGGTCACGTACTTGGCGATCTCCTGCACGGTGTGCGAGGCGGCGATCAGCTCGCTGCGCACCGGCGTGTCGATGCCGTAATAGCAGGGCCAGCGCGTGGGCGGCGCGCTGATGCGCAGGTGCACTTCGCGGGCGCCCGCGTCGCGCAGCATCTTGACGATCTTGCGCGAGGTGGTTCCGCGCACGATCGAGTCGTCCACCACCACCAGGCGCTTGCCCTTGACCACGTGCTGCACCGGGTTGAGCTTGAGCTTCACGCCGAAATGGCGGATCGACTGCGACGGCTCGATGAAGGTGCGGCCCACGTAGTGGCTGCGGATGAGCCCCAGGTCATAGGGGATACCGCTCTCCTCGGAGTATCCCAGCGCGGCGGGCACGCCCGAGTCGGGCACCGGCACGACCACGTCGGCCTCGCAGGGCGCCTCGCGAGCGAGCCTGTGCCCCAGCGCCTTGCGCGTCGCGTACACCGACCTCCCGAAGACCTGCGAGTCGGGCCGCGCGAAGTAGATCAATTCGAAGATGCACTTGCCGGCCCGCTGCTTGGGCAGCGTCTGGAAGGTGCGCAGGCCCTTGTCGTCGACCACCACCATCTCGCCCGGCTCGATCTCGCGGATGTACTCGGCCTCGATGAGATCGAGCGCGCACGTCTCGCTGGCGAAGATGGTCGCGCCGTTGCGCAGCCGGCCCAGCACCAGCGGCCGGAAGCCGAGCGGATCGCGCACCGCCACGATGCCCTTCTCGGTGAGGAAGAGCAGCGAGTACGCGCCGCGCACGGAGGAAAGCGCGCCGCGGATGCGGTCCTCGACCGCGCCGTGCGTCTGGTGCGCGAGGAGGTGGACGATCACCTCGGTGTCGCTCGAGCCCTGGAAGAGCGCGCCGCGCTTTTCCAGATCACGCCGCAACTCCTCGGCATTGACCAGGTTGCCGTTGTGCGCGACGGCGATCTGACCGGCGGTGGTGCGCGCCACCATCGGCTGCGCGTTGGCGAGGACGGACTGCCCCGCCGTCGAGTAGCGGGTGTGGCCGATGGCCGCCGTGCCGGGCAGGCCGGCGATGGCTCGCTGGTTGAAGATGTCGGCGACCAGGCCCATGGCCTTGTGCAGGTGGATGGTCTTGCCGTCCCAGCTGGCGATGCCGGCCGACTCTTGCCCGCGGTGCTGCAGCGCGTGGATGCCGAGATAGCTCAGGTTCGCCGCCTCGGAGTGGCCGTAGATGCCGAAAACGCCGCACTCGTCGTGAAACTTATCGTCGCTGACGAGAGGGAGTCTCATGGGCCCGGAGGGTATCGGGTGAAGCCCTCCGAGGCAACCCGGGTTAGGCTCTGCGGCATGGCAGACGACGACAAGGAAGCGCGCATCGTCGAGGCGCGCATGAAGCTGCGCGAGCGCTTCCTCCGCAAGGCGAGGCCGGCCGACAAGCCGATGGGCTCCGGCAAGCCCGACCGGCACGGCATGCCCAAGCTGCCGCCCGGCCAGACCTTGACGCAGGGATGGCCGGTGCTCGACCTCGGGCGTCAGCCCCACGTCAAGCTCTCGGAGTGGGAGCTGATCGCAGACGGGGCGGTGGAGGAGCCGCGCCGCTTCTCCTGGAAGGAGTTCACCGAGGAGCTGCCACAAGTACAGGAGGTGAGCGACTTCCACTGCGTGACCGCCTGGTCGAAGATGGACGTGCCTTGGGAGGGGGTGCAACTCTCGACGGTGCTCGCGCTGGCGCGGCCCAAGCCCGACGCGACGCACGTGATGACCTACGCCTATGACGGCTACACCACCAATCTGCCCTTGGAGGAGGCGCTCGAGGACGACGTGCTGCTCGTCCACACCGCCGAGGGCAAGCCGCTGCCGGCGGAGCATGGCGGGCCGGTGCGCATCATCACCCCGCAGCTCTATGCCTGGAAGGGGGCGAAGTGGATCCATCGCATCGAGCTGTTGACCCGCGACCGGCTCGGGTACTGGGAGCTGCGCGGGTACAGCAATTCGGCCGATCCGTGGCGGGACGATCGCTACTCTTGATCTGCGCGCTGGCCGGCGCGGCGCGAGCGGCCCCGCGCCAGAACGTGCTCGAGTACGTGCACGAGAAATTATCGAAAGACCCGTCGCTCGACGGCGCGCGCCGCTCGGCCATCGAGAATGCCCTGCGCGAGCGCTTTGCAAATTATGGGTTCAACGTCGTCAAGCCGGACAAGCCGGAGGACGCGCGCACGCTGCTGCACGTCATCTGCGAAGGAGTCCTCGACGAGGCCGACCCGGCCCGCATCGCCGAGGTGGGTTTCGCGGCGTACCAGGCCATCTGGCGCGGAGCGCCCGCCGACGCGGTCGACGGCATCGCGCTCTACGGCTACCAGAAGAAAATCCCCGCCGAGAGCATCGCCGCCTGGGCCAACGGCTATCGCGAGGGTACGGCAGCGGGCGTGCCCGGCGAAGTGATGGCCGACTCCATCCACGAGGCGATGGCCGGCGGCTGGCCCGACACCACCTTCAACACCGTCAAGTGGGCCCTGGTCTCGGCGGCGCGGGAGAAGTTCGACGTGCGGCTCTATGCCGCGTATATGCTCGACGGCATGCGCAGGAACCCCGGGCATCCCGGCTCGCTGCAGTCGTCGCTGCAGGTCAAGTTCAGGAGCGGCAAGAAGCCGCCGCCCATCGAGTACAAGGGCGTATTCGAGATGGCGCCGCCTCCAGCCCGGAAGAAGCGCCCGCCACCGGACAGCAAAACGAGCACCGGCACCGACCCGAGCGCGATCTGGCCCGGCCTCGAGCGTGCGGTGCGCTCCTACGTCGGCACGCCCTACGTCTGGGGCGGTCTCACGCACCGCGGGATCGATTGCTCGGGGCTGACGATGAACTCGTACCGCGAGGTGTCGATCGACATCCCGCGCGGCTCGAGACAGCAGTTCTCCACCGGCTCGGCGGTGGACCGGCCGGGGGCGCTGCGCGAGGGCGACCTGGTCTTCTTCGACACGCTGGGGAACGGCGTCTCGCACGTCGGCATGGTGGTCGATGCGCCCCGTCACCGCATCATCCACGCCAGCTCCTCGTGGGGCGTGGTCGAGGCGGACCTGTCGTCGAAGTGGTTCCAGGTCCGGTATCTCGGCGCGCGGCGGGTGGCGCGCTGAAGAGGGCCCTCCTCATCGCGGGCGCGGCGCTCCTGCTCGCCGCGGCGGCGTTTTGCATCTTGCCGCTGCCCGTTGCGGAAGAAGCGCGGACTTTCGACGGCGGGATGAAGCGCGGCCAGGGCGAGCTGCGGGCCGGCGCGGCCAGGGCGCGCATCCCGCTGCCGGATCATCCGGTGCTGGCCGGGTATGCCGGACATCGCCGCTCGCGCGAAAAGGCCGACGAGGTCTACGCGCGGGTGCTCGTCCTCGAGCAGGGCCGCATGCGCGCCGTGATCGCGGCCATCGACACGCTGCTCATCCCCGAGGGGCTGGAGAGCGAAATCCGCGCGCACGCCGGAATCCCCTTCTGCGCGCTGATGGCCGCGACGCACACGCACACCGGGCCGGGCGGGCTGTGGCCCAGCACCATCGCCGGATGGATGGGCGCCGGCGCTTTCGATCGCGCGCAGCGCGACGCCGTGGTGCTGGCGACGGCAAATGCCATCGCCGAGGCGACGGCAGGGGCCGGCCCGGCGCAGCTCCGCGTGGGCCGGGAGCTTTGGGCGCAGGGGCCGGCGCGCGCTCGCAGCGGCGCCGCCATCGATTCGGAGCTCGTCGCGCTGCGCCTCGAGACTCACCAGGGGCGGGCCATCGCGACGCTCGTCGACTACGCCATGCACCCGACCATCGCGCCGCGCGATCAGCTCTCGGCCGACTGGCCCGGCGCGGCCGCAAGGCAGATCGAGAAGGGGTCCGCCGGGGCGCCGGCCCTCGTCCTGCAAGGCGCGGGAGGCAACACGACTTGGGACGGCGCGAAAGATCCGGCTGCCCGCGTCGCCGCCGAGGCGGAGTGGCTCCTGGAACAGACCGCGCCGATGCGTGACGCCTCGGTCGAATGCGGCGAGCGACAGGTCGCGTTGCCTCTCTGGCAAGCGAGCCCGGCCGTGCCTTGGCCGTTCCGGCGCATGGTCGCCAACATCTTCGCCCTGATGCACGAAAGAAAAGCGCCCTCCGGAGCGCAGACGCGGCTCACCATCGGACCGCTCACGCTGCTGGGCGTGCCGGGAGAGCCGGTGGGCGAATTGGGTCTGCGCGCGCGTCCCGTCCGGCTGGTGGGACTCGCCGACGGCTACCTGGGTTACGTCGAGACGCCCGAGCGCTGGGCGGCGGGCGCGGGCGAGAGCGGCAAGACGTACTTCGGCCCGGACCTGGCGCGTGCGCTGGGCCTTTGGCCGCAGTAGAACGCGCGCATGCAAATCTCCGAGGAAGTTTCGCAGGCGCTGCGCGAGAGACGCCCCGTCGTCGCGCTCGAGACCAGCGTCGTCGCGCAGGGCCTTCCGCCGCCGCAGAACCTCGAGGCGGCGCGCCGCTGCGCAGCGGCGGTGCGCGCCGGCGGAGCGGTGCCCGCGGCGATGGCGATCATCGATGGCCGCATCGTGGTGGGAGCGAGCGACGAAGATCTGCGGCGGCTCGCCGACCCCGCCCGGAAGCCGGCCAAGGCGGGCTCTCGCGATCTGGCCGCCCTCTGCGCCAAAGGACGCGACGCGGGAACCACCGTCTCGGCGACGTGCCTCATCGCCGAGCGGGCCGGAATCCGCGTTTTTGCTACCGGCGGCATCGGCGGCGTGCACCGGCGCGTCGATCCGCTCGAGCCGCCCGACGTGTCGAGCGACCTGCTCGAGATCTCCCGCCGCCGCGTGTGCGTCGTTTGCGCGGGTCCGAAAGTGATTCTCGATCTGCCCGCCACGGCGGAGATGCTCGAGACGCTGGGCGTGCCCGTCTGGGGACTCGGCACCAGCGAGATGCCGGCGTTCTTCACCGACTCGAGCGGAATCGCCTTGGAGCATCGATTCGAAGATGCGGTGGCGATCGCGCGGGCGCTGCGCGCGCACTGGGACGAACTGGGAGCAGCGTCGGGAGCGATCGTGACCGTTCCGCCGCCTTCACCCATTTCCCGGACCGAGATCGAATCGGCGCTGGCCGCCGGCGTGCGCGCTGCCGCCCGCCGCAGGCTGCCGGGCAAGGAAGTGACGCCCTTCCTGCTCGCCGCGCTGGCCGATGCAACGGGCGGAAGGACGCGCGCCGCGAACCTCGACCTGCTCGAGAACAACTCCCGCGTGGCGGCAGAGATCGCTCGGGCGTTGGCGTGACCGCTGGTCGGCCGCCCCTGCAGGCGGAGGGGGCCTTGACTCAGCTTTCGGCAAGCGGGTAAGAGGCAAGCCGGTTTTCACACCAGCGCTCGTTGCTCGCTTGGGGGTTCGCCAATGACAAGCCGCTCTTTCTCGTTCACACGAGCATTGCTCGTTTGCGCCGTGTTCGTTCCAGCCGCAGTGCGCGCGCAACACCTTCCCGCGCCGGACGTCAGCGAGCTGGCCTTGGAGCCCGGCGACGTCGATCCCTCCAGCCGGATTGCTCCGCAGCTGCTCAAGGCAAAGGGGACGGTCACCGTCTGGGTGCAACTTCAAGGGTCGCCCCTGGCCGCTGCCCAGGCCGACGCCGAGGACATCGGGCTCCCCCTGACGCGTGAAGCACAGCGCGCGCATCTCGCGAAACTGAACGATCAGGACGACGAGCTTTCCCTCACTGCGCGATCCCTGGGCGCCGAGGAACTGGGACGCGTGAGCAGGGCCCACAACGCGGTGGCGTTCTCCATCGACGCTTCGCAGCTCCCGGCCCTGGCCGCGCAGCGGGGTGTGCTGGCGATCCGACCGGTCATCGATTACACGCTCGACCTTTCCGAGACCGTGCCCTATATCGGCGCGACCGCCGTCCAGAACGCCGGCGTCACCGGAGAAGGCGTTCGCGTCGCGGTGCTCGACACCGGCATCGACTACACGCACAAGAACCTGCGTGGATCGGGCACCGCGGCCGACTACACCAAGGCCTACGGCACTTCGCCGGACGATCCCCGCAACAGGACCATCGATCCCACCGTCTACCCGACGTCCAAAGTGGTGGGCGGATACGACTTCGTCGGCGAGAAGTGGCCGCGCGGCCCGCGGAGCGAGGATCCGAACCCCATCGATTGCGGCGGCCCGATCAACTGCAGCGGGGGGCACGGCAGCCACGTCGCCGACATCATCGGCGGCTCCAGCCGTGACGGCACGCACAAGGGCGTCGCGCCCGGCACCAAGCTTTACGCTCTCAAGGTCTGCAGCTCGGTTTCCAGCTCCTGCAGCGGCATCGCTCTCTTGAAGGCGATGGACTTCGCCATCGATCCCGACCGCGACGGCGATGTTTCGGATCACGTCGACGTGATCAACATGTCGCTGGGCTCGGCCTACGGCCAGATCGAAGACGACCTGGCCCTGGCTTCCGAGAACGCGGTTCGCCTGGGCGTAGTGGTGGTGACGGCCGCCGGCAACTCCGGGGACAAGCCCTACGTCGTCAGCTCGCCCAGCATCAGCCCCGGGGTCATCAGCGTGGCGCAGACGCAGGTCCCCAGCGCCAAGTTCTATCCTCTGATCGTCAACTCGCCGGCCAGCATCGCCGGCACTTATCGGAACACGGCCACCGTCGGCTGGGCGCCCGTCGGCAACGGCTTCGTCGGCAAGGACGTGGTCTACAAACAGGTGCTGACGGAACCGGGGATGTCTGCTATTATCTAGGGTGGGGCCAGTGGCGCGATGCAGTCGTTTCATCGCCGCGGCATGAAGCAGGATGAAATGCTCCGGTCGTCGCCTATGTGAGGACTCTGGACAAATGACAGGATCACCTCCAATTGGAATGTTCGCCTGCGACGCAGGTTCGCTTCAAGAACTGATGGCAGACAAGACGATCGCTTGTCCCTGTTGCAATGGCCCGTTGACCGCCGAGAAGCTCGCGCGTCTGCTCGCCGACGTGCAGCGCCTCGCGGCTGTCGGGAAAGATCAACCGCACAGCGGGTCGAACGGTGCGTCCAGAAATCAGCATGCGGGCATTATCATCGATCCTCACGCCCACATGATATCGCGCACGACAGACGACTACGAAGCAATGGCCAAGGCCGGCATTGTCGCAGTCATCGAGCCGGCATTCTGGCTTGGGCAGCCCCGCACCAATGTCGGAAGCTACGCGGACTACTTCGCCATGATCTCCGGCTTTGAGCGATTCCGCGCCGGTCAATTCGGAATCCGCCATTACTGCACGATCGGCCTGAATCCGAAAGAAGCCAATAACGAGCATCTGGCTGAGGCGGTCATGGAGATGTTGCCGCGCTTTCTCGTCAAGGAAGGCGTCGTTGCCATGGGCGAACTGGGTTACGATGAACAGACGCCCCTGGAAGACAAGGCGCTAAGGAGACAGATCGAACTGGCGAAGGAGTTCGATCTGCCGATCATGATTCACACCCCGCACCGCGACAAGCGGGCAGGGACATTGCGCACCATGGACGTGCTGAAAGAGCATGAATTCGACCCGGCACGCTGCGTGATCGACCATAACAACGAGGAGACGATTCGCGAGGTGCTCGATCGCGGCTACTGGTGCGCCTTTTCGATCTATCCTCAGACCAAGATGGGAAGCGATCGCATGGCAGTTGTCGTCGAGAGCTTCGGCCCCGAGAGGATCATCGTCGATTCTGCATGCGACTGGGGCGTGTCGGATCCGCTAGCCGTCGCCAAGACGGCGCGGCTCATGGCGCAGCGTGGCATAAGCCCTGATGCCATTCATCGGGTGGTCTACGCCAACGCGCTGGCCGTCTATGGATTGAACGGCGAGATGGACGAACAGCATTGGCTTGCGCCGGCGGCGATCGACCAGAGGACGTTATACGAGGGCAATTCGGTCCTGCGCGGCGGCCAGACGCCGCGTATCGAGCAGCCTGGACGTCCAGCGGATGATTTGTACATTAGCTGAAGTTTGGCGGCGCGTCTTTAGCGGCGCGTCTTTTATACGACTACTAACCTACTCGTGGCGGCGACTGCATCTGCTCCGGTTAGGAAAATCAAACAAATTTACTGGCCTGCAGGTGGACCTAAGGTTAGACTGAAGTAGCAAGGTGAGGGTGCAAGGATGACCTGAAGTCGTTTCGGGCGCGGGTAACCGTAGGCCGCAGCGGCAGCAGGAACGAGCGTCAGAACAAAACAAAACAAACGAGACGTGCAAATGGGGAGGAATGGCGCGCGGGCGGCGCTGTTTTGCTGCCTGGCAGTTGTTGCTTCGTCGCTGTCGCCGGTCATGTTACCTGCGGCGATTGCGGCCGGGGATGCGCGGCACGGCGAAACGATCTTCTTGCAATATTGCCAAGGCTGTCACGGCCCGGACGGCAGGGGTGGCGGCAAGGGCTTCATGCCACATGTCGGGCCGCTTGCCCGCAAAGGCTACATCGAGACAATCCCCGACGAATTTTTGGCCGACGTGATAGCCGAAGGAGGCCTCGCCGTCGGCAAGAGCGCATACATGCCGTCCTGGAAGACGACGCTGACGCAACAGGACATCACCGACGTCATCGCATTCATTCGAACTTTTGTCGTCGAGTGAGTCATTCACTCCAATAAGACCCGGGCTAGGGGGAAACAAGCCGAACGCAAAGGAGGAACGCATGAGGATGCTGACGTGGACGATACTGGCTGCATTTGTCGCGGTTCTGCCAGCCGCTGGAGCAAAGGCCGATATGGAAGCCAAGCCGGGTAGTGCCCAGGCGGGCGATTGGGTGAAGCGCACGCCTGTCACCCCCAATCCCGACAAGGTAGTGGTGCCTCCAGGTTACAAGGTGGGAGTATTCAAGGCGGGCCTCGACACGCCGTCCTCCGCTGCCGTCGACAAGGATGACAATCTGTGGGTCGCCATTTCCGGCCAGACGTTCAACACGATCGACACGCTCGATCCGCCGCACGTCAAGATTTTCGACAAGAGAGGAAACCTGATCAAAGAAGTCGGTCGCGACATCTTCAAGACTGTCATGAACGAGATCGGCTACTGCGCCGAGAACGATACGATGTACATCCCGGAATACGGCGAGAAGATCTGGGAGATGAAAGGCGTTGGCGGCGAACTCAAGCTCATCATCAAGGATCTGCCGGTCGGCGACCACCGCAATGGCGGCATTACCTGCAAGGACGGCTATCTGTATTTTGCGCTCGGCTTTCCCAGCAACAGCGGCTTTGCCGATCCCGACAATCATGGCTGGACCGACATCCCGAATGATCCATTCTGGGTCAAGCACAAGGATGGCCTCGGGACGACCCCGCACGATCCGGTCTGCCGCGACATCGTTCACACCGGCCTCAACGTCCGCTCGTCGGACGGCCGGCTGACCGGTGCGCTCATGCCGGTCGGCGTACCCGCCAAGCCCGGCCAGGTCGTCAAGGCGCAGGTGCCCTGCGGCGGCTCCGTGATGCGGGTGAAGTTGGGCGACAAGGATGCCGACGGCATCTATTCGCACGAAAAGATGGAAGTCTACGCTATGGGCTTCCGGAACCAGTCCGGCGTCGCCTTCGGGCCAAAAGGAACCAAGTGGGAGAACGCGCTCGCGGTTTCCGACAACGGCGCCAACGATGTCGGCCATCGCCGCATCGCCAATGGCGCAGAGAAACTCTGGATCGTGACGGAAAAGGGTCAGGACGGCGGGTTCCCCGACAAGGAGGGGATGAACTTCGTCTCCAACAAGCGCTTCTCTATGCTTCCCTACCTCGGCAACCCGGTGGACCGCCCTTACCCGCAGCTCTACATCGGGGACAAGCCGTTCGTCAAAGCGCCCGGTCCCTACCACTTCCAGCGCCACGTCGACGGCTACCGCGGCGTGCCGCTGATCGTCGCCAATCCGAATCCCAACGGCTACATCAACCCGGTGCTGGAATGGGATAGCAACAATCCGATCGATGGGATTGCGTGGAGCGCGTCGAACTTCGGCGCCAACAACAATCTGTTCGGGGCGGTATACGGTATCCTGGACACCGGCCCGGAGAGCCTGATCCCGACCTGGCCATTGGTGTTGCGGATAGAGTTTCTCGAGCCGACGGGTGTCAAATGGTCGAAATTTGCGCAGAACATCGATCCCGGGCCGAACGCCTATCAGAAGCCTGAGAACCGCGGTGGACTGGAGCGCCCGAACAGGGTGGTCTTCAGCAACGACGGCAAGACGATGTATGTGGTGGATTACGGCGAGGTCTACACCAACTTCCAGATGCCGACGCCTTTCTACACTGTGGCGAAGTCTGGCGTGATCTGGACGATCACCTATACGGGCGGCAACTAGCCGTCGCTCCGACCAGCTCTCGCGAGCCTGGCAAGAAGCAGCCGCCGCGCGCCCGCCGCGCGGCAGGCAACCTCGAAGAAGCGCCCAGTAGGTGAAGGTCAGCGGGTTTGTCGGGACCCTTCGCGGTCCCGGCAGGCTCAGAAGTGG
>Ga0209011_1000948_pt1 | contig 10524 bp, 10 predicted proteins | sample BlaSpr_A8_OM1_M3_FD_187986 | JGI IMG/M metagenome (GOLD analysis project Ga0209011, IMG submission 187986) | Forest soil microbial communities from Thunder Bay, Ontario, Canada - Black Spruce, Ontario site 2_A8_OM1_M3 (SPAdes) (version 2) | ecosystem: Environmental > Terrestrial > Soil > Boreal... | reverse complement strand
GGCGCGGCGGCGGGGGCCGTGGCGTACGTGCTGGCGCTGATGGAGATCGCCCAGGGCTGCGCCTCGACGGCCGTGACCATGGCCGTCAACAACATGGTGGCCGAGACCATCTGCCGCTTCGGCGCGCGCGAGCAAAAGTCGCGCTACCTGCCGGAGATCACCTCCGGCCGCTTCGCCGCGGCCAGCTTCGCGTTGTCCGAGCCCCACTGCGGCTCCGATGCGGCCGCGCTGCGCACCGTCGCGCGGCGCGACGGTGACACCTGGGTGCTGAACGGCAGCAAGCAGTGGATCACCTCGGGGGATCACGCGGGCGTGATGATCGTCTGGGCGCGCACCGAAACGGTGGCGGGGCACCCCTCGAGGGGAATCTCGTCCTTCCTCGTCGAAGGCGGCGCGCCGGGGCTGCACGTGGGCAAGCACGAGGACAAGATGGGCCTGCGCGCCTCGACCACGGTGGGCCTCTCGTTCGAGGAGATGCGCCTTCCATCTTCGGCCATGATGGGCGCGCCGGGCCAAGGATTCGCCATCGCCATGAGCGCGCTCGACAGCGGCCGCCTCGGCATCGCCTCGCAGTCCTGCGGCATCGGCACGGCGGCGCTGGAAGCGGCCCTGCGCTACGCGCGCGAGCGGCACGCCTTCGGGCAGCCGATCGCGAACTATCAGGCCATCCGCTTCATGCTGGCCGACGCGGCCACCGAGCTGGACGCGGCGAGACTGCTCATCCTGCGCGCCGCCGCGTTGAAAGAGGCGGAGAAGCCGTTCACGCGCGAGGGATCGATGGCCAAGCTCTTCGCCAGCGAGAAGGCCAACAAGGCCTGCGACATCGCGGTGCAGGTCCACGGCGGGTATGGCTACATCGACGAATTTCCCGCCGAGCGGCACTACCGCGACGCGCGGGTGATGACGATTTACGAAGGCACCAGCGAGATCCAGCGCCACGTCATCGCCCGCGAAGTGCTCAAGGACTGAGGCGAGACCCGGTCAGGGTCTGGTTGCTTGCAGGCTTTCGCGCTCGCTGGCGCGGCGCCAGTAGGCCGCGGCGCGATCGAGGCGGTCGGGAATGCGCAACCCCGCGTCCTCGAGCTGACGCAAGAAGGGCCAGCTCGCCACGTCCGACAAGTCGGGCGCGCCGCCGCCCAGCCAGACGCGCCCGTCCGCCAGGAACCGGTCCAGCGCCTCGTGTCCCTCCGACACCCTCCTGCGGACCTTGTCGTCGGCGGGACGCTCCGGCGTCAAGTGGTTCTCCAGCTTCCTGAGCTGCTCGAGCCGCAGCCGCATCTGCGCCCGCTCGCGCGCACTCAACGCCTGCAGCGGCCGGTCCGGATGCGCCTCATCGAGGTACTGGACGATGACCAGCGACTCGATCAGGGTGAAGCCGTCCTCCCAGAGGCGCGGCGACTTGCAGTCGGGGTTGCGCGCCGCGGCCCGCGCGTCCGGCTTGGGGGCGTCGCAGACGATCCACTCGAACGGCAGCCCCTTCTCGCGGGCGGTGATGCGCACGCGCCACGCGAACGGACAGTCGCGCTTGCCGTGGACTTCGATCATTCCCCACCGCTACCACAACTTGGCAACCCGTGTTATCTCGCGCACATGGCGGACCCCAAGGACCGACTGCGTCAGGCGCAGGAGGAGTGGCGGAAGGAAGACCTGGCGCGCGCGGCGGCCAAGAGCCCGCTTCGTCGCGCCGAGTTCCACACCGATTCGGGCATCCCCATACCCGACCTCTTGACTCCCATCGACGTCGGCGATCCCTCCGCAGCCGACGTCGAAAAATACCAGCGCGATCTCGGCTTCCCCGGCCAGTTCCCCTATACGCGCGGGCCGCAGCCCTCGATGTATCGCGGCCGCCTCTGGACCATGCGGCAGTTCGCGGGATTCGGCTCGCCCGAGGACACCAACGAGCGCTTCAAGTACCTCCTCGAGCACGGCGTGACCGGGCTTTCGACCGCCTTCGACATGCCGGCGCTGATGGGCTACGACGCGGACCACCCCATGTCGCGGGGAGAAGTCGGCAAGGAAGGCGTGGCGGTCAGCACCTTGAAGGATTTTGAAGTCCTCTTTGCGGGGATCCCGCTCGACCGCGTCAGCACCTCGATGACCATCAACGCCAGCGCCATCTTCGCGCTCTGTTGCTACGTCGCGGTGGCAGAGAAGCAGGGCGTTTCCCAGGAAAAGCTGGGCGGCACGATCCAGAACGACGTGCTCAAGGAATACATCGCGCAAAAGGAATGGGTGGTCGGCCCGCGCCCCGCGACGCGCGTGGTGGTCGACATGATCGAGTACACCGCCAAGCACATGCCGCGCTGGCACCCCGTCTCGATCAGCGGCTACCACATCCGCGAGGCGGGCGCGACGGCGGTGCAGGAGCTGGCCTTCACGCTGGCCGACGGGTTCGGCTACGTCGAGGAGTGCGTCAAGCGGGGGATGCGCGTCGACGATTTCGCGGCGCGGCTGAGCTTCTTCTGGGACGTGCACAACGACTTCTTCGAGGAGATCGCCAAGTTCCGCGCGGCGCGCCGCATCTACGCGCGCGTGATGCGCGACAAGTTCGGAGCGAAGCAGCCCATCAGCATGACGCTGCGCGCGCACGCCCAGACCGCCGGCGTGTCCCTCACCGCGCAGCAGCCCTACAACAACGTCACGCGCACGGCGCTGCAGGCGCTGGCCGCCGTGCTGGGCGGGACGCAGTCGCTGCACACCAATTCTCTCGACGAAACCTACGCGCTGCCCACGGAAGAAGCGGTCACCATCGCCTTGCGCACGCAGCAGATCATCGCCCACGAAAGCGGCGTGGACCGCGCTGTCGATCCGCTGGCTGGCTCGTACTACGTCGAGCACCTGACCGACGAGACGGAAAAGCGGGTGATGGAAATCCTCGGCAAGATCGATCGCCTGGGCGGCATCATCCGCGCCATCGAGGAGGGTTATCCGCAGCGCGAGGTCGCCGAAAGCGCGTACCAGTGGCAGCGCGAGGTCGACTCGGGCGAGCGCAAGATCGTCGGCGTCAACGCGTTCAAGTCGGAGCGCGGCGATCCCATCCCCACGCTGAAGATCGACGAAGCGGTGACGCAAGGGCAGGTCGAGCGGCTCAACGCCGTCAAGCGCTCACGCTCGCAGCGCGGCGTGCAGGAAAGGTTGCGGGCCGTCGAGGATGCATGCCGCGGGAACGAGAACCTCATGCACCCTGTGCTCGAGGCGGTGAAGGCCTACGCCACGCTGGGAGAAGTTTGCGACGTGTTCCGCAAGGTGTGGGGCGCATACAGAGAGAAAGGTACATTCTAACTACCGGGGTCGGCGCCGGGCCCCGGTAGGTAGACTTGACGCTTGAGCCCTACTGGGCACGAGACGCCGGTGCCGCCATGTCCGCAGTAGCCGTCGGGGTTCTTGGCGAGATACTGCTGGTGGTAATCCTCCGCAAAATAGAACTCGGGCGCCTCGACGATTTCGGTGGTGATCGCGCCGTGGCCCGCCTCGGCCAGGGCGCGCTGGTACTGGTCGCGCGACGCTTCTGCGCGCGCCTTCTGCTCGGCGGTGGCGGCATAGACGCCCGAGCGGTACTGCGTCCCCTCGTCGGCGCCCTGCCTCATGCCCTGCGTCGGGTCGTGGCCCTCCCAGAACACGCGCAAGAGCTCTTGGTAGGAAATCTTCTTTGGATCGAAGACGACGCGCACCACCTCGTTGTGGCCGGTGCGGCCGGTGCAAACCTCGCGATAAGTCGGATTGGGCGTGTATCCCCCGGCGTAACCCACCGCGGTGGTCCACACGCCGTCGAGATACCAGAACGCTTTCTCCGCGCCCCAGAAGCAGCCCATCCCGAACTGGGCCATCTCGAGCCCGGTCGGGTAGGGCGGCGCGAGCGGATTTCCCAGCACGGTGTGCCGCGGTGGCACCGGCATGCGCTTCGCGCGTCCGGGCAGCGCCTCGTCGGGCTTGGGCATGCGCAGCTTCGAAGTTGCAGCCATGGCCGCAAGTGTAACGTGCGCTGAGCTTGCCCGCGATGCCGGCGGCACCGTCAAGTCTGGCTGCCGCGGCCCCGCCCCCGGTTGTTGGAAACACAAGCCGCAGCTACGCCGCCTGTACGCTCGCCTGGCGCACCGCCTCGATCTCGATCTCGATGTCGACGCGCGTCCCGACCAGGAAGCCCCCGGCCTCCAGCGCCTTGTTGTAGGTCAGGCCGAAGTCGCCGCGGTCGATGTGCGTGCGGGCCGAGAAGCCGGCGCGCTCGCCGCCCCAGGGGTCCTTGGCGCGGCCCTGGCTCTCCACCTCGAGCACCACCTCGCGGGTCGCCCCGGCGATGGTCAGGTCGCCCGTGACGCGCACCCGGTTGTCGCCCAGGTCCTGGACCTTGCGGCTGCGGAAGGTGAGGTGCGGGTGCTTCTGCACATCGAGGAAGTCGGGTGAGCGCAGGTGCTCGTCGCGCTGCGGCTCGTTGGTGTCGATGCTGGCCGCGTCGATGGTGACGTCGATTTTCGACTTGGCGACGTCGCCGGGATCGAAGACCAGCTCCCCGCTCCACTTGGCAAACTTGCCGCGCGTCTTGGAGACGACCATGTGGCGGACGGAGAAGGTGATGTTGGAATGGGCGGTATCGAATTTCCAGCTGGCGGTGGACATTGTCTTGTTCCTTCCTAAATGGTAGTTACTTCCTTTACGGAAGTTACAGATGCCGGGTGGCTGGAAATGGTTCGGGGAGTTAGACTTTTCTTCATGGCCCGCTTCCCGCGACACAGCTCGCAGCTCTGCGAGCGGCTGCAGACCGCCCTGGACCTCCTGGGCAAGCGCTGGAACGGCATCATCGTGAACGCGCTCCTCGCGGGGCCGCTGCGCTACAGCCAGCTCTCCGCCAAGGTGGAAGTGATCGGCGACAGGATGCTCTCCGAGCGGCTCAAGGAGCTGGAGGAGCACGGCATCGTCGAGAGGCGGGTCATCGCCCGGCCCGTCATCCGCGCCGAGTACGCCCTGACGAAGAAGGGGCGCGCGTTCGGGCGCGTGTTGGGGGCGATGAGCCGCTGGGCGGACGAATGGGTCGACCAGCCCTCCCTCCCGAGTGCCGCCCGGCGCGGATGAGCGCCCAGGACCGTATCTTCCTGGAAACGATGCGACGATTCGCGCCGCCGCAGCTGGCGCAGGAGGACGTGCGCCTGGCGCTCGGTCTCGCGCAGGTCGATGCCGGCCAGCCCATCGCCGACCTGGGCTGCGGCTACGGCCGCCACCTGCGCGCGCTGGTCGAGCAGGGGCACGCCCATCCGCTGGGCATCGACCGCAGCGCACTGCTGATCGCCGAGGCGCGCGCGCACGCGCCTGAAGCGCGGCTGGTCCGCGCGGACTTGCGCGCGCTGCCGTTGCAGGCCGCATCGCTCGCCGCCGTCTTCTGCTTCTACAGCTCGATGTTCCTGGGTCCGGAGCAGGACGCGCTCGCGGCCCTGCGCGAATGCGCACGGGTCCTGCGGCCCGGCGGCGCGCTGGTGCTCACCACCGACAATCCGGTCCGCCTCGCCGCGCAGCCGCGCTCGCTGTTCGAGGAGGAGGTGCCCGGACTGGGCCGCGTCGTCGAGGAAAGCACGTTCGACGCCCGGCAACTCGTTGACAGGGTGACGAAAACGGTGCAAACGCCCGCCGGCGAGAGGCTGACGGCCACCTTCGTCATCAGATACTATCCGCCGGCTTCGCTCGCGGCGCTGGCGCGCGCCGCGGGACTGGCCTTCCGGCGCCTGGAGCCGGACGCGCCGCTGACCGAGTCGACGCCGCAACTCATCGCGCTGCTGGAGAAAGTCCAAGACGATGGCTGACACCACTCGCAAGGTCCGCATCCTGGTGGCCAAGCCCGGCCTCGACGGTCACGACCGCGGCGCGAAGATCATCGCCCGCGCCCTGCGCGACGAGGGATTCGAGGTCATCTACACCGGCCTGCACCAGACGCCCGAGATGATCGTCGCCGCCGCCGTGCAGGAGGACGTGGACGGCATCGGTCTCTCCATCATGTCGGGCGCGCACATGACCCTCTTCCCGGCGGTCATCGGTCTGCTGCAGCAAGAGGGCGCCAGCGACGTGGTGGTGTTCGGCGGGGGCATCATCCCCGACCCCGACATCCCCGAGCTGAAGAAGATCGGCGTCCGCGAGATCTTCACGCCCGGCGCCACCACCAAGTCCATCGCGCAGTGGGTGCGCGAGAACGTGCGGCCGCGCGGGTAAAGGCGATGCGCGTCACCCTTTACGAAGTGGGTCCCCGCGACGGGCTGCAAAACGAGTCCGTGCGGCTCCCCGTCGACGACAAGCTGCGGCTCATCTCGGCGCTGGCCGACGCGGGACTGACGCGCATCGAGCTGGGGTCGTTCGTGAGGCCCGACTGGATCCCGCAGCTCGCCGACACCGACGAGCTGGCGCGCCGCCTGCTGCAGCGGCCCGGCGTGCGCTACACGGCGCTGGTGCCCAACCGGCAGGGGCTGGATCGCGCGCTGAGCGCGGGCGTGCGCGAGGTGGCGGTGTTCATGTCGTCGAGCGAGACGCACAACAGGAAAAACACCAACAAGAGCATCGCGGCGTCGCTCGAGGAATTCCGCGAGATCGTGCCCGCGGCGGCGAAGGAGGGGCTCTTCGTGCGCGCGTATCTCAGCACCGTCTGGGGGTGTCCCTACGAGGGGCGCACCGACCCCCGCCGCGCGCTGGAGATCTCACTGCAGCTCCGCGAGATGGGGGCCGACGAAATCTCGCTGGGCGACACCATCGGCGTCGGCAATCCTTTGCAGACGCGAAAGATCCTCGAGCTGTTCTTCACGAATGGATTTGCAAAAGAGGAGATCGCGCTCCACTTGCACGACACGCACGGCACCGCGCTGGCCAACTGCCTCGTCGGTCTCGAGCTGGGCGTTTCCACCTTCGACACCAGCATCGGCGGCATGGGCGGCTGCCCCTACGCACCGGGCGCGGCAGGGAACCTCGCCACCGAAGACCTGGCCTCGATGCTGGCCGACATGGGCGTCGAGACGGGCGTCGATCTGGAAAAGCTGATCGAAGCGGGCTGGCTCGCGCAGCAGCTCGTCGGCCGCAAGCTGCCGGGGCGCAGGCTGCAGGCCGCCCTGGGCCGCCGCACGCCGGGCGAGGCGCGCGAGGGGGGGTCGACGTAGATGGCGGCGTTGCTCTCGGAGGATCGCGGCCCGGTCCGCGTGCTCACCATCGACGGCGAGAAGCAGATGAACGTGCTCTCGCGCGGGCTGGTGGCCGAGCTGGCCGAGCACGCCCGGCAGGCCTCCGTCGAGAGCTGTGTGCGCGCCGTGGTGATCACCGGCGCGGGCCGGCGCGCTTTCTGCGCGGGCGCGAACCTGAAAGAGCGCCAGGGCTGGACCGAGGACGATGTGCGGAGCTGGCTCGTCGAGCTGCACGCCGGCCTGCGCGCGATCGAGCGCTGCGCCAAGCCGTGGATCGCGGCCATCAACGGTCTTGCGCTGGGCGGCGGCTGCGAGCTGGCGCTCGCATGCGACCTGCGCGTGATGGATCCATCGGCGCAAATTGGACTCACCGAGACGAAGATCGGCGTCATCCCCGGCGGCGGCGGGACGGTGCGGTTGGCGCGCATCGTCGGCCTGGGCCGCGCGAAGGACCTCATCCTCACCGCGCGCCGCGTCGATGCGGACGAGGCGCTGAGGCTCGGGGTCGTCAACCGGATCTCTCCGGCGGGCGACTCCGTCGCGGCGGCGCTGGCCCTGGCAGGAGAGATCGCCGACAACTCGCCCGTGGCGGTGACGGCGGCGAAGGAGGCCGTCCAGGACGCCTGGGACCTGCCGCTCGATGCCGCTCTGGAGGCCGAGCGGATCCACTACGAAAAGCCCCTCTCGAGCGAGGATCGCCAGGAGGGCCTCAAGGCCTTTGCCGAAAAACGGCCCCCGAAGTGGACGGGCCGTTGATCGGCAGCATTCACTCTTTGATCAGGTCGAGCTTGTCGTCCTTGACCGCGACGGCGACTCTCCCGCCCTTGTCCAGATCGCCGAAGAGGATGCGCTCCGCCAGCGGCTTCTTGAGCACCTGCTGGATGAGCCGCGCCATGGGCCGCGCCCCGAACTGCGGCGAGAAGCCGTGGTCCGCCATCCACTTGCGCGCCTCGGGTCGCAGCGTCAGCTCGACGTTCTTTTCGCGGAGCTGGGCGCGCAGCTCGTCGACCTGCTTGTCGACGATGCGCTCGACGATCTCCATCGGCAGGCTGGAGAAGGCGATCCACCCGTCGAGACGGTTGCGGAACTCCGGCGAGAAGGTGCGCTCGATGGCCTTCTTGGCGTCGCCGCCGGCGGTCGAGTCGAGGTCGAACGACTCGACCTTCTCGTCCACCTTCGTCCCGCCCACCATATAGTTTCGCGCCGCCGCGCCGAAGCCCATCTTCGTCGCCGTCATTTCGCGGGCGCCGGCGTTGGTGGTGAAGATGAGGACCACGTGGCGGAAGTCGGCCTGCCGCCCGTTGTTGTCGGTCAGCGTGGCGTGGTCCATGACCTGGAGGAGGATGTCGAACACGTCGGGGTGCGCCTTCTCCACCTCGTCGAGCAGCAGCACCGCGTGGGGCTGCTTGCGGATGGCGTCCGTCAACAGGCCGCCCTGATCGAACCCGACGTACCCGGGCGGCGCGCCGATCAGGCGGCTGACCGTGTGCTTCTCCATGTACTCGCTCATGTCGAAGCGAATGAGCGGCACGCCCATGATGCGCGCCAGCTGCTTGGCCAGCTCCGTCTTGCCTACGCCCGTGGGGCCGGAGAAGAGGAACGAGCCGATGGGCTTGGTGGGGCTCGACAACCCCGACCGCGCGAGAAGAATCGACGACGCCAGCGCCTCGATGGCGGCGTTCTGTCCGTAGACGACCTTCTTCAGATCGGGGCCCAGCGACTTGAGCGCCGTCTTGTCGTCCGCGCTCACGCTCCGGGGCGGGATGCGCGCGATCTTGGCGACCACCTGCTCGATCTCCGGCACGCCGATCTCCGTCTTGCGGATCGGCTCGGGCTGGATGCGCTGCAGCGCTCCCGCCTCGTCCATCACGTCGATGGCCTTGTCGGGCAGGTGGCGATCGACGAGGTGCTTCGCCGACAGATCGACGGCCGCCTCGAGGGCCGGATCGGTGTACTTCACGCTGTGGTGGTCCTCGTAGCGGCTGCGCAGGCCCTTCAGGATGAGGACCGCCTCGTCGCGGCTCGGCTCCAGCACCTCGATCTTCTGGAAACGGCGCGCGAGCGCCTTGTCGCGGTCGAAGCTCGCCTTGAAGTCCGAGAAGGTGGTGCTGCCGATGCAGCGCAGCTCCCCGTTGGCCAGCGCGGGCTTGAGCAGGTTGGACGCGTCCATCGACCCGCCGCTGGTCGCGCCCGCGCCCACCAGCATGTGGATCTCGTCGATGAAGAGGATGGCGCCGGGCTTGGCGGCCAGGGCCTTGACCACCGCCTTGAGACGCTCCTCGAATTGGCCGCGGAACTTGGTGCCAGCGAGCAGCGCGCCGAGATCGAGCGCGTAGAGCGGCGCGCCCTTGAGGATCTCGGGAACCTTTCCTTCCTGGATGGCGAGCGCCAGGCCTTCGGCCAGCGCCGTCTTGCCCACGCCCGCCTCGCCCACGTAGACGGGGTTGTTCTTGCGGCGGCGGCAGAGCACCTGGATGGTGCGCTCCAGCTCGGAGGCGCGGCCGATGAGCGGATCGATTTTTCCATCGGCGGCGCGCGATACCAGATCCACGCAGTACGCCGACAGAGGATCGTCGGCCAGCCCGCCGTCGTCGTCGTCCCCCTGCGGCTGGGCGTGCAGCTCGTCGTCGTGGGGCTGCATGCCCGCCTCCCCCCGGACTTTCAGCGCGCCGTGCGAGAGATAGCGGCGCAGGTCGAGGCGCGAGACGCCCTGCTTCTCGAGCAGGAAGAGCGCGTGCGACTCGCGCTCGCGGTAGAGCGCGTCGAGAACGTGACCCGCGTCGATGGTTTCCTTGCCGCTCGACTGCACCTGCATCGCCGCCCGCTCCAGCACCCGCTGGAAGGCGCGGGTCTGTTCCGGATCGCGCTCGCTCCCCTCGGGGAGCTGCTGCTGCGACTCGTTGAGGTGGGCCTCGAGATCCCGCTTCAGCTCGGGCAGGCGAGCGCCGCAGGCGCGCAGGATGCGCACAGCGACGGGATCGCGCAGAAGCGCATAGAGGAGGTGCTCCAGGGTCACGTGCTCGTGCCGGCGCGCCTTCGCCTCGGCGAACGCCAGCCGCAACGACGACTCCAACTCCTTGGTGATCGACAGGCTCATTCAGGTTCCATGGTACACAAAAAAGGAAATTCCGCCGCCTTCGCCATCTGCTCGACCGTGCTCACTTTCGTCTCGGCAATCTCGTAAGTGTAAACGCCGCCCACGCACATGCCACGGTGATGCACTTGCAGCATCAACTCGGCCGCCTCCGCCGGCGGCTTGCTGAAGACCACCTCGAGCACGTGGATGACGAACTCCATGGTGGTGAAGTCGTCGTTGTGAAGGATGACTTTCCACAGCTTCGGCTTCTGGGTCTTGCTCTTCTTTTCGCTGACGACCGCG
>Ga0209011_1000946_pt1 | contig 10528 bp, 10 predicted proteins | sample BlaSpr_A8_OM1_M3_FD_187986 | JGI IMG/M metagenome (GOLD analysis project Ga0209011, IMG submission 187986) | Forest soil microbial communities from Thunder Bay, Ontario, Canada - Black Spruce, Ontario site 2_A8_OM1_M3 (SPAdes) (version 2) | ecosystem: Environmental > Terrestrial > Soil > Boreal... | reverse complement strand
ACCCTTCGGGAAGTGGACCTCGACCACCTGCCGCCTCAGCTCCGCTCGGTGCTGGGCGTCCTCACGCACGCCGTGCAGAGCCGCGAGCCTGCCATCCAGGCCAAGGTCGAGGGGCTGCGGACAAGCCATCCGAGCTACACCAATCATCAACTGGCCCTGGCGCTCATCCGTTCTACGCGCCGGAGGGTCACGGCGACCGCCGCATTGAGCGGCGCGCTGTCGATCGCGCCGGGCCTCGGCACCGTGCTCGCGATCGGCACGATCACAAGCCAGACGCTGTATGCGCTCGAGCAGGAGATCGAGCTCGTCCTGGGGATAGCGATGATCTTTGGGCACGAGCTGGCGAGCTCGGACGAGCGCGTCATCGAGGCGCTGGTCGTCGTGGGGATCACAAGCGGCGCGGTGAAGCTGCGTGAAGACGTCCTCGTCGCCGGGGGTGAGCGCATCGCGATAGCAGCGTTTCGCCGTCTGCCCGGCCTGCTCCTCATGCACGGCGGCGGCCGCGTGATGACTCGCATCCTCGCCCGCTTCGCCACGTCTGGCGCCGCGAAGGTGGCGGCGAGGGTGGTGCCGCTGGGCGTGGGGGTCGCGGCCGGGGCGGGCTTTGACTGGATCGCGGTGACGGGCCTGGGCCGGGCGGCGATGAGGTACTACGGGCCGGGCGGTCCCGGCGCGAAACCTTTGCTACTTGCTCCCAAAGATCCCGCGGACGTCGAATTCCGCCGCTGATTCGATCTGGTCGAAGCCGCATTTTTTCGGCGGCTTGTCGGTACGCCAGCGCAGGAATCGTGTCGCGTGGCGAAAACGCTCCCCCGCCTCGAGCTTGTCGTAAGCGACCTCGGCGACGAGCTCCGGCCGCACCGCGACCCATTCCGCTTCTTTTCCTTTCCCCCGCGACCACCGACTGATGCCACCCGGCATGCGGCCCGGGTTGGCCTTCCACTCCTCCTCAGGGATCTCGGTCTGCAGCGGTTTCAGCCTGGCGATGAGCTCCTTGCGTTCGGCCGCGCTGAATGAGGACGTGTGGCCGACGTAATGCATCGTTCCTTTCTTGTCGTAGAGGCCCAGGAGCAGCGAGCCGAGCGAGGCCCCGTCGTTGGACTTGCGCCAGCCGATCACCACGCAGTCGGCGGTGCGCTGGTGCTTGATCTTCACCCACAGCCGCTTGCCGGGCACGTATGCGCCGGTCCATGACTTGGCGATCACCCCATCGAGCCCGGCCCCTTCGAAAGTCTTGAACCAGCCCTCCGCGGTCTTGTGGTCGCGGGTGTAGGGCGTGAGGAAGATCGGCTGCCGGACGCCTTTGAGCAGCTTCTCCAGGGCCTTCCTGCGTTCGCCGAGCGGCTCCTTGCGGAGGTCGGTCCCACCTTCGGCGAGGAGGTCGAAGGCGATGAACCAGGCCGGGGTGGCTTCGCTGAGCATGCGAACGCGGGATTCGGCCGGGTGAACCCTTTGCTGCAAAGCGCCGAAATCGAGACCGTCGCGGGCGACGACGACGATCTCGCCGTCAAGCACCAGCTGCTTGACGCGCAGGCCGCGGATGGCCGGCAGGAGCTCGGGAAAGTAGCGCGTCATCGGTCGCCCGCCCCGGCTGACCAGCTCGACCTGGTCCCCGTCCCGGAAGACCAGGGTGCGGAAGCCGTCCCATTTGGGCTCGTACTCCCAGCTGTCGCCTTTCGGGATGCCGGTCTCGGAGGGGGCCGAAAGCATGGGTTCCATGTCCTGTGGAATGGGCGATTTCAACTGAATTGTCCCCAGGTGTCTATATCTTGTGGACGGCGGTACGCTCTGCTACCATATCGACGGCCGAGCAAGGCCCACTGAATCTCGACATCACGCCCCCACCCCAGCCTGGGCAGCTCGCGCAAGCGGGCTGCCCTCTTTTCAAGAGTGCTCGCGCAACCGGGCTGCCCTCTTTTCAAGAGTGCTCGCGCAAGCGGGCTGCCCTCTTCCTATTTCTGGAATCGCTTGAGCAGGTCGGCCACCGTGACGGTGCCGTAGTCCTTCCCCAGCACCGCTTGCGCGGTCGCCCAGACGGCTCGCGCCCTGGCCGGCCCCTTGCCCGCCAGGTCGTTGAGGCGCAGCGCGTCGTACACCTGGATGTCGGGCAGCTCTCGCAGCTGGTCGGCCAGCCACTTACCCCACTGCGCGACGTTGCCTTCGGACGGGGACACGACTGCTTGCGCGGGCTTGGTCTGCGGGACCGCCGCCCACGGAGCGGCTGCCGGTTTCTGTGCACCGGCGGCAGGCGTGGTCGCATGCACGGCCCCGGCCGTCGTGAGCTTGGTCGCCACGTCCGCCGCCTTGGCGTCCGCCGCGGCTGCGACCTTCTCGGCGGCCGCGGCTGCTTTGTGGGCGTCTTCCTCAGCCTTGGCCTCGGCCTCCTTGGCCTTGGCCGCCGCCTCGGCTCTCGCCGCCTTGAGCGTGGACAGCCCTTCGCCCGCGATCTCGCTGATGCGGTCGGCGGCGCTCCCCGAATCGCTGCTGCGCTCGCCATCGCCTGTGCGCAGGCGCTCACCGAATCCACGACCAAGCGCGCCGCCGATCAGGTTCGGCACGTCGAGCCCGGTCAGGCCCTTGATCGCGGTGGTCGATTCGATCATCGCGCGCGTCGCGTTCTTCACGATGTCCGAAGCCCCGTCCGCGCTCATCACCGTCAGCGAATCGATGTGGCCCATCGGTTCGGCGGCCGCGCGCACGATGTCAGGCAGCGCCGCGAGGACCGTCTGGATGATGGCCGCCTCGTTGAACTGCTTGTAGGCGTCGGCACGCATGGCGAGGGCCTTGGCCTCCGCCTCACCTTTGGTAAGCACGATCTGCGCCTCTGCCCCACCTTCCAGGCGGGTCGTCTCGGCGTCGGCCTCAGCAGCGGCGATGCGGGCGCGCTTGTCACCCTCTGCTTTCGCGATCACGGCCTGGGCCTCAGCCGCCGCCGGCTTGACGGTGGACGAGAGCAGCTCCTTCTCCTTGCGGTCGGCCTCGAGCTGGGCCAGCTCGGTCTGCTTGCGCACGACCTCTTGCTGGGCCTCAGCCTGCGCCAGGGGACCGGCCTGGTCGGCGCGCGCCTGTGCCGCGGCGACCTGCGTCTTCGTCTCGGCTTCGCGGAGCGCGACGTCACGTCCCGCGTTGATCTTGATCTGCATCGACTCCGCCTCTCGGACAGCGGCCTCCTGGTCGGTCGTCGCCTTGACCATGCGCGCGTCACGGGTGACCGTGGACACGCTCTGCTGGCCCAGCAGCTCGATGTAGTTGGATTCGTCCGAGAAGCTCTGGATGGTGAAAGCGTCGATCTGCAGTCCGCTGGTGGCGAGGTCGCCCTTGGCTGCGTCCTGCACCTGCTGCAAGAGCTTCTGGCGGTCGCGGATGAGCTCCTCGATGGTCAGCGTGCCGACGATCGACCGCAGCGAGCCCTCGAGCACGTTCTTGACGATCGAGTCGACCTGCTCGGGCTTGGCGTCGAGGAAGCGCTCGGCGGCGTTCCGCAGCGACTCCACGTCGCGGCCGATCTTGAACGTGGCGACGCCCTGGACCTGGACCTTGATGCCCTGGCTCGTCACCGCGTCGCTGAGCTGCACGTTGATCTGGCGAGCCGTGAGCTTCAACCGGCCGACCCGGTTGAGGAGCGGCATCACGATCGTGCCGCCTCCGACCACCACCTTGACGCCCTTGTCGCCCGGGCTCGACGCGACCTTGCCGTGCTCGTCGCGCACCTTGGCGCCCCGCGCCCCGGCGACGATGATCGCCTCGTTGGCGCCGGCCACCTTGTAGCGGCTGGCGACGAACGCCAGGATCAGGATGATGATGACCACGAGGGTCACCACGAGGAACGGCGAGGTCGTCACAAAACTAGGCATCGGGCCGTGCTCCTTCATTGCTGGTTACGGGGGTGAGGGCGACCACCAGGTTGCCGCCGGCGACGGACATGACCTTCACCACGCGACCCACGGGTATCTCCGAGTCGGCGGTGGCGGTCATGTTGTGCGAGGTGCCGGCGAAGCTGATGAGGACCGTTCCGAAATGGTTGGCGGGGATTCCCACCGACACGCGGCCGGTGGACCCGATCATGTCCTCGAGGCTGAATGTGTCAGTGGACTCGGCCTGCTTGAGGACCTTGAACGCGCCGAATGCCACGGACGCGCCGATCAGGCCGGCCACGGTGCCCACCGCAGTGGCCAGGCCCGTGCCCAGGCCGAGGCTGTGAAGCCCGAACAGCCCACCGGCGCCGAACATGGCGACGAAGCCGAGGAGCAGGGGCGTCGGCGACACGCCGGCGATGTCGAAGCCCAGGTGAAGGGCGCCGAGCAGGCCGCCGAACAGGTCGTCCACGACCAGGGTCAGGAGCAGCAGCGCGCCCCCCAGCAGCAGGCAGACGCCGAATACGAGGTCAGCCGCGCCCATAACCCATTACCCGAGTTGCATGTTAGGCCGCCGGACGGCAGGTCGCAGGAGCTTCCGCTACATCAGGGCGGCGCGTAAGAACTCGAACTGCCTGGCATTGGCCTTGCGTGCCAAAGCGGTCGGGAAGGCGTTGAAAGCGTGCACACCTTCGGGATAGACGGCGACCTCCGCCTGATTGCCGGCCGACCGCCAGCGCGCGGCCATGAAGAGTGAATCGTCGAAGAGACAGTCCATGGAACCGACTGAGAACAGGGCGGGAGGCATTTCGTCCAGACGGGCGTAGAGCGGCGATATGTCCGGGTCACGTCTCTGCTCGAAACTGGTTTCGGGGAGAAAGTTGGCGGAGAACCACTTGACTATGGGCGTCGAGAGAACCAGGTTGCGATCGCCCCAGAGGATCGTGCTGGGCGTGCCGTTGAGGTCGTAAGCGCCGTAAACCAGGTTGGCCGCCGCGATTGGATGCTTGATTCCGTGCCGATCACGCAGCCTCAACAGCGTCACCGCAGCCAGGTGTGCTCCCGCTGACTCGCCCCCGATGGCAAACCGCGCGGGTGCATCCAGCAGCTCGGCTCCGCGCTCGAGGAGATGGAGCACGGCGTCCTCGCAGTCGTCAGGGCCGGCCGGGTACGGGTCCTCTGGGGCGAGCCGGTAACCGATGCTGGCGGCGCAGAGGCCGGTCTCGTTGGCGAGGAGCTTCAACGACACGTCCTGCATGTCGTGCGCGCCGAGCGTCCAGCCGCCGCCATGAATGTGGAGGTAGATGCCCGCGGGCTTGCGGTCGGGGCGGATGAGCCGCACTTTGATCGGACCGCCTCTGCCCGCGATCTCGATGTCCCGCGCCTCCTCCAGGAACACCGGCGGTGGAAAGATCCCCTTTCCTTCTCGCCTCGCCCGCCGCGAGAGTTCAGGGGGGAGAGTGTTTACGGGTGGCTGGGTGGCGATGAGGGACTCGAGCTGCTCGTTGAAGGCCCGAGCCTCGTCTATGTCTGCCTGCTGGACGTCGGGCGCTGCCCATTGCACCGTGGCCATCTGCGGCCAGTCTATTACCGATCTCGCCTCCGGGCCGTTCGGAGGTCACGTCGCATAGTTGGGGGGATGCGCTGGGAGGAGATGACACCGAGCGAAGCGGTCGAGCACGCGGGCTGGATCGGCCCGCGACTGCATCCCTGGGAGGCGTACGACGTCGGGATGGTGATTCCGACCGGGTTCGATGCGTATGCGCGCATCCTGCATCCCGCCCAACGCGACGGCATGCCGCGGGACGTCCGGTGGTCCGAGGTCGCACGTTGGAGTGGCAAGACCATCCATCCGACGGTGCAGTTCGCACCGATCACCCAGCCGCGGCCTGGTTTCGGAACAGCGCCGCCGCCGTGGCGCTTTGAGCCGGCCCAGGGAACGCTCGAGACCTCTCGAGTCAAAGCGCTCGCCTCAGTCCTCTCCAGACACACGGCGACACCGGACGCTTGCTGGTTCTGCCTTTGGGAGGGCTACGGCTACCTGAGTCCTGGTGGGACGGCTGCTTTCACGCAGGTCGCCGTCTCGGGACCGAGGCCGCTGCGCTGGCTGCGCTTGCGTGCTGCGCGGCGCCGACTGCGATGGCGGCGGATGAAACCACCACGCCCGCACCAAGCCCGCGTCGACCTGCCCAATCGGGGCTATCTGCTGTTCACCGGGTCGGTGCGGCAGGCCGCCGGGTGGGAGGACGGCCCCAACCTCTGGTGGCCGGACGACCGGGCCTGGTGTGTCGCGTCGGAGATCGACTTCGGCTACACGTACGTCGGCGGTTCGCGCGCGTTGATCAAGGAAGTCATCGCGAATCCAGAGCTCGAGGCGCTGCCGGCCGAGCTGGACGATGGGGTCACTTACGACAGCGACAAGGTGAACTCCAACACCTGAGCGACCTTCTCAGACGGGTGTGAAGTAGAGGACCAGCGATGCGATCAGCCCGTTCATGACCAGGTACAGCAGGGCGATGGTCGCCACCCCGCTCACCACCATTCGATACTGCCGGCCCTGTGCCCACAGCCACAGAGCACTCGCGAACCACAGGGCCGCCGGAGCCAGCACGTAGACCCCGATCACGGAGACCAGGCCGACCGCAAGCAGGACCGGCGAGAGGATGGCAAGCGGCAGCGTCCAGCGTTTCCAGGCGATCAGGCTGATGACCAGGCCGGCCAGGAGCCAGACGCCGGCGATGACCCGCGACGTGGTCCAGTCGCACGTCACCGTCGGAGACTCGCTGGTGGCCGAGCAACCCCACGGCCGCGATGCCATCACGAATGCCGTCAGCAGGACCGCGACGAGAGCGGCCGCCGCGAATGCGGAGGCGACGATGTTGGTCGTGCGGAGATCCGGGTTGGCCGTGGCTTCAGATTCCAATGGCGCCAGTCTATTCAGGGCACCCCTGCCACAATCGCGCGTGTATGGCGAACGTCGGCCTGGCCGCCACGATCAAACCGGCGCTTCCTCGCCGCGTCAAAGTCGGGATTGCGGCCACCGCCGTAACCCTGGTCATCCTCTTCTATCCCGGTCAGATGGTCTTACCGATGGCTGTCCTCAGTCTCTTCATGCCTCGCGCGTATGGATGCGGCAGCTTCGTCGGCATCGCCGCACTGCTGTTCTTCGGGTTGGCGTACCTGATCAGCGGCGTGCTCGTCGGCCTGGGCATCATCTCTCTCATCGCAGTCGCACTACGAAATCGCGTCGGCCTGGTGGGTGCGGTCTTGATCGACGCGGTGGCGATTTCCTTGATGCTGATGACGCCACTCGAGTTCTCGCCGAGCCAGGATTCAGGAGTCTTCGGTCTGGATGCTCTGTTTGCGGCATGCGCCCTGATCCCGGCGACGGCGCTGGTGTCGCTGCTTTCTCCAGGTGTGTTCGCCTCCTGGTGGCACTCAGGCCGTCCATTCATCGCGGCGGCAGCGGCCGCAGGGTTGCTGCTGTTGCCGGGCGCAGCCGGGACGGTCACCCTCGGTTATCAGATCGCCAGCGTGTCCAGCCCGCCACCCATCGCAAGCCCCGCAGCGTCCTCGCACGCCGCCTGCTGACGATTCCTCATCCGGGCTTGCTCCTTGTCAGTGATCCTTTTCCGGAAACGCTCGGCGCAACGCCGCGATCACGATTCCCCACGAGTCCGCGATGGCGCGGCCACTTACAGACAGCCCGGAGATCAAAGGCTTCTCATCCGAGCCGTGTGCAAGAACGTACAGGGCCCGATCGAGCGCCCTCGGCCCAAACGCGATCAATGCGTCGCGATCGCGTTCAGACGTGGAGTTCAGAAAGTTCGCCAGGGCGGCGTCCAGATTGGAGTCGCCAGAGGGGTCCAAACTGCAGGATTATGGTCGGGCAGACAAGACTTGAACTCGCGCCCTACACGACTTGAGCCTGCGGCTGCCGGAGCACCAAGCGATATCCCTTACCTTTCTCGTTGGCCAGCTCGCATACATCCTTGAACGGCAAGAGCTTTTGCCGAAGGCGGGTTATGTATGTCCGGAACTGCTCGATCGAAGCCTCAGGGCCCCATGCCGGCTGAGCCACGTCCTCAGCGGTGAAGAATTGATTTGGATGGGTCAGGAAGAATGCGAGCAGCTGCCACTCGCGCTTGGTCAGGGAGGCCGTTGCCCCGGCGCTCTTGACGGTTCGCTGCCTGGCGTCAAAGGTGAGGCCTCCCAGTTCGATCTTGGTGGCGATCGAAACCACAGAAGCGACGTCAGGCCCGCGAAGCTCCGACTTGATCGCGCCGATAAGAGCATCAGGAACGAAAGGTTTGGGCAGGACCTGGCTCGCTCCGGCTTCGTAGGTTTCCAGCGTTGCGCCGGCATCGTCGGATGACTCGTCGAGCAGGATGAAAGGGCACTGAGCCACAGCCCTCAGCTCGCCCAGCTGTTTGGGCGTCACGCGTGATTCGGCGCTCATGCCGAGGATGACCAGGTCGAACCTGGTCGACCTCTCGAGCTGGCGCCTGGCGGCATCAAACTCCGCCACGCTCTCGAACTCTCCGCCGGCCAGCTCGACCACATGCGACACGACCGAGCGGTAACCGGCATTGGCGTCGACGACCAGGATTCGAGGCAGCCTGGCTCGCTGCTGAGATCGAAACCCAGGCTTGGTCTTTCCCATTGCTGTTCCCCTCTGTCGGTCGATGGCCGGCGCTTAGTCTATTGCCGTCGCGGCTGGAGGCGGCTCATTTGCCGATCTGGAACTTCAGCGAATAGCCGCGCCCAGGCTTGTTGACCACGTCGCATGGAATCTCCAATCTCCGCAGGATCCTTCGTATGCGCTGCACGTAGTTGCGGACCTCCTCTGGGAAGAGGGCCGGCCCGGCCCAGGCCTCGGCGAGGATCTGGCTCACGCTGAAGTACCGGTGTGGATGAGCGAGCAGGAATTGGAGCAGCTGGAACTCGCGGCTCGTCATCGTGGCTTCAGCACCGTCGAAGCGGATCACCCGGCCTTCCGGATCCAACCACAGGCCGTGGAGGTCCCAGAGGCGTTGGTACCAGAGCTCCAGCCGTTTCTGGTAGCCCTCCATCTGGCCCTCGATGATCCTCAGGTCGGCCTCCGCCGCCTTCTGGGCGACCGGCGGCAGCCTGGTTATGTCGCGCCCGACCTGATCCAGGATTCCGCGCTTGAATTCGAGGAGATCCGCATAGATGCTCATCCAGTGGCGCGCGTCTTCCCAGTGGGTGGTTTCGAGACGCTCTCCCTCCAGCGGCCGGGACGGCTCGTCCGTCACTTGGGCCGGGAGGGCCGCGCGCGGCCCCCGATGAGACGCGCTCCTACGCTGAAGCGATGCATGTCGAGGAAATGTGGCATCCCGAATGTGCCGCTGTCTGCAACATTCGGTGTTTCGCCGCATTACAAATCTTGCTTTGCCTTTCTCACCGAGGCGAGGGCCCGACCTGCGTTCTTGCCTCTCGCTGAAGCACGCTCACGGCCCAGAGGCAGGTATCGAGCCATCCATCGCCAGACCGGAGGCCAGGCCTAGCGTATTCGGCCCGATCTCAGCGCGTGAGCCCTCGCTCGCAAGTCTCTCAACCCTCTGGGCTAGTGGTGTTGCCGATTCGAGCTCAACTGCGAATCGAGGTTTACGCCCCAGGAGACAATGCTGCATCCCACCATATGGTCTTGACGTTGAGCTGCCGGAACCGGCCAGTTCCGCATCACCAGCTCTGACCGCTTGGTTGGCAGATCCGCGCCTCGGTACGGCATTAATGCGAACGGCTGGATGCTAGGCATGAAGCGCAGTTCTGGCGGCCGTGATGAGACAGGAAAAGACGACGCGCCATCCCAATCCGTCAATCGCACGACTGCGACCCGCTGGTTGTTGCTCTCGTCTACCCCAACAACGGCCAGAAGGAATTCGTCGCCGCCCTCGGCCGTGTACCGCACAAGGTCACCCGTTTCAAGCCGCGTATGAAATGGAGCCGTCGGCCTCCGAACGGTTCTGACCGGTGGTGGAGCTGATGTGAGTCTCTCCCGCAGCTGCACCAGGATTCGTTTGCGTTTGCGGTGGAATTGCCGGCTATACCCCCAGCGCTTCAGGTCTCGTCCGGAATCGATGACGCTGAGGGCGGCATCATGGACCGCCTGGACCGGTCGACCGAGCCGCCATTGTGTGTCGGCGAGGGCCAGATAGAACGCGCAGTACGTGTCTTCATCACCAAGCACGTCTGCCCACCTGTCGATGAGTTGCGTTGCCGCCTCGTCCGATGTCCTGCCCTCGCCAATCAGCTCCCGAAATTCAGATCGGACGTCGTGACCAGTGTCGTCTTGATACAGGCCCGGCCCTTCGATGCTCACGGAGAATCACGAAGGGCGCGCACCGATGAGCCCATGTTCGGTGAATGGTGACGGCCCGACGAGCCAACTGGACGCGCTCTCACCAGTCGAACACCGACCAGCAGATGTCGTTGCGCAACCGCTGGTCGTCGAGCACGAGCTCGCGAATCGCCTCCGGTAGCTGGTCGCGCTGCCACCGGCACTCGAGCCGCCCTGCGCTCTCGCCCTCTCCTTCCGGCGCGGCAGCACGTGCGGCCTTGATCGCGTAGGCGGCCGCACCGAGCTCGTGGGCGGCGACGTGTGCGACGACCGCCGCCTGGCCGGCAGCGTACGCGGCATGGCGTGCTGCCCC
>Ga0209011_1000945_pt1 | contig 10530 bp, 6 predicted proteins | sample BlaSpr_A8_OM1_M3_FD_187986 | JGI IMG/M metagenome (GOLD analysis project Ga0209011, IMG submission 187986) | Forest soil microbial communities from Thunder Bay, Ontario, Canada - Black Spruce, Ontario site 2_A8_OM1_M3 (SPAdes) (version 2) | ecosystem: Environmental > Terrestrial > Soil > Boreal... | reverse complement strand
CCGCCAGCGACGAACCACCGATTCACGAACTCCAGCATCTCCACTGGAATTGTTTCCTGGTGAAAATTCTGGCCTTCGAACCGACCGCAAATCGCAACTTTTTTAGTAACACCGGCGACGCTCTCATCTTCGAATCTGATGATAGTGATATCTTTTCCGCCAGATTTGTGCCGAACAACATCCCCAGTTTTAAAATCGGTGTTCATTGAGTCCCTCTGGGAAGGGTGGCGATCTACCTTGGCGATGCGGATCATATCACAGTGGAGTATCGGGACGAACGGCGGAGCTTGTTCAGCAAGGCGGCCAGATGCGGACGATCTCCTTCCCTCCCCCTTAGGCCCTACAAAACTCTGTTCGGTGGGGCTTGTCGAAAATATCCAGATAGGTGACCTCGCCATATACAATCATCTGCCGTTTGGGATTAGGTGGTTCGATATCCGGCAGGACGCCACTCGGCAACTCAAAGCGTAATTTGAGATGCTGCTTGGAACCAACCAAAGTAGGAGGGTTAGTAGCGTCGAGCTAGACCAAAACTTGTTTCCGATGACCAAGGGGTCGCTCATTAGCCGCTCTCGCAGGATGCTATGCGCGGAAACCGCGGGACTCAATACGCCATAAACAACTACAACGCAGCGGGCAACTTCCCGACGCAAGGTGAGGCCTACAGAGGGTGCCGATCCCAGCCCCCGGCAGTCATTCGAATAACAGTCGCCCGTTCGTCGAACTGGACGGCGACACCGTCGCGGAAGGCGACAACCTTACTGGAATTGGCGGGGACACGTTCGCCAGGGACCACAATGCCCACAAGATTCAAGGGATCAGCGGCGGAGATAGTAATGGTTTCGCCGGAGGGCTGCTGATGCCGCGTGGCGCGCAAAGACTCGACGGCTGCCGGTAGGGCGAACTGCTCCCCAAGAAAGCCGCTCACGAAGCGGCCGCCGCGGACTTCACCGCGATCTTCCAGGCGGCGCAGGGTTATCAACAGTTCGCGCCATTTGGGAAGTATGGACTCGCGCGTGAGAAGCTCGCGGAAGACGATTCCGTAACGGCGCAACAGCATCCAGCAAATGGCTTCGAGTGCTTTAGAGCGATCGTGGATCTCGCCCGAGTGGAGCAGCGACCAACGTCCCGCACTGTGTCGTGGACGCGAACTGCGTCCGCTTCCTTGGCCGGAGCGGCGCTTAGGATCAATGAGCGCGCGCAGATTGTCGAAGCCGTCGGCAGTGAGCAGGCCCGCAGCGACAAGTTCCCAGAGCGCTGTTTCCACTTCTGACTTCAGCTTGCCGCTGCCGCGCACAATGTCGGCGAAGAAGGAAGCGCCACGCTGACGCACAAACTGTAGAACCGCGGCAGCATCATTGCTGAGGCCAGCTACTTCTGCGTTGCCGGCTTCGTGCCGCGGAATCATCCAATCTGCGTCCTCACGCACGAAGAAGGTAATCGGGGCAACGCTCGTGGGGATGACGCGGCGTTTTCTGTCCGTGAATGCTTCAAGCGTGGCGGGATGCGGAGAAAGGCGGCCCCAGCCCACTGCACCGGTCAGGCAAAGTTGGTCCAGAACCTTGGGGTCGAAGCCGGCGATGCGCCGCTTGAGGATTTCAAGTTCCCAGGAATTTGCTGGGGCTTCAAAGCCTTGGATCTGGCGAACCGCTTCGAGCGCGCCGCGCTCGCCGAGGAATTGCGTGCCCGGCGCCACGTGCTGCCAGTGAAGCAGCCAATTCATAAACTGCGCGGGCGTGACGGACTGAATTTCCTTTCGGAGTTGACCGAGAGTCAGTCGATGAATGCGGGCAAGCAAGCGGCGTTCACACCACTCGGTTTGATCCGAGTTCGGATCGGTAAATTTGCCGCGCAGCACGACGCCCCTGGACTCCAGCCGCAGCAAAGCCTTCTCTATGTCATGGACCGGGACAGAGAGGGCACTTCCAAGGTGGCTGTCCGTGACCGGACCTGCGTGAGCGATCCATCCGGTTACGAGGCTTAGCAGTGCCTCGTCGCGCGAGGCCGCTGGCGAGTCCACCGTTGGCAGGGAGACTTCGAAGTGTGCTGAGGGGAAAATTTGCATGAACACGGGGACACGTTCCGCAGCGACCCAATATGTTTCATTGGCCACGTTTGCATTACGGCATCGGCGATCAGCGACGAGCTGCCCGAAAAACGAATTCCAGGCAACGAGCGATGTCTGCAACTTGGCGTGCAAACGATTGCTCTGTGTGGTGCCTGTATTGATGCCAGATGGCAAAGCGATCCAAGTCAGCAGCGCGTCGTGCAATTCTTCGGCGTCGCGCACATCAGGCCAGGCATCATCGCAAACAGTGGCGATGGCGGCTGGATCGAGCTGTCCAATTTCTCTCAGCAGGGCAGCGGGTAGGACGCGGCGCATTTCGACGGCGCGAGCGCGGCGCTCCTCGAGCGGCGCATCATCCAGATAGGCGTATGGATTGGCGTTCAGAATCTCGTGGGAAAATTGCGAGGGCGCGGGCGTGTCCACGGCAAGGCAGGTGATGCGGCCGTCGGCAATGTCGCGCAATAGGCGATCGAGGCCCTCGAAGTCCAGCGCCTCGGTAAGGACGTCCTTCATCACTTCGCGGATTAGCGGATGATTGGAGATGGTGATGTCACCCGGAATGTTCTCCTGGCAAGCAAGAGCTTCCGGAAAAACGGCGGCCAGCAAATCGTCGGCACGCATGCGTTGGATTTGCGGCGGAACTTTTTTCCCACCGCGAAAGCGAAGCAAGGCCAGCGCGCGCCCAGCATCCCAGCGCCAGCGCGCGGTGAAGAGCGGCGAAGCCAACACGGCCTGCTCCAGAACGGAGCGGACGGAATTGGGATGGAGAAAATGGAAGACGTCGGCGAGCGGGAAGCTATGTTGTTCGCTGAGCGAGATATTCAGGCCGTTGTCGGTGGCCGCAGCTTGCAGCTCGAAATTGAAGGAACGGCAGAAGCGCTTGCGCAGGGCGAGGCCCCAAGCTTTGTTCATGCGCGCGCCGAACGGAGCATGGATCACGAGCTGCATGCCGCCGCTTTCGTCGAAGAAGCGCTCGGCGATGACGGTCGTTTGCGTGGGAACTGCTCCCAGCAACGCGCGGCCGGCCACGACGTATTCCACGGCCTGCTCGGCGCCCGCATCGTCGAGGCCGCATTCGACTTTGAGCCAGTTTGCTGCGGCGAGAACGCCTGCGGCGGTTTGTTGGTCGGAGACCGAAGAGGTGCCAGGAACAAACGTGCTGATCTTCTCGCGCAAGTCCGAGACGTGCGCGGAGAGCTCATCCGTGCGCGATGGCGCTTCGCCACGCCAGAACGGCACGTTGGGAGGTGCGCCTTGCGCATCTTCAACCAGGACACTGCCAGACTGAACGCGGCGAATGCGCCAGGAAGTGTTTCCCAGGAGCATGATGTCGCCCGCGATGCTTTCGACGGCAAAGTCTTCGTCCACGGTGCCGATAACAGTGCCTTCGGGATGCGCCACGACGGTATAGAGCGAATTTTCGGGAATCGCACCGCCGCTGGTGATGGCCGCAAGACGGCTGCCGCGGCGACCGCGGATCATGCCGTTCACGCGGTCGCGATGGAGGTACGCCGCGTAACGTCCGCGAGCGCTGGCGATGCCCTCGGAGAGCATGGCGACAATTTCTTCGAAATCGAGGCGCGCCAGATCACGATAGGGATAAGCGCGGCGCACAGCCTGGAATAGTTCCTCCTCTTGCCAATCTTCGGCGGCGCACATGGCCACGATTTGCTGGGCAAGAATGTCCAGAGGCGCTTCAGGAACAGCGATGCGATCGAGATCGCCTTGACGAATGGCGCGCACTAGTGCGGAGCATTCAAGGAGATCGTCGCGCGTGGTGGCGAAGAGGCGGCCTTTGGGTACTGCTCCGCGCCAGTGACCTGCGCGGCCGATGCGCTGCAAGCCTACAGAAATGGACCGCGGCGAGCCGATCTGACAAACGAGGTCGACGCTGCCGATATCGATACCCAGTTCGAGAGAGGCAGTCGCCACTAGTGCGCGAATTTCTCCGGCCTTCAATTTTCGCTCGGCGACAAGGCGCAGCTTGCGCGACAAACTGCCATGATGTGCGGCAACCGCGTCCTTTCCCAGGCGTTCGCCAAGGTGATGCGCCATGCGCTCGGCCAAGCGCCGCGTATTGACAAAAACGAGGGTAGAACGATGCTGCATGGCCAGCGCGGCAAGGCGATCGTAGATTTCGTCCCACATTTCGTTGGAAGCCACGGGGCCAAGCTCGCTGGCGGGAACTTCGATGGCCAGGTCGAGCTCACGACGATGACCAATCTGCACGACCACGGGATCGGGGCGACCCGCGCCGGTGAGAAAATGGGCCACGAGTTCGATGGGCTTTTGCGTGGCAGAAAGGCCAATGCGCGTGAGGTGCCTGCCGGTCAAATGATCGAGACGTTCGAGCGAGAGGGCAAGATGGGCACCGCGCTTGTCGTCGGCTACGGCGTGAATTTCGTCCACGATGATGGATTCGACCGTTGTAAGCACTTCGCGGCTTCTCGCCGCGGTCAGCAGGATGTAGAACGATTCTGGAGTGGTAACCAAAATGTGCGGCGGACGCGCCAACATGGCTCGGCGCTCATGCGCGAGCGTGTCGCCAGTGCGCACGGCGGTGCGAATTTCCGGCATGAGCATGCCGCGCTGTCCGGCGAGCTGCAAAATTTCGCCAAGGGGGACTTCGAGGTTTTTCTGAATGTCGTTGCTAAGCGCTTTGAGCGGGGACACGTAAAGAACTTCGGTGCGGTCGGTTAATTCCCCGCTGAGCGCTTTACGCACCAAGCGATCAATACAGATCAGAAATGCTGCCAGTGTTTTGCCTGAACCTGTTGGAGCGGAAATCAGAGTGGTTTTCCGGGCCAGAATGTGCGGCCAGCCTTCTTGCTGCGGCTCCGTGGGTGTGCCAAACCGGCTGACAAACCAGTCGCGGACGAGCGGATGCGCCCATTCCAAGCCAGCGGAGATCGGTAATGAAGTCTCGGTGTTCATTGCTCAACGCTAAATTATAACGTGAACGTCCCTGGACTCGCAGAAAGCAAAGATGGTTTGCTTTTGAGTTCTTTCTTCACGTCCGGCAGATGGTTACGTCATTGCAGAGCAGATGTCCAGAAGAAAGAGCCCCCCCACAGCGGGTTCCAGCTTCGCGACACCGCCGCGGGCCACTGTTTTCCATCAATTCGAGCAGTTCCTTTCCCAAGCAGACACTGACTATAGGGAAATTCATAGGGATCGCTGACGTGCCCGGAAGCGCTCGATTTTCTTCTGCACGTCTTCCAAAGGGTCGCCGGTCTCAAACGCATCGGCCTTGGCCGAGCGGTCCGTGCTCTTCTTGTGAAATCTGAACGAATGCTTGGGAAGCTTTGCTATCCCCGCAAACACAGCCGAAGGAACGCGACGACGCAGGCGACCTGCGCACACATTCGAGCCATAGGCGAAATACAGCATCACCTCATTTTAGGCATCTGCCGTTTAGTCGCAACTGCGGACGGCGTCATTCAGCGACTTTATGAAAGTGAGGCGATTTCTCTTAGTCTCGTCATGCCAGTGGTTATCCGCTCTTGACTCGCCGAGTCTGGCGCTAGATGTCCCGGAAGGGCATCCAGAAACTCACGCGCGCCTAACAATTGCATGATCTCCTTGGCGAGGTAGGAACGCACATCGTTCTGGGCTGCCTGAATTTCTCCCACAAGTTCTGCCCGACCATCCACGACTACAATCAAGTCTTCCAGGTCACGGCTACCCAAGTAATCATCCTTTCCTCGGTCACCAAAGGCTTCCAATTTCGACGCACAAAAATATACGGGGTTGACCATCAAGATCTTTAAGCCCGGCTCCAACTCACGTTCCTCCGCCGTTTCCATCGCGGGTCCATGCCAACAGTTCTTGAATCCCAATATCTTTCCGTCGAGCGGCATCACATCAAGGGTTGTCGTATGTTGACACCAACGTCAAAGCGGAGCGCCTTCTCTCGCGTCTTCGCGAAAGCCAAGTGCCCTCAATCTCTCAGAGAATTTCGCGTATGCAACATAAGAAGTTATCTCCGCAATTGCGTCAACGTCGTAGGTCGGGCGCACGTCAGCAGCCGCTTTGTCCGTGATTAGCAAAGCGGTTGTACACCCTCCGACAAAAACCAACTCTTCGAGAATCGGCTTCAGCAGTTTCGCCGCATCTACGAGGAGTTGGAAATTAGGGTTAACCAGAAGTCCCCCGTAGACGGCGCACTAAGTCGCGTTCAGCAATCTTTCGCTCCCGTGCGCGTCCGTCGCGAATAGCATCTACCAACGCCAAGAGTTGATACAGGTTAGCGTCGCGTAATGCCGCCTGCGGAACACTCTTATAGAGCGGCTCAAGCCCGATACCTCGTGTATTTCCCTCAGGCCAAGGCCACACTGGGGGAAGGTCGTTCGACATCGAGACCTCGCTCTTAAGAGGTTCAGCTGCGTATGAAGTAGGAATACCTCTCGTCACTTCGCCGTGTTTGGCCGGAAAGGCATACTTCAGGCCGTGGACCAAGAATTCTTCAAGCCCGGAAACATTGGGTCGGTCTTTTGACTTGGGTCCATGCAAGAGTCGTGATGCGCGAAGTCGCCCGATGGCTGCGTGGACTTCAGATGGACTTAGGCTGAGAGCACTCGCAATAATGGAGATCGCTGGGCGAGCGTCGGGATAAGTGCACAGCTTAAGCGCTACGACGACGTCTTGGGGCTTCAGATTCATGGCCCTATTCTACATTCGCGATTCGCGAATAGCGAATGAATTCTAGCAGGCCTACTTAGACGAATAAAAAGCGAATTTCCAGAAGGGGGAGGGGTTGTGTGCCGAATTTTGAATTCTTTTCGTCGGGAACAGGGCGTTATGCAAGCTTCCTTTAATAAGCCGATTCCTTATTAAAACATATTTGGCTTTACTTTAATAGGTCATTTCAAAGAAAAACCCCAGCAGTTGGGCATATTTCGCGACAATCTGCGCAGGGTCTGCTTGGTGTCGTTTTGGGCCCCCAAAACCGGATTCATCAAGGCTGGATGATGCCCTTCCAGCCTCGGACCTACTCGGCGCATCTTTCTTTTCCAGCAATTCAGGCAATGCCCTGCACAAATACAATTCGGCTATGAGGAGATTCATGCAGACCGCTGACGCGCCCGGAATCGCTCGATTTTCTTCTGCGCGTCTTCCAAGTGCCCTTTGGACAAATGCACGTACCGCTGCGTTGTGTCCAGATCCGCGTGTCCCATCAGTTTAGCCACGCTGAATACGTCGATACCGGCTTCGATGGCCCGCGTTCCATAGGTATGCCGAAGATCGTAGAGGCGGAATGGCGGCTCGATTCCGCTTTTCCGCAACGCTTTCTGATGTGCCGGCTCAAGCTCCGTCATAGGCCTCGACCAGTCGTACCCGTTCCCGACCCTTCGCGGAAAGAGATACTCGCCCTTTGCCCTCGAAACCCGCCGATTGAGAACAGGCAGTGCCCGCGAGGTAATCGGGACATCGCGGACAGCCCTGTCCGACTTCCCTTCCCTGACATGCACATAAGGCGCGGGCGGCTCGATGCGCACATCCTCGCGACGGAGTTGAAAGATCTCACCGGGCCGAAGTCCCATCTCGACCATGATGATCCCGACATCCCTGAGCACCGGTGCCGCTGCCTTCAAATACTTTCGCTCCTCATCGAAGGAAAGCGTTCGCTCCCTTCCCTTTTCATGCAAGAACTCCACTCGTCCACCGAAGAAAGGGCTCTTCTGGATCAGTTCCTCCTTCACTGCAATACCAAGGATCTGCCTCAAACAGGACAGGTCGCGATTGATCGTGGCAGGACTTCGTCGCTGCTCGATGCGCGTTTCCTTGAAAGCCCGAATCATCTCAGGCGTGATCTCGTCCAAATATTTCCTGCCAAAGACAGGTTCCAAGTTACGCACGCAACTCAAGTAGGCGCGATGGGTGTTGGCACGACGTTCTACCTTGACGGTGTGGAGAAAACGCTCCGCAAAATCCCGGAACAGAGGAATCTGCTTCTTGGGCAGGATTCCTGCGCGTCTTTGGGCCAGTTCTGCCTTTTTGATGCACTCAACGCGGTGCGCTACGGTCTTGTTTCTAAGATGGGTTGAGGCCTGATATCGCCGCTTTTCGAAATAGAAGTCGTAGTAGTAATACGGAGAGCCGGGCTGCTTGTAGATGGTCATGGGTTACTCCAGACGGTCAGGAACTGAATGAATTGGCGAAAGGTTGGCGCGCTTTCTGAAAATCAGCGGAGGAGAATCACCATGCAGATCCCGCGTATCCATTACAGGTGAAGTTAAGATTTGCCAGATGTTTCGGCCCGATCTGCCTTCTTCAGCCAGTAGAACGTGCTGCAGATGGGGTGTATATAGAGGATTGGCTAGGGATCGGTCTTTCAGGACTGAAGGGTAGTCCGGAGAACAACAACTGACGGGATTACAGAGACTTACAAGGACAGCTACACTGAATCACCTCGAAAACCTATGCCACTTAACATAGGCAGGACATGAAATTTCTCCTTTTTCTGCCCCATTTTCTTGGGGCACCCAGAAGCGAGAGGCCGCTGCTCCCAAAGCGAGCGGGTGCTTTATGGGAGGGACCCACGCTGTTTGGGAGGAACCGGGAAAGCAGAAGCCGCAAAGCTGCCGGGCGCAGGAATTGGCCCGAAGCAGTGCCCGGGAAAATGCCCGGCAGAAAAAGACGGCTGACTGAACTTAGGTGGAAATCGCGCGTCTGAGAGCGCGGGAGCTGCAGGAAAGTCCTCGAAGTCACACCCCATCCAGGAACTACTTTTTGCCTTCTCAGAATCTCACGGGAGCCGCATACGTTGGCCACGCCCTAACAAGTCCCACATTTACATACATTGGAATAGGCCGCAAGATGAATTCAACCCGCCAAGGATCAAGGGGGAGCCTCCGTAAGAGGCTTGCGCGCAAGTCGTAGCATCCGCAGAATTAAAGGCTAATGGATTTTGAGACCCACTGCACTGGTACCCGCTCGCGCATGTACCCATATCGACCGGTGCCCAGACAGCGAAGCTGTACTGCTGTGGTGGAACACCGCACTGAACTAGTGCGCCTATGTGGTTTGGGTCGCGCTGTGCACAGGTCGTAGCTTCTGACACAGTAGTCGCCGCATAGACGGTTCCTCCGGCATAGCACTTATTGTTCGGATCTTCGAAATAACAAGCGATCTGATACACCTGTCCGCATTTGCGATTACTACAAGGGGTCCTACCTCCAGAGCACCCCTCCGGGCACGTGTTCCCGCAGCTGCCGCAATTATACTGGTCATTAGTCAAATCCTTGGGCATGCCAGAACAGCAGGTCCAACCCGGTGGAACAATCTTGTCGCACCCGCCGCAGTTATTCGGATCCCAGTTTGTATCGACGCATACATTGTTACAGTACGACTTCGGCCACGGGCAAACGCAGCCGCCGTTGACGCAATGCTGCCCACCCGTGCAGCGGGCTTTGCCGCAACCTCCACAATTATTGTCGTCCATTAACGGATTGGAGCACACGCCGGCACAGCAGTTATAGCCAGGCGGACAGACGATTCCGCACATTCCGCAGTTGTTTACGTCGGTTTGGAAGCTTTGCGTATTCACGCACATGCTGTGGCAGCAGGTCTGATTAGTACCGCAAGCATGTCCACACGCGCCGCAATTGTTGCTGTTGCTGCTGAGATCGGTCTCGCAACCATCAGCGTATATCCCGTTGCAATCTGCCCAGGGTGGATAGCACCCTCCGATCTTGCAAATCCCGCCCACGCAGACTCCCCAGCCGTGGGCTACGGTGCAGGCATTCCCGCAGCTGCCGCAGTTGTTTGGATCAGTAGACAGGTTCGCACACGAACCAGTACAACAAACATCTCCGACAGCGCACTGATTCCCGCAAGCTCCGCAATTGCTGGGATCTGTCGAAAGGTTGCGACACCGGGCGAGTTTGCAGGTTAATAGGTTGTTAGGGTCAGCGCACTGATAACCACACAGAGTGTCACCAAAACCGGGGCAGCGTTCCCAGGTGGCACAGCTGCCGTTGTTGCAAAAGTCGAGTTGGTTGTCCACGATATTGCCGGTACCGTCATTACCGCAATCATTGCCGCAGGCTCCGCAGTTGTGTTTGTCTGTCATTACGTTGACCGAGGTGCCGTTACAATTCCTGAAGAACGATTTCTGTGCCCACCATGGATAAGCGGCGTACGCCTGTGGTGGTGGGACGCGGCGCGGACTAAAGTAAGTCAGTGGAGGCGCAGTCGAGCTTAGCTGCGCTCTACTCTCACCTAAATCGGAGCTCCAATTTGAGTTTGGGGTTCCAAATGAGAGGAAAGACACGCCGATTGGCCCTGCCATTTGCCATCCTGCATGCAGATGCGCCGAGGCCGCTGCCGTGCAGTAGTCGCCCCTGCTCCGGTAGAGTGTAGCTTCAGCGGTAAAACCCGGCATGCGGCGCATCGTGGTCACCGACTCATCCTTGCCCTCGAACTGGCGTTCGGATGTCGATTTTTTGGCGATCCGGTCT
>Ga0209011_1000944_pt1 | contig 10534 bp, 7 predicted proteins | sample BlaSpr_A8_OM1_M3_FD_187986 | JGI IMG/M metagenome (GOLD analysis project Ga0209011, IMG submission 187986) | Forest soil microbial communities from Thunder Bay, Ontario, Canada - Black Spruce, Ontario site 2_A8_OM1_M3 (SPAdes) (version 2) | ecosystem: Environmental > Terrestrial > Soil > Boreal... | reverse complement strand
GTGAGCTCGCTCACCCACGCGTAAGCGATGTCATGTCCGGCGAGCGCCGCATCGCGCAGCTGCGCCGCGACGGCTTCCGGCGCCGGGGCCGGAGCGGGCGCTGCGGCGCGCGCGCCAAGCGCGGCGGGGCTCAGGGACAACACACAGAGGGTTGCGCACAGCCGGCGCAGCGGCAAGGCGGGAGCATGGCGAGTGGGGTGCACGTGAGGTTCTGTCCAGGCGCAGGAGCGCGCATTCTACGCAAGCGCTCCCGCGTGCACCATTGAAGAATCGGACCAGCGCGGCGCCTATTTCGGCAGCTGCGCGATCGGCAGCGGGTGCGCCAGATAGATCCCCTGCGCGAAGTCAACGCCGATGCGCTTGAGCTCGGCGAGCACCGCTTCGGTCTCGACGCACTCCGCGACGGTGGCGATCCCGAGCGCGCTGCCGACCTTGCCGATGGCCTCGACCATGCTGCGGTTGACCGGATCCTGGGCGATGTGACTGATGAACTGCCCGTCGATCTTGAGGAAATCCACCGGCAAGGTCTTCAGGTACACGAACGAGGACACGCCGGTGCCGAAGTCATCGAGTGCGAACTTGCAGCCGCGCCTCTTGAGCTCGCCCATCAGATAGCGGGCGTTGGAGAGACTCGTCACCGCCGCGGTCTCGGTGATCTCGAAGCACAGCGCGCCGGCGATCGCCGGCTCCCCGACGCTTTGCAGGACAAAGTCCACGAACGACTGCTCGTTGAGCGAGGTGCCCGAGAGATTCACCGCCAGAAGCGGCAGGGGCTGGCCGCGGCGCTGGCGCTCCCCGAGCAGCTCGATCGCCTGTCCCACGACCCAGCGATCGAGCACCGACATGACGTTGTAGCGTTCGGCGGCCGGGATGAACTCGGACGGCGGCACCAGCTCCCCGCCGTCGTCACGCAAGCGCACGGTGAGTTCGTGAAAGCCGCGCCCGCCCTGGGTGCGCAGCGAGAGGATCGGCTGGAAGAACAGCTCCAGGCGGTTGTTCTCCGCGGCGCGTGTGACGCGCGCCACCCAGTGCATCTCGCGATGCCGGTCCGAGACGCCGTCCGCCTCGTAGACGTGAATGCGGTTGCGGCCGGCGTCCTTGGCGGCGTAACAGGCGATGTCGGCGGCGCTCATGACGCTGGCGACGTTCTCGGTCTCGGCGCGGATCTGCACGATGCCGATGCTCGCCCCCACCGACAGCGTGCTCGTGCCCCACACGAAGCGGAAGTCGCGGATTGCCTGGCGCGCTCCTTCCGCGATGCGCGTCGCCTGTTCGAGCGTGCAGCCCTCGAGCAACACCCCGAATTCATCACCGCCCAGGCGCGCGATGGTGTCCGAGGCCCGCACCCGGGTCTGCAGCACTCCGGTCACGTCGCGCAGCAGCCGGTCGCCCGCCTGGTGCCCGCAGGTGTCGTTGACCACCTTGAACTGGTCAAGATCGATGTACAGCAGCGCGTACGAGCCCTCGCCGCGCTGCGCGGACAGCAGCGCCGCGTGCAGGCGGTTGTCGAATTCGCGCCGGTTGATGAGTCCGGTGAGCGCGTCGTGACTGGCCTGCCAGGCGAGCGCGCGTTTCAGGCGTCGCTCCCGGGTCACGTCGTGGAACACCACCACCGCGCCGATCACCTGGCCCTGGCGGTCGCAGATGGGGGCTGCGGATTCCTGGATGGCCACCTCGTGACCGGCGCGCGTGATGAGCACCGAGTGATCGGTCGGCGCGCCGCTCTCGGCGCGCCCGAGCACGCCGGTGAGGGGGTTCTCGATGGGCTCGCGGGTGAGCTCGTTGACGAGCTTGAGCACCGCGCCGATCGGCTGGCCGCGCGCTTCCGCAATACTCCAGGCGGTCAGGGTCTCGGCGACCGGGTTGATGTATTCGATGCGCCCTGCGGCGTCGGTGCTGATCACCGCATCCCCGATCGACTGCAGGGTCACCTGCGCGCGCTCCTTCTCGGCGAACATGGCCTGTTCGGCGCGCTTGCGCTCGGTGATGTCGGCGATCGTGCCCTCGTAGCCGAGGATGCGACCGGCGCCATCGCGCATCGGGCGCGCGTTCTCCAGGATCACCAGCTGCTGGCCGTCGCGCCGGCGCATGAGGAACTCCGCATCCCGAATCTCCCCTTCCGACTCGACGCGGCGGGTGAACTCGGCGCGATCGGCGGGATTCCAGTAAAGCGCCGCAGCGCTCGGCAGCGCGTACAGCTCCTCGGCGTTGCGGTAGCCGAGCATGGCGACGAATGCCGGATTGACCGACAGCAGCCGGCCGCCCCGCCCGCTCTGATAGACGCCCTCGGCGATACTCTCGAACAGACCGCGGAACTTCGCCTCACTGCTGCGCAGCGCTTCCTCCGCGAGGCGCCGCTCGATCGCGATGCCCGCGAGCTGCGCGGCGCGCGCCATGATCTGCGACTCCGCTGGCGTCGGCAGTCCAGGCTCGCGGCGGTACACCCCGAGTGAACCGAGCACCTTGCCGCCGGCCGCCTGGATGGGCGTCGACCACGACGCGCGCAGGCCCGCGGCGAGCGCCGGGTCACGCCGCTCGAGCCAGAAGGGGTCCTTGGCAAGATCCGCCACCAGGACCTGGCGGCTCAGGTACACGGCGGCGGCACAGGAGCCGTTGCGGATGTCGACGCTCGAGCGCTCGAGCGCCACGCGCAGGGTTTCCGGAAACTGCGGCGCGACCATGTAGGAGAAGGCCTTGCCGTCCTCGACGAGCACGCTCACCGAACAGACCGTCCCCGCGGCCGTCGACTCGATGAGCCGGGTGATGGAGGCGAGCACGTCGGGGAGCGGGGCGTTGCGCGTCACCTGCTCGAACACCTTGTGTTCGGCGGCGGCCATGCGCTCGCTGCGCTTGCGCTCGGAGATGTCGGCGATGCTGCCGCGCACCAGGTGGCGGTTACCGCTCGGCAGGTGCACCAGGCGCACCTCGCAGATGATCTCGCGGCCCGCGGCATCGCAGTGCGACCACTCGAACAGCGGCGTGTTGCCTTCGAGCGCCTGCTGAATATAAGCGCGCGCACGCTGCTCGGAGGCGCCGCCGTCGGGCTGTTGCGGCGGACTTAAGGTCACCGGCCCCACCTGCAGGAGCCGCGCGCGATCGAGGCCGAAGAGCTTCTGCGCATTGTCGTTCGCGTCCACGAAGCGCCCGGTGTCAACGTCCAGGACCACGATCGCCTCGGGGGCGCGATCGACCAGCAGCCGGTAGCGCGCCGCGCTCTCGCGCATGGCCTCCTCGGACTCGCGCCGCTCGGTGACATCACGCAGGCACAGCACGAACATCTCGCGCCGTGACAGCGGCGCCTTGCTGACGGCGATCTCGGCCGGGAAACGCTCACCGTCCTTGCGCCGCGCCCACAGCTCGCGCGCGGTGAGATCGAGCGCGGTATCGCCCGAGCTGGCGGCGAGGCGCTCCAGCGCCTGCGGAACCGTCTCGCCCGTGGCGATGGTAATTTCCGGGATCAGGAGGTCGACGCGCTGGCCGACGACCTCCGCTTCCGCGTAACCGAACACGCGCTCGCCGGTGGGATTGAAGGTGCGGATCACACCCTCCTCATCGACCGCGAGCACCACGTCCTTGATGTGATCGAGGATGACCTGCAGGTGCTCGGAGCTCTGTGCGTGGGCCTCGCGCGCCAGCGCCCGCGCTTCATCGGCCATGAGGCGCATCGACTCGACAATGCCGCGCCGCTCGCTCTCGAGCGTCTGATAGTGCTCGTTGATCAGCTGCAGCAGCATCGCGAGATCGGGAGTCGCGTTGCCGGTGCGCAGCTGCAGCTCGTGCAGCTGCGCGCGCAAATTCGGGTGCAGATCCGGGTGGGTCTCAGCGGGCGAGCGCGGGTCCGCCCGCACGAGCGTGGTGGTCGCGCCGGGGGCTGCCTCGGCGGAATCGGTGAGCGTCCGCAGGGTCTGGGTATTTGACATAACGAAGGAGGCCGGGCCCAACGAGGATCATACGGGCCCGCTTACGACTTCCCCGTGAAGCCCCTCGCGATTCCGGGGTCGGAGTGCGGGGGGCCGGTTGGCTACCGAGCCGCGCCCGCGGGCTTGGTCGTCGCCGCGCTGCTCGAGGGCTTGGCGGGCACCTCCGGTAAGGGTGCCCCGACGATGACCGGTATGGAGAAAGTCTGACTCCAGGACTGGCCGGCCGCATCCGCGCTCACCACGGCGTTGACGGTGAATATCCCGTCCTTCTTCGGCACGACCTTGATGCTGTGGCGGATGGGAATGCCTTCCACGGGGCGCTCCGTCGGCGCGATCTGCGCACCCTCGGCCAGCTCCAGGCCGTCCCCCGTTTCGACCTTGCCGTACAGCCGGTCCAGATTCGCAGACGCCGGCAGGATCACGACGTCGATGTCCAGCGGCTGGGCTACATCCGGACGCTCCCGCAGCTCGAATTTCAGCTGCACGGCCGCGGGCCCGGTGTGCGCGCCGCCCACCGCACTCACCATGTTGGGCGAAACGACATCGCCCGGCTGCGCCTTGCGGGGTGCTGCCGCAGGTTTCGCGCCCACGACGCCGGGGGTCTCACCCGAGCCGCAGCCAAAGAGAATCACGGTGGCAGCGAGCGCCGGCCCGAGGTTGGTAAACATCCGCATAGCTGCGCGTGCGTTACTGAAGTCCGGTGGCGACAATAGCGCGTCTTCGCGCCTCCGCGCACGTGCGCAATCGGCACGGGCCCTCACAGCTGCAGGAGCGGGGGCTCATCGATGGCGGATATCTGCTCGAGCAGATCCTGCAGGTAGCCCTCCCAGTAGCGCTGTTCGCCGATCCAGGGAAAGGCGCGCGGGAAGGCCGGGTCGCTCCACCGGTGCGCCACCCAGGCGGCATGGTGCAGCATGCGCAACGCCCGCAACGGCTCGATGAGGCGCACTTCGCTGAAGTCGAAATCCGCGAACTGCCCGTAACCGGCCAGCAGCTCGGCCCACTCGCGCTGCTGCTCCGCGGGCGGACCCGCCAGCATCATCCACAGGTCCTGCACGCGTACCCCCGTGGCACAGTCATCCAGGTCCACGAACACCGGGCCGTGCTCGTTCCACAGCAGATTTCCCAGGTGGCAGTCGCCATGGAGGCGGATCTCGCGGGTGCCCGCGGCGGCCGCAAACGCCTCGCTCACGCGCTCGAGGAGTGCGCCGCTGACCGTGGAATAGCGCTCGCGCAGCCCCTCCGGCAGCAGCTCGCTCGAGAGCACTTGCACGCGGGCGTCCCAGCCGAGTCTCTGCACGTCGATGCGGGGCCGGACCTGGAAAGTGCGCAGCGCACCGATCTGGTGGATGCGTGCGAGGCTGCGGCCGAAGATCTGCCGGGCCTCGGGCGCATCGAGCTCCGGGGAGCGCCCGCGCATCCAGGGGAAGGCCGCAAAGCGGAACTCGCGGTAGCGGAACAGCGTTTCTCCCCCGATCACCAGCGGCGTGGCCACCGCGAGTTCGGCCGCCGCCAGCTCCGCGGTGAACTGATGCTCCTCGGCGATCTGCGCATCGCTCCAGCGCTGCGGCCGGTAGAACTTGAGCACCAGCTGAGTGTCGCCGGCGCCGAGTTGGTAGACGCGGTTCTCGTAGCTGTTGAGGGCGAACAGACGCCCGTCGGGCGCCAGGCCAAAGGCGGCGGCGGCATCGAGCACCACTTCGGGCGTCAGCCCCGAGAACGGCTGCGGGTCACTGCCGCGGGTTTTGTTTATCATCGCTGCCTCATGAAGCACGGCAGCATATTAGTCACCGGCGGTGCGGGCTACATCGGCAGTCACGTGGCCCTGCAATTGCGCGCGCGCGGCGAACGGGTGGTGATCCTGGATGACCTGTCGCGGGGCTTTCGCCAGGCGGCGCTCGACACGCCGCTCGTCGTCGGGGAGGTCGGCGACCGCGAGCGTGTGCGCGGCCTGCTGAAAGAGCATGGCGTCGACACCGTGATGCATTTCGCCGCCTACACCATCGTTCCGGAATCGGTGCGCGAGCCGCTCAAGTACTATCGCAACAACACCGGCTCGACCGGCACGCTGCTGGAGTGCTGCCTCGAGGCGCAGGTGCGGCACTTCGTGTTTTCCTCCACCGCCGCGGTCTACGGCGTGCCGGCGGAGGGGTTTGCCGCGGAGAGCACCCCGACGGCCCCGATCAATCCCTACGGCACCTCCAAGCTCATGTCGGAATGGATGCTCCGGGACGTGGCGCGCGCCTCCTCCCTGCGCTACGCGGCGTTGCGCTACTTCAACGTGGCGGGCTCAGATACCGGCGGCCGCATCGGCCAGGCCACCCCGAACGCGACGCTGCTGATCAAGGTCGCCTGCGAAGCCGCTCTCGGCAAGCGAGCGCACGTCACGATCTTCGGCACCGACTATCCCACCCCCGACGGCACCGGCGTGCGCGACTACATCCACGTCGAGGACCTGGCGTCGGCTCACGTGGATGCCCTGAGCTACCTGCGCGGCGGGGGCGCCTCCACCACTCTGAACGTCGGCTACGGCCACGGCTACAGCGTGCGGCAGGTTCTGGAGAGCGTCGAACGGGTGTCGGGAAAGGCTCTGGCGGTTCTCGAGGAGCCGCGCCGAGCCGGGGATCCCGGAGCGCTGGTGGCGCGCGCCGGTCGCATCCGGGCCGAGCTCCTCTGGCGCCCACGGCTCGACGATCTCGACACCATCGTGCGCAGCGCGCTCGCCTGGGAGGAGCGGCTGCTGCGCGACCCCTGGTGAGCGCACCCGTAGCCGCGTCTGCAATCTCAGACGCGTGGGCAGTGCGCCCGGTAGAATGGGTCTCATGCGATGGGGGCGGCCCAAGTCATTGAGTGGACTGATGCTAGTCGGCCTGGCGTTGATCGCCGTGCCGCTCCTGGTCGCACTTCTCACCGCCATACTGCAGATCCGTAATCTCGCGGACACGGGTACGAAAATCGTCATTCAGGGCGTCGCCGGCGCGCGCGCCAGCCAGGCGCTGTTCGGGCAGATCGCATCCCTCGAGCGCACGGCGCGTCTGTACGACGTCCTCGGCGACCCGAAGCTCCTCGACCTGTACCGCACGCAGGACGAGCGCCTGAGCACCACCCGCCAGCAGCTGCACCTTCAGGCCACCAGCGACGCCCGCCAGACACTCGAGGAGCTCGGGGTGTTGCAACGAAGCATCCGCTTCACGGTCATGACCACACCCCCCGGCGCCAGCGCCGCGACCGCTTCGAACCTGTCGAGCCGTTTCACGCAGCTGTCCGCCCTGGTCGAGCGCGTGGCACAGCAGAGCAACGCCCAGGTGGACACGGAAGTGGCTGCGCTGGAAGAGCAAACCCTGGAGGCGCGCAAGCGCCTGCTGTGGCAGGCCGCACCGCTTCTGCCGCTCGCCGTCATCGCGGTGTTCGTGTTCACACTCGGCGTCGGCCGGCCGCTGCGGCAACTTGACCGCGCCATCAGCGAACTCGGCCAGGGCACCTTCACCAACCCGATCGCGGTCGCCGGGCCGCGCGACCTCGAGCGCCTGGGGGGGCAGCTCGAGTGGCTGCGCCAGCGGCTGCTCGAGCTCGCGCACGAGCGCAACCGTTTCCTGCGCCACATGTCGCACGAGCTCAAGACGCCCCTTGCCAACATCCGCGAAGGCACGGAGCTGCTGATGGACGGGGCGGTGGGCGAGCTTGATTCCAACCAGCGCGAGGTGGCCGCGATCCTGCGCGAGAACGGTATCAAGCTGCAGCGCATGATCGAGAACCTGTTGTCCTTCAGCGCCTGGCAGACCTCCAGCGTGGGCCTCGAGGCCACCGAGTTCCGCCTGCGTCCGCTGGTGAAGCAGGTGCTCGAGAACCAACAGCTCACGCTGCTGTCGCAACGGGTGCGCCTCGATGTACGCGTCGAGGACGTGACCCTGGTCGCCGATCGCGGCAAGATCCGCCTCATCCTCGAGAACCTGTTGTCGAACGCCGTCAAGTACTCACCCAAGGGAGGCACCATTCACCTGCGGGCCCAGGCCGCCGGTGTGCAGCTGTTGCTCGACGTGGCCGACAGCGGCCCGGGCATCCCGCCCGAGGAGCGCCACCACGTGTTCGACGCCTTCTATACCGGGCGCGCGGCCAGGACCACGGCCGTGAAGGGCACCGGGATCGGACTGTCGGTGGTGCTGGATTTCGTCGCCGCGCACGGCGGCAACGTGCAAATCATCGATGGCGAGTTTCCCGGTGCGCACTTCCGCATCACCATGCCCATCCGGGTCACGAGACCCAAGGCGCACGCCCATGCGGCCTGAGCGCACCCGCCCGGCCTGCCTTACCGCGGCGCTGGCCGGTGCGCCGCGCGCACCGCGCGGCGCTGCGGGTGGCGTCCTCGTGGCGCTGGTCGCCTCCGGCTGCACCGTGGGCCCCGGGCAGCGCGTGCCCTCGCCCGCTCCGGTGGTGAACTCGGCGGCGGCGAGCTCGACCGCGTTGAGCGAGTACCTGCAGCTGCTGCAAAGGCTGGTGCAGGGTCGGCCTTCCGAGCAGGCGGAGATCGTGGCCAACGCACAACGTGAATACGACACCGCACCGACGCCGAGCCGCGAGCTGAAACTGGCGCTGATTCTCGGCACTCCCGGCCACCCGGCCACCGACCTGCGCCGCGCCCAGGGGCTGCTGCGCGAGCTGATAGCGAACCCGGAAATGCTGTTGCCCGGGGAGCGCGCGCTCACGTTCCTGGAGCTTTCGCAAATTGACGACCATTTGACGCTCGATGCAGAAAATCGCAGGCTGCAGAGTGAGGCGGTGCGGGCCGACCAGCAGCGCGTGGCCAACGCCAACCACCGCCTGCAGGCGGAGATGGACGAAAACGTCCGCCTGCGCAGGGAGCTCGAGGAGGCGCGCGCCAAACTCGACGCCATAGCCAACATCGAGCGCTCCCTGAACGAGCGCAAACCGGGGAGCACGGGACGATGATCACAGTGAGCAAGGACACGATCCTGAACCAGACCGGCAAACGCAAAGCCCGTATCCTCCTGGTCGACGATGACCCGGGACTGCTGCGCCTGCTGACCATCCGCCTGCGCGCGGAGAGTTACGAGGTCGAAGCGGTGGAGAGCGCCGCGCAGGCCCTGTCGGCATCGAGCCGCTTCCGGCCGGATCTGGTGATCACGGACCTGCGCATGGACCAGATGGACGGCATCGGGCTGCTCAAGGAGCTGCAGAACCGCTGGCCGGGACTGAAGGTCATCATCCTCACCGCCCACGGCACCATTCCGGATGCGGTGCAGGCGACGCAAATGGGCGCGTTCGGCTTTCTCACCAAGCCGGTCGACAAACAGGAGCTCCTCGACCAGGTGCAGAAGGCGCTGCGGATCTCCGGCTTCGGCACCTCTGATGAGGACTGGCGCGCGGAGATCATCACCCGCAGCGCCAGCATGGAGGAGAAGCTCGCGCAGGCGCACATGGTCGCGGGAACGGATGCGCGCGTGCTGATCACCGGCGAGAGCGGCACCGGCAAGGAGCTGCTGGCGCGCGCCATCCATCGTGGCAGCCCGCGCCGCAACAAGCCGTTCGTCGCCATCAACTGCAGCGCCATGGCGGAGGACCTGCTGGAGTCGGAGCTGTTCGGGCATGAGAAAGGCTCATTCACCGGCGCGACGCGTGCGCACCGCGGACTGTTCATGGCCGCCGACGGCGGCACGCTAATGCTCGATGAGATCGGCGACATGCCGATGCGGCTGCAGGTGAAGCTGTTGCGCGTGCTGCAGGAGAACGTCATCCGCCCGGTGGGCAGCACCGATGCCATCCCGGTGAACGTGCGCGTGATCTCTTCCACCCACCGCGACCTGCAGCAGCTGATGGCCAGCGGGCAGTTTCGCGAGGATCTGTATTACCGCCTGAACGTGGTGCACATCGAGATGCCCTCGCTCAACCGCCGCCGCGAGGACATTCCGCTGCTGGTGGCGCACTTCCTGGCGCTGATCGCCAAGGAGAGCGGCGTGCGCAAGATCTACGCGCCCGAGGCGGTGGAGCTGCTCGCCACGGCGGACTGGCCGGGCAACATCCGCCAGCTGCAGAACGTGGTGCGCCAGAACGTGGCGCTGTCGCAGACACCCATCATTCCGGTGGAGCTGGTGCAGCAGTCACTCGGGGGCACCCCGGGGCGCCTGCCCTCTTTCGATGAGGCGCGCGATGAGTTCACGAGGAGCTACCTGTCGCAGATCCTGCAGATCACCGGCGGGAATGTGAGCCAGGCGGCGCGGCTGGCGCGGCGCAACCGCACCGATTTCTACAAGCTGCTCGCGCGCCACCAGCTGACGCCGGAGGAATTCAAGCAGCGCTAACGATTTCGGCACGCGGCGAAGGCCAACGGCTGATGGTACTTCGGCTCGTCGCTCAATTTGACGACGAATGTGACGTTGAAATAAGGCCCTGGGACGTGATGGGCAACGCCCAAGAAGAAGTTATCCTGATTAACGACATGATTGCCTCTTTGGGATATCGGATCTGCTCATGGTTCGAAAACAAATACCCTGACAGGGCGGCGTGTTGGTGGTCTTACCCATTGGTCATCCTGACGAAAAAACCACACGAGCTTCGTGGGTCTGCAGAGTGAGCTGGCGGTTGTGCCTACGGTCTAC
>Ga0209011_1000943_pt1 | contig 10535 bp, 11 predicted proteins | sample BlaSpr_A8_OM1_M3_FD_187986 | JGI IMG/M metagenome (GOLD analysis project Ga0209011, IMG submission 187986) | Forest soil microbial communities from Thunder Bay, Ontario, Canada - Black Spruce, Ontario site 2_A8_OM1_M3 (SPAdes) (version 2) | ecosystem: Environmental > Terrestrial > Soil > Boreal... | reverse complement strand
TCAAGTGCAGGAAATCTGCGACCGCGTCGGAATCCTTGCGCGCGGCGCGCTCGTTCGTGAAGGCCGGCTCGAGGAATTGATCGCGATCGAGAACCGGAGCGAGCTGGTCCTGGAAAATGCTTCGGAAGCGCTCGTGAACGAAATTGAAAAGCTCGCCGCCAATTCGAATGCGAAATTGGGAGCGGCGCTGAATGCTCGAGTATTGCTGGCAAGCAACTGCATCCAACGGGCCGGTCGTTGCAGGAACGACACTGGGCTCAGCAGCACCGCGCTGCGCTGGATCAGCAAAGGCAGGCCGATTCCGACTATCAACCCCATGTCGTGATAGAAGGGCAGCCACGACACGACAGTGGTCTGTTCCGGCGCGACTCCTCCGGAGTCCTCGAAGTAGTCGCACAACACCTGTTCGAAGTTGCGCATGACGTTCTCATGCGAGATGACGACACCAGCCGGCTGGCGGGTCGACCCCGAGGTGTACTGGAGGTATGCCACGCTCTGATGCGAACCGCGAATCGGGTCGAATGCGCGCGGGGAGTCCAGGTCCAGCGAATCGACCTCGAGGACCCGTGGCGCAGAGTGGCCACCTTCGGCTCGCACGTACTGCGCGACGTCGCCAATTGCGGAGGACGCCGTGAGAATCACGGAAGGCGAGCAATCCCGCAACGCCGAGGCAACGCGTTCGTCGTGAACGCCGAACATCGGCACTAGCAGAGGAACTGCGATGAACCCCGCCTGCAGCGCACCCAGGAAAGCAACGATGTATTCGAGTCCTTGCGGGGCTAATATCGCGGCCCTGTCACCGCTCGAGCCGCACATCCTAAGCTCTTCGGCAACGACCTGCGCTCTATGGTGGACTTGCGCCCACGTGAGGCTTTCGGCAAAGCCGTTCGGGTCGGCCTCGTAGTCGATGAACGTGTACGCCGTGGCATCGGGCTGCCGGCTCGCTCGCTCCTGGAGCAACGCGGTGAGAGAAGAGTCAGCCATCGTAGATCCCATTCCTCCGATTACCGTCCGGTTCAGGTTTTGCTTGTGGTGTGGGTGAGCGCACGAGTAGTCCACTACCTGTGTCCTGCCCGAGGCTCCCCCCGCGACTGCGGGTCATTGGACGAACTTCCGCCTTGTTGGACTGCCGCCATGATCGCGCCGAGGTCGCCGCGACAACGCCCAGACCGGCATTGCTGCGGCTGTAGCCGTTGGCATCGCGCCGCGGAGACCTCGTGCTTGGCCACGACCGCGGTGATGTCGTCACAGAAGGGACGGCGTCGTACAGCTCCTCGATGTTTCGCACCGTCGACCCCGAAGATGTGGGTGACCCCGCCTGCGCCGAGATGCCAGACGATGTGATCGACCACCCGAGGCGGCGCTGGAGGACGCGCCTGAGCGTCTGGTCGATTGACCGCCATATTCCACTCCCTTGCATCCCCATCTCACAACGAATACCAGCGATCGTAACTTAGTCCACGGCTCGTTGAGAGCAATACAGTACAACCCGGATAGGGCGAACCGGCGAGATATTTCGTCGCGGTATTGAGATAGTTTCGTAATCAAAGACATGCCGTCGAGGGTCCTGAGCCGAGTGGCCGTCTACCAGCCGGTTTGACACCTGTCATGGCAAAGCTGTGTCGGGCGACACAGCCCAATACAGCAACCGCCTGCGGGTATTTCATTGTTGCGATACGATGCCTCAACGCCAGTGGTTCAGAACACGCAGCAACGACACGCCAACAGGCTGGTCGTAGGGCTCATCTTTCGCGGAACCAACGGGTCGCTGCACGCGCCGCCGGCGCGGCGTGTCAGCCACGCTCCCATCTCGCCGACATGTCCGCCGATACGGCTTTCGCAGGTGGCCAACGAAGCCGGGTCTTACAGTGTTGACGCTGCTAGCGCATGTCTTCAGCGCACCGAGTCAGGGTGACAACATCGATCGCCGCGGGCGACCGCGAGCATCGTGCCCGATGCCTGTCCGACTTCACGTTCGGTTGGGCAGACAGCGTTGCCGTTGGCGGCGTCGAACGACCCCGACGGACCGGCTCGACGGGGCAACATGTTGCGCGCAGACCGGGCTATCCGACGAACGAATGATTCACTTGTTCACTTGCCCGTTGCTACCCGCAGGCAACGTGTGTCAAGCTTTGACACGCAAACTTCGACATCGAGCGAGCTGACCGCCATCGCCGGGCCTCACCGGGTACAGCGCGGGGGCGATGAGGGCCCGCGAAAATTGACTCTTAGGAGAACGTCAGCAATAAAGGCGCCCGTTTGATTTCTTCAACGGGCAACCAATTTCTTTTAATTACATTTCTGCCAATTGCGTGACGGAATTAATGCGATTTCCGGCTGGCGACTTTGTGCGGGATCACCGCAGAGGGCGCCCGCTACTACTTCTGTAAGCGTCTGCGGGGGGCATGAACGAGCGGTCGATCACGGCGGCGCGCCGCGCCTCGTCACGGTCCGGACTCTTGGAAGGCCCCGGACCAGCGCAAACGCCCAACGATGCGGAAGGGCAGCGCGCCGGCACGCATCGCCAAGAGAAGTGGGATCGCCCATCCGGGTAGTATTGCGGCTCTGCCGCGGCGGCATTGTCCGGCGATATCCCGCAATTGTTAAGCCTTGTTAAGCCTCACCAATGGCGTGCAGCTCGCGCACGATCGAAATTCAGAGACGACCCGATGCGGCCCAGCGGTGGAAGTCCCCGCCGGAGATTCTCATCCGATGCAGCGAAAAAAAGTCCTGAAGATTGGACTATGACGTCGGCGGCATTGAACTCGTCCGTGGGACTGATGCAAGCGGTGTCGGCAGGCGTGGGGGCTTCTTCGGCCGCCGCGCGACTCAGCAGAGTCCGTTCGTACTGTACTTCCCCGGGCTCGGCGATGTCGTTTTCGTCTGCACGAAGGAAGGTGTCCGTGACATCCTGACCGCACCCGCCGCCCTGTGTCGGGCGCCCACTCCCAACCCGATCGAGGCAGTCGTCGATGTGGGATCGTTGATCTAGCTCGCCGGCGACCAGCACCGGCGCGAACGCGGTCTGTTGATGGCGGCCTTTCACGGCGAGCGGGTTAAAAGTACGCCGGCATCATCTCCTTGGCGACCACCGAGGAGATCCGGTCCCTGCGGGCGGCACTCGGTTGCGGTACGCGAGCTCGCCGTGGCCATCGCGCTGCACGTAGCGACAGGTGCGGAAATTAGCTGGACGTATGTTCTGGCCCGGCTCCGGCAGCGAACCACCGTCGATGGGCCAGATGTGCGCCGGCGCCGGCGCCGGGGGCCACGGGGCTCCGGGAGGGCCGCAACGGCAGGAACCGGGCGCCAAAACCCGTTTCCGCACTGAGCAGTCCGGTGCTCAATGTCCTCGACGAGCTCACCCACGTTCTCTGTTACGTAGAAGTGCTTACCGGGCAGAACCCGAACGGCGAACTCTGACGTCGTAAAGTCGGACCACGCTCCTGCCCGCCGGTGTAGAGGTGTTCGCTTAGCTTAGCTAAGCCGAGAATCATTCTCACATTTGCCGATGCGGTGAGCGCGAACCGTCGGGATCGACGATGATCGGCGTGTGCTGATGAATCCACCGCGACGCCGCCCGCTAAAGCGGGTGAGGCCAATGCAGAGACCGGCGAGATCAAGCTCGCGCAGCGGCGTAGAAGGATCCACATGATCGCCGGTACGCCGCAGAGCCCAGCCGGATCGCCGACCGCCGTCCAGACGCTGTACATTTTCCCGCATGCCGGCGGATCCGCAGGCTCCTACGTTCCGTTTTCCCGCGCGTTTTCCACCGATATGAGGCGGATCGCGGTCCAGTATCCGGGCCGCCCTGGTCGACATGACGTACCCGACATAACCAGCATTCCGGCACTGGCAGATGACATCTACAAGATGTTTGCACCCAAAAATGTGCCCGACGCGCGCGTCGCTTTCTTCGGCCACAGCATGGGCGGGCTGGTCGCGTTCGAAGTGGCCCGTAAGTTTGAAGCAGTGGGCAAACCCATTGCGGCCCTGTTCCTATCAGCATCCCCAGCACCGGGACATGGCGGATATGAGTATCTTCATCAGAGCTCCGATGATGAGCTCTTGAAGATGGTGACTGATGTGACGGGTACGAATTCTCAGTTCATCGGCGAGCAATTCGGCGCAACGATCCTCGGGACATTGCGAAACTACGGAGCCATTACCAATTACAGCTGCCCACCTGGAACAACAGTTTCCTGCCCAATTTATGCATATGCGGCAGCAGACGACACCGTCGTCAACTACGAAAGTGTGTTGGCGTGGTCCGACTTTACAACGTCAGAGTTCGCCGTTCGGGTTCTGCCCGGTAAGCATTTCTACGTAACAGAGAACGTGGGTGAGCTCGTCGAGGACATTGAGCACCGGATTGCTCAGTGCGGAAGCGGGCCGTAGCTGACTCTCGTATTGCGTTCTCAGTTCATCGGCGAGCAATTAGGCACAACGATCCTGCGGACATTGCGAAACTACGGAGCCATTACCAATTGCAGCTGCCCAGCTCGAACAGCAGTTTCCTGCCCACCCGGTCATCGAGGTCGGAAATCAGCAGGTGCGGGATGCGATGTCCATCGTTGTAGGACATCAGGCGGGCCCGACCCGACCCCGCACCGGTGACTCGGCCGATCGAACCCCGACTGAACCGCCGCCGCACAGTGGTCGCCGGCGACACACTGTGGAGCCCGGTCAACGAAAACTACGGTGAGAACAGCGAAGACCGGACATTCACGCTGGTGAAGATAGTCGCGGCGGCCAACCTGATCGGGGATCCCGACCACATCATCGTCGGTGCGCTGATCTACTTCCCGTCGCTGTGGCCCTAAGCTCGGTGATTCGAGCGAGCAAGTAGCGTCAGGGTCTGCGATGGCTCATTGTCACGGAAGGCTAGGACGAGACGAGTCGGTTATCGCAACTTCATTACCCTTCTGTTAGCTGTACTGCAGATCTCGCCCTGACGCATGTCTACGGCTTCAAAACCGTTGCGCACGATGGGGTTCCCCAGCGGTCCGTGCCCCAACGGCCTAGCGATGCGGTCGTTCGTCACGCCGGCACAGAAGACCAACATATTGGACTAATATCCGAACAATGGCAACAGTATCGCCTCGATCGGAGTTATGATACAAAGCATGTCTATGAGTGGTGACGCCGAGAAGGACCTTGCTGTGGTCCTCTCGTACCTGACCGGTCGCAAGCTCACGCTCGAGGAAGTCCTCGCAGCAGTGGAGATGTCTAGGTCGACTTACTACGACCGGCAGGCGAAGGGCACGTTGACCACTACGGACACGCTCCTGAAGGCTGCCCGAAATCTGGGTCTCAACCCGGTCGACTTGTTGGTCCGATACGGCCGCATCGAGCCCAGCGACGTAGCCGACTTCGTGGAGGAGGGCGTTCACCCTTTTGGCGTGACGACGGTGAGGCTGTCGACGCGCACGAGCCCATACGTGAAGAAGCCGCGCGGCCGGCCAGCAACGATCGCTAAATTGCAGCCGCGGACCGACGCGCCGCCCCTGTAAAGATCCCCGGCTTCGGAAAATTCCGGGTTAACGATTTGCGCGTCCGACTCCGAGCGGGGGTTGGGTAGGCCTACAATTGCGCGGCAATTGCCTCATCCTGAAAGCATTACTGCATGGCCCTGGCGTCGCTCCTCGTCATCACGCTCGCGTGCATCGCGTGGAGCCTGTGGATCCGGCGCGTGACGTGGTCGGCCAACGCGTGGCATCTCGCGCTCATGGGTCTCCGCCGAGGCGAGATCGCCGGTCTGCGTTGGGAATCCGTCGATCTCGACAAGGGCACTATCGCGATCTGCGAGACACGCGTTTCTGTCGGGGGCAAGCCACAGACAAGCACACCGAAGACCGATCGTTCCGAGCGAGAGCTGCCATTGCCGGCATCGCTCCTGGCCGCTTTGCGGAAGGCCAAGGCGGTCCAAAAACGCGAGCGACTCGCACTCGGACCCGCATACGTTGACAGCGGCCATGCCGTCGTTGACGAGGCAGGGCGCCCGTACCTTCCAGACCGCTTGTCGCGGGCTTGGCCTAAGGTGTGTCGACGCGCAGGAGTTCCGGTGAGCCGCCTGCACGATGCCCGGCATACCTGCGCGACACTTACATCTTCAAGGCGTGCCGATCGTCGCGATTTCGGCATGGCTCGGGCACGTCGACGCTGGGTTCACGATGCGTATCTACGCTCATGACCAAGAAGACTCGCTAACTGTCGCGGCAGAGACGTTGGCTGTTTTGATGGGCGGCGATAAGCCCAGGCCCTAGCCACACGCGTACTTTCGAATGCCTTGTGACAATCCGTGACAATTTCGCGATTTGATGTGCTCTGGCCGGTGTATCGCCACCCCGGCTCGACGGCCAGGAATGCGGCCTGACCTCGCAAAACATGAGCGGTGCGCAAGCCGGGACTCGAACCCGGACGTCCGAAGACACTGGAACCTAAATCCAGCGCGTCTACCAATTCCGCCACTCGCGCGTGAGCGTCCACAGACTACAGCGCGGTACCGTCGAGGGGTGTCCACTACACGGCGTCGGAGGCCAGCGCTCATCGCGTTGGTGATCGTCGCCGCCTGCGGCTGCCTGGCCCTTGGCTGGTGGCAATGGACCCGCTTCGAGTCGGCGTCCGGCACGTTCCAGAATCTCGGATATGCCTTGCAATGGCCGCTGTTCGCGGGATTCTGCGTATACGCGTACCGCAAGTTCGTTCGCTACGAGGAGCAGCCGCCGCCACCGCACCAGTCGGACCTGCCCACCGAAATCCCTGAGGGGCTACTACCCGAAAGACCCAAACCGGCCGCACCGGCAACATACGACGATCCCGTCCTGCGGGAGTACAACGCCTACCTGGCCGAGCTCGCCAACGCTGACAAAGAGGACAAGACCACAGCATGACCACACCCGAAACACCCGAAGCGCAGCAGACGCCGAGCACCCCCGTCGAGAGGGTCCGGACGGCCCTGCTGGGTTATCGCGTGATGGCGTGGACGACGGGCATCTGGCTCATCGCGCTGTGCTACGAGATGGTGCTGCGTTACATCGTTAAGGTCGACAACCCGCCGACCTGGATCGGCGTGGTGCACGGCTGGGTGTACTTCGTCTATCTGCTTCTTACCGCCAACCTCGCAATCAAGGTGCGCTGGCCGATCGGCAAGACGATCGCCACCCTGCTGGCCGGCACGATCCCGCTGTTGGGCATCATCGTCGAGCACTTCCGCACCAAGGAAATCAAGGCGCAGTTCAACCTGTAGCGAGCCCGCGCAGCGCAGGCAGCAGCAGCGCCAACGCTCTGCCGCGGTGTGACGCGGCGTCCTTCGCTGTCGGGCTCAGCTGTGCCGCGCTGCGGTCGTCGCCCTCGGGAATGAACACCGGGTCGTAGCCAAACCCGCCCTCGCCGCGTGGTTCCCGGGCGATGCTGCCCGGCCAGACGCCGCGAACGACGACCTCACCGGAGGCGGACACCAGAGCGCACGCGGACACGAACGCCGCCGCGCGACGCCCGTCGGGCACATCTTCCAGCTGCGCCAGCAATAGTGCGGTGTTCGCGGCGTCGTCGCCGTGCACCCCGGACCACCGGGCCGACAGCACACCCGGCATGCCGTTGAGCGCGCGCACTTCCAGCCCGGAGTCGTCGGCCACCGTCGCCAATCCGGTCGCCGCGAACGCATCGCGGGCCTTGGCCAACGCGTTGTCTTCGAACGTCGCACCGGTTTCCGGGGCCTCCTCGAACGATGCGACGTCGTCGAGCGACAACAGCGTCAGGTCCGCGACACCCGCGGCGTCGAGCACTCGGCGCAGCTCGGCCAGCTTCTTGCGGTTGCGGCTGGCCACCAGCACGTCGGTCAGCTTCCGAACGCCTTCTTCCCCGGCACTGCCGGCTCGGGCAGCACACCGGGATACGGCAGGGCCAACGCCTCGCGCTGCACCTCGAACAACGTGTCGCACGCACCCAGCGCGGCGTCGAGCAGCTTGTCCAGCGTCGACCGCGGGAACGTCGCGCCCTCCCCGGTGCCCTGGACCTCGACCAGCGTCCCGGTATCGGTGGCGACGACGTTCATGTCGACCTCGGCGCGCGAGTCTTCGGAGTAGGGCAGGTCGACCCGCACCCGCCCGTCGACCACCCCAACACTCACCGCGGCGATCGCACACGACAGTGGCCGCGGGTCGCTCAACCGGCCCGCTGCCGACAGGTACCTCACCGCGTCGGCCAGCGCCACGTACGCGCCGGTGATGGCGGCGGTGCGGGTTCCGCCGTCGGCCTGCAGCACGTCGCAGTCGATGGCGATGGTGTTCTCTCCCAGCGCCGCCAGGTCGATGCAGGCCCGCAGCGAACGGCCGATCAGCCGGCTGATCTCCTGGGTGCGGCCGCCGACGCGGCCCTTGACGGACTCGCGGTCCGAGCGGGTGTGGGTGGCCCCGGGCAGCATCGCGTACTCGGCGGTGAGCCAGCCCTGACCGGTGCCCTTGCGCCAGCGCGGCACGCCCTCGGTGACGCTGGCTGTACACATGACCCGCGTCTGACCGAACTCCACGAGCACCGAGCCCGCCGGGTGCGAGGTGAAGCCACGGGTGATGACCACCGGGCGCAGCTCGTCGTCGAGCCGGCCGTCTTCTCGTCTGGACACGCCGCCAACCCTAACGGGTTCAGCTGCGGGTGACGTCAAACGTCTCCCCGCACACCACCGCGTGCACCGGGCCGTCGAACTCGGCCTTGGCCTCGCTGATCACGTCCTCGCGCGATGTCCACGGCGGAATGTGGGTCAGCAGCAGTTCGCCGACGCCGGCCCTGGCCGCCATCTGGCCGGCTTCGGTACCCGAGAGATGCAGACGCGGCGGCCGGTCAGGCGAATGGGTCCACGACGCCTCGCACAGGAACACATCGGCGCCGCGGGCCAGTTCGACGAGTGCGTCGCAAGCCCCGGTGTCGCCGCTGTAGACCAGCGTCGCGCCGGACGGATCGGTGATGCGCATGCCGTACGACTCGGTGGGGTGACAGACCAGCCGCGGCAGCACGCTCAGCGACCCGATTTGCACCGACTGCTCATCGACCCAGTGACGGATTTCGAAGATGTCGGTGAAGTCGTCGATCTGGCCGCCCTCCGGTGAGGATGCGGCGCCCAGACGGGACCAGGTGTCGTGCGGGCCGTACATCAACGCCTGCCCTTTCGGCGCCGACGGATGATAGCGCCGCCAGACAAAAAGGCCGGGCAGATCCAGGCAATGATCGGCATGAAGGTGGGACAACAGCACGTGCACGGAGCTGGGATCGGCGTGGCGCTGCAGGGCGCCCAACACGCCACCACCGAAGTCGATGACCAGCGGCGGAGTGTCCGGCGCGGTGAGCAGATAACCCGAAGCTGGCGAATCTGGCCCGACGACACTGCCGGAGCAACCTAGTACGGTGATTCGCACATCCACTAGCTTGCCATGCCCAGTATCGCCGTGACGAAAACATCACCCCATTCGGCGATGAGAATCATCTTTAGGCTCGAACGTGACGTTGAACAGGTCGGACACCGTCGAGAGCGGGCCCCAAAAAACGGGCTGCCAAGGAGGTGAAAGCCTCCGGATCACCCGTCGCCTCGAACAGCCGCCGCGCCGGCGGCGCGTCATGGGGTCGCAGCAGATCGAGTTCGGTGAGGACCCGCAGCAAGTCCTTCGCGGTCTCCTCGGCGCTGGACACCAGCGTGACCGCGTCGCCCATGGCCAGCTGGATGATCCCGGACAGCAACGGATAGTGGGTACAACCGAGTACCAGGGTGTCGACCTCGGCGCGCTGCAACGGTTCCAGGTAGCCCTCGGCCAGCCCGAGGACCTGCCGGCCGCTGTTCACCCCACGCTCGACGAAGTCGACGAACCGAGGGCAGGCGACGCCGGTGATCACGGTGTCGCGGGCGGCGGCGAACGCATCCTGGTAGGCACCCGATGCGATCGTCGCCGCGGTGCCGATCACCCCGATGCGCCCGGAGCGGGTGGCGGCGACGGCGCGCCGCACCGCCGGCAGGATGACCTCGACGACCGGCACGGGGTAGCGCTCCCGGGCATCGCGCAGGCACGCCGATGACGCGGTGTTGCAGGCGATGACCAGCGCCTTGACGCCGCGATCAACCAGGTCGTCGCCGATCGCCAGCGCGTGCGCGCGGATTTCGGGGATCGTCAGCGGCCCGTAGGGCCCGTTGGCCGTGTCGCCGACGTAGATGATGTCTTCGTCGGGCAGCTGGTCGATGATCGCCCGCGCAACCGTGAGTCCGCCGACGCCGGAGTCAAAGATCCCGACGGGCGCCAACGGTGAATTCACGACGTCAGGTATGGCGGTTGGGACCGGCTCTTACGCAGCTCGCGAGCCTTGCGCTCGGGGCCGGACAGCACGTAGGCGGCGAACACACCCGCGATCGCGCCGCACAGGTGCCCCTGCCAGGAGACGCCGAAGGTGCCGGGCAGCACGCCGAGCAGGATGCCGCCGTAGACGAACAGCACGATCACCCCGACCACGATCTGCCAAGCGTTGCGGGTGAACAGACCGAACACCAGCAGGAATGT
>Ga0209011_1000941_pt1 | contig 10542 bp, 9 predicted proteins | sample BlaSpr_A8_OM1_M3_FD_187986 | JGI IMG/M metagenome (GOLD analysis project Ga0209011, IMG submission 187986) | Forest soil microbial communities from Thunder Bay, Ontario, Canada - Black Spruce, Ontario site 2_A8_OM1_M3 (SPAdes) (version 2) | ecosystem: Environmental > Terrestrial > Soil > Boreal... | reverse complement strand
CTGCTCGCTGTTGCAGCAGCACTTCGAGCCTAGACCTCGACAGCGTGCTGCTTGACCGTCTCGGACGGACGAACCGCGAGGCGGCCCGCGAGCACGTCGCGGTAGAGGTCCATGTGCCCTTTGATGCACGCCTCGGGCGTGAAGAGGCGCGCGCGTTCGCGGCCGTGCTCGACAAGACGCGACCGCAGTGCGGCGTCGGTGAGGACCTGGGCCAGCGCGGCGGCCATCGCCCCCGCATCCATCGGGTCGACATACACGGCGGCCGGGCCCATCACCTCGCGCAGCGCCGCGATGTCGGAGACGACCGCCGGCAGGCCCACCGCCCCGGCCTGCACGGCCGGGTAGCCGAAGCCCTCGGCGAGGCTGGGGAAGAACAGCGCCTCGGCCTGCGTGTAAAGCGCGCGAAGGTCCTGTTCAGGAAGGCTGTGCACCAGGCGGACGCGCGGGCCGAGGCCCATCGCGGAGAGCGCGTGGGCGACCTCAGGCTGGTAGCCCGATGCGCGCTCGACCACGGCCACGAGCTGGTGTGGAAACCCCGCCTCGACCAGGCGGCGGTAGGCGTGCAGCGCGCGTACGAGGTTCTTGCGCGGTTCGTACGAGCCCGCGTAGAGGATGTACGGCCGCTCGACCTGCCAGCGCGCGAGGACGCCCTCCGTCGGGTTCGGTGCGAATTCGACACCGTTGTGGATCGTCCTCACCCGCTGTGGCGCCACTCGCAGCTGCGACAGGATCTCGGAACGCGATTGCTCGGACACCGTGATGAGCCCGTCGGCGGACACCGCCCGATGCAGGTTCCAGCGATAGAACACCTGCTGGCGCAGTGGCAGGTCTGAGAGTCGGTAGTAGGTGAGCGGGATCATGTCGTGCAGCGTCACGACCTGGGGACAGCGCACACGCGGCAGCGGTGGAAAGAAGGGCCGCATATGGACGGCGGGCGAGTGGAAGAGGTCAAGCCGGTCGGCGGCGACCACCGCCGGCAGCGCCATGACGCGAGAATGAAGAGCGGTCAGCTTGGCCGGAAGGCGGCGGCCGACAGGTCGCCAGGCGACCCGCTCCGGAAGCCACTCCGGCCTTGGTTCACCGGGGGCCGCGTACGCGATCGCCGTGAGCTGGGTGTCGATCCGCGGCAAGGTCGTGAGCAGGTGGTACGTGTACTGGCCCATGCCGGTGGCGAAGAGGTCGCCGGACAGGCCCCATGCGTCGATCCCCAACCGCATCTCAGTCGCTTCCCTCCGCGACGACCGCGGGCTGGTCGAGGATCGGCCTCGCCAGCGGCCAGGGCGATCTCCTGCCGGCGGCGCGGAGCAGGCCGAGGAGCTCGACGTGCTCGTCGATGCGCTCCACGAAGCGGTTCCAGGGAAAGGCGTAAGACCGCTCCCGCGCCCTGCCGGAGAACGCGTCCCACTGACTCGGCGCCATAGAGGCCAGGTCGCGCATCGCGGCGGCGAACGCGTGCGGGTGGTCGGCACGCAAGAAACCGGTCATGCCGTCGATCACGCTCTCCCGAGGACCTCCGCGGTCAGTGGCCAGCACCGGCTTTCCGCACGCCATCGACTCGAGCGGCACGAGGCCCCAGTCTTCGTTCGCGGGAGGGAAGACGGTCGCGTGGCAGCTCTGGTACAGGTCCAGCAGCTCGGAGTCGGAAGGCGATTCAACGAACACGATGTCGTGGCGCCCCTCGGCGTTGACGCGCATCTGCTCGAGGTAGGGCCGGCTCTTAACGTCGACCATGCCCGCCACGACAAGGCGGAACGGGTTGTCGTCGGATGAGGGCTTGAAGACCTTCCAGGCGTGAATCGCCAGCTCGATGTTCTTCTGCCACATGATCCGGCCGGGGACCAGGAAGAACGGCTCCCGCCGCCCGTCCGGACGGAAGCGGTCGGTGTCGACGCCGTGATGCGCGACCTCGATCCGGCGCTCCTCGACCAGTTTGGCGGCGAGCAGCCGGCGGCGGACCTCGTGGCTGTTGCAGAACACCCGGATGTAGCGATGCCAGGTCGGACGGTCGAGGTGCTTGTATGCGGCGAAGGCCGCGCGATAGTGAAGGCGCATCCGGCCGCGGAAGAACATCTTGCGTGTCTCGCGGTCGTACGCGACCTTCAGCGGTGTCAGGCAGATGCAGGAGGTCGGGATGGTGGAGCGCGCCGCCAGCAGGTTGCCCAGCCCTTCGCTCATCACCATCAGCGCGTCGTGCTCGGTGAGGTCGAGGCGCTGCGTGAGCATGGTCATCCCCGCCCGCGCCACGTCGCGGATCGTCCGGCGCACCGACACCTCCTGGAGCTGCACGATCCGGACCGAGGCGAACTCCGGGAACGTGGACTCCGGCTCGTAGCGGTTGGTGTACAGCGTCCAGTCGTGCCGGCTGCGGCTCATGAGCTCGAGCAGCACGCGCTCGGCGCCTCCCTTCAGGTACACCCACGGATAGTGGAGGGCGACCTTCATCCCGCCGCCTCCGCGTACACGGCCATGGTCTGCTCGGCCACACGGTCCCAGCGGAAGCGCTCAGACCGCTGACGTCCCGCCGCCGCCAGAGAGGTCCTCAGCCCCGCATCGCACATCAGGCGTTGGAGCGCGCTCGCGATCTGCTCGACGTCAAGGGGGTCGACCGTGAGGGCCGCGTCTCCGACGACCTCGGGCAGCGAGCTCGAGTTGGACGTCAGCACGGGCGCGCCGCAGGCCATCGCCTCCAGCGGCGGAAGGCCGAAACCCTCCAGCAGCGAGGGGTAGACGAAGGCGTCGGCACCGGTGTACGCGGCAGGCAGGAGCTCGTCCGGCACGTAGCCCAGCAGGCGGATGCGATCGCGCAATGGCGATGAGCGAAGCGCTCGCTGGGCGGGCCCGTCCTTCCACCCGCGAACGCCGGCGATCGCGAGCAGGTGCTCGGTGCCGGTCCGCCCCACAGCGAGCTCGTAGGCCTGCACGAGCCGGTCCAGGTTCTTGCGTGGCTCGAGCGTCCCGACGAACAGCACGTAGGACCGGTCCAGGCCGAACCTCTCCCGGAACTCCTGCACCACCGAGTCGGGCTGCGGGCGGAAGCGCTCGTCGACGCCCTCGCCGATGATGCGGATGCGCTCCCGCGTGGACGGGAACCGAGCGGCCAGGAGGTCGCCGGTGTGGGCGGAGACGCAGATGATCCGGCGCGCCACGTTGAGCGCGCGGCGCGTCAGCGCGCTGAGGTAGAGGTGCGACCTCAGCCGGTGCAGCGATCTGTCGAGGAAAGCGATGTCGTGCACGGTCACGACGGCAGGGCACCGCAGCGCGAGGGGAAGGATGTAGTTCGGCGAGTGGTACACGTCGGATCCCATCCGGGCGACCTCGATGGGCACGACGGTCTGTTCCCACAGCGCCCTCGCATACTCGTTCGGCGTGGGGAAGGGCGCGCGGACCCGTCGGACGTCGACGCCATCCAGGCCGTCGGCCGCGCGGGTCAGGAAGACCGAGAGGTCGCCCTCCATCCGCGGAGCCAGCGCCCTGACCAGCGCGTCGGTGTACCTGACGACTCCCGTGTAGCGACCGCGGAGCGAGCGGCCCATGAATGCGACCTTCATGCCGGCTCCTCCACCGCAGCCTGGCGCGCGAGGGCGAGCAGCTCGCGTTCGAGGGCTCGAGCGCGGAGCGGCCACGTCCACCGCTCCTCGATGGCGGCGCGCCCGGCGGCCCCCATGCGATCCCTCAACCGTCGCGAGCTCAGCAGCTCCGCCAGCCGCGAGCCGAACTGCCGAGGATCTCGCTCGACCAGGTATCCGCTCACACCGTGCTCGACCGTTTCCGGAACCCCGCCCTCGGCGACCGCCACCACCGGCGTGCGACTCGCCATCGCCTCGAGCGGCGCGAGGCCGAGCGCTTCCTCGCGGGCGCCGTAAACGAACGCGGCGGCCTCCCTGTATTCGCGGGCCAGCTCCGGCTGCGGTGGAAGGACGCGGATCGTAAGGCTGATGCCAAGTCGTCCCGCCTGGGCTTCAAGCGCGGCGCGGACGCGTGCGTTGGCCTGGTTGGCGACGATGTGCAGGGGTGGCGGCACCGGCAGGGTCGCGAGCGAGTCGAGGACGAAATCAAAGCCCTTGCGCACCTCCAGCTCTCCGACGGAAAGGACGTAGTCCTGGCGCGTCACCGGCGCCTCCGCCGGCAGGTCGACCCCATAAGTGCAAACCGCCGCCTCGACCCCATACACCTCGCGGATGCGGTCCTGCGAGAAGTTGGAGTTGGTGATGACCCGGTCGGCGGAGCGGACCAGCCTGCGGTCCTCCTCCCAGAGACGCCGCTCCAGGTCGCGTTCGAGCGGCCAGTGCCACAGCTCCCGGGCGCGCTCGTAGACCGAGACCGGCGGCGAGAAAGCGTGCTCGAAGCGTCGGGCCGGCCGGTGGTGACAGAAGTAAGCGCTCGGTGTGTGCAGATAGCGCAGCACGTGGGGGGCGAAGGTGAAGCGGCAGGCGTCCACGAGCGCGACGTCGTACTGGCCGGCGTCGATCAGCTCCGCGGCGTGCGCGTTCATGTGCTCGAGGTCCGCGAAGCTCTGCCTCCGCCGGATGTCATTCAGGTACAGGCCGCCCCGAATGCTTGGCTTGAAAGCGAACGGGAGCACGGTGACGGAGGTCGCGACGTCCTCGTCGCGGAGCATCTCGTGGTCCGCCGTCGAGAGGGTGAAGAAGTCGATCCGGTGGCCGCGCGCGAGGAGTGTTCGGCAGAAGCCGTGGAGCGCCCGCCGCGCGCCGCCCGAAGGCTGGTCGTGAAAGACGGCGATCTTCACGAGGCGTAGTCCGGCGATGCTTCGAGCCGGCGCGCGCGGACGACGATCCCGGCGAGCATCCAGAAGAGCATCGAGAGAATCGTGTTTTCCCACGCGTGGAGCAGGTTGCCGAGCATCAGGAATCCGATCGCCCCGCTGCCCACGCCGAGGGCGAGCGCGCGCAGCCACACGTCGCGCAGCTGGAAATAGGTGGCGAAGCTGTGCCAGACGAGCACAGCGATGATGAGCAGGTAGAGCACCGCGGCGAGCACGCCCATCTCCGTCCCGATCTGCAGGTACCAGTTCTCATTGGTGATCGCCAGGTTTCCCAGCTGACGCTGGCTGATGGTTCCGGCGGTGCCGAGTCCCAGCCCGAAGGGAGACGCCTGGATGATCTCGAGGCTCCGCTGCAGCGCTCGGCCGTGCCCGAGGGTCGAGGCGTCGGTCAGGCTGGTCAGGCGCTGCACCACGTCGATCCGCGCTCCGGCGGCGATGAAGGCGCCAAGACCGAGGATCGTGGCGGCGAGCGAAGTCACCATCAGCTGTCCGAAGCGGCGGGTGACGACACCGGTGACGAGGATCACGACCGCGCTGGTGACGATCGCGCTCCTGGTCAGCGTCGCCACAAGGGTGGCGACCATCGCGACCAGGAAAATTCCGCTGAGCACCCGGGCCCTGCCCTTCGACTGGAAGTACAGCGCCGCGGCGAGCGCGATGAGCACCATCTGGTAGAAGGACAGGGCAAGGTCGCCCATGAGGGCAGAGGCACGCGGCAGGTCGACGCCCGAGATCGACCGGCTGCGCACCGTCTCGAGGTTGTCCAGGCCGTACGCGCTGATCAGGTGAGAGGCCGTGCTCGGAGCGACGAACTCGAAGATGGCCACCGCCGTGATCACCAGGCTGCCGGGCACCAGGCCGAGCATCAGCCACCGGACGTGGCGGCGCTCCAGGTGGATCGCGCGCCCGATGAAATAGGCGAAGAGGAAGGAGGCGTCGGTCCGGAAGCCCTGGACACGAGTGAAGAGGTCGGTGTTCTCAGGGCCTGGATAGATGATGTAGATCGCCGCGAGCGCGATGAAGCCCAGGATGAGGAAGTCCAGGAAGACCACCCTCTTTTCGGTCCGGCTGAACAGCGAGTCGTAGAGGACTCGCGTCACGAGGACCGCCACCAGCGCGTCCTTCCACAGGAGCGCATAGCGGTCGATCGCGCCCACGTGGATGAACACGTGCAGCCCCGCGAGGAAGAACCGGTTCAGCGGCGTGAAGACGGCGAAGAAGATCGCCGTGCCCGTGGGCCACCGCCAGCCGACCGCGGCGATCGCGACGACGACCGCCAGCGCGCCCAGCGGGACGGTGAAGCCGAGCAGGATGAGGAGGCCGAGGACCAGGCCGCCGGCCAGCGCGCCGCGCCAGATCAGCCGCTCCGGATTCTTGAACAGTAAGGGTGGGGCGGGCGCCAGCTGGATCACGGCTCGGGCACCATCAGCGGTCCGGTCCGGCCGCGGACGAAATCGAGGATCGCGCGCGTCCGGGCACGGTACATCGGGTCGGTGCGCCGGCCAGGCCAGAACGCGTTGCGCAGCCCGAGCCTCACGACCGTGACGGCGACCGACCATGCCATCCGGAGACGCCGGGTTCCCGCGTTGTGCCGGAAGGCCACCCGGTACGTGTTCCGGCAGCCGTAATAGAGGACGGACGGCCGGGGCATCCGGCCCGCCGACGACGAGACCTCATGGCGGATCACCGCGTCCGCGACCAGCCGGGTCTCGATGCCCATGCCGGCGCCGCGCAGGCACCAGTCGAGGTCTTCGAGATACATGAAGTAGGACTCGTCGAAAGGTCCGAGCCGCCGGTACGTGTCAGCCGAGACGAACAGCGCGCAACCTGTCGCCCAGTCGACGCGTCGCGACTCGAGATGGCGCTCGGCCGGCTCGCCCTCCCCGACGTGGCGGTTCACCATCCACGGCCGTTCGACGATCCCGCCGGCGGACCAGACTCGGCCGGGCTCGCCCGCATAGACGATCTTCGGCGCCAGGATGGCCGACGGATACCTTTCAGAGGCGGCGACCAGGGCGGCGATCGCGTCCGGCTCGACCTGGGTGTCGTTGTTGAGGAACAGCAGGTGGTCAGCGCCGCCGTCGAGAGCTGCCGCGGCGCCTGCGTTGCATCCCGCGGCAAAACCGCGGTTGCGCGGAAGGCGCACGACGCGCACCGCTGGAAACTCCGCGCGCAGCGCGGGCTCAGGATCCTCCGGTGAAGCGTTGTCCGCCACGACTGGAATCACCGACGGGTGTGTCGCCGCGGCGAGCGACCGCAGGCACTCGAGCGTGCACACCGTCCCGTTCCAATTGACGATCACCACCCCGACGCGGCTCGGCGCCATCAATCACCCTTCGTTGACTACGACTCCGAGCACGTTGGCTCCGAGCAGGTCCAGCTGGTTGCGGATGTCCAGGTGCGGCGGCCGGTGGCCGGCGCGGGGCCGTGCGACGTAGACGACCCCGCCGACGTGTGGCGCCAGGCCGAACGCGACCGTCGAGTCGAGGCACGCGGGGGTGTCGATCACAGCCGTCATGCCTTCCGACAGCGCGCGGCCGAGAGTTTCGATCACGTCACTGAGGAAGGCCGCCTGCGCCCGCTTGCCGGCCTGGGGTTGATAGGTGTAGAGCCCAGCCTGGCCGTCGAGCTGAAACCGCGTGGACGAACCGTTGACGGCCGGGTTGGGCGAGCGCTCCCACGCTGCTGAGCCGCCTGAACCGACAGGGTCGGCGTCGACCAGCAGGACCGGTGCGGAGATCTCCGCCATGCCCCGCGCCAGGCCCAGCGCGGTGAGACTGCGGCCGTCGCCTGGAAGGCCGCTGACGACCAGGATCGAACGCCGGTCGATTCTCTCCAGCATCCGGTTGAGATTGAGCGCCAGCAGCCGGAAGCTCTCGATGTAGGGCCCGGCCGAGATGCCCGCACGGTCGGCCGTCAACCCATTGGTCCTCGACGGCGAGGCGACCTCGATCACCTTGCCGTCGATCACACCCGTCTTCGGCTCGGCTCGCGCTAGGATGCCCATCCGCTTCACGCTGTCCACCCTCTTGGTCTCCTTTTCGACGCTCCTCATGTTGTCCTCGGCACCCTGGCCAGTACCGGCGCGCCAAACGCGCTGGCGATTTCCGCGGCAGTTTCATCGACCCTTGAAACAAGGGCGAACAGATAAATCGAGCCCGCCCCCGCGAACAGGCCGAGCAGCGCGGCGATGGCGATGGTCAGCGCCTTGGTCAGCAGCTGCGATTGAAGCTGCGCGTGGTCGATGATCTTGATCTGCGCGGTGAACGGAAGCTGCTCGCCGGTCACCGTCGAGAGTTCGTACTGCTTCAGCTGGTTGACCGTGGCCTGGGCTGTCTGGATGTTGGAGCTCACGACGCCGAATGGGAGCTCGAGCGCCACCAGCTTGTTCAGCTGCGCCTGCTCCGGCCCCAGCGCGGCCTCGAGCTCATTGGCCCGGTACTGGGCCTGGATTCCCGCCTGGGTATTGCCTGATGCGTAGGCGCCTCTCTGGTCGGCCCGCGCCACCACCGCGGCAAGGTGCAGGGAGTAGACGATGTCCCGCTGCTTGGCGATCCGCGCCTCGAGGTCGGTCGCGTCGTTGGTGCTCATGAACTGCTGGTACGTGGCGATCGCGGCGGCCAGCTCGTCCTGCGCCGCCTGCATCTGCCCCGCGAGCGCGTCCTTGATCGCCTGCGGGTCAGGGGCGTTGACCTCGAGGAAGAGCTTTCGTCCCTCCTCGGCCGCGGCGTTGGTCATCGCGATGGCGCTGTCGCTGTTCTTGTCCCTGCCGTACACGGCGTAGACCGGGCTCAGGTTGTACGCCTCCAGCGAGGGCACGATCGTGGTCGAGAGATGGCCGCTCACAGCGCCGGGGTCGCGTCCCAGGCGCTTCGCGACCCGGTTTGCCAGCTCCTGGCTCTTGATCACCGAGTCGAAGGTCACCTGGGCCTGGGCGTACCCTCCTGGCCGCGCGGTGAGGGGATCCAGCACGGCGACGGTCGCCATCGCCTCGTAGGTGGAGTACTGCCGGATGTACAGAAACGCCCCCAGCAAGGAGATCGCGAGCAGCGCGGCCGGGATGAACCAGTGCCTGCGGTAAACGCGAAAGAAAGTGCTGAGCTCCATGGTCGGTCTCCTCAAAGAACCAGTGCGCGGTGGCGCAGGCTGAATGCGGCGAGCGTGGCGAACGAAACCGAGTCCCAGGCCAGGTGGGCGGCGATCTTGGCCGGCGGAAAGCGGCCGCGCAACCCTCTCGTGCGGAGGAAGGCGACCAGGTAGGGCAGCGTCAGGGCCAGCGCGAAAGGCGACCACAGCGTGAGCACCACGCCGGCGAGCGCGAGCTCGAACCAGAGATGCATCGGGGTCACCCACAGGCCGAGCCAGAGGTGCCGCCGGAAGGCGGGGTGGCGGGCGGCGACCGCGGGGAACGCGCGCAGCCGGGTCTGCCAGGAGAGCCAGCCGCGGGCGGAGAGCGGTATCACGCGGTGAATGACGAGCGCCTCTTCGGCAAAGCGCGCCTGCCAGCCGGCTGCGATCACACGCCAGCCGAGGTCGGCGTCCTCCATCGTCCAGCTCGGCGACCAGCAGGCCGGATCGAAACGCAGGCCGGCGATGGCCTCCCGCCGGTAGAGCACGTTGGCCGTGGCGAACATCCCGTCGAGGCGCGAGACGTCGATGTGGTGCTCGAACAACGGGGCGGGACCGCGCTCGGCGCGCGTGCGACCCTGCACGACGCCGACGCCGTCTTCGACGACGGCGAGGGCTGAGCGCAGCCAGCCTGGGGCGGGAATGCAGTCGCTGTCGGTGAAGGCAAGGAAGCTCCCGGTCGCGAGGTCGAGCCCGACGTTGCGTCCGACCGCCGGCCCACCGTTGCGCTTCAGCCGGACATAGGTCAGGGAACGCGGTCCGGCGTACGTGGTGCTTTCGGCCTTGGCCAGGCTCGCCTGCATGACGGAAGGCGTTTCGTCCGGCGAAGCGTCGTCGCACACGATCACCTGGAGAGCGGCCTGGAGGTCCTGGCCCAGCAGAGCGTTGACCGTGTCGGCGAGCCAGCTCGCGTGGCGGTACGTCGACACGATCACGCTGACCAGCGGCGTCTCAGCGCCGGGTCCGGCCGTCGTCACGGTCTCGATGAGCGTGTCCGGCATCAAAGGACGAGCCTCCGGTTGCGCACGCTGCCCAGCACGAGCGCGCAGGTAGTCACGGTGTCGAACCAGGCGACCAGGCACAGCCAGGCGATCGCCTTGGTGACCTGGCCCCTCTTCAGGAGGGAGACGGTGGTTCCGGCGCCGTGAAACACCAGCCAGGGGGCGATCGCGAGGAGGAACGCCCACTGTCGCGTGATCGCGGCCGTGGCGAGCCCCGCGAGCGCCAGATAGTAATAGACGCGCGAGCTGGTCATGAAGTAGCGGTTCCACAGGTAGGTCCAGCGCAGCTCTGGAATCGCCCGCACCAGCCACGGCATGACCTGGACGCGGAACGGTCTCAGGAGCAGGTGGCGGGCGTGGAGCCGCGTCGCCATGTGCCCGACGACCACGTCCTGGTCGAACACCGCCGGCACACCGGTTCTCTTCACGCGCCACGCGAGGTCGGCGTCCTCGCCGGCGACGAGGTCGCCCCACGGGTTGAGACCGAGCTCCTCGTTGAAGCCGCCCGCTGCCTCGAGAGCCTCCTTGCGCACGAGAAGGTTCGCCGTCGGGTAGAGGCCGTCGTCGCGTGTCGCGGCCGGAAGCTGTGAGGCCATCAGGCCGGGCTGGTCTTCGCGCGGGCGGGGCAGG
>Ga0209011_1000940_pt1 | contig 10552 bp, 6 predicted proteins | sample BlaSpr_A8_OM1_M3_FD_187986 | JGI IMG/M metagenome (GOLD analysis project Ga0209011, IMG submission 187986) | Forest soil microbial communities from Thunder Bay, Ontario, Canada - Black Spruce, Ontario site 2_A8_OM1_M3 (SPAdes) (version 2) | ecosystem: Environmental > Terrestrial > Soil > Boreal... | reverse complement strand
TCTCAGCTGCGGTAGTTTCGTCCTCCGGTCTCGTCAAGTCCGCATTATCCTGCGTCCGTTTAATCAATGCATGTGCGGGAGATTCGCCGCCCAAATTCGTTTGCCGATTTTTCGCCGGTGCGGCAGCGGATGTTGCTTCGTTCGTCTTCTTGTAAGCCGCGTACCGTTGCGCCTGATCGACATTCGTCAAAAATTGTGTGGCTAGAGAGACGATGGCCGGGTCTCCAGAGCTTTGAAGCTTCCGGGCGATCGCCCGCGCATCGTCGTAGCGTTCCATGCGTGCCAGAACTACGGCGAGATTGTACTGGAAGTGAGGCTCGCCGGGCAGAGTGTCTACCGCACGCTTTTCCGCAACAAGCGCCTTCTCGATCGCGTCCGGGTCATTCGCATACAAGAGGCCGAGATCCGACCACGCCGAACCTAGCCCCGGGTTGAGAGCAACGGCTTTTTCGAGCGCCGTCTTGGCTTCCGCCATTTCCTCAGCATCCGCGCCTTGGGACATCAGCAGCATACCGTGATAGTAATAGGCGAGCGCGCTCTTTGAATCCAGCGCAACGGCGCGTGAAAAATATTTTTCAGATCCGTAAAGTTCGTCCTGCCGGAATAGCACCAGACCCATGCTCTCCTGCGCGGCCGGAAGGTTCGGATCCAGGCGGATAGCCTCCTCGAGTTTTTTGTGTGCTGTTTCCAATTGCCCCCGATGCAGGTCGAAGTCTCCCAGTCTGGCTTGCGCCTCGGCAGGAGAAATGGTGCGGAAGGAATAATCTTTTGCATCCGGCCTGGCCGGAAGTGGTACGACGTACTCGAGGTAGGACGTTTTCGTGATGTAGGACTGCAACACCTTTTGAAGTTGCGCGAGATCGCCGAACGCACGGATTGCTGCTTCCACCGGGTCGGCGCCATTCTCGACGAATGAAATATAATTACTCAACGACCGATCTTTTTGTCGTTGCGGATCCGTCATCAGGTAATGAACCAGCGCCCAGGACTCCGAGTAAAAGATGCTCGTCTTGTTTGCTTCGTTGTAGTAAGGGGACTGGTGATCTACTTTGAACAGGATACCCAGCGGCAACAGCTTGGTTTGTTGCAGGATGTAAAGTTCGGAAGAACTGGGCTGTCCAAGCTTCCCTCCATTGCCGGTAAGAGTCGCACAGCCGAAAAAATCGGCAAATCCTTCATTCAACCATAAAGGAAAATGCTGATAGTTCAGGTTGACGATCAGATGGACATATTCGTGGTAAATGGGCAGGTAGGGATATTCGCCTTCCACGTCAATTCTCAGCGCGATGTAATTCTTTTCCTGCCCGGGAACGAAGAGTCCGGCCGGGTGAATGTGGCCCTTCTGGGCCCAGTATTCGGGGATGAGTTGGGAGAGTGATTTCTCATTCTTCACCGCAAAAATCAGAATCGGAATTCCCGGATCCAGCCGAATGCCGCGATTGAGTACCTTGGAGTAGAGGAAACGAATCTGCTCGAATTGGTCGGAGACGCGGCGCGCGGTATTCTCGCCGTCATTGCTGGCAACGATGAAATGTGGAGTCTGTACTTCGACCCAGGTCTCCGGTTTGTCCGCCGGGGACGGTTTGCTCCTCGTGGCCACATTAGCAAGCAGGGTGATAACGAACAGCAAGCCAATGAAGACGCACCGCCTGGGTGACATGACAAAATGTGTATCGCACCAGTTTGTCAGGTGTCAAGGGTCCAAAAGAGCGAGACGATCCTTATTAAGATTAAGGCAAGTCCCGGATTTCCACGGTCCGGATTTCTCCGTCCCATTTCTTCTCCGACACGAGTTGATAAGTGACACGCGCGCTTTTTCCGCGCAGCCCGGGGCAAACCGCATTTTTCGTGGATGAACTTGTGGGGGGAGGCTTAATCGTCAATTGCGCGGCATCGGCGGCGTGCAGGTGCATGACAATGGTTTGCGCCTTCAGCGTAATCTGGATTTGCGGAGCATCCGTACAGCTGACTTCCGTAATCGTTCCCACCATGGAGTAGACGCGCGCCTCAACAGGCGTTGCGGGTGCGATACCAGGTTCCGGAGCCGGAGCCGGAGAAGGAGGGGCCGCTTCACGAGTCCTGGTGGAGGCTGTCTCAGCCGGTCTGTCTTCAGGCTCTGTCTTTCGCTCAAGGTGAACTTCAGGGCCGGCGGAAGCAGGCGGCGGGGTCGTGACGCTCGCGGATGTGGGAGACGAGGAGGCGCGAGGTTGAGACATCTGCGCGATCAGATCGCCGGCTTTATCAGCCGCTTTTAGATCGCTCGAAGAGTTCCGAATTTGTTCAGCTACCTTTCGGGCCTCCTGAGTTCGTCCCAGGTTTTCAAGAATGACGGCAACCTGGTATTGGTAACCGGAGTCACCCGGTACCAGTGACGCGGCATGTTGCGCGGCCTCCAGAGCTTTCTGCAGAGTTTCCTTTCGCAGCGCGTAAATTGAGGCGAGGTTGAACCACGCGGGAGCGAAATCAGGACTGAGCGCTACTGTCTTCTCAAACGCCACGACGGCGCCCACCGGGACGCCTACAAATCCTCCGCGCGACATCGCCACCATGCCTTGGCCGTAATAGGCGAGAGGTCTTTTCGGATCAAGCTCCGCGGCACGCATGAAGTGTTTTTCCGCCTCTTCCAGCTGGCCCATTTGAAGCAGCAAAAACCCGAAGCTCTCTTCGGCGCTCGCGATGGAAGGATCGAGCATGAGGGCCTCTTCGAGTTTGGTTCGGGCATCGTCCCGCCTGCCACGCGTCAGGTCCAAGTCTCCGATGCGAGCTTCCATTTCGGCAGGCGTCAGTGTATATGCGGCAGAAACACTCTCGGTTCCGCCACCGGCCAGGACTTCAGTGGGCGCCGAGGCGCTCTGTTTGATGTAAGCCTCGAGTTTGTTTTGCAACTGATTCAAGTCGCCAAAAACCTGGCGGGCTGCTTCCAGCGCGTCCGTTCCCGCTTCGACCTGAGCGATGTACCGTTCCAGAGATTTAATTCCTGGTCCCTGCGCGTCTGTCAGGAGGTAATGAACCAGTGCGTGCGATTCAGCCGAGTACACGGTGGGCTTACCCCCGGAGTTGTAATAGCCGGACGCGCGATCCACATGAATCACGAGGTCCAGAGGCAGCAGCGGGCTCTCCCATAAGGCGCTCAGGTCCTCGGGATCGGGCCTCCCGATTTTGGCTCCCTTGTCGGTGAGAATCATGCTCCCGTAAACATTGGCGTAACCTTCCTCGAGCCATGGTGGCAAACTGTGATAGCTCAGCTTCAGAATCAGCCGCGTGTAATCATGGTAGATGTCCTCGAATGGCACCGGTCCGGAAACATTCGTGCGCAACGCGATGTAATTCTTTTCCGCGCCGGAAAAGAAAACTCCCGCGGGTTGTTCGTGCCGTTTGTCGTAGGGATATTCGGGGAACAGCGTGGCGAACGACTTCCCATCCCTTGCCGCCATGATTTGAACGGGAACTCCCGTATCGAAATGAGCGTTGGGCATTGTGGCCTGTAAAACTCGGCGGACTTGCTCGAATTGGTCCGCCACTCGGCGCGCTGTTTTTTCGCCTCCGTTAGTCACCACATCAAAGTGTGGCGTACGAACTTCCACCCAGATTTCAACCTTCTCATTCTTCTTCTCATCTTTTTTATCCGCGGCCCTCTCGGCAGGGCACAGGATTCCCACCAGCACGAGCGCGGCGAGCCACAAGGACGACAGGGAAATGACACGAAGATGCCGGGAAGTCAACACCGTCGTTACATGTAGCAAGCGGTTACCCCTCTGTCAACGAAGTAAATCGGCGCGCAACTCATGGCTAAACTCATTGCCAAAACTCATTCCAAAAACTAGATCAACGTTGCGATTCGAGCCGCACACATCGGGTTGCCTTTACTTCACCGCGCCACTAAACTCGAACACCAAATGAGACGTATGCCGGCGCAAACCCGTTTTCGCAAACTTTCCAATTCGCCGCGCCCGGCGATGCGTATCCTGTGAGTCTCCGCTTTAAGGCCCACGTGGGCTTGCTCCTGTGCTCGTTCTTTTGGGGCGTCACATTCGTCATCGTGAAGGATGCCCTGGCCGATGCTTCCGTCTTTGCCTACCTGGCCGCGCGGTTTACTTTGGGTGCTTTGCCATTGGCGTGGTACTACCGCGCCGATCTTCGCAATCTTTCGGCCGCCGATTGTTGGGCCGGCGTGCGGATCGGGATTCTCATGTTTGGGGGTTACGCCTTTCAGACCGCGGGGATGGCCGAAACAACTCCGTCGAAGGCCGCGTTCATCACCGGATTCAGCGTTGTTCTGGTTCCTGTATTGATGGCGCTTCTGTGGCGCCGCCGTATCAGCGCTTGGGCTTGGGCTGGCGCTTGCGCATCTTTAGCGGGGCTCTACTATCTTACGGTTCCGCGCGAGGGATTCGCCCAACTCAATCGAGGCGACCTGCTGGTGACGGGATGCACGGTGTGCTACGCGCTTCAAATTATTTTCATCGAACGCTATACCGCCGATCATTCCCTGGCGGGCCTCAGTTTTCTGCAGGTCGCCGTGACGGGCGCGCTTTCTCTAGGCGCGGTCCCGCTGCTCGCGTTGGCACACTTGGAACCGTTCCGTTTTCATCTCACACCGGAACTGGTTTTTGCCGTCATCGTCACAGCCGTGCTCACGACGGCGATTGCGTATCCACTCCTGGTTTGGGGGCAGAGCCATACGAGCGCGGCCAATACGGCGCTGATTCTCGCCAGCGAACCAGTTTTCGCGGCCATCACTTCGTATATGGTTCTTCACGAACGCCTAGGCGCGAGGGGGCTTGTTGGTGCGGCGTTAATTCTTGCTGGCATTCTGATTGCAGAATTGAAGGGCTCACCTCAGTTGGCAGAGGACTCCCGAGGCGCGGTCCCCAAGTCCACACAGCCACACTAAGGGCGAACCGGGAAGATCAACACAGCGCGCTCATTTGCTTTGCTCCGCAGTTTCGCGCACTTGCACCGTTCCCGTGCGTCGCGCTAGGTACGTCTCCGAGATGTCGTCGAGTTCCTGCGAGCGGATGGGTTTGGAGAGATAACCGTCCATCCCTGCGGTAAGGCATCGTTCCCGGTCGCCTTTCATGGCGTGTGCGGTTAACGCGATGATCGGTATATGGGCGCCGTTGTGTTTCTCTCTCTCCCGTATTACCGCGGTGGCTTCAAACCCATCCATTTCCGGCATCTGTACGTCCATTAAAACTAGGTCGAAGGTTTGGTTGGCGAGAGCTTCCACGGCTTCGCGGCCATTGGCCGTGACGGTGACGCGATGCCCCCTCTTCTCAAGCAACCGGGCCGCCAGCCGCTGATTCACGGCATTGTCTTCGGCAACCAGCACGCGCAACACTGCCATTGGGTCAAGCGCATCTCCGAGCGAGTAGCGGGTGATCAGGGGAATGGCGCCCTCCTGCTCTCCCGCGCCGAGCACTCGGGCGATTGCCTCACGCAGTTCGGATTGGCGGATGGGCTTCAACAAATACGCTGCTACTCCCAACTCCTGGCAACGCGCCGCATCCCCCGGGTGGCCCGCTGAAGTGAGCATCATGATAACGGCGGCCGACAATTCGGGCCTTTGCCGTATTCGTTCGATTTGGCGATCTCGGCCATCTCCTTGGCGGCCTGAAGCGCCACTTCCGACTGTTTCCGTTCCGTGATGTCGATGCCGACCACCCCGACCAAGGGCTCCCCGTCCGGTCCCTCGAGAGGGAATCTAAAATTCAGCCAATGGTCGTCGGGTCCGCGAAATCCCCCCGCAACTCCGCAGCCATCACGATCGTGAATGGAGTGGCACACACGTCCAGGCCGGAGGCCGAAACGTTTTGCGTTTGCTCGAACTGGCCGACCGTCACGAAATACGTGTGTAAGGAGTTGGGACGCACCCTCGATACAAAGGGGCGGCGGGCCAATGCGCAAGTCGCCATCGACGCCGACGTGCTGAGATTCCGCGATATTTTTATGACCGCGCTGGGCGTTCGGTGAGTGTGCGACTGGGTGTCGCAGGCTCGCCGTGGCGCCGTCGTTTTTGCGTTGTGGGAGGGCCAATCAAACCGCCGGCGAGACGCCGGCGCCACGATACGCCAGAGCTGTCGCGTCAGCCGAAAATGTCTTTAACCTTTTCGAACAATGAGGAGTCGCGCTGTGCGGGGCGATTTTCGATGGGAAGTGTGGCGCTGAGCTGTTCGAGCAGACGGCGTTGGTCGCGAGTCAGCTTGGTTGGAGTCACAACGTGAACATTCACGTACAGGTCGCCTTTGCCTCCGCCGTGGGGGTCGGGCAATCCCTTGCCTTTCAAACGAACGATCTCGCCCGTTTGTGTGCCTTCGGGAATTTTGACGGTCTCTTCCCCGTTTAGTCCAGGCACTTTGATTTCCGCGCCTAGCGCAGCCTGCGCAACTGTTACGGGGATCGTGCAATATAGGTCCGCATTCCGCCGCTCGAAATACGGATGAGTCCTGACCTCCAGAACCACGTAAAGGTCGCCTGGCGGGCCGCCATTTTCGCCGGGTTCGCCCTCGCCCGGAACGCGAAGACGTGTATTCGAATCAACACCCGGGGGGATTCGTAAATCGATCGTGCGGGTACGTTCGATGCGGCCCTGCCCGCGGCAATCCGGACAGGCTTCACGCACGATTTGGCCCGCGCCGCGGCAATCCGGACATGTGCGGGAGATCGTGAAAAAACCTTGCTGGTAATGGACTTGCCCTCGGCCACCGCAGGTCACACAAGCAACGACTCCGGTGCCTTTTTTTGCGCCAGTTCCGTTGCAGGCTTCGCAGAATTCCAGGCGCGGAAGCCGGATTTTTGTGTTGACGCCCGCGGCTCCCTCTTCAAAGCTCAATTTCATGTCATATCTGAGGTCCGAGCCTCGTTGCGAACGGTTGCGCGCGCGGCGTCCGCCAAAAATATCCTCGAACCCAAAAAAATCTCCGAAGATATCCTGAAATTCCTCGAAAATGGTTTGATTGAGGCCGCCGTCAAAGCCGCCGCGCGAGAGTCCCGCATAACCGTGGCGGTCGTAGGTGGCGCGCTTCTGCGGCTCCGACAGAATCGAGTACGCTTCGGTGGCTTCGCGGAACTTCTCCTCCGCTTCCTGTTTCTTTTGAGGGTTGCGGTCCGGATGCCACTTCAACGCCGCCTTGCGGTAAGCGGATTTAATTTCGTCGGCTGTGGCGGCGCGTTCCAGCCCGAGCACTTCATAACAGTCACGTTTTTGACTCATCGGCGAATTTAAAGGGTCTCCCTAATTTTCGAGTGTTTCTAATTTCGTGTCTTCGCCGGAATGGACGACGACGCGGACAATCGCTGGCCGGAGGACACGCCCGTGAAACATGTATCCGTCTTGAAATACGTTCAGGATGTATCCGTCGGGATGGTCCGTCGATTCGGCGCGCTCGATAGCCTGGTGTATGCGGGGATCGAATATTTTGCCGGCGGCGTCGATCCTCTCCACGCCGTGGCGCGCGAGAGTATCCCAGAGCTGTCTGCGGATCAGCATCATACCCTTGCGATATTCGTCGTAGGCGGGATCTTCGTGTCCCTGGAGCGCGCGATCGAATCCATCGAGGACAGGAATCAAATCCAGGATCAGGCGCTCGACTCCGCGACGCCCTTCTTCATGACGGTCGCGCTCAATCCTCTTCCGGTAATTTTCGAAGTCGGCTTGACGGCGAACAAGAGTTTGAAGGAGCTCTTCCTTTTCCTCGCGGAGCTTCGCAATCTCCAGGACGAGCGGTGACTCCTCAGCGGGCGCCGAACCACCCGGCGGAGGATCGTCTCCTAGGAACGATGGCACGTTGGGCTCCGGTTCCCGGGCTCCGAAAGAGAAGAGTTTTTCTTCTTCGCGTTTAGGTTCCGCCACTTTTTTCTAACTCCGATCCAATGTTTCGCTGAATGCGCGAGCCACAAAGGCGACCGCAGTAATGGCCCGTTCGTAATGCATTCGCATGGGGCCCAGCACGCCGACCGTGCCCTGCGACTGGTCCAAAAACGAATACGGCGCGCTAATCAGCGCGAGGTGTTCGCCCGCAGGATCAATTCCTTTGACGCCAATCTGTACGTGTACCGGATCAGGCGTGTCAATGCAACCGGCCAACAAGGCGATGAGCTTGTGCTTTTCTTCGATCGCTGCTAGCACTTCGCGCAATTGCGCCTGGCTGGTAAATTCCGTCGCCGCCGCCATCTGCGCGGCTCCCTCCACGTAGATGCGCTGCGTCGACCCTTGCTCCAGCATTCCGGGGTCGCAGAGCGCCAGGGCATCGCGGGCTAAGAGGTCGTAGCGTTCCTGCTCCTTCGCCAGGCGGCCAAGGAGATCGGCCCGAATGGCTTCGAGGGTGCGGCCGACATAGTGACGATTCAAGTATTCGCCAGTGCGATCCAGATCGGGCTGCGTGAACGCTCTCTCCGGCCGGATGATTTTGTCTCGTGTGGCGCCGCCCGTCGAGACCAAAACAATCACGACGCGGCCGTCAGGCAACAGAACGAAACGAATATGTTCGAGCACCGTCCGGGCGATCGGGGGCGATACGATAATTCCCAGGCCGCGAGAAATCTCCGCCAGCACGTGTCCCGCGCGTTCGGTAATTTCATCCGTGGTCGTCGCCGACGCGAGTTCGCCGCGAATCCAGCGCTGGTCTTCCGGGCTCAAGGTGGCCTGCGCCGCCACTTGTTGCGCAAAAAAGCGGTACCCTGACGCCGTCGGGACTCTGCCTGCGGAAGTATGCGGCTGGTAGAGATATCCCTCCTCCTCAAGCTCCGCCATCACGTTCCGAATTGTGGCTGGGCTAAGAGATTCCACGTGGCGCCGTGAAATCGAACGCGAGGAGACAGGATCACCCGTCTCTATGTACGCGCGGACGATGGCGGAAAGAATCTGCCGGTTGCGTTCGCTGTGTGGGGCTGAATGTGGCATAGCTCAACCGATTCCAAGTCTCTTCCTGTAATGATTTTATGCGCAGGAATCGTTTCCGTCAAACGAGATGAGGAGTTGAGTTGTTTCCAGTCCCGCCAGGGACGAAAGAGCGAAGGTCAACCCGGAACAAACATTTTCAACTATGATCAGTGGTATCGATCTGTGCGCGCTGCAGACGGTCCGAATAGTCGATGTAGAGCGTCTTCCATTCGGAATAAAATTCGATGGCGGCGATTCCAGCCTCGCGGTGTCCGTTGCCGGTGTTCTTTGTGCCTCCAAAAGGAAGCTGGATTTCCGCTCCGATTGTGGGCGCATTCACGTAGACGATGCCGGTTTGGAGATCCCTCATGGCGCGATACGCCTGATTCACGTTGCGCGTATAGATTGAAGCCGAGAGTCCGTAGTTCACATGGTTGGCAATATCGATCGCTTCGTCAAAGGATGCGAACGGAATCAAGGCAACCACCGGACCGAAAATTTCTTCCTGAGCGATACGCATCGCCGGGTCAACATCGGCAAAAATCGTGGGCTCGTGGAACCAGCCATTGGCCAGATTGCCGGATACAGCGCGATGCCCCCCCACCACGAGCTTGGCGCGCTCATTCTTCCCAATCTCGACGTATTTCATCACGGTCTGCAATTGTGTTTCGTTGATCACGGGACCTATCTCGGTTTCCGGGTCGAGTCCGTCGCCGATTTTGAGGGCCCTCACTCGCTGCGCGAAGCGATCGAGAAATTCTCTATACACTTTCGTGTGGACGGCGACGCGGCTGGCGGCCGTGCAGCGCTGTCCGCTCGTGCCGAATCCTCCCCACACCGCGCCTTCCACCGCGAGCTCCAGGTTCGCATCGTCCATGACAATAATAATATTCTTTCCGCCCATTTCGAGATGACACGGTTTGAACGAAGATGCGCAGGCTTGGTTGACCAGACGTCCCGTCTCAGTGGACCCCGTGAAGCTCACCGCCGCCACATCGGGATGAGTCACCAGAGGCGCTCCTGCCTCGGGTCCCATGCCATAGACGACATTGACGACTCCAATAGGCAGGCCCGCCTCGGTCAGAATCTGGACCAGGTTATACGTCGAGAGCGGCGTGTCTTCGGCCGGCTTGATCACTACAGTATTGCCGGATATCAGGGCGGGCATAATTTTCCACGAAGGGATCGCCATTGGAAAATTCCACGGAGTAATCATGCCGACCACGCCCAGCGGATCGCGCACCGACATGGCAAATTTGTTCGGCAGTTCCGAGGGAACCGTCTGGCCGGATAATCTGCGTCCCTCCCCGGCCATGTAGTAAGTCATATCGATGGCTTCCTGCACGTCGCCGCGCGTTTCCGACAGCGGCTTTCCCATCTCACGCGTCATGTCCCGCGCGAGATCCTCCTTGCGCTTCACCAAAGTTTCCGCAGCGCGGTAGAGAATCTCCGCGCGCCGTGGCGCAGGTACCAGCCGCCATTTCGCGAATGCGGCTTTCGCGGCGTCCACCGCGTCGTTCACGTCTTCCTGAATCGACGAGGGGAAAATACCGATGAGTTCCGAATGGTCGGCGGGATTGCGGTTCTCAAACGAGTGCCCCGCGCGCGCCTCGACCCACTCCCCGTTAATAAAGTTCTTGTGAATCTTGGGAACGGCCACTGTCGCCATAC
>Ga0209011_1000938_pt1 | contig 10560 bp, 7 predicted proteins | sample BlaSpr_A8_OM1_M3_FD_187986 | JGI IMG/M metagenome (GOLD analysis project Ga0209011, IMG submission 187986) | Forest soil microbial communities from Thunder Bay, Ontario, Canada - Black Spruce, Ontario site 2_A8_OM1_M3 (SPAdes) (version 2) | ecosystem: Environmental > Terrestrial > Soil > Boreal... | reverse complement strand
AGAAGATATCTTCCGGAATTGTCGGTGGTGGCGGTGAATGAGTAGCCCTTGGCTTGGTCCACTAAAGTGATCTTGACAGCAGGAATGGTGGCGCCAGAGGAGTCGGTGACAACTCCGGTAACGGAACCGGTGTAGAGTTGGCCGAGGGCGGGAAACGGGGCAAGGAAAAGGGCAGCGAGAAATGAAAAGAACAACCAGTAAGCGCTGTGCAACGGAAAAAAGCGAGATGTGCGATGTTGATGTGCCAGTGATTCAGCAATTGCGTAAGGTTCGGCGATATTGCGCGCCTCGTCGAGTTGAGACACAATGACCTCCTCTTTTTCCTCGACAGAAAAACACCGCTGGCCTGAAATGGCCGACGGAACGGCCGCAAAAACAGGACTTTAAAACGATTTAATAGACGGTTTAACGCGTTCTGTCAAGAGCAAAATTAAGGCTAAGGGCCTTCAGAGCAGAGAAGAATTATTGGATTCGTTGGCTGCCTGGACGATCGTAGATAGGCAGCGGCGAATGAAAACACCATCCCGGAATCGATCGCCGGCCAGGTGCAGAGTTTGCAGAGTTGAGTGAGGCACAGATCAGTCTTCCAGGGTAGGCAAAGTCTTCAGTACTTCAGATGCGATTGGGCGGTTGAGTACCGGCTCATCCTTGCGGATTTTGCCGTCGCGAAAGATGAGGGTACGTTTTGCAAAGTGGGCGACGTCGAGTTCGTGAGTTACCAGGACAATGGTCAAGCCTTCATCGTTGAGTCTCTGGAAGATTTCCATGATTTCCACGGAGGTGCGAGTGTCGAGGTTGCCGGTTGGCTCGTCGGCGAGAAGGATGGAGGGGCGATTCACCAAGGCTCGTGCGATAGCGACACGCTGCTGCTGTCCTCCGGACATTTGTGAAGGGAAGTGTTCAGCGCGGTTGGCGAGACCGACCATAGCCAAGGCTTCGGTGGCGCGTTTGGTGCGCTCGGATTTATGAATTTTGGTGTAGAGCGTGGGCAGTTCGGTATTTTCGAGCGCTGTAGTGCGCGCTAACAAATTGAAACCCTGAAAAACAAAACCTAATTTCTGATTGCGGATGTGTGCGAGAGCGTTTTTATCGTGTTCGGAGACGTCAATGCCGTCTAGGAAATATTTTCCGGAAGTAGGCTTGTCCAGGCATCCAAGCAGATTCATGAAAGTGGATTTGCCACTGCCGCTGGCGCCCATAATGGCGATAAAATCTCCACGTTGGATCTCCAGACTGACTCCACGCAAGGCGTGCACGCGCGTTTCCCCGAGATCGTAATACTTATGAATATTCTCCACACGAATAACCGCCTCGTCTGGAGCGGAAGAGCGGAGCTCAGTTGGGATTGCAGCGGCCATTAAATTATGTTCACCAAGTCCGATCTACGCGGCGTAAAAACTCAGCGCCTTATAGCTCCGGGAGCGGCAGGCTTGGAGCTGATGGAGCGAACCACCAGATTGTCTTTTTCTTTCAAGTCGCCTTTGAGAACCGCGGTGATTTCCGTGAAAGCGTGGTCAGTGATTCCGAGAGAGACTTCCACGGGCTCCATGGAGTTATCCGGATGCCATTTCCAGACCACGGCGGTGGTAGCGCGCGGAGCGCGAGTCATATTCGATTCGGGTGTGCCGGCGGGTTGAGCGGCTTGCGACGAGGCTTCGAGGTGTTTTTCGTCGATTCCGTATTGCGCATACAGACGCATGATTTCTTCCGGAGACATGGGGGGCTTGTAGCGGAGCGCGGTATTTGGCAATTTGAGGACGTTTTGCACGGTAGCAACGGGAATGGTGACGTACGCTGTCATCCCTGGAAAAAGTTTAAGTTCGGGATTCTCAAACTCGATCATGGTGTCGTAGGTGACGACATTTTGCACGGTGGTCGGATTCATACGCACTTGCGAAACCGTGCCGTGAAAGGTTTCTTTGGGAAAAGCATCGACTTTAAAGGTGACTTGTTTCCCGGGCTTGATGTTGCCGACGTCGGATTCGTCGGTCTTGGTGTAGACCAGCATTTTTTTTAAATCCTGGGCAATGGTGAATATTGTGGGCGCTTGCAAGGAAGCGGCGACGGTCTGGCCGACGTCGACATTGCGAGCCACGACGGTGCCATCGATTGGGGAACGAATTACCGTGTAATTGAGATTGGTTTGCGCGACCTGCAGCGCAGCGGCTTTCTGACTGACTTGAGCTTCGGCCTGAGTGACACTGGCAGCGGCCCCGCCGACGCTGGCGTTCATGGAATCGTAATTGGCTTTGGCAAGATCAAGCTGCTGCTGGCTGGTAATGTTTTCTCGAGTGAGTTGAGTGGCGCGCTCGAAATCAGCCTTGGTCTGAACCAGGGAGGCCTTGGCCTTTTCTAAATTTGCCCTGGCGGCCAGCAGGTTGGCTTTGGCGCTATTCAGATCGGCTTCGGATTGCTGCAGAGCGCCTTGGAATAATGCGGGATCGATAAGGGCAACGATGTCTCCTTTATGTACACGAGAGTTAAAATCGACGAAGAGCTTGGCGATGACACCGGAGACTTGTGAGCCGACTTGCACGGTGATTACGGCATTGATCGTGCCGGTGGCTTCCACGACGTCATGAATGTCGCCGCGCTCGACCTTGGCGGTAAAGTTCTGGTCTTGCGATTTGGCATTGAAACCAAAGGCGGCAAAGATAGCGACCACCGCGAGCACGCCGGCCAACAGCAGCCATTTGAGATTCTTCTTCATTCAGAGTCCTGAAAAAATAAAAATTGGCGCTCGCTAGTTACAGCGCCATTTAGTTATAGCGTAATTCGCCTACCAGGCTTACTCGTAGCGCAATGCTTCAATGGGATCAAGCAGCGAAGCTTTGCGCGCGGGGTAGTAACCGAAAAAAACTCCCACAGCGATGGAAAACAGGGCAGCCACGACAATCGCCTGCATGGAGGTTTCCATGGGCCATTTTAGAGTTTGGCCGACAACGTAGGAGCCTAGAACCCCGAATAAAACGCCCGCGAAGCCGCCCACCAGGCTCAGCATTATCGATTCACCCAAAAATTGTAGCTGAATGGCGTTCTCAGTGGCTCCGACGGCCACACGAACACCAATTTCGCGGGTGCGCTCCGTGACGGAAACGAGCATTACATTCATGATGCCGATGCCGCCGACAATTAAGGAGATAGAGGCGATGGCGATGAGCAGGACGGTGAGAGTCTTGCTTGATTCCATCTGCGCCTGAATGATGTCTTCGGGATTGCGAACGTTGAAGTCGTCAGCTTCTTCAGGGCGCAGGTGATGGCGATCACGGAGGATCGCGGCGGCTTCCTGGCCGGCGAGTTTTACGGAGCTCTGGGAGACGGCGGAGCAGAGGATATCGTCGAGCCAGGCATTGCCTTTGATTTTTTTCTGAGCGGTGGTGTACGGCAAGATGATGTTGTCATCCTGATCCTGGCCGGACATGGAGAGACCCTTGGCGTGGAGGATTCCGATTACCTTACAGGGGAGGTTTTTTACGCGAATAACTTTTCCGATGGGATCTTCCACGCCAAAGAGTTGCTCGCGCACGGTGGCGCCAATGTCGCAGACGTCCGCGGCACGTTCAACGTCATCGTTGGTGAAGGCGGCGCCCAGGTCGACATCCCAACGTTTGATGTCAAAGAATTCCGGGGAGACGCCGCGATAAGAGGTAAACCAATTTTGATTGCCATAAATAACCTGCACGTGATCATCGACGTTAGGAGAAACCGTTTTGATCAAAGCGACCTGATTTTTAATCGCGGCGGCGTCCGCCATGGAAAGGGAAGGCACCCCGTGGGTGCCAGTGCGTACGCCATTGACCGCGCGGCCTCCTGCTTCGATCCAAACAAAATTGTCGCCAAGATTATTCATCTGTTTTTCGACGCGCGATTGGCCGGCTTTGCCGATGGCTACTACGCAGATCACCGCCGCGATGCCGATGGTGATGCCCATGACGGTCAACATGCTGCGCATCTTATTTCTCAGCAGCGCGACGAGTGCGGAGCGAAGCAGCGCGGAATAGTCCATGGAGACTCCTATAACTGGCCAGACGAGTAACGGCTTGGAGTATCTAGAATAACGCGTTGTGGGGCCGAAGGAGGATTCATGCGAGAACGTGTCCGAAGTAACCTCTGCCAGTTTAGCGCGAGATGAAAGGGAATTGAATTAAGCGACCATTACTTTTCGTTTAGATTTGAAACAGGGAAGGCCCCGGAGGCGCCTACAGACGTCTTTGGGCGCTTACGAGGCCTTTCCGCACGGTGTGTAGGTCAGCTTATTCGCCGATGACCAGCACTTGTATCGAGCCCTCTACCACGGACGGGCGCGGACGCTTGGAAGGGTCACCCGTGAACTTAGCAGAAGGCAGATAGACCTTGTGCGCGACGGGGTCGAGACCGTGAGTCTTTGATCCCACCGGAGTATCGATCTCCTGGACCACGGAGTATTTACCAGATTTATCGGCGTGGATGATTTGAAATTTCCCAGTGCTCGGGGATGCGAAGACATATCCGGTTCCAGGGTCGAAGGACACGCCGTCGCAATCATCGCCGATGGGTACGCTTTGGCGGACTTTGCCGCTGTTGCTATCTACGACCATGAGTTTCCCATCGCAGCTGGAGAAGAGGGTGTGAGTCTTAGTGTCGATGGCCAGTCCAGAGGGGCCTTCGCAGCCTTCCATCGGCCAGGTAGTTTTTAATTTCTTACTGGCGGCATCGATTACGGCGATGGCGTGTTTATCTTCCAGGTTGATAAAAACGTTGCCCTTTTCGTCGTAAGCGTAATATTCCGGCCTGGAGTCGAGAGAAATGGTGGCGACGACTTTTTTCGTTTTAGCGTCGATTATTGAGGTTGATTTGCTTTTGCCATTCTGGACGAAGACCTGATGGGTGGCGGCATGATACAGGATAGAGTCGGGATTCTCGCCGGTGGCAATCTGAGATTCGACTTTGAGCGTTTTCAAATCGAAGACAGCAACCTTGGCGGCTCCGCCCAGGCTGATAAAACCAATGCCGAGATCGGGAGCTACAGCGACGCCATGTACGCCGGGCGTGTCCGGAATGTCACCAACCACGGCGCCACTTTCGGAATCCAGCACGGTGACATGTGTGGCGCGTGCGATGTATACGCGATGAGCTTCTGGGTCGACGGTGACGTAGTCCCACCGTCCGCCGCCTTCCAGAGGGATTTTTTTCAGGATTTTGAATTTGCCGCCGTCGTCACCAGCGCGTAAGGCGCTGGGTATCAAAGTGAGCGCGGCGGCGGAGAAGATCAGAGCCGAATTTCGCAAGAGTCGATGCATTATTGTTTCCTCGTTTGGCGTTAAGGGCAGATTCTGGCGCCCCGGCCGCCGTGATGTAAGAGCGTAGCGGTAACTGCCGCGGAGAGAGGCTAGCAGGTGATTAGCGTTCTGCCTATGGAAGATGGCGTAGATAAACGAAAATTAAGACTAATTTAGGAATTGACAAAGCCGCGAGGTCAGGCGGATGCGGGGTGTGCTGCGGGTCGTGCGGGCCAGGTAACTGGTCGCACGGGTCCTACGATGAAAAGCCAAGATGAGGCGCCGGCGAGGGCGACGAGCGCGGCTAGCGCGAAAGGCCACTCGAAGTGGCCGGTACGATCCAAAATAAATCCGGTGAGGGCGGGGGCGACGATTCCGGCCAGGTTTCCGGAGCCATTTTGCAAGCCTGTCCAGCGTCCCGCGGCGTACGGGCCTGCGAGAGTCTGCGAGATGGCCCAAATATTGGATGAGCTGATGCCCTGGCAAGCGATGCCCAAAATTAGTAGGGGAACGCTCCATGCTTGAGGACTAACGGCGGAGAGAAAAAGCAATACGCCAGCGCCTGCCAGGCCGCCGGCGACGAAAGGTTTGCGGACGCGAGTTGGCGTTCCTCCTGAGCGAATCAAATGATCGGAGAACCAGCCGCAAAATAATGCGAGAAGAGCGCTGAGGACGTAGCCGGTGGCGCCGATTTTGGCCATGGCAACCATGGAGAAATGTCTGTCGCGTACCAAATAAAATGGTAACCATGTGAGCAGGAAGTAGCTGACGTAGTTGTAGCCGAACTGGGCGATTATCGTGCCCCAGGCGGAGCGCTGCAGAAGAAGCGCTGCATAACTCGGCGCAGCAATTTTGTCCAGATGAATGGCAGATTTCACCGGGGGCATCCAGTTAAGCCAGGGGATCAACCAACACAAGCTGAGTACTCCGAGAAATACGAAGAAAGCGCGCCAGCCGAATTTGGCAATCAATAAGCCGCCAGCCAACAGGCCGAATCCCGGGCCAAGCGCCAATCCGGCCGAGATCATGGAATTGGCGATGCCGCGATGTTCCTCGCGATAATGAAGGGCAATGATTTTTGAGTAGGAGGGATAAGCTACGGATTCGCCTACGCCGAGCAATAATCGCAACACCAGCAGCAAGAAAAATCCGTGAACCAAGCCAGTGACGATGGTGGCGACCGACCACAGAAAAAAACCGCCTGCAAAAACCCAGTTCACGTTTATGCGGTCGACAAGCCAGCCGGAAATAAGTTGCAAAAACGCGTAGGTCCAGAAGAAGGAAGAGAGCAAGAGACCGAGCTGCGAGGAAGACAGGTGCAGTTCGTCTTTTATGAGGGGAGCGGCGATGGAGAGATTGGAGCGATCGATGTAGCTGATGAAAATGGAAAGGCCTAACAAAACTAGAACGCGCCACTGAGCGATGTTTAGTGGTTGTGATTGCGATGGAAGTGTGGGCATTTCGAGTTGGGAAGGCGATTCTCTCCTGCGGGCGCAGAAGATTGCAATTTAAATACGTTGATAGAAAAGAGCATCGCTATCGAAGATTTTTTGAGCCGCGATTATTCATTGCTCGTGGCCTGCTACTTATGCTTAATTGTCCCGGCTGCGGGAGTCCTATGCCACAAACGAAACTGACATCGGCACAAATCATTGGCTTCTGGGGAGCGTGGTGGGGATGGACTCTCGATGGCATGGATTCATTTATCTATGCGCTGGTGTTGAGTCCGGCGCTATCGGAGCTTTTGCCGAAGTCGGGATATGCGAAGACTCCCGCGAATATAGGGCTGGCGGGATCGATTTTGTTTGCACTGTTCCTGGTTGGCTGGGGGCTTTCGTTTATGTGGGGGCCGATCGCCGATCGTTTCGGACGGACGCGGGTGCTGGCGGCCACGATTCTGGCGTATGCGGTGTTTACGGGAGCAGCGGCGCTAGCCCAGAGTGTGTGGCAATTAGGGTTGTTTCGGTTGTTGGCGGGCATCGGCATAGGAGGCGAGTGGGCGCTGGCCGGAACGTACGTGGCGGAAGCGTGGCCTGAGGACCGGCGAAAAATGGGCGCCGGATTTTTGCAAACGGGTTACTACTTTGGTTTTTTTCTGGCCGCGGCATTGAACTACACGGTAGGGGCGCGCTTCGGATGGCGCGCGATGTTTGTCTGCGGTTTATCGCCGGTGATTATTGCTTTCCTTATTATGGCGCGGGTGAAAGAGCCTGAGCGGTGGAAGGAAAGGGCGGGCCAGCCACGGCACCGGGGATCATTGGCGGAAATTTTTGGCGCGAAGTATCGGCGGAAGACAATTGTCAACGCGGCGTTGCTGACGGTTGCGATCATCGGTCTTTGGGCGGGAGCAGTGTACGAACCTACGGCGATTATCACACTCGCGAAAAAGGCGGGCATGTCGGTCGCGGAGGCGTCGAAGATGGCTTCCATCGGGACGGCCATTCTTTCCATCGGAACTATATTGGGTTGTTTGGTGGCGCCGATCCTCGCGGAACGATTGGGAAGGAAGAGTACGTTGGCCATCTATTTCCTGGGGATGAGTGCGTGCATCTGGTTGAGTTTTGGTTGGGCGTTTTATCTGGAGAACGGCCTGACGACGTTTATCGCGTGTTTGTTTTTTCTGGGATTTTTTGGCGGGAATTTTACTTTGTTCAGCTTGTGGCTGCCCGAGCAATACGAGACATCCGTTCGGGCTACGGCGTTTGCGTTTGCAACTTCTTTTGGAAGGTTCATCGGAGCGGGCGTGAATTTCATGATTGGTGCAATGGTTCGCAACGCGGGAACGATTGGCAAGCCGGTGGCCTATACAGCGATTGCGTTTGGAATTGGGCTCCTGATCATCCCGTTTGCGCAGGAGACTCGAGGCCAAGTATTGCCGCGTTGAAAATTTCGCCTGCAGCCGGCCGGCAATCCATTGCTTGCCGAGACGAACTTCAAAAAATATTTTGCGCCAAGGAACTGCGACGGACTCCGCCAGGGAGTCCGTTTTAGCGCATCTGTTTTAGCGCACAACTTTAGGGTTGCCGTGATCCGCCCAATCAGCGGCCCGGCTGGTTCGGGTTAGGTTCCCGGTGCGAATGATGGACAGTTGCTCGGTTGAGTTTGCTCGATGCGCGTAGGCGCGCCCACCGGTAAGAAATACGTGACAACATTTGTGGCCGGGAGGCCGCTTTCGTTTCGTGCAATGTGCGCGTGCTGGCCGAGGTCGACAAACCCGTGACCGGCGGTGACAACGACAGGCGAGCAATCGCGATCGTCGGAGTCGTAAAACGTCATGGTTCCGGAGATCACGCTAATAAAGACGGGACCCGGATGCTTGTGCCATCCACTGTTTCCGCCATTTGCATCGAAAGTGATGATCTGGGTGACGATGTCTACGTCGGTTCTGGCTTTAAGTTCTAATTCCAGTCCGGGCATTTCACGCTTTACTTTGAATTCATCATACGTCGCTCGGCCAACTGGTGTTGACTTACTGCCGACGCTTCCCGTAGCTCGCACCAGGCCGGTATAAATCGTCGCCGCCATGGCGACTGCGGTGATAAGAATTACTGCAAATCGAGTCTTGGACATACGTTCTCCCCTTTTCTGGTTTGTGGTAACCGCCCGGGCTGTGAACCGGACACGAGAAGACAGCGGGCATACCACCTGGATCGTCTGAGGCGTGATGGTGTGCCGACTGTGCTTGACGCGCAACGCGCAATGCCGGGCAAAGTGCGGCAAAGCAGGGCACGTCCATTCATTTTGGCGGTAATCCCGTAATTGCCCCGGAAACTCAGCGGTGTGATAAATTCTTGCGCCTGGAAGGAGCCCTCAAACGAATGTCTGTGGAGGCGACACCAAGCCCAAAAGCCGGTGCGGATGCCCAAGGACGGCGGCTGGAATCATGGAAGGAGATTGCGGCCTATTTAGGACGTGACGTCACCACGGTCCGCCGGTGGGAGAAGGGCGAGGGACTACCGGTCCACCGACATCTTCATCACAAGCTCGGTTCGGTTTATGCGTACACGACGGAACTGGACGCATGGCGGAGTAACAGGGCACCAGCGCTGGCAACTGACGCACCGGATACGCGGGCAAACTCTGAACCGGTCCGAATGCGGCGCTATGTGCGCATGGCTGCCGCAGTCGCGGCCCTGGCTTTGGCTCTGGCTGCCGGCGTGATATGGCTTGTGCGAGAACGCACTAGAAAACCGGCAGCCGGTATGCCCATTCGATCACTCGCTGTGCTGCCGCTCGCAAATTTCTCCGGTAATTCCGACCAGGACTACTTGTCAGATGGCATGACGGAAGCGCTGACCGCGCAACTTTCGGCAATTCGCGGTCTGCGTGTGATTTCGCGTACTTCTACAATGCAGCTTAAAGGTACGCGGAAGTCCGTACCGGCCATTGGGAAGGAACTAAATGTTGACGCGGTCATCGAAGGTTCGGTGTTGCGGTCCGGAGATAAAGTTAGAGTGACGGTTCAGTTGATTCGCGCTGACACGGATGAGCACCTGTGGGCGGGCACCTATGATCGGGAACTACGGGACATATTGGCGCTTCAGAACGACGTGACCCTCGGTATAGCGCGTCACGTTGAGGCGACCGTCGCTGGTGGTGCGCAAACCTTGCCACTGGTGCCGCGTACGGTGGCACCTGAGGTCTACGAAGCCTACCTGAAGGGCCGCTTTGCGCTTCACAAGAACAACCGGGCCGGGCTCGAGGAGGCCGTTCGATATTTTCAGACAGCCATCAACGCGGACAGCACCTTCGCTCCCGCATATGTCGGGATCGCGGCAACCCAAGAACAGCTCGGGACAGTATTCTTCGGCATTCCTCCCGGCGACACGAGGCCCAAGGTTATTGATGCCACCAGGAAAGCATTGGAATTGGATCCCCAGCTGGCGGAGGCGCGCGTCCTGCTTGCCAACGCACTGCAGAAAGATTGGCACTGGTCGGAGGCGGAGACGGAATACAGGAGAGCTATCGAACTGAGCCCGAGCGATGCGGGTGCGCACGCGGGCTTGGCCGATTGGCTAATATGCCAAGGCCGGAGCGAGGAAGCACTGGCTTGGGCCCGGCGGGCGCAGGAACTCGATCCGTTGGCATTTAACAGCGTTGACGTCAGTGGTATCCTTTTTTTTTCGCGGCGTTATGATGAGGCTATTCGGGAATCGCGGAGAGATCTGACAACACACCCCAATGATCCGTTGGCGCTGTGGTCTCTTGGCTTCGCGCTGATCGGCGCCGAGCAGTTCGATGAAGCGATCCGTACACTGGAAAAAGCGGCATCTTTGTCCGATCGCAGTCCGGCGGTCCTGGG
>Ga0209011_1000937_pt1 | contig 10561 bp, 12 predicted proteins | sample BlaSpr_A8_OM1_M3_FD_187986 | JGI IMG/M metagenome (GOLD analysis project Ga0209011, IMG submission 187986) | Forest soil microbial communities from Thunder Bay, Ontario, Canada - Black Spruce, Ontario site 2_A8_OM1_M3 (SPAdes) (version 2) | ecosystem: Environmental > Terrestrial > Soil > Boreal... | reverse complement strand
GCCGCCGCACGCTGGTAGCGGCGCCCCGCGCGCCGATCCGCACTCACTACCCGCCGCATTCAAGATGCGCATCCGCGATGGATGATGTCCGCCTGATCGCCATCGATTGGGGCACCAGCTCCGCGCGCGCGTACGCGCTCGACGGTGTCGGCAAGCTTGTAAGCGAGCGCAGCGCCCCCTTGGGAGTGCAGCGAGTGACCCTCAGCGGTTTTGCCGAAGCACTGAAGCTTCTTTGCGGAGGCGAGGTGCCCGACGCTGTGCCGCTGATCGCGTCGGGAATGATCGGCAGCCGCCAGGGCTGGGTCGAGGCGCCCTATTGCAAGTGTCCGGCGGGATTCCCCGCTATCGCCGCCGCGTTGACGAGCGTGCCCGGAACGCGGCTCTTCATTGTCCCGGGTTTGATGTGTCACGGCGTCGATGAGGTGCCGGATGTGATGCGCGGCGAGGAGACGCAGGTATTCGGCGCCTTGCCGGAAAAGATCGGCGCACGGCAGGTCATCGTGCTGCCAGGCACCCACAGCAAATGGGTTATCGCCGGGCCCGAGGGCATCGAGACGTTCGCCACGTTCATGACCGGCGAGTTATACGCGGTGTTGCGCGAGCACAGCATTCTCGGCCGGCTTGCCGTCGCCGGTGTCGACGACGCCGCGCTCGATCGGGGAGTGCGGCACAGCCTGCGCCAGGATGCGGCGTTGACGCACGACCTGTTTTCCGCGCGGACGCTGGCGCTGACCGAAGCGCTTGCGTCGACAGGCGTAGCCGATTACCTTTCGGGTTTGCTGCTGGGGGCCGAGATTGCCGCGGCGCGTGCCTGGCTCGCTCGAAAGGGGCTGGAACGCGCGACGGTGATGCTGCTTGGCGACGCCGCGCTGTTGGTGCGCTATCGTCGCGCGCTCGCGCTGGCTGAAATCGATTCTGTGCTCGGACCGTCCGACGCCGCCGCGCGGGGCTTGTGGCGAATCGCGCGCCACGCCGGCATGCTGACCGAATGAACAAAATTAGCCTGCAATCGTATCTTCGTCCGTTGCCGCTCATCGCGGTGCTGCGTGGCATTACGCCGGCCGAGATCGACGCCGTGGGCGCGGCGCTCATCGACAACGGGTTTCGCATTCTCGAAGTTCCGCTCAATTCGCCCGAGCCATTCGACAGCATCGCGCGTCTTGAGCGTCGCTTTGGCGAGCGCTGCCTGACAGGCGCCGGCACGGTGATCAAAGTGACCGATGTCGCGAAGGTTGCCGCCGCAGGCGGAAAGCTGATCGTCATGCCGCATGGCGACGTCGAGATCGTGCGCGAAGCAAAGCGTCTCGGCATGCTCTGTGTGCCGGGCGTCGCGACGCCGACCGAAGCCTTTGCGGCGCTCGACGCCGGGGCCGACGGCCTGAAGATGTTTCCCGCGGAGCAACTGTCGCCGGCCGCGCTCAAGGCGTGGCGCGCGGTGTTGCCCAAGGGCGCGCTGGTATTCCCGGTCGGCGGCATCCGCCCCGACAACATGGCAGCGTATTGGGCAGTCGGCGCCGACGGCTTCGGCACCGGCTCGAATCTGTACACGCCGGGCGCGACGGCGGATACCGTGCGCGAGGCCGCGGCGCGCTATGCGGCCGGGTTTGCCTCATTGAATGCTCGTTGATGCGTCCGCTGCGGAAAGACGCCCGGTTCGATCTCGTCGCGCTTGGCGAACCGCTGCTGGAATTCAATCAGGCTCGCGCGGAAGAAGAGCACTACCTGCAGGGCTTCGGTGGCGACACTTCGAACTGCGTCATCGCCGCCTCGCGGCTGGGCGCTTCGACCGCCTACATCACGCGGCTGGGTGACGATGCCTTCGGGCGGAAATTCCTTGGGCTCTGGAAGCGCGAGAACGTCGACATCAGCGGCGTGCGGACCGATCCAGACGCGCCCACCGGCATCTATTTCGTGACTCACGGGGATCGCGGCCACGAGTTCAGCTACCTTCGCGCCGGTTCGGCGGCGAGCCGCATGCGTCCCGCCGATCTGCCGCTGGACGTGATCCGCGATGCGAAAGTGCTGCATGTGTCGGGAATCAGCCAGGCGATCAGCGCCAGCGCGTGCGACAGCGTTTTCGCCGCGCTCGACGCGGCGCGCGAGTCCGGCGCCAGGATTTCCTATGATTCCAACCTGCGTCTGAAGCTGTGGCCGCTGGCTCGCGCCCGAGCGGTGATCGTCGCCACGATGCCGCTCTGCGATTGGTTCCTGCCGAGCCTCGACGAAGCGGCGTTGCTCTCCGGCGCGAGCGAAGCGAACGCAATCCTCGATTGGTGCCACGCCAGCGGTGCGCTCTTGGTGGCGTTGAAGATGGGGGCCGATGGCGTCTGGGTCTCGTCGGCAAAAGTGCGCGAACACATTCCCGGTCACCGGGTCGACGCCATCGACGCTACCGGCGCCGGCGACTGCTTCGACGGCGCCTTCGCGGCGCGCATTATTGCCGGCGACGATGCCCTTGCCGCCGCGCGCTACGCCAACGCGGCAGCGGCATTGGCGACCACGGGCTACGGCGCGGTCGATCCGCTGCCGACACACGCTGACGTGGCAGCGTTTCTCAAGGGGCCTCTAAAATGAGCGCGAACAGTTTTCGCGCCGATCTTTTTGCGGGCCACGTGGCGCTGGTCTGCGGCGGTACCAGCGGCATCGGGGCGGCAATCGGAAGTGCGCTGGCCGGCCTCGGTGCGGACGTTACCGTTTCCGGGGCGACACCGGCCGAGGCAGATGCGGCGCGGGAGCGAATCGGCTTTGCCGGGAGCGCGATCGCGCTCGACGTTCGTGACGGCGAGGGCACCGAGGCCTGCCTGCGGCAATTTGCGCGACTGGACATTCTGGTCAACTGCGCCGGCGTGATCCGCCGCGGCGCGGAGCATGATCCGAAGATCTTCGCCGAGGTCATCGACATCAACCTGACCGGTACCATGCGTTTGTGCGCCGCGTCGCGACCCCTGCTTGCCGAGTCGCATGGCTGCATCGTCAACATGGCATCGATGTATGCTTTCTTCGGCGGGGGGCACGCGCCTGGCTACACGGCAAGCAAGGGTGGGATCGCGCAATTGACCAAGGCGCTGGCGGTCGCCTACGCTGCCGACAAGATCCGCGTCAATGCGATTGCGCCCGGCTGGATCGCAACGCCGCTCACGCGCATCGTGCGGGATGACCCGCAGAAAAGCGGCGCGATCCTGGGACGGACACCGATCGGGCGGTGGGGAGAGCCGGACGATGTCGCGGCGGCGACGGTTTTTCTGTGTTCGCCCGCGGCGGCGTTCGTTACCGGCGTGATCCTGCCGGTCGACGGAGGTTATCTGATTGCATAGGGGGAGGCCATGGCACTTGGAACCGCGATACGTCATCTCAAAAAAGGCGAGTGGGAGAAAGCGCACTCCATCGTGCAGCAGGACGAGACCAAGTTCGGATGCTGGGCGCACGGCATCGTGCACATCGTGCAAGGAGATTTCGGCAACGCGAGATACTGGTATCGGCGCGCGGGCAGGCCTTTTCCCAAGGATCGAGACGTCGATCGCGAAGTCGCGGAGCTCACCTCGGCGCTGAAGGAGACTCAGTGACCGGCGCGATCCTTCCGAGCTTAGGCGTCGTTCCCGAGATCGCGGTCGCGGCGATTCCTACCGACGAGCGCGTCTGGGTGCCGCAAGCGGCCGACGTCTGGTTCCGCCCATTGTTGATGAACACGGTCAGCGGCGGCTGGTGCAACCTGCTGCGCGTGCGACGCTCGGGAGTGCTGTCCCGCCACCGCCATCCGATGCTCGTCGTCGGGTACGTGATCAAGGGCAAGTGGCGCTATCTCGAGCACGATTGGATTGCCGACGAGGGAAGCTTCGTCTACGAGCCTCCGGGCGAAGTCCATACCCTCGTTGTTCCCGACGACTGCCACGAGATGATCACCTTCTTCAACATCAGCGGCGCCATGATTTACCTCGACAACGCTGGACAGCAGATAGGATACGAGGACGTGTTCAGCAAGATCGAAATGTGCCGCAGGCATTACGGCGACGTGGGCCTTGGCGCGGATTACGTGGACCAGTTCATCCGCTGACGGCTTTCTGCTTGCGCGAAGGAATTCTGTATGCCTTGGGGCGGTATTCTTGCAGTAGGAGGCGGCGCCGCGATCGGCGCCTGGCTGCGCTGGGGGTTGGGCGTCATGCTCAATCCGGTGTTTCCAACGCTGCCTCTAGGCACCCTGAGCGCCAATCTCATCGGCGGCTTGCTGATGGGCTTCGCAATGGAGATCATCACCCGGCATGCGATCATGAGTCCTGAGTTGCAATTGCTGACGACCACCGGATTTCTCGGCGGCCTGACCACATTCTCGACGTTCTCGGCCGAGATCGTCACCCTGCTGCTGCGCAAGGAATATTTCTGGGGAACGATCGCGATCGCGTCCCACGTCGTCGGCTCGCTGGCGCTGACCATCCTTGGCATTCTGCTGGTACGTTCGGCGTATGCCTGGGCGGCTGCATGATCGTCCCGTGTGACAAGGAGCAGGCATGAACGGCACGATACTGCGCTTCTACGTCCACGAAAAGCGCATCCACCGGCACATCGCGCTGTTCGAGTGGCTGCTCGAGCAGGCCAAGAAGATGGGAATCCGCGGTGGATCTGCCTTTCGCGCGATTGCAGGCTTTGGCCGCCACGGCGTCTTGCATGAGGAGCATTTCCTCGAGCTCGCCGCGGACATGACGGTCGAGGTCGAGTTTGTGGTGACGGAGGCGGAAGCAGAGGGATTGCTGGCGCTGTTGAAAAAGGAGCGCATCAGCATCTTTTATGCGCGCGTGCCGGCGGAATTCGGCGCCATAGAAGGCGATCGCTGACCCGCGGCGCGAGTCGTGCTAATGCTATCGGCGTCGTCGCCGGAAGTCCGCTAAACTTCCTCGTTCGTTTCAGTTTGGAGCAACCGATGCCCAACGCGATTCGTATTCACCAAACCGGCGGCCCCGAGGTCCTCCAGTGGGAGAGCGTCGCCGTCGGCGAACCCGGCCCCGGTGAGGCGCGTGTCCGGCAAACCGCGATCGGACTCAATTACATCGACACCTATTTCCGCAGCGGCTTGTACAAGCTGCCGCTGCCCTCCGGCATCGGCGTCGAAGCTGCCGGGGTGGTCGAGGCCGTGGGCCCCGGTGTGACCGACATCAGCAAGGGGGATCGCGTCGCCTACGGCGGTCACCCGCCGGGCTCGTACGCCGAAGTGCGGGTCATGCCGGCCGACAAACTGGTGAAATTGCCCGACGACGTTTCAGATCGGTCCGCGGCGACGCTGATGTTGAAAGGCCTCACGGTCCAGTATCTGTTTCGTCAGACCTTCCCGCTGAAAGGCGGCGAAACGATTCTGTTTCATGCCGCCGCCGGCGGGGTGGGATTGATCGCGTGCCAATGGGCCCGCGCGCTCGGCGTGACCTTGATCGGCACCGTCGGCTCCGACGAAAAAGCCGCACTGGCGAAGGCCAACGGCTGTGCGCACACCATCGTCTACACGCGCGAGAACTTCGTCGAGCGAGTCAAGGAGATCACCGGAGGTAAGGGCGTCCCGGTTGTCTACGACTCGATCGGGAAGGATACCTTTCCAGCGTCGCTGGACTGTCTGAAGCCGCGCGGCATGTTCGTGAGCTTCGGAAGCTCGTCCGGGCCGATCGCGGCGTTCGACATCGGATTGCTTGTGCAAAAAGGATCGCTGTTCGCGACCCGGCCGTCGATTGCCGCATACGCAGCCACGCGGCCGGATCTGCTCAGGATGGCCGACGAAATGTTTGCGCTGGTCAAGGGCGGCAAGATCGTCAGCGAGGCAAGGCAGACCTACGCGCTCAAGGACGCTGCACAGGCGCATCGCGATCTGGAAGCGCGCAAGACGGCGGGGGCGACGCTGCTGCTGCCGTAGCGAAATAAATGGCCTTTACCTTAGATTGATCAAGCGCCGCGCGATCGGCGCAAGTTCCGAGGCGGTCACTCCCAGGGGGCCGACGCCTTCGGCGACGAGCGTGTCGGCTGCCGCGCCGTGCAGGCAAACGCCGAGCGCCACCGCCGTGTCGAGCGGCACTCCCTGCGCCAGCAGAGCGCCGATCATGCCGGCCAGCACGTCGCCCGTGCCGGCGCTCGCCAGCGCCGCGTTGCCGCTGGTGTTGATGGCGAAGCGTCCGTCGCAATAGGCCACGACGCTGCCCGCGCCCTTGAGGACGACTGAAGCGTTCATCGCCGACGACAGCGAGAGTGCGGCGCCGAGGCGGTCGCTCTGTATGGCTTCCACGGTGGTCCCGGACAGTCGCGCGCCTTCGGCCGGATGCGGCGTCAACACCGTCGGCGCTACACGCGCGACGACATCGGAGGCGAGTGCGGCGTCTCGCGCAATCAGGTTGAGCGCATCGGCGTCGATCAGCAGCGGTATCGGCAGGCGCAGCGCCTGGGCGACGCATACGCGAGCTTTATCGCCCGTGCCCAGCCCCGGGCCTATGACGATCGCGTGCGGCGCGGCATCGAGCACCGCTTCCGAGGGACGGAGCATGAGCTCGGGTTGAACCCAATCGACCGCCGGAAGCGTACTTGCGCTAAGGCCGAGCCATACTTTGCCGGCGCCCAAATGCAACGCGGCGCGACCCGCGAGGATCGCCGCGCCAACCATGCCGTCGCCGCCGCCGACGATGGCAAGCGTGCCGAAACTCCCCTTGTGAACATTGAAGAGCGGGCGCCGAAGAACCTCCGGCAATGCGATCCGCTGCGTCGCCCACGCGAGCATGGAGCCTCGCGCATCAATGAGGTGCTGCGCGTCGAGCTCGAGCCCGTGCACGCTGATCGTGCCGCAATGATCAGGGCCGTCGCCGGTCAGCAGTCCGGGCTTGAGCGCGATGAACGTAGCCGTCGCGCTGGCACGAATCGCCGGCGAGCGCGCCACTCCGGTGTCCGCATCGAGGCCGCTCGGAATGTCCAGCGCAAGAAGGGGCAGTGAGCTCGCGTTGGCACGCGCTATCCATTGCGCGGCTACGCCTTCGATCGCGCGCGTAAGCCCGATTCCGAACAGACCGTCGATAATCAGCCCGAAGGAACCGTCGGGCCATTCGCGCAGCGTCATGCCTCCCGCGTCGCGCCAAGCCCGGTGTGCGGCGGCCGCGTCGGGCGCAAGTGCCGCGGCGTCGCCGCAGAACGCGACGGCGACGTCAAAAAACCAGGACTTGAGCCAGCGCGCGACCACGAATGCGTCGCCGCCGTTATTGCCAGGCCCGGCAAGGACAAGCACGCGTGCCGAGTGAACGGCAAGCATCCTTCGCGCGACCTCGGCGGCGGCAAGGCCCGCGCGTTCCATCAACGGTGCGCCGGCTGCGCGCGCCTCTACCGCGCGCAGTTCCGACACACGCAAGATTGCATCGAGGGGCATGGGAGCGATTATAGGGCAGCTCAAACCGGGCGCCACGCCGCAGTAGCGGGACACCGGTGCGGGAAGCTTGCAGCCACAAATCAAATGTTTTAGAGATCCGCAACTCGGGGGGTTACGTAGGTGAAATGCTCGAGCGTCGCAAGAGGCGCCTGCCATTAGACAACCACCCGCTCAATCGCTACACTAGCTCGCCAAGCTGCTCACCCGCCAAGCGTTCTACCAACACCGTCACCCGGCAGGAGCAATGCCCAACATTTCGGACGCTGGCTCAAGCGTCGAGTTCATTTTACGGGAGGTAGTAATGAAGTCATTGCACCGGATTGTAGTGGCCCTGCTGGCGTTCGGCGTCGCTGTCGCCGTTTCCGCCCAGGACCTGACCGGCACGCTGAAGAAAGTCAAGGACACAGGCTCATTCACGATTGGTCATCGCGAGTCGTCGATACCGTTTTCGTATCTCGACGACAAGCAGCAACCCATCGGCTACGCGATGGACCTTTGCATGAAGATCGTCGACGCGGTCAAGGCCGAGCTGAAGATGCCGAACCTGAAGCTCAACCTGCAGCCGGTCAGCTCTTCGAATCGCATTCCGCTGCTGCAGAACGGGACCATCGACCTGGAATGCGGCTCGACCACCAATAGCGTCGATCGCCAGAAGCAGGTTTCGTTCGGGCCGACCTATTTCGTCATCAACGTGACCGCAGCGGTGAAGAAAAGCTCGGGGATCAAGAGCCTTGCCGATCTGAACGGCAAGACGATCTCGACCACGTCGGGCACCACGTCGGTATCGTTGTTGAGGCAATACGACAGGACCAAGAACGCCGAAATCAAGTCGATCGATGCCAAGGATCACGCCGAGTCCTTCCTGCTGCTTTCGCAGGATCGGACGTCGGCGTTCATCATGGACGACATCCTGCTCGCCGGCCTGATCGCCAGTTCGCCGAACCCCGGCGACTACGTGATCCTTTCCGAGTCGCTGCGCCAGGAGCCGTACAGCATGATGCTGCGCAAGGACGATCCGCAGTTCAAGGCGCTGGTCGACAAGACCATCGGCGCGGTGATGAAATCAGGCGACATCCACAAGGTCTACGCCAAGTGGTTCACCAGCCCGGTTCCTCCCAAGAACGTCAACCTGAATTTCCCGGAGACGGCGCCGATCAAGGAAGCGTTCGCCAATCCGAACGACAAGGGCGTGCAGTAGCGATACGCCGGGCTGTCTCGACAGCTGACGACATGAGGGCCGGACAGCCAAGAGGCGGTTCCGGCCCTTTTCGTGAACGGCTGCGCCGGCCGCACGGGCAGCGCGACGCTGCGCGAAACCGAGAGCTCGGGCCTACCATTTCGATGCGTTGTGATCCGTCGGAGAGTCACGCATGACGACCTACATCATGAACTGGGGTGTCTTCTTCGAAGAGCTTCCCGGTGGTGGCGAGAAATACTGGCAGCTCATTGCGTCCGGCGTCGTTTGGACGCTGGCCGTCTCGGCCTGCGCCTGGATCATCGCGATCGTGCTGGGTTCGCTGATCGGCACCATACGAACGACCGACAAGCCGTGGATGGTGCGCTTCGGCAATGCGTGGGTGGAGCTCTTCCGCAACATACCGCTGCTGGTGCAGATGTTCCTGTGGTACTTCGTCATCCCCGAGTTCATCCCGCCGCTCAAGCGCTGGATCGTCAGTACCAATCCCGCCAATGCACAGTTTCTGGCCGCGGTGCTGTGCCTCGGCCTGTTCACCTCGGCGCGCATTGCCGAACAGGTTCGCGCCGGTATCCAGTCGCTGTCGCGCGGCCAGCGCTACGCCGGCATGGCGATCGGACTGACGCAGCCGCAGCTGTACCGCTTTGTGCTGCTGCCGATGGGCTTTCGCATCATCATTCCACCGCTGACCAGCGAGACGATGAACCTGATCAAGAATTCGTCGATCGCGCTGACCATCGGCCTCGCCGAGCTGACGTTCCGGGCGCGCGAGCTCGGTGAATATACTTTCAACTTCTTCGAAGCCTTCAGCGCGGCAACGCTGATATATATCGTCATCGCGATGACCGCCAATCGGGTCATGGCGCTGATCGAGCGGCGCACGGCGGTGCCCGGAATGATCGTCGGCGGCGGAAAGTAGGAGCGGCGATGCATCTCGACTTCAGCATCGTCACCTCGTCGCTGCCGTACCTGTGGAAGGGCTTTCAATACACGGTGCAGCTGACCGCGATCGCCGCGCTGGGCGGCCTGGTGTTCGGAACCATGCTCGCGCTGGCGCGACTGGCGCCCACCAAGTGGCTGGCAAACACCGCGGCAGGCTACGTCAATCTCATGCGCTCGATTCCGCTGGTGCTGGTCATTTTCTGGTTCTTCTTCCTGATGCCGGAAATCCTGCAGTGGATGACCCGCGCCGATCGGCCGGTGCAGATCGGAGCCGAGCGCACGGCGATCATTACCTTCATCCTGTTCGAGGCCGCCTACTTCTGCGAAATCATGCGCGCCGGCATCCAGTCGATACCCAAGGGGCAGGTGCATTCGGCGTACGCGCTGGGCCTGACCTACGCGCAGGCAATGCGACTGGTGATCCTGCCGCAGGCATTTCGCAATATGATTCCGGTCCTCCTGACACAGACGATCATTCTGTTTCAGGACACCTCATTGGTATACGTGATCTCCGCTACCGATTTCGTAGGCGCCGCGTCGAAGATCGCGCAGCGGGACGGGCGGCTGATCGAAATGTATTTGTTCGTCGCCGCCGTTTATTTCGTGATCTGCTTCACCCTTTCGTTCATGGTGAAGCGCTTGCAACGAAAGATTGCCGTCATCCGCTGAAGGCGGATCGGTCCACGGAGAACCAGATGATTTCGATGCAGAATGTCTCCAAATGGTATGGCCAGTTCCAGGTGCTGACCGACTGCACGACCAATGTCGAGAAAGGTGAGGTCATCGTCGTTTGCGGCCCGTCCGGCTCGGGCAAGTCGACGTTGATCAAGTGCGTCAACGCGCTGGAGCCCTATCAGAAAGGCGACATCATCGTCGACGGCATCACGGTCAACGATCCCAAGACCGACCTGCCCAAGCTGCGCGCCCGCGTCGGCATGGTGTTCCAGAATTTCGAGCTGTTTCCACATCTGACGATTACCCAGAACCTGACTCTCGGCCAGATCAAAGTCCTCGGACGCAAGCAGGAAGAAGCCGTGACGCGCGGCCTC
>Ga0209011_1000936_pt1 | contig 10565 bp, 9 predicted proteins | sample BlaSpr_A8_OM1_M3_FD_187986 | JGI IMG/M metagenome (GOLD analysis project Ga0209011, IMG submission 187986) | Forest soil microbial communities from Thunder Bay, Ontario, Canada - Black Spruce, Ontario site 2_A8_OM1_M3 (SPAdes) (version 2) | ecosystem: Environmental > Terrestrial > Soil > Boreal... | reverse complement strand
GGTGCGACGGTGCTGAGCTCTGCCTTGAGCAGACCAGAGAACGCGGTCGTATCAAGTTCCCGGTACGACATGTTGACCTCCAATTGAATGGTTGCCTTCATCGATGCCGGCCAGGTGGCCCGACGCGGCCAGCTGGTCGAGCGCTCGAGAGGTTCGCGATTTCACGGTTCCCGTCCTGCAGCGGAGGATGCGAGCGACGTCCTCAACCGACAGGTCCAAATAGAAACGGAGGACGAGGACTTCCCTGAAGTCCACCGGTAGCTCTTGGATGGCGGCGACGAGCTGGAGCCGCAGCTCAGAGCGATCCAAATCTGCTGTCGTTGATGTCTCCGAACCAAGTGGGTGGGCCGAATGTCGCCGGCTCTTGCTCGCCTGTCTTCGGGACGCCCACACCACGTAGCGAAAGAGCCAGGTTGCGAAGTTGACATGGGCGTGTTTGCGATGCAGCGTTCGGAATGCACGGAAAAACGCCTCCTGTAGGGCCTCCTCGGCCGTCGCTATATCACCGACGAGCGCAAGCGCGGTACGCAGAGACCGTGCCTGGTGGCGCTGAAAGAGCTGGGCGAAGCCATCCTCCTCGCCGGCGATGCAGCGGGCAACCAGGTTTTGATCCGGATCGCTCATGTCTGTTAAACACCCCCAGCAGGACGTTCGGTTCCGTGGCGGTCTAGTTGTCGTCTGCGGACGCTGGTCGGGCCTTTACGATGCGAGCGGCTTCGAATAGCCAACCCTTACCAGCAGCGTCGAGGCGGCGATCGTCAGCACCACCGCGGCCAGGATCGCTGCGTACAGTTCGCCCGGAATGACGTTGCGTGTGACGCCGATCGTCGCCAGGACAAAGCTGAACTCGCCGATCTGCCCCAGCCCCGTCGCGATCTGTCGTGGGCGGCCGGGCAATCGCCCGAACCTGGCGAGTAGATAGATAGGAAGGACCTTGGCCACGACCAGGAGAATGAGTAACAGGACCAGCCAGCCGAGTCCCTTGAGCAACGCGCCCGGATCGATCAAGGCTCCGATCGCCACGAAGAACAGGACCGCGAAGACATCGCGAAATGGGAGCAATCGTTCGCGCGCCTCGTTGGCTTCGTGGCTCTCGCTGATGGCGAGGCCGGAGACGAAGGCCGCCAGGGCGAGGGGGATGCCGAAGAAGCGCGCGCCCACGCCGGCCAGGGCGAGGGCGCTCGCGACCGAAACGATGAGGAAGAGATCGTGCTCCTGGCGGAGTTGACGGAGCAGGCGGGGCAGGAGTCCGGTCGCGATCACGACGATGATCGCGTAGAGCAAGACGAGCGTGACGGCTGTCGCACCTGAGCTCGGCTGGAGTCGCAGGGCGATGAGGGCAATGATCGACAACGTCACGCCCGCCACGTCCTGCAAGACGCTCCAGCCAAGCAGCACGTGGTCGGTCGCGGTGTCGGTGGTGCGTCGCCGGCTGCGTGTGATGTTGACCGCGACCACGCTCGAGGAGAGGGCGAGGCAGAGGCCGAGCAGAACCGCGCCGGCGAGAGGAAGCTTGAGAAGGAGGCCTGCTGCCGCCCCGACCAGCGCCGTCACGACCGTCTGTAGCGGCGCCGCCCAGAAGAGCCTCCCGCGCTCCCTGCTGAGCTCGGCGATATCCAGCTCGATGCCGACTTCGAAGAGGAGGAGCACGACGCCCAGGTCGGCGAAGACCTGGAGCTGATGGCGGTCGGCGATGTAGCCAGGCGTGAAGGGCGAAACCAGCAGCCCAGTCGCCAGGTACCCGAGCACCGCCGGGAGCCCCGCGCGTCGAGCCAGCCAGCCGGCGATCGCCGCCACGAGGAGGACGAAGCCGATCTCGAAGATTGCGGGAGCGGTCGTCTCCACTCAGCGACTCGCTCGCTCGCGACGAACGGATTCTTCGGTGTTCAGCGCATCTGCCGCGCGGGCTCGCGGCTCGGGCCCACCTGGGTGTCGAGCCAGCCGGTCAGTGGCTTGCTCTCCTTGATCGCCTGCCGGACGCGGTCTTTTGCCTCGACGGTATGCAGCCAGGCACCGGGCTTCCAGTTCCGGCCTGCCATGAGCCCTTTGCAGCGCAAGAGGTCGCCGCGCGGATGATCGGCCGGGTATCCGGCGGGGACGCGCTTGAAGCTCGGCTCGGTCACCTGGTAGCCGTCCTTGACCAGGGCGGCGACGATCCGGGCGAGCTTTCCGCCGCCCTTTCCACCCACGGCATCACGGAAGCGGGTGAGCTGATCGGGCGCCATTTCGTGCGAGCCGATTGCGACGTACAACCCGTCGTCCGAAACCTGGAGGTAAACGCCGCTGGCCCGGTCGCCGGCCAGGTACGCGCCTAGATGCTCCTTGTAGGGGCGCTTATCGGGAGAGAAGCGGAGGTCGCGGTTCAGGCGGAAGATCTTGACCTCGATCTCCGGCGCCAGGTCCTTTTCGATCTCGGCAAGGAGGGCCTCCATCGGCTGGCGCACCTGCTCCTCGTAGACCTGCCGGTTGGCCTCGAAAAAGGCCTTGCTGTTGTCGCGCTTTAGGCGGTGAAAGAACTGTAACGCCGGCTTGGGCCAGCCTCCGAAACGAACCCGAACCGCCCCGTTCGCCCGACCCTTCATTGGTTCCCTCCTCGCCTAGGTCACGCCGCAGGTTTTAGCTCGATCGTAACGTTTCACTGCCATGACCTTCTTTCGCGTTGTGCTGAGCATCTTCGCCATCCTCAACGTCGTTTTCTGGGCACTCCTCGCCTGGGTCTGGGCCGTCAAGCCGTCGTGGGCGGCGCGTATTCCGCTTCACCTCGGCACGGACCAGCGCTTCCGGACTACGGTGCCGGTCTGGGCGCGGCTCGCTGCCGCCATCGCTGCCTTCTGGGCGGTTGCGGCCGTCCTCTACTTGACCGTCTACGCCGCGAACCGACTGGCGTTCATCGCGCTCTTCGTCCTCGCCGCCATCTTCCTCATCCTTGGGATCGGCGCCGCCGCACGCGTCTATACCGTGCTGCAACTCCCCAAGAACTCGATGATCGGACGGGCGCGGAGCCAGCGAGCGCAGTAGTCCGCCTCGTCGCAAGCACCGACCCTACGAGGATCAGCGAGAAACCGACGACGGCCCCCAGGGTAAAGGGCTCGTGCAGCACGGCCACGCCTAGCAAGAGGGCGACTGCCGGGTTGAAGTAGGTGATCACGGTGGCCCGCACCGGGCCGACTTCGCCGATGAGGGCGAAGAACAGCAGGAAGGCAAGCGCGGTGCACACCACCCCCAGGGTCAGGACCGCCAGCAGCACCTTGCCGGACGGGATCGATCTCGGGAGCTGCGGTATGGCGAGCGGGGCGTAGAACAAAGCCGTCAGCACCAGTGAGGCCGCGACGACGCCCAAGGCCGGCAGGCTGGGGAGCCGGCGGGCGATGATGATCGGCCCGGCCGCGTAGCCGACCGCAACCAGGCCGACCTCACCAACCGCCACCAGGTCCTTGAAGGAGACGTTGAGACCCACAAGCACGGCCACACCGACGAAACCGATCAGCAAGCCGGTCATCCGGCGCCGATCCATGCGCTCGTCGGCGCGGGTCAGCAGCTGAATCACCGCAGCGATCAGGGGGACGGCGGCGATCATCAGGCCGGTCAGCGAACTGGAGAGCCGGCGCTCGCCGTCGGCGAGCAGGAACCAGGGCAGCGAGACCTCGACGACGGTGTAGGCGAGCACCCAACGCCAGTAGGGAAGGAGCGGAGCGAGCCAGCCGCGGGCGGCGGCGACGGGCAGGAGAAGCGTCGCCCCGAGCGCCGTCCTGAGAAGGACCAGGCTGGCCGGCGTCAGCTCGCCGATTGCGATCTTGATGAGCAGGTAGGGGATACCCCAGATGACGGCCATCGCCCCGAACAGCGCCCACCCCCGTCGGGTCACGCGGTCGGCGCGATGTCAAGGTCGACATCGTCGGGGAGAACGTCCTCCCCCGTGTACGCGGAGGCCTGCAGCCGGAACAGGCGCGCGTAGCGGCCGTTGAGCCGCATCAGTTGCTCGTGCGTCCCTTGCTCGACGAGCCGGCCGTGTTCCAGGAACAGGATCCGATCAGCGCGCCGAACGGTGGAGAAGCGGTGCGAGATGTAGACCGCCGTGCGGCCTCGGGTCAGCGAGTGGATTCGTTCGAATAGCTCGTACTCCGCCTGGGCATCGAGCGCGGAGGTCGGCTCATCCAGCAAGAGGATGCGCGCGTCGCGCATGAAAGCGCGCGCCAGAGCAACCTTCTGCCACTCGCCGCCTGACAGGTTGACGCCGGCATCGAACCACTTTCCGAGTGCCGTGTCGTAGCCCTGGGGGAGGCCCGCGATCAGTTCGTCGGAGCCAGCCTGCCGGCTCGCCGTCAGGATCGCCTCGCGGTCGGCGATGTCGGCGAGGTTGCCGAGGCCGATGTTCTCGGCTGCGGTGGCCTGGTACGTGACGTAGTCCTGGAACATGCCACCGATTTGGGCCCGGAGCTGCGCGGGATCGAGGTCGCGGATGTCGATGTCGTCGACCAGGATGCGGCCGTCGGTGGGATCGTAGAGCCGGCAGATCAACTTGAAGAGCGTGGTCTTCCCGGCGCCGTTGCGGCCGACAATGGCGATCGTCTCTCCGGGCGAGACCGTGAAGCTCAGGTCGGTGAGCGCGTTGGCGGTGGCCCCCGGGTAGGCGAAGGTTACGTGGTCGAAGCGGATCTCGCCCCGTACTGGGTTCGGGACGGGGACCGGGTTGGCGGGCGTGGGGAGCACACTCTTCGTTTCCATCAACTCGAACAGGTTGCTCAAGTAGAGATTGTGTTCGTACATGCCGGAGAACCCGCCGAGGATGCCCTGGATCGAGTTCTGTACCGATTGGGCCGCCGTCGTATAGAGGGTGAGGTCGCCGAGCGTCAGCTTGCCGGCGATCGCCTGCAGCGCCACATATAGATAGGTCACCGACGTGGCAATCGTGCTCAAGTTGCCCCAGAGAAAGCCGACGAGATAGCGGCGCACCACCTGGCGGCGCTGGCTCCCGTAATACCTTTCTCCGATCAGCCGGTAGCGGTCGATGAAGTAGCGGCCCAGCCCGAACAGCTTGACCTCTTTGGCGTAGCTGTCGGTCGTCAGCAGGGTGACGAGGTAGTTCATCCGGCGGAGCAACCGCGAGCCCCAGCGCGCGATGTTGTAGCCTCGCCAGCCGTACCGGGTGTCGGCGATGAAGGCCGGGACAGGGGAGAGGAGCGCCAGCAGGGCGAGGAGCGGGCTCACCACGACGAGGAGCGCGATCATCGTGATGAAGGTGAGGGCGGTCTGGACAAGTCCGAAGGCGGTCGAGATCATCTGCACCGGGCGGTTGATGGAATCGGTCTGCGCGCGTCGCAGCAGGTCATACGACGCGGGGTCCTCGTAGAAGGCGAGGTCGAGCGAGGCCGCCTTCTCCATGACCATCAACTGAATCCGCATCGACACCGCGTTCTGCAGGAGCTGCTGCGTGATGTTGCGCGAGGTGCTGAGAAAGGCGATCAGCGCGAAGATCAGCAGTTGCAGGATGGCAAGGAAGATGATCCCGTTGACCGTCGTGAAGACCGGGGTCTTCCATGGTCCAAAGTCGAACCGGATAGCGTCGGCGACGGTGGTTGGATGGTTGTGGACCTCGATGCCCAGCACGACCGCGTTGACGAGCAGCTTCGAGGTATAGGCGGATATCGCAGGGATGACGCCGGCGACGACGGTCACTGCGAACAGGCCGGCCGTGACGCCGGGGCTGGCGTCCCAGACCAGCCCAATCACCCTGGGGAGCGCGGCTGCGGTGCCCCGGACCGCCTGCTTGAGATTGCGCCAGCGACTACGCAGGTCCTTCGGACCCTGTGGCTCCTGGGGCTCCTCGATCACCGGGTCGCCGGTCAGGCCGCTATTTGCCGGACCGCTTTCGGGATTCCCGCGGCGCCGGCGGCCCCACATCCAGAACATCGACGGGCCGCCGTGATCCGGCGGCATCATTCCCACGGCGCTACCCTACCGTACAGCGCGCGGAGATTCTCTTCTGAATCGTGAATGAGTCAGGCCTGGTCCACGACGGCGATGGCCTCGACTTCGATCAGGTAGCCGGGCTCCGCCAGGGCCTGCACGCCGACCAGCGTCGACGCCGGCAAGGCCGCTGGGCCGAAAACCGTCGACCGCGCTTCAGCCAGCAGGGGTCTGACCTCGGGCCGGTAGCCGACAACATAGGTAGTGAGCTTGACCACGTCCGCTGGTTTTGCGCCGGCGCCCTCGAGCGCGGCGCGCAGATTGGCGTACACCTGCCGAGCCTGGCCCGCGAGATCGCCGGGTGCGATCAGCTTGCCATCGGCATCCATCGAGACCTGCCCGGAGACGAAGACCATCCGGCGTCCGGTGGCCACGAGGACCTGCGTGTAGGCAGCCGGTTTGAACAGTCCCTCCGGCGCCAGACGCTGTACGCCCATCCACCAATCTTAGGTTTCCCTCACCTTCGGCTCAGAAAGGACTCATCTCGACGAGGTTCAATCGGTGGACTGCCATGTACTGGAGGGTCTCATGATCAATCGACCGCTACGGGCTCGCGAGGAAGCCGTAAGCCCGACCGACACCGCGCGCGAGCTCGCCGCCCGAGTCCCGGCGCCCATCGAGCAGATCCTGTTCGAGGTCAAGCGCCTGATCGTCGGCCAGGACCGGCTGCTCGAGCGTTTGCTGATCGCGCTGCTGTCCGGCGGCCACGTCCTGCTCGAAGGGGTGCCCGGTCTCGCCAAGACCGTCACGGTCAAGGCCTTTGCCCAGGTGATCGGCGGCGCAGCCGGCCGAATCCAGTTCACCCCCGACCTCGTTCCGGCCGACCTCATCGGCACGCGCATTTACAACCCCGGCCGCGGCGACTTCTCGACCGAGCTGGGCCCGGTGTTCTGCAATCTCCTGCTTGCCGACGAGATCAACCGCGCTCCCGCCAAGGTGCAGTCGGCACTGCTCGAGGCGATGCAGGAACGGCAGGTAACGATTGGCAAGGACACCCATCCGCTCCCGGACCCGTTCGTGGTCCTGGCGACCGAGAACCCCATCGAGACCGACGGGACCTACCCGCTCCCCGAGGCGCAGCTCGACCGCTTCATGTTGAAGGTGCTGGTCGACTACCCCTCCTTCCAGGAGGAGGTCGTCGTCGTCGAGCGGATTACCGGCCCGGCGATCGAGCTCCGGCAGGTGGTGACGGTGGACCAGCTCAAGGAGATGCAGCGGGCGGTGGCCGAGGTGTATGTCGATCCCGCGGTCCGGACCTATGCGGCGACGCTCGCCTATGCGAGCCGCCCGGGGAAGGTCAAGGGCCTCGAAGATCTCGCGCCCGCGATCGCCTACGGCGCCAGCCCACGCGCGTCCATCAACCTGGTGTCCGCGGGCCGCGCGCTGGCGTTCATGCGGGGACGTTCGTACGTTCTCCCGCACGACCTGAGCGAAGTTGCGCCCGAAGTGATCCGGCACCGGCTCGTCCTGACCTATGAAGGGATCGCCGCCGGTGTCAATGCCGAGACGATCGTCAAGCGTGTGCTCGACCGATTCCCGCCACCGCGGATCGATCTCGGAGACCGGGTTGCCTCCTGACGTCGTCACCGGCGGCGTCGCCGTCGACCAGTTGCTGCGCCGCTCGCGGTGGCCGGTGCTTCGACGCCTGGGATTCCATCCGGGGGGCGATGAACGCTCCAGCTTGCGCGGCGCCGGTCTGGAGTACAGCGACGTGCGCGAGTACCAGGCGGGCGACGATCCCCGCACCATCGAATGGAACATCACGGCGCGTTCGGACCGGCCCTACGTCCGGGAGTCGCTTCCCGACCGGGGCCTCGATGCCTGGCTGCTGGTCGACATCACGCGTTCGCTCGACTGGGGGACGGCGCGCTGCCTCAAGCGGCAGCTGGCGATCGAATTCTCGGCGGTCGTCGGGCAGCTGCTGATCGGCCGCGGCAACCGCGTGGGCGCGCTGCTGTTCGACGACCGTGTCCGCTCGATCATCCCGCCCTCAGCGGGCCGCACCGCGCTCCTGCAGTTGATCGCGCGAATGGAGCGCACGGCCGGGGGCCAAGAATTTCCCTCCCCCTCCGGGGGAGGGCAGGGTGGGGGCGTAACCGACCTGAGCCGGGCGCTGACGGAGGCGGGCCGCCTCATCCGCCGCCCTTCGATGATGGTTCTCATCAGCGATTTCATGACGCCCGGTGGCTGGCAGAAACCACTGAGCGCGCTGGCGATCCGCCACGAGGTCGTCGCCGTCTGGATCACGGATCCACGCGAGGGTGAGATTCCCGACGTCGGGGTCGTCACCTTCGAGGAGCCGGAAAGCGGCGAGCAGATCCTGGTCGACACGCGGAGTTCGCATCTGCGGGCCCGCTTCCAGGAGGCGGCGACGGCACAGCGCGAGACGATCCGCGCCGATCTCCTTCGGGCTCGGGCGGCGGTCGCCGAGATGACCACCGCCGCGGAGGTGGTGCCCCAACTGGTGGCGTTCATCAAACAACGGGAGGCGCAGCGCGGCCATCGGCTGGCGCGGGCGAGCGCATGAGCTTCCAGTCTCCCTGGTTACTGCTCGGCCTGCTGGCGATCCCGCTGCTGGTCGGCTTCTACATCACGAGCCAGCAGCGCCGCCGTGCCTATGCGGTGCGCTTCACCAACCTGACGCTGCTCAACCAGGTGATGGGCAAGGGGCCGGGCTTCCGCCGTCATCTCCCCGCGATCCTCTTCATCGCGGGCGTGGCCGGCTTGCTGTTCTCGATGGCACGCCCCCAGGCGACGATCCGCGTGCCGAAGGGTCAGACGAGCGTGATGCTCGCGGTTGACGTCTCGGGATCGATGGCGGCAACCGACGTGCAGCCCACCCGCATCCAGGCGGCGATCGCTGCCGGCCGCACGCTGATCGACAAGCTGCCGAGCAACGCGCAGGTCGGTCTCGTCATCTTCAACGCCCGAGCCGAGGTGGTCGCACCGCTCACCACGGACAAGGCCTCGGTGAAAGATGCGCTGGGCTCACTCGTCCCGGGCGGGGGAACGGCGATTGGTGACGCGATCCAGGTCGCCGTCGCGCAGCTCGCCAGCATCGCGGACGCCAACGGCCCGAAGTCCCAGAACTATGCCATGGTCGTCCTGCTGACCGACGGGACCTCGAATACCGGGATCGATCCGGCGACCGCCGCGGCCAATGCGGCGCAAGCCAAGATCCCGATCCAAACGGTCGGCGTCGGGCAGCGGAACCAGACGACCATGGTGCAAGGCCGGGTTGTCGATGGCGTGGACGAGCAGGCGCTCCAGCAGATCAGCAGCGCGACAGGCGGCCACTACTATTACGCGGCCGACGAGGCCCAGTTGAGCAAGATCTACAGCGACCTCGGGTCACGGATCGGCTGGGTCACCACCAAGCTCGATCTCACCGTACCGCTGATGGCACTGGGCACCATCATCCTGGTCGCCGGCGGGCTCTTCAGCCTCCGCTGGTTCCGGCTCCTGCCTTAGCGGCGCGAACCCCGGGTAGATGCCGCTCAGCCGGTCCCGTGTAGACCTGGCGTGGTCGCATGATCTTCTGTTCGGGATCGAGCAGGCCTTCCTGCCACTGCGCCAGCCAGCCGGGCGTCCGCCCGATGGCAAACAGGACCGGGAACATCTCCACGGGAAAACCGATCGCGGCGTAGATGATCCCGGAGTAGAAGTCGACGTTGGGATAAAGGCGGTGCTTGACAAAGTAGTCGTCCGCGAGGGCCACCCGTTCGAGTTCTAGCGCGATGTCGAGCAGCGGGCTCCGACCGGTCACCGCCAGCACGTCGTCGGCCACCTTCTTGATGATCTGCGCTCTGGGATCGTAATTCTTGTAGACGCGGTGGCCGAAGCCCATCATGCGCAGCTCACCGGTGCGGACCCGCTTGACGTATTCGGGAACGCGGCTGACCGACCCGATCTCCTTCAGCATTCGCAGCACCTGCTCGTTGGCGCCGCCGTGGAGCGGGCCGTACAGGGCCGCAGCCGCCGCGGCGGTGGCCGAGAATGGGTCGGCGTGCGAGCTGCCGACAGCCCGCATCACATTGGTCGAACAATTCTGCTCGTGGTCCGCGTGCAGGATGAGTAGCACGTCGAGCGCCCGCTCGAGGACTGGGTTGGGTTCGTATTTCAGCTCGGTAGCCTTCCACATCATGTTCAGGAAATTGCCGGCATAGGAGAGGTCATTGTCCGGGTAGGCATAGGGCATGCCGACGGCGTGGCGAGCCGCGAAGGCGGCCAGCGTCGGCATCTTCGCGATCAGCCGGAGGATCTGCAGCCGGCGGCTCTCCACGTTGAAGATGTCCTTCGCGTCAGGGTAGAAGGTCGAAAGCGCGCCGACGGTGCCGACGAGGATGCCCATCGGATGGGCATCGTGATGGAAGCCGTCGATCAGCTTCTTGATGTTCTCGTGGAGGAGCGTGTGATGGGTGATGGCGTCCACCCATTGGCGATGCTGGGTGGGATCAGGCAGCTCGCCGTGTATCAGGAGGTAGGCGACCTCGAGGAAGCTGCTGCGTTCAGCCAGCTCCTCGACCGGATAGCCGCGATAGCGGAGGATGCTGCGCTCGCCATCGATGAAGGTGATCGCGCTCCGACAACTCGCCGTG
>Ga0209011_1000935_pt1 | contig 10568 bp, 10 predicted proteins | sample BlaSpr_A8_OM1_M3_FD_187986 | JGI IMG/M metagenome (GOLD analysis project Ga0209011, IMG submission 187986) | Forest soil microbial communities from Thunder Bay, Ontario, Canada - Black Spruce, Ontario site 2_A8_OM1_M3 (SPAdes) (version 2) | ecosystem: Environmental > Terrestrial > Soil > Boreal... | reverse complement strand
TTACCTCGTTGCCGAAATTCAGACTGCTCTGCGCGAACAGGGCGCACTGATCGATGGCGACGATCTGCTCGATCCGGTTACCTTGCAATACACGTGATTGCGATTTTGACCTTGCCAAAAAGAACATCGGCCGAGGTACAACCCTTTGCCTCGGCCGCACTCTCCAAAACAGCCTCTGCACCTTTTTGCGGTGCGCAGCATTTGCCGACATAATTGAAGATAAGCCGCCGGCTTGGCGACACCATTTGTGTGAGAAGCTCGAACGAGCGATGCAGTCGCGATCGCGTGCCAAGAGACGTCGCCGACAGCTTCCGAGATAAACAGGGTACGTTACCGCTGATCGCGAGGCATAAAACCGTCCGTCAGCGTCTGCATGAAGCTCACCAGCGCATCCTCCTCTGATTCCGACAGGCCGAGCCGCCCCACGCGCTTGGTGTTGATGTTGTCGGTCGATTCCGGTGCCGGCCAGCAGGTCGTGCCTTCGCCGGGATCATTAGGCTGGCAGCGCGGCAGGGCGTCCCGCGTGTTGTAGAAATGGACGATGGATTTCAGGCTGATGAAATACCCATTATGTGCATAGGCCTTTACGAAGGCGGGATAAGGCCGCTTGTCCACATTGCGCAGCGTCGGCACCTGAAAGCGCGCTTGGTTGACTGGCGCGAACTTGACCCAGTGTGCGTCGGCCACTGACGGCTGGCTCAGCGGATGGCCTTTGGTGAGGAAACTGCCAACGCCGCCATCGACGAATGATGGTCCTGCCGGATTGGCGGCATAGCCGAGCGCGTCGGGTCGATTCTCTACGTAGTAAGGCAGGCGCGGATTGGCAGGAACGCCGATATTGCTGGCGGTGAAATCGGTGAACAGCGGGTCTTCGCCAGGGCCTCCGTCGCGATGACAAGCGTTACATTGCGCCTTGCCGCGGAACAAATCGTAGCCAGTCTGTTCTTGCGGCGTGAACTGCGCCTTGCCGGCGAGCACTGCGTCGTACTTCGACGTAAAGGTCGTCACTTCGGCAGAGGCCTCATAGTTGGCGATTGCCTGTGCCATCTGATCGAAGGTCGCGCCGGCCCGGCCGCGATCCGTCGGGCTGAGATGGACTGGAAGCGGATCGCTCGCGGGCGGCGGTCCCGGCCGGTCACAGACCTGCTCCACGTCGCTCGGCCACGCGATCGCGAAGGCCTGTTGGCCCCAGACCTTTTCGAACAAAGCGCGATACGGCTGCTGCGAGGCGCGGTAGACCGAACAGGCAATATCCGACAGGCCCATTTCAACGGGGTTGGTCGGCGGGCCCTGCGCCTGTTCGGCGGCCGGATTGCCCAGGCGGCGGCCGGTCGCGCGCATGTCCCAAAAATTGCCGCCGACCAGATCACCCTGACCGGGATTGTAATGCAGAACAGGCGCGAGCGGCGCATAAGCGTGCGTCTGCGGCTTGCGTTCGCTGTATCGCGTGCGCACTGAGCCCGGATAAGAACCGGTTGTCCGGTTCAACTCCGACACCGGACCGGTAAAGCCCGTTTCCGGCATATGGCAGAAAGCACAAGCCTCATTGCGATTCACCGAGAGCTGCTTGTCATACAGCATCAACTTGCCGAGCAGCTCGATTTGCTGAACTTGATTATCCGGCGGCACGGCTAGCCGCTCGCGTGTCTGCCCCTCGATGCGATCGATCTCGGCCTGGACCTGTGCGATCTCCTCAAGCACTTGAGGCGTCAGCGTTGCGGCGGTTTGCTCCGCAGCAAGTACATCGCCGCGCAGCGCGGCAATAACGATGACAGTTGCTAGCCCGACCTTAGTTATCAAGGCGCGACCCCCTCATTTGAGACCGATATTGCCCAGATGACTTGCAGAACTGCCATGAATATTCACGTTTTTGAATCGAAATAAAAGTGGCAGCCAAGTGTGGCGACTCAAAAAAGCGATCCCCGACAAGGATGCCGGGGATCTTAACGTTCTGGCGAAACCTAAAAAAGCGCTATTCGCGCTTAACGACCCTGGGCGGAGTGGCCGTAACCCGGAGCGTAGGCGTAGAGGCCGCTTCCGTTTCCATAGGGGGACGAGTAGCCGGCAGCGGCTCGACTCGCGGCCGAACCTGTCGTGTAGGCGCTCTGCGCCAGTGCGGCCGCGGGCAGCGCAATGCTCGAAGCCGCAACAGCGGCAATCAGAATGAATTTGGCCTTGTTGATCATGGTCTTTCTCCTGAGTTTCGTTGCAAACAAAGGCGCGATGCCGTGTTGTTTGGTGATCGGGAGATGGGCTCGATGCAGGCGATCCTCAATTAAATATTTTTTTATCTCTCCGTTCATGGAAATTGAATAATCGGTGTGGCTCAAGCCCTGCCACGAGGATGGCCGGCACGGCAAGCGGGTCGATCAACTAATGTTGAGCCGACTAAAATACTTTTTAATGGTGACGGATCAGCCCTCACTCCATTTCATCGTTTGTTGGCGCGAGTTTCCAACTGTTGAATGGTACGCGCGAGAAGACCGGCACAATATGTTGGGTCATGAGTGACTTCGTCGCTTGGCGTTGGGGCGGTTTGTCTATTGCGGAGCACCGCAATATAGGCAGTAGTTTAATTGGAGACTCTGATGAATCGACGGACATTGATCGGGGCTGCCGCCGCTGTGGCCGCCTTTCCCGTAATCAATCGAGTTGCCAGCGCCCAGACATCGCTGAAGACAAGGAATGTTGTCTTCGTACACGGATTGTTCGCAGACGGCTCCTGCTGGTCTAAGGTCATCGCCCGCCTCCAGCAGAAGGGCATCAACTGCACCAGTGTGCAGAATCCTCTGACCTCGCTGCATGAGGCGTCGGAGGCCGCACGGCGGGCGGTCGCGGCGCAGTCGGGTCCAACGGTGCTCGTCGGTCACTCCTTCTCCGGAATGATCGTGTCGGAGATAGGGCTGGACCCGAAGATCACCGCCCTCGTCTACGTCGCTGCGCGAGCCCCCGATGCTGGCGAGGACTATACCGCGCTGGCAAAGACCTATCCGACGCCCCCGGCCACGGCCGGCATTGTCTTCAACGACGATTGGGGCCAGTTGTCTGAGACGGCCTTTCTGCACGACTTCGCGGGCGACCTGCCGCCGGAGGAGGCGCGCGTTCTCTACGCGGTTCAGCAGCCGTTCAAGAAGCCGCTGACGACCGAAAAGACGACGAATGCCGCTTGGCGCACCAAGCCGTCCTTCTATGCCGTGTCCACCCAAGACCGGACGATCAATCCCGACCTTGAGCGCTTCATGGCCAAGCGGATGGGCGCGCAGACGGTCGAGATCAATGCGAGCCACTTGGCGCTCATCTCGCAACCCGATGCGATCACAAACCTGATTATGAAGGCACTCGCCGTCTGAGATTCCCGACCACGGTCGAGCCCGATTGGGTGGACGCGCCGGGTTGCTGATGTCTCCGTCACTCACGCCCACATTCAGCCACGCCGATGAGCAGCGTGCCGACATAGCCGCATAAAATCGAATTTAGTTTTCTGAACGGCAATTTAATAGTGCCGGCAAGCCAACTGTTTATCTTTAGCCGTGACACCTTCCCAATGATGGAGGAACACATGTTCGGCGAATCGACTCAGGTATTGCTTTTCCTGGCAATCGTTGGCCTCACCGTGGTGTCGACAATCGACCTCGTCATGCAGCCCATCAAACAACAGAAAAACACCGATCAAGAACATTGATCGTGTTTGGCGGCTGCAAGATGTAACGGATGCGGTGGCCCATGTCCGACACGACGAGCCTTGCGAAATTCGACGTCGATCGTGACCTCGCGCTCAGCGACGAAATGCTGGTGCCGGTTGCATTCCGGGAGCCGTTGCCGCGCCAGACCGTACCGCACCGGCGCAGCAGGCGCCTGGTTCTGACGCTCGGGATTGCGCTCTCGTTGATCGCCGCCGCGGCCGCGTATGGGGGTTACTACTGGGTGATCGGGCGTTTCCTGGAATCGACCGACGATGCCTATGTGCAGGCCGATTCCACGATCGTCGCCCCCAAAGTGTCGGGCTATTTGAGCAAGGTGCTGGTCGAAGACAATCAGCCGGTGAAAGCCGACCAGCCGCTCGCCAAGATCGATGACCGCGACTATGTCGCGTCCCTCGACCAAGCCAAGGCCGACGTGGCGACCGCGCAGGCCGATATTGAAAACGTCACGGCCGCGCTTGAGCAACAGCAGGCCGTCATCGCCCAGGCCCGCGCCACCGTTGCGGTCGACCAGGCCAATCTGACCTACGCGGAACAGGAGAACACGCGTTATGGCACTCTCGCCAATCAAGGGTCCGCCAGCGTGGAGATGGCTCAGCAGGTGGCGTCGCGGCGCGACACCGCGCGCGCCACGCTAACCCGCGATGCGGCAGCAGTTACCGCCGCCGAACAACAGGTCGCCATACTGCAGGCGCAACTCGCCAAGACCAAGGCGACGTTGCAGCATTATCAGGCCGTGCAGGAACAGGCGCGGTTGAACCTCAGCTATACCAATATCATTGCGCCGATTGACGGCGTCGTCGGTAATCGTAGCTTGCGTGTTGGAGAATACGTGCAGGCCGGCACCCAGCTTATGGCCGTGGTGCCGCTCGTTGCTGTGTATGTGGTCGCAAATTTCGAGGAGACGCAACTTTCCGGCATCCGCAAGGGCGCGCCGGTCAGCATTGTGGTCGACACCTATTCGGGGGCGACCGTCAAAGGCCATGTCGACAGCATCGCGCCTGCCAGCGGTGAGGAATTTGCGCTGCTCCCGCCCGACAACGCCACCGGAAACTTCACCAAGATCGTGCAGCGCATCCCGGTGAAGATCGCGATCGATCCGAGCGACCCGCTCCGCGGTGATCTTCGGCCCGGCATGTCCGTTACCGCCACCGTCGACACCAAGGTGCCGACGCCGGGCTCTAGCTCGGTGCGGTCTGCGGTGGTCCACTGAGAGCGCGGGCACGAAGGCATGCGTCATGGCCGTATTGGATGCAATTGTGAGCCCACGCGACTCGGCCGATCGGGCGAGCTTCACCACCTGGACGATGGTGCTCGGCGCGCTTCTCGGCGCCTTCATGGCGGTGCTGAACATCCAGATCACCAACGCATCGCTGCTCTACATCGAAGGCGGCATCGGGACCGGGGTCGACAACGGCGCCTGGATCTCGACCGCATATCTCATCGGCGAGATCATTGTCATTCCGCTGTGCGACTATCTCAGCCGCGTCTTCTCGTTCCGGCGCTATCTCATCGTCAACACTGTTCTGTTCCTGATCTTCTCCATGGCCTGCGCCTTTGCGCACAACCTTGGCCAGATGATCATTTTGCGCGGGCTGCAGGGGTTCACCGGTGGCGTGCTGATCCCCATGGCCTTCACCCTGGTGCTGACCAAGTTACCGAAGGCGCAGCAGCCGATCGGCCTGGCGCTGTATGCACTCACCGCGACTTTCGCGCCCGCGATCGGGCCGACCATCGGCGGCTATCTGACCGAAACTTATGGCTGGCAATATATTTTCTTCGTCAATCTGGTTCCCGGCGCCGGCATGGTCGCGATCCTTTGGTTGACGCTCGAGCGCGAGCCGATGCGGCTTTCCCTTCTTGAGCACGGCGACTGGTTTGGCATCGGCGCCATGGCCATCGGGCTGACGGCCCTGCAGACCGTGCTCGACGAGGGCAACAAGGACGACTGGTTCGATTCCGTCTTGATCGTGCGGCTGTCGCTGATCGCCGCCGTCTTTCTGGCGCTGTTCATCTGGATCGAGCTCAAGTCGGCCAGCCCGGCCGTCAATCTCAGGCTCTTGGGCCGCCGCAATTTCGGCTTCGGCACGCTCACAAACGTCATCGTCGGCTTCGCGCTCTACGGCACCGTCTATATCCTGCCGCAATATCTCGGCCAGGTATTCGGCTACAACGCGGAGCAGATAGGCTTCGTGTTGGCTTGGACCAGCCTGCCGCAGCTTCTGATAATTCCGTTCGTGCCTTGGCTGATGGCGAGAATAGACGCGCGGCTCATGGTGATGTGCGGGCTTGGCGTGTTCGCGGTCAGCTGCTTCATGAACGCCTATATGTCGCCCAACTACGCCGGCGATCAATTATGGATGCCCAATATCGTGCGCTCGGTCGGCCAGGCCGTGGTCCTCACGCCGCTGACCAGCATCGCCATGGTCGGCATCGCTCGGCAGGAGTCCGGCGCCGCGTCCGGCGTGTTCAACATGCTGCGCAATCTCGGCGGCGCCTTCGGAACCGCTTTGCTGGCGACCATCGCGACCAAGCGTGAGCAATTCCATTCCAACGTCATCGGCAGCGACGTGACGCTATTTCGGGACAGCGTCCGAGAGCGGCTGAACCAGCTCACTGCCTATTTCATGAGCCACGGCGTCAGCGATGCCGCCACGGCGCAGCACAAGGCCATCGTTGCGCTCGGCAACATTGTGCGCACGCAATCCATGATCATGGCCTATGCCGACACCTTTGCGGTGCTCGGAGTATTGCTGCTGCTGGCCGCCGGGTTGCTGCTGTTCACACGGCGCGGTCAGGCAAGCGGCGCCGTCGCGCACTGAAGTTGGGCCGTACGACTATCGCGCGCTCGCAAAATCCTCGCGTTGGATCTTTGTAGTCCACCTCTTTAATGAATCGAATTTAGTTTTCTGAACGACAATTTAATGGCACCGACCGGTTGTCTGCTTATCTTCAAGTGTAGTCGATAGGCTCAACGGAGATGACAAATGCGTAAGAGAGAAATCGAGCGGATGGCGCTGACGACGTTTGCCCTGGCCGCATGCGTGGCCTTGTTCGGCGCGTTGGCGGCAGGACAGGCCCACGCGCGGGGCGGAGGTGCCGGTGGCCATACGATGGGCGCAATTCGAGGCCTCGCCGGGCCGCCACTGCTGGATGGTGCCCCCTCAATTCAACCGCACTTCAATCCGTCGATTCCATACACGGTGCCTCAATCGCCCGAGACGCCCGTTTCGCCGGGAAGTCCGGGGTCGGTATTTGGGCCACGCTGAACACCGGGATTAATTGAGGTTCGCACTTGGATCGCTTCGTCGGAATGGCGGTATTTGCCAAAGTCGTCGAGTCCGCAAGCTTTGCCGCGGCGGCTCGGCATTTCGATATATCGCCGGCCATGGTGACTAAGCATGTCCGCAGGCTCGAGGAGCGGCTTGGCGTGCGCCTGCTCAACCGCACGACGCGCCGCGTCAGCGCCACCGAGGTCGGGCAGAATTATTACGAGCGCTGCCTGCGCATTCTCAGCGAAGTGGAAGACGCCGAGCGCGCCGCCGGTGATCTGCAAGCCGCACCGCGCGGCTTGCTCAGGGTGACCACGTCGGTGTCGTTCGGCGCGCATCAACTCGCGCCGGCGATTGCCGATTATCTCGTCGCCTATCCCGACGTCTCGGTCGACCTGATCCTCCAACATAACTATGTCGATCTGGTCGAAGCGCGCATCGATCTGGCGATCCGCCTCGGCCAGCTTTCGGATTCAAGCCTGATCGCCAAAAAATTATATGCGGTCGAAATGGTGCTGTGCGCTTCGCCGGGCTATCTGGCGGCGAACGGCACGCCGCAAAGGCCGCGCGACCTCGTCAAGCATAATTGCCTGATCTACACCTATGCCGCACTGCGGGCGTGGACCTTTATCGGTCAAAAGAACGGCAAGGCAGAGGTCATCCGCATTTCCGGGCGCTTATTGGCGAACAGCGGCGACGCGCTGCTTGCGTTTGCGCTCAAGGACACAGGGATCGTCCTCGCTCCGGACTATCTCGTCGCAGACGAACTCGGCGCCGGGCGGCTGATCCGCCTGTTGCCCGAATACACGACGCAGGAAACGCCGGTCTATGCCGTCTATCCGCACAGCCACCGTCTGTCGGCGAAAACCAGGACATTCATCGATTTTCTGGCGTCACGGTTCGCGCACTTGCCGCAGATCAAAAACGACGGGCTCAACGGCGGCCCGAACTTGCGCACGGCGACCGACCTTCGTGCGGTGGTCTGACAAAACGCGACATCCGCTTGTCCCGAGCGGCCGATGTGAAAACGGACGTGGAAAACGGGGGCAGGGAAAAGCCCGCCCCGTTTTCGCCGATGTTTCAGTCTCTAAGAAGCCTTTCATTGCACCCGGTGCTGCGTGCCGGTACCAGCGAATCTGACGTGGCCGTTCTGACGAACGGCACCTTTGCCGGCATCGCTCTGCCTGGCGGCAATTTGGTCGTCCTCCGGTAAATCCCCTCGCTCAGTGCCTGCGCCGTCTCTGGCGGTAGTCCATAACGACGAATCAGCCCATCATTGGCTGCCTCGACGCGTCGCCGCTTCTTCTCGTCGCGCCGCGGCCAACTTCTGATGTCGTATGCCTCAGAAGGATCCATAAAAAACCTACTCGAACGCAGATTACGGAACGCGGCACGGAACGTATTTTGGTTGCGCGCCGCCTTCATCCTCGCACCTGAAGCAGTAAGAGCCGACAATCAGTATCGGAGGCCAGATGGTGGGAAAGGTGAGAGCCGCGGCTTCCACCTTCTCGTCGGGAATTTGGCCGAGGAATTCGTCATCGTTGGCTTAATTGGTTTCGGGCGCGCGCCCACAACGGGGAAGCCTTGACATCGGCCTTTGCGGACTTGACCTGCATACTATTCCTCAGCCCACGGCTCGTTTTTGATCTACCCAGAAACGCTCACGCAGAATCCTTTTCAGTATCTTACCGCTGCCGCTTTTCGGCAGCTCGGTGTCCGGCAGTTCGATGCGCCGTGGAATCTTGTAATTGGCGAGAGACCGACGACAATGAGCGATCAATTCATCCTCGCTCAAAGCCTTTCCCAAACTGGATCGACGAGGCTGAGCGACGCACCTGGTTCCTGTTTGAGGCCACTCGCGCAGGCGAACCGGCTGACCGGTCGGCCCGGCCTTCCGGCAAATGAAAGACCATCCATGTGAAAAGACCAATGACCGGCCCAACAATGCCTACGGCATAGAACCAGTAGATTTGCGCGGCATGACCAAGAAACACGGCAATGCCAGAGGGAGGCCCTCGTGCCATCTCCCACGATCAAGACGGCCAATTGGGCCGCTTCAATAGGTTCTCTTATACTTCTCTTATAACGTTGCCGTTTGATCCACATCGAATCTTTATGTGCCGAATACTATTTTGGGCAGAGCTAATCCGTACGGATAATCGGCCATGCAATCGCCAGAACGGTATCTTGAAACGATAACGAACGACGACGAATACGATTTGGCCGAGCCTAAATCGCCGGAAGAACCGATAGATCGATTCGGCGTGCGGGCTTCCCTGCTGATGCTATGCGTGGGGTTGTTTATTGCGGCCGCATGGATGATTAGCCGCCCAAGTTTTGAGAAATGTCTTGCCTTGCAAAACGCAACCGAGCGCTACGCCTGCTACGATAACGTCAGGGCTGAGTTATTGAAGCCTCCAGCCAAGGGCGCGGAAGCACCTGGTGCCCCATTACGTTCGCCGCGATAGCCGGGTCATAGGGCGACCTTATCAATCAGCGTCATCACCGCACGCGAACCGAGCCGCGGCGGGAATCTACGCTGCTGTTACATTGAACTCACGAGGAGTACCAAGCGGATCACGAAATAAGAAAAGGAAGGCTCCGATGACCGTAAGTTTTGTTGGACATGCTGCGCCGTTGCAAGCGCCAGACATGCGAGTTTTTCGGTCTGCTGTCACTGGGACTGTCACGGCAGCGATCCCCGCAATATGGAAAGGTTGCAAGGTGGTAGTCGCGCTAGTCGGGTTATTGACTGTCATGATTGCGCTAGCGGCGCTGGATGTGTGGATTTGGGTACCGCACTTTATAAACTAGCGCGGGCTGCGCGTCCCTAGCGCCTGAGAAGCGGTGAGGGGATTAAGCGAGGATATCGTCGTCGCCCGAGGCTCATTTTTGCAATTTTCCCTGTTAGCAGGGAATTCCAGGTGGAGAGCGGTTCGCACGAGAACTGCGTCGTCAGGCAGCGAGTCTGGTTCGAACGGGCAGCCGCCTTTGGTACCTGGACCACAACATTGGCCACAGCTCTAGCGGTAACCAGCTGCCAACGTGCGGCTAGTGTTTACTTAAACCGCCACGCAAATTAGAAACTGTCGGTGGTTTCGGGCCCCCGCGACCAAATTAAGCCCGGTGGATCAGGCGGTTACGACTTGTCTGCCAGGCTTTTCCGCATCTCGCATCAGGCGTCACTGCGCCGCGCAATCCGATTTCATCGGCAGCGCCCTCCAGAGGTCGTCCAAGCCCTTCAGGTTGCAGGTTTGCGCGCCGTCGATTTCGTCGAACAGGCGATATTGGATCGGCGTCGAAAGCCACCAGCTCATGGAAATTGCCCGCGGCTTTTTGGTGAAATTGCCGAGGCATTGCTCGCTCTGCGGATTGATGCGCTCCGGCCATACGCGAATATGCGCAAATGACTCCTGGCAGGCCGCTGTCGCGAGGCTGCGCGACAGGTCGTTGAGCTGTGCCACCGCAAGGCTGCCGCGCGCGTCGCGCGTATTGCTGATCGCGGCGACCAGGCTGGTAATGTCGGTCAAATAGCCGCTCGCGCTCACCTTGTCGGGCGACTCCTGCTGGTCCACCGGTTCGTCGGGATCGTTGG
>Ga0209011_1000934_pt1 | contig 10569 bp, 7 predicted proteins | sample BlaSpr_A8_OM1_M3_FD_187986 | JGI IMG/M metagenome (GOLD analysis project Ga0209011, IMG submission 187986) | Forest soil microbial communities from Thunder Bay, Ontario, Canada - Black Spruce, Ontario site 2_A8_OM1_M3 (SPAdes) (version 2) | ecosystem: Environmental > Terrestrial > Soil > Boreal... | reverse complement strand
GTTCGTGACGATCATGATACGCCCCTCTTGTGGGGTGGGATGCGAAAAGTTCTAGAGGTGATTTGGGGGGTGTGAAAACAGAAATATTTTTCGGAAAATCAGAAATAAGACTCGACACCCCTGTCAACAAACCGCCCGACGGGCAAATCACCACACGGCTGCGAGAGCAAATCGCTCGTGTCCCGGACGCGGTGCAGCGCTCTCCTGGCGATGCCAACGGATCGCGCGAATGCATTTTGATCACAAGCGTTGCGAAGTAACCGAAGCCGTCATTCCGGGGCGATGCCAACGGATCCGCGCGAAGCGCGGCCCGATGACAGGCTCCGCATCGAACCCGGAATCTCGAGATTCCGGGTATGGTGCTAACGCACCATCCCGGAATGACGTAGTCTGGCGTTCACGGGACGCGCGGCGCAGCATCCGGGAAACGAACGCACGGACCAACCACCGGCGATGGCGAAACAGCAAAATTCTCTCAGGTGATGCAGCGGCCGGGCTGAAGCCGTTTGGCGACTTCGGTCAACACGCTGACCGGGGGCTCGCAGGCCACCGTCGCCTTCCGATCCCCGGACTTTGTCAGCAACGGCGCGGTCGAGCAACCCTCCGGTTTCTTGCGTCAGGGAATCTGTCTCGGGCTGATCGGTGAAAGGGAAAATGTCGGTCGGGAAGAAAACGGACGATGTTGGCTGTGCGTCTCGTGAAGGCTGAGCGAAACGGTAGTTGAAGCTGCCGCGTCCTGCTCCCGCGACGTGTGCGAGAAGGCCATCGAGCGCCATCCTTCCTTCTTCGTCAGCGTTGAAACCTTGATAGAGGAAGTCGCGAAGGAAGCGCCCATTTTGCGAAATCCCTTGCCCATAAACGCGCGCGGCTGAGAGAAGCGTATCGGAGGCATGCTTCGCGTACGAAGCAAAGTCCCGAATCGCTGCAAAGCCGAGACCGGAAACTACCGGGTCTTTGACGACATAGATATATTCATAGATCTTTCCTGGCTGGAAGCCTCCGTTCAGATGGATGTACCGATCACTGGGTTTGAGCTTTCCGTCTTGCGTGTGCGCGAATTGCCACTCCGAGCGGGGAATCGCGATGCGCTTGGCCATGCGGGACTCGCGCACAGTGAGCACGTTGCGCGGATCTTGCGGCGCGGCAACGGGGTATTCGGCGCCTCCGATATTGCCGAGGAGGAGATGCCCGAGTGGAATTTCCTGCAGCACTTGAGCAGGCATCAGATCGCCGCGCAGCAAACCGGTGATCGTCTTGCCATGGTCTTTCGCGAGCGGCGTATACAGGCGCAGCGCATCTTGACCGGCGGCATCCCACTGCCATCCTAAACTTACGACCGTGTAGCCATTGCGCAGGAGCCAGGCGTCGCCGGCATCATTGGCGAGGTCAGGATCGCCACCATCGACCAAGGTGATCATACGTGCCCGTCCGCGATTTGGTACTTCCAGCAGCACCGAACCATTGCCTCTGCTGGGATCTTTCGGACGGACGGCAACGAAGTCCGCGGAGAATTCGACTTCGCCATTGTTCAGGTTCACGGCCTTATCGAGGTCCACAATGCGGCGATTGTGCGGATTCGCGAGCGCTACGGAAAAATAGACGCGGCCCATGAGTCGCTCATACGCTCCGGCATTACCAAAAGCTTTGCCGTTCAGAATCTCGTTTCGCGAGACAATCTCGACGCGGACGACCCGCGCGTCGAGCGCCGACACGCTCCACATCAGAATCAAAAGTAGAAGCAAGGGCCCAATGGACCGCAGTCGCATGCTTAGATCCTTCCTTTTGGACAGCGGCCGCCAGAAGAAAGTCAGCTTCCGGGCAGCAGCGAAGCGATTGTATTGGGCTGCGGAGTTGCAGTCCAGTTGGGCGAGAAGCCGGGCCCCCGGACGGAATGGGGAACTGACCAGTGAGTGGCGCAGGTCACGCACTTTAGCGCGGGGTAAGCCGCGACTATAGCCGTCTCGCCTGCTGTTCAATGGTTCGCTTGATTACTTCGAGCGGTGCGCCGACTACAGGCGATGGGTCCAAACTAGGAGCAGAAGAAGAAGGATGATTAGGCTGATACCGCCGAGCGGATAGAAGCCCCACTTTTTGCTGTGCGGCCAGACAGGCAGAGTAGCTACGAGCGCCACCAGGAGAACTACTGGAAGAATGAACATTAGCAGCATGGGATCGCCTCTCCTTTTTGGCCGTGCCCGGCGGCTGCTCCCGGTACGCGCAGGTGCGATTTGTCGGAGTGAATTCTCTCACCTAACCACACATGCCTATACCCGCACATGCACCGGAGGGGGATGGAGCCAGGGTGCCGGTTCCCGGATGCGTTACAGGCGAATTACGCCAAGCAGGTATAAAACCAAGAGGATGATCAGCACCGTGCCGAGGATTCCGATGCCACCGCCGGTTCCCCATCGGCGATATCCGTAATAGCCTCCGCCACCCCCGAACAAAAGCACCAGGAGAATAATCAGCAACAGCAGCGTCATGGAATCTCCTTTTGGATGTAAACGAACCGGTTCCGTCCAAACGAGACTTCAGGCCCAGCCGTATTATATGCAGAATGTAGCGTATTCGGTGGACAAGTTGTCTCACGGTACTGGCTTGAATGGTGAGCGAACCTGTACCAAGAGACAGGTTACTAGAGGTGGGAGCGCGATGTGCGCGACTATGGACGGACCGGCGGCGATGGATGAGACTGTAAAGCATCATGAAACCCAGCTATGTGTGCAGGAGTGTTTTTCTGTTTGCAGTGGTTTGGGCTGGTTCGCTAACCGTTAGAGCCCAAGCGCCTACGCCGACTCAGGTTCCGGTGGGATTCGCAGGGAACTTTGTAGGAGGAAAGGCGGAGGGCAACGCGGCTGAGCAGCCGCCGAAAGGTCTTACCCTTTCTGAAAGATTTGAAGGGAGCACCAGCGACGGCACGACGGTACTCGATATGAACACAGCGTTGGGCTACAATTTCGGTGAACATTTTGGGGTGGATGTGGGCGTTCCGGTGTTTTTCCTTGTCCCCAATGGGCAGAAAGGTATTGCCAGCAACACCGTCGGACTTGGGAATGTTTCCATTGGTGTGCACACCGATTTCGAGTTGGGACCGGTCAGTTATAGCTCGTCTATTACGGCAGGCTTTCCGACTGCGAGTACAACGAAGGGTCTTAGCACGGGCCGCGTCATCGTGGATTGGGATAACCGGTTCGAGCATAGCTGGGGAAACTTCACGCCGTACATTGATATTAGCCTCGGCAACGGGATTAACGACGTGGCGATGTTGAATCGACTGCGCGCGCCGGTGCAGCGGCCGTACATCACGCTGGGCAAGGAAGTGCAGATTGAGGGTGGGGCCGACGTGAAGCTGGGAAGAAAGACGACGCTCAGTGTGTCGGGATACGATGTGGTGCCATGGGGCACGCAGAAGGTTTACAGTCTGGTCGTCCGACGCGGACAGACGGGCAAGGGCAAGACCCGGCATCAACGTGTGTACGAAACTTGGGCGGTATCGGAAGGGTCAGCAGACCTCGATCGCGACCATGGGATCAACTCATCTGTGGGATTTCAAGCTACAAAGTATATGGGATTGAATGCTGGATACAGCCGTAGCGTGCGTTTCGCGTCCAACAGCTTCTCATTCGGTGTTGGATTCAATCTGAGCCGACTGTTCCACGGGCAAGGGCAACAGTAACGCTACTGCAGGATGCAATCTACAGACGAATTACGCCAAGCAGGTATAAAACCAAGAGGATGATCAGCACCGTGCCGAGGATTCCGATGCCGCCTCCGGTTCCCCATCGGCGATATCCGTAATAGCCTCCGCCACCACCGAACAAAAGCACCAGGAGAATAATCAGCAACAGCAGTGTCATGGCAATCTCCTTTTGGATTTAAACCAACTGCTTGGATGCAAACGAGCTTCAAGCCCACCTGCATTGTATGCAGAATGTAGCGTATTAGGGGGATAAGTTCTCCGCTTGGGGCCGTTGCCATCGTACGCGAAGATTGCGCTCACTCGAGCTGACCGGTTGCGGTGACGTTGCAGACGGCAACGTCACGACACAACATCGCAGAATGGGACGCGCGGGTTTTTGATGCTTTGCGCTTCATTCAAGGATCTTCGGTGTTCGTTAGGAGTTGGCAGCTTGGGGGTGGCGTTGTGGCTGGGCGATCCATAGCTGCAGTTCGTTCATGTCCTTGGACACAGCGCGCGCGGCGGCGAGAAGGACTGCGGAGAGAATCAGGTTGCCTAGAGGGATGACGTACATTGCGGAGTGCAGGCCCGCGGCTCGAAACGATTCAGTTATGTGCGTAGCACCAGCAGTCGACATGGCCAGGCGAGCGAAGTGATCACTGAGTCTGCCAGTCAAGACCGGACCGAAGCTGCCACCCAGCAAATACATGGCAAGAAAATAGATTGCCATGGCCGTGGAGCGCAGGGTTGGCGGGACAACGTCCTGGATGGCAGCGTAAACCGCTGCGTAGTAAACAAAAGCTAACATGCAGCCGGTGCCCATGAGCAGGCTGAAGGTGGCGATCTGCCCGGACGGACGGCCTAGCGCCAAGTAAATGCAAGGGGCAGCAATGAGCGAGGAAATTGAGGTCACCAGCAGGCGGCCATTCAGCTGGTGCCTGCCAGCATAATCTGCGACCCAACCGCCAAGCAGCAAGCCAGGGACTCCCACCAGTCCGAAAACAATTGCCGTGATCGCGTTGGCTTCTTTTAGATCGAGGGCGTGATAACGGCTCAGAAACGCCGGCAAGAACGTGCCAATGGCGTACATGTTGAAGTTCATCAGCGCGCCGGAGATGATCAGCCAGCGCATCGTCGGGATTTTTAGCACGCACCAGTAAGCGGAGCCCTGGTGCAGACGACCGGCACCCGGGGAAGATTCGGACCAGCCGCGCGGCGGTTCGTAAATTCGCCAGGCGAGAATCGCAAGGAGCAGTCCTGGAGCGCCGGCAACGTAAAACGGAACGCGCCAACCATACGCGGCGGCAAGGCGACCGCTGACAAAAGTTCCAAGAAAAGTTCCGAGGGGAAGGCCGAGCATAAAAACAGAGAAGGCGCGGGCACGATGCTTGGCGGGAAAGAGATCACCGATAAGGGAACTCGATGCCGGCGCGCAACTGGCTTCACCGATGCCGACGCCTAGTCGTGCCGCGAACAGTGCGCCATAGCTGGACGCGGTTCCTGAAGCGGCCGTGAGCAGGCTCCATACAGCGACACCGAGGCCTAGGATTTTGGGGCGCTGCCAACGATCGGAAAGACGGCCGAGAGGGATTCCGACAACGGCGTAGAGAAGAGTAAAGGCTGTGGCCAACCATCCGATCTGCGAATCAGTGAGTGCCCATTCTTTACGGATGGGCTCGACGAGGGCACCGAGCATATTGCGGTCGAAGAAATTAAGGAGGTTGATGGCGAACAGGGTGGCCAGCGCAAACCGGGCCCGATCTCTCGAGTGGGTTACGTTCATGTTGGTTGCGTCGCGGCCCAGTGTATCGAAACAAGGGCTGTTCGCAATGTGAAAACCAGCTTTATCGAGTGAGGCCTTGGTTGAACCGTGGCACGCGGCACCCGCCGAACTGGTGTCGAGCCCAGGAAAAAATGCTATCCTCGCGTTTGTTGCACCGTCGCAGAACCCGGGAAGGATGATTTGGGTCCCCTGCGGGTCATTTTAAGGATTGCCGAGAATTCATACCCTACCTAACTAAGGAGGTCTGAGAGCTAACATGGCTACACCCCTACAATCTCCTTTACATTCCGTTCGTTTTCCTAGCGAAGGCGATGCCTATCGAGCCGCACGTAACGAGTTGCTCCACAGGGAAATCTTGTTGCGCAAAAACATTGAAGAGGTCGCAGCACTGCGGCGGAAGCTCCCGGTTGGAGGCGCAGTGCCGGAGGATTATATCTTCGAGGAAGACCTGCGCAATCTTGTTGATGGGTCAGCGGCGCGCCAGGTGCGTATGTCGGAGCTGTTTGAGCCTGGTAAAGATATCCTGATGATGTACAGCTTCATGTACGGACCGGAGATGGCGACGCCCTGTCCTCTTTGCACGTCCATTCTTGACGGCCTCGACGGCCAGGCGCCGCATATCTCACAGCGCGTTAACTTTGCGGTGGTCGCGAAATCACCGCTGGAACGCATTCGAGCCTTCTCCCGGGAGCGCGGCTGGCGCAACCTGCGGCTACTGTCTTCCGGTGCGAATACGTACAACCGCAGCTACCAGGGTGAAACAGCCGCCGGGGACCAAATTCCTTCGCTGAATGTTTTCGTGCGACAGGATGGCAGGATCCACCATTTCTATAATACCGAGCTACTGTTTGCGCCGAACGAGCCTGGACAGGATGGGCGTCACGTGGATCTGATCTGGCCGTTGTGGAACATGTTCGATTTCAGCCCGGTAGGCCGCGGGGAGAAGTGGCGTCCGATGCTCGCGTATCGCTCGCGTGAGCTTACCGGAACTGCACAGACTATAGGCCCCACGGCAGAATCAAGCAGAGACTCCTAGACGCCGTGGGACCACGGCGGGATGGAAGCGGAAATTCCTCAGGTGTGCGGCCTCGGATGGGCAGTGGGCCTTCGGTTTAGTACGCTAATTGCTCAGCTTTTTTGAGCAGACAGTGGACCTGAAGTTCGAGTCCTTCTGCACGACACCCCAGCCCTGGGTCTCGCATCCAAATGAAGAAGCGTACGGAGGTGCGACTTGAGGCTTAAAGGCATCCCTTTCTTTTCCTGTTCATGCTTGGTGAAAAGCGTAGCTATTTTGGTGACATTGTGGATTGGGCAGGCGGGTTTGTGGGCTCAGGGCACCCCTGCCGACCTGGACAGTTACGGCGGCAGCACGGCGTTGGCGTGCCCGGGAGGTCCAGCACCTCATTTCTATACGCAAAAGATTGGCGACCGGTGGTGGCTATGCACCCCAGCGGGGAATGTTTTTTGGCTACGAAGCGTCTACCACGTCGATGGAAACGATGACGTCGCCGATTACCAGGGCAACACGTTAGGTGCGGTGCTTACCGCCAAATACGGGAATAACTCGACTCTGTGGGGTCCGGTCACCGTCGCGAGGCTGCGATCATGGGGTTTCAATGGGACGAGCGAATTTTCGATCAGCTATGTCCTTCCTACGACAACACATCCCGATTGGACCTCGACCCCCGACAGCAGCAATCCGGAGAAAATGGCGTTTACCGGCCTGATTTGGCCTGCGCACTACGCACGCAATCGAAATTCTTACGCCGAGCCGGTGAAGGAGTTGGTTCGCGCGACCAATCCCAGCGTCTATACAGGCGCTCGGCGTAACTGCATGGACGTCTTTGATCCGAACCTGGCCCAGTGGCTGCGCAACGATCTTAGGGATTACCAAAACCCTGAGTACACCTGGATTCGCAGCTCGCATAGCGATTATCTGATTGGACTCAACATCGATGAGACCGATGAGATTTTTGGATTTGGAGCCGGACCCGATTTTTCAGGTTTTTACCTTGGGCGGCCGGATGACTTTTCACACGTGCATCTGGGATGGATCGTCCTGGTAACGAGTCCGACGCAGTCTTCGGGAACAGACGCCAATGGCAATCCTATTTCTTACACTGACACGAAGGTTTATTCGAAGCAGGCGCTCAGCGATTGGCTCTCAGCGCGCTACAGCGGGGATATCTCGCTGCTGAACCAGGCTTGGGGGTCAACGTACACCACGTTCGGGTCGAACGGCGGATGGGGAAGCGGCAATGGTTTGCTCGATGAAGACGGAGTACACAGCTGGGTTCCGCGAGATTTTATTCGGATGAACGGGGCTGGGGCGGCGATTAAGCAAGATCTCGATGATTTTTTGCTCTTCTTCGCGCGGCAATACTTCTCGACGATTCAGGGCGTGCTTCAGATGGAAGCTCCAGGAATCCTTTACCTGGGGCCGACGAACGTGGGAAGTTGGGGAGCGCCAGCGCGCCGACAAATCTTGCAAGCGGCTGGTCAGTATGTCGATGTAATGCACCTCTCCCCGATTCCCACACAGTGCCTCTCATGCACCGATGACCAAGCGCGGATCGATTTTGTGGCCCAGTATGGCGGGGACAAGCCATGGGTGAACTGGGAGACGATCACGGCGCAAAGCGATTCCTACATGTCACCGTTTGAAATCCCGGCGACGTCCGCGCCAGATGCCGGAAATCAAGGAAATCGCGGACAGCGGTACCAAACAATGGTGAACCAATTGATGGATGCCAAAGATTCTGCGGGAATACACCACACGGTCGGATTCAAATGGTGGCAATACTATGACGGGCGAGCACAGGAGGCCAACTGGGGCCTGGTCACCCTCAGAGACAACCCCTATGATGGAACGTCTGCGGTTATTGCTCCGGGCGTTGATGAATTTGGGTATCCAACTGGCGGGGAACGCGCCAATTATGGGGACTTCATTAGCTCGGTGAGGGCTGTCAATCAGAATATTTATTGGTATTTGTTGAGTCCGCCGTAGCTGTCTTTTTCTTCAGGGAGGATCCTAGACTGCGCGACGCCGTTGGGCTTCGCTCATTGCCGGCGGCGATGCCCTTGGCGCAGGGAAGGCCTCGTGGTGGTACGCCCGCCCTGACCGTTTACTAGGTATTTGGTCCCTCTGTATCACTCCACGAGCCTGCCTTGCGACCTTGTGCTGCCTTGGGTACCCGGCAGCGCTTCCGAACGCTTCTTGTGGCCACCTGCCTGGATTTAATTCGTTAGCGAAGAACTATTTACTGGGCTTTCCAAGGCTTACTCGATGCGATAAAACATTGCTGGCGGGGACGTTGACTTGGGTGCGGGGCACATCCTAAGATGCTCCTCACCAGAAGGTTCCTACCGATGCTGGGCCAAACAATATCGCACTACCGCGTGCTGGAGAAACTGGGCGGCGGGGGCATGGGTGTTGTGTACAAGGCCGAGGATATCAAGCTCGGACGCGCGGTGGCCCTGAAGTTTTTGCCGGAATTGCTGGAACGCGACGCGCTCGCATTGGAACGATTTCAACGCGAAGCGCGATCAGCTTCGGCCCTGAATCACCCTAATATCTGCACGGTTTACGAAATTGATGAGCACAAGGGTCAATACTTCATTGCCATGGAGTTCTTGGATGGTCAAACGCTCAAGCATCGGATCGAGAGCAAACCGTTTGAAATAGACAGGATGCTGGACTTGGCCATACAGGTGGCCGATGGGCTGGACGCAGCTCACTCAGCGGGAGTCATCCACCGAGACATTAAACCGGCAAACATTTTTATTACCAAGCGGCTGCACGCCAAGCTGCTGGATTTCGGGCTGGCTAAGCTGGCTCCCAACCAGCCGCATATCTCCGGCGGACTCCGCGCTTCACTTTCGACGATCGGCGAAGAGCAGCTGACCAGCCCGGGCGTGGCTGTGGGAACTGTAGCCTACATGTCACCGGAGCAAGCGCTGGGCGAAGATCTGGATACCCGCACAGATCTGTTCTCGTTCGGCGCGGTTCTGTATCAGATGGCCACAGGGAGAGTGCCATTCAACGGGACAACGTCGGCGGCAGTGTTTGATGCGATTTTGCATAAGACTCCTGTTTCGCCCATACGCCTGCAACCGGGTTTGCCGGATGAACTGGAACGAATTATCAACAGAGCGCTGGAGAAGGATCGCAAGCTGCGGTACCAGACCGCCTCCGATCTGCAGGCCGACCTGAAGCGCCTGAAACGCGATACCGATTCCGTACGAGTGGCCACGCAGGGCGGCCAGGGGTATGCCGACGCTGCTCCGTGGTGGCGAGGTAAGGTGGTGGTAAGGAGTACGATAGGCGTGCTTGCAGCGTTGGTGCTGGGGTCTGTCTTTCTATTAAGCGGGTTGCTGAAAAGCGGCAAAACCATCGACTCCGTGGCCGTGTTGCCGTTTCTTAACGTGAGCGGCGATCCCAACATGGAGTATCTCAGCGACGGAATTACCGAGAGCATCATCAACAGCCTTGCGCAACTGCCCGGGGTCACAGTGAAATCGCGCAGCGCTGTTTCCCGCTACAGAGCTAAAGGGCATGAGGAGCCCGATCCTCAAAAAGCGGGGAAGGAACTTGGAGTTCGCGCGGTACTGGTGGGTAGGGTTTCCCAGCGCGAGGGCGGGCTCAGCATCCAAACCGAGTTGGTGGATGTCGATAAAGATTCCAGGCTGTGGGGACACGGTTACAGCGGCTCGCTCGCGGACCTTATTGGAGTCGAAGAGAAAATTTCTCACGATATTTCCGAGAGGCTTAGACCAAGCCTGACGGGCGAAGAGAAGAAGCGGCTCGTCAAACGGCATACCGATAATCCTCAGGCCTACCAACTTTATCTGGAGGGCCTATACCAGGAAAGAAAATCGACCGAAGAGGCTTTCAATAAAGCCGTGGAGTACTTTGGGTTGGCGGTGCAGGAGGACCCCAACTTCGCGCTGGCGCATGCTGGACTGGCGGATACCTATAGCCTGCTGGGGGATGCCGGTTATATTGCCCCGAAGGAGGTGTGGCCCAAAGCCCGGGCGCAAGCGATGGAGGCCTTGCGGATTGACGGGACACTCGCCGAAGCGCACACCTCACTCGGTTTGGTGCGCG
>Ga0209011_1000933_pt1 | contig 10572 bp, 9 predicted proteins | sample BlaSpr_A8_OM1_M3_FD_187986 | JGI IMG/M metagenome (GOLD analysis project Ga0209011, IMG submission 187986) | Forest soil microbial communities from Thunder Bay, Ontario, Canada - Black Spruce, Ontario site 2_A8_OM1_M3 (SPAdes) (version 2) | ecosystem: Environmental > Terrestrial > Soil > Boreal... | reverse complement strand
CCTGGTGCTCGCCCAGCGTCTTGATCGGCTCCTTCATGTCGATCTTGTGGCGGTCGATCTCCACACGGTGTTGAGCCTTCAGCGCGCTCGCGACATCCTGGTTGGTGATCGAGCCGAAAGCCTTGTCCTCAGCCCCGATCTTCAACCGCACGACAACCGTCTTGTTGGAGATCTCGTCGGCCAGAGCCTGCGCGTCGACGCGATCCTTGGTCTCGCGCTTGACCGCGGCATCTTTCAGCCTCTTCGCCTCCTCTTCGACACCCTTGCCCGCCGGCACCGCGAGCTTTCGGCGAAGCAGGAAGTTGCGGCCATAGCCGTCAGCCACCTCTTTCACGTCGCCGGCACGCCCGACGTTCTCGACATCCTTGGTCAGCATTACCTTCAATTTCCTAGACCCTCCGACATGGATTGATATTCATCTCTGCGCCGCAAACGTGAGCGGATACGGTTCACCATGCGCCCAGCGCCGTAGCGCGCGGCGCCGGCCGTGTCATGCACATCTCGATCGAAAATGCTCTGCTTCGCGCTGATCGCCTCCTGGTGCTCGCGGCGAACTTCCTCCGGGCAGGCCTCGATGAACGTTTCCACCGCCAGGATGCCCAACGCAAGCATGTCGAACTCCCCAAGCACGGGGATCCAGGCCGGGAAGTCGAGCGGACTGACGATCACGCCAAGCGCGCCAACCAGCAGTGCTTTGGGCGCGACAGGAACGCGGTCATCCCGCAACAGGCAATAAGCCAGCTTGCCGTGTCGCGGCACATCAACCAGGAGCTCTTTGGCACGCGAAAAGACCGATGGCATGGGGGCGGGCCACAGCCTACAGCTTTTCCGGTCCCACAGGAAAGCTACTTAACTTAGCCTTGCACGCATGAGCTCCGTCGCGGCCGTGGCTCCCGCTCCCGCCCGCTTTGGAAATCTCAGGCACGCCGCCCTCAGCGCCTTCTGGTTCGGTAACTTTTTCCTGTGGCAGCCGCTGACGACGGTTGTCGTGCAGAGCCAGATCGACGAGGTGGTCCCCAAGGCCAACCAGGGCACCGCCATCGGGCTCGCCGTGAGCCTCGGCGGCCTGTTCGCGATGACCGTGCCGCCGATCATCGGTGCGCTCTCAGACCGCCTGTCCACGCCGTTCGGGCGTCGGCGCCCGATCATGATCGTCGCGACGCTGCTCGCGCTGCCCGGCCTGCTCGTGCTTGCCACCGCTCACAGCTACGTGCAGATCATGATCGGCTACGCGATCGTCCAGTTCTTCTTCAACGCAGCCGGCGCTGCGTTCGCCGGCATCATCCCGGATGTGGTCCCGGCGCAGGACTTTGGGCGCGCGAGCGGATTCCTCGCCACGATGGTCCAGCTCGGGAGCGGCGCCGGGCTTGCCGCCAACACGATTTTCGTCAGCGCCCACAAGGACCGCTGGGTCTACCTCGCGTTCGCTGTGGTCATGGTGCTGACGCTGATCCCGACCTCCCTCGCCGCTCGCGGCGAAGGCTCAGAGCCCCTACCCCCACGCCAATCGCGGCCGCTAGGGGCAGCTATCCATGAATTCTTCCGACCCATGTTGGGGGGCGACTTCGCGTGGGTGATCTTCACCCGTTTCTTCGTCTCAGCGGGCATCACCGCGGTCGCCTACTACCTCCTCAACTTCTTCCGTGACGTGGTCGGCGTTTCCAATCCCTCGGAGTTCACCTCGCTGTGGTTCCTCGTCGTCCTGGGCGCCGCCATTCCCTTCGGGCTGTTGGGCGGTTACCTCTCCGACCGGACTCGCCGGCGCAAAGTATTCGTTTTCGCAAGCGGCGGCTTCCAGGCGTTAGTCGCCCTGATCTTCATCGCCTTCTTTCCCAAGGCGATTCCCCTGGTCTTCGCGCTCGGAATCGCGTATGGCATCGGCTACGGGCTGTACTACGCGGTCGACTGGGCGCTCGCCTGCGACACCTTGCCGGATCGCGCCACCAGCGCCAAAGATATGGGCCTCTTTCACATCGCGTTGACGCTTCCGCAAACCGTGGTGCCCTTCGTCGCCGGGCCCACGCTCGATTACTTCAATGGCGTGTCGCCAAACTCCGGCTACCGCGTGGTGTTCGCCAGCGCAATCGTGCTCTTACTGATCGGCACCGTATTCACGAGCCGCATCAAGTCCGTTCGCTGAGCGCCGGAGCGCCAGCAGGCATGCGATCCACACACATGTGATGCCGACCACCCCGAACTCGGCCATCAAGCGCAACACGACCGTGTTCGAGTAGCCCGAGACCAAGAGCGCCTGGAACCGGTTGTGGCCTGGACCGATGAGGAGCCAGCCGGCGGCCACCAGCCCAAGCACCACCCAGTCGCGCCGCCGAATCGCCCACGCCATGAGCACGAGCATCGGCAGCAGAAGAAGGACGAGGTGGGTCCCCCATGAATAGCTCGCCACCAGCGGCCCGACGGCCACAACCGCGGCAGCTTCCAGCCCCCGACCCTGGCGATCGATTCGCGGCCGGCGCAGGACCCAGAACGTCACCCCCAGCGCGGCCACGGCGATCCCCGTCGTGATGATGCGCGCGGGGAGTGGCGCGCCTGGCGTGGCCCCAAGGAACGTGGTCGGATCGAATAGGCGGGCAACGGTGCCGCCCGGCGAATGATTTTCGAAAAAGCCGGTGCCGGCGCCGATCGCAGGCACGACCTTGAACAGGTACTCGAGAAGGTATTGCGGGGCTGACACCAGCCACAGACTCAGGCCCGCGACGATGGCGGCGGCCAGCATCGACCAGCGCCTGGCCCACAGGACCAAAAGCCCCATCGGCGCCTGGATCAGCTTTAATGCGACCGCCAAGCCCAGCGCCACACCTCCCCACCACCTATCCGCGATCCAGCCCAGGAGCCAAACCCCCGACAGGGCAAGCAGGATGAGGTTGACCTGACCCTCCTCGATGTTGCCGCTGACCGGTTCGAACGCCAAAGCAGCGAGCACCAGCAACACCGCGAGCTGCCAGTCATCCACACGCAAGGCCCGCAGAACGCAGAAGAGAAAAACAGCGAGGCATGCGTTCAGAACGATCACCGCCCCGACAACGACCAGGTGGCTGTCCAGGCCGACCGCAGGCTGAAGCAGCCAAGCCAGGGGCGGCGGCGTGACGTACTGCGGGCCCGTCGGCTCCAGACAACCCATCGTCTCGCAGAGGTCGTATGGGTCCTGGCCCGAGGCGAGGCGGCCCGCGGCCCGCATGTAGCTCGCCGTGAAGTCGCCCAGATAGCCGCTGACGACGATGGGCAGAATCACGTTTTGCCAGACGTAGAGGACGGCAATGGGGATGCCCGCGATGGCCAAGAGCACAGCTCGAAAGCGGCGATCGTCGAGCGGCGAGCGCCTTGTCACGCCCGCGATTGTCGTGGAAGTGGACAAGAAACGAGGCGGCGCCTGCAGCGGACACCGCCTCGACCGGATGCCACCGGGTGACACGCCTTTGGTTTCTGCGCCGCTTTACGGCCGTTGCCTACTTGTGGAGGCCAACCTTTGCGTGAACTGCGGTGGACCCAGGCGAACGAACTGCGTCCAAGTTGCGACGCTCCGGCGGCATTGTCAAGGGGTTTGATTTTCCGAGCACGACCCGCCCTGGAACCCCCCAGGCGCACAATCACTCAGAAGAGTGATCGAATGCCTGAAAAACTAGGGGCCCCCGCGAACTCACGGCGAAGCCGGGTTCGTGGGGAAACGCTCAGCTACGTCCACGGCGCCAGCGATGTCCCCCTCCTGGGTGAACCGATCTTTCAAAACCTGCGGCGCACGGCCGCGCGGTTCAGTGATCGCGAGGCGCTGGTTGCCGCTCATCAGAACTACCGCTCGACGTACAGCGAGCTCGTCGCACAATGCGAGATGGTCGCACGCGGCCTGATGTCACGCGGAGTGAAGCCGGGCGATCGAGTGGGGATCTGGTCACCGAACCGATTCGAATGGGTCGTCGTGCAGTACGCGACCGCGGCGATGGGCGCGATCCTCGTCAACATCAATCCCGCCTACCGCACCTCGGAGCTCGAATACGCCCTGAACCAATCAGGGATCAGCTTCCTCATCCTCGCGGCCGCCTTCCGTCAGGCCGATTACAAGGCGATGCTGGCTGAGGTCAAAGGAAATTGTCCCGACCTGCGTGAGGCTCTTGTCCTGGAGGACGGGTGGGAGGCGTTGAAACGCGACGCCGCGAAGACGAGCGAATCCGCGCTACGTGAGGTCGAAGGTTCGTTGCAATTCGACGATCCGATCAATATTCAGTACACGTCAGGCACCACAGGATTTCCCAAGGGGGCAACCCTGACCCATCACAACATCCTCAACAACGGTTTCTTCATCGGGGAGACGCTGAAGTACAGCGAGCAGGATCGCGTCTGCATCCCGGTGCCGTTCTATCACTGCTTCGGGATGGTGCTCGGCAACCTGGCGTGCACCACACACGGCGCGACCATGGTCATACCGGCAGAGGCTTTCGATCCGGTTCTCACGATGGAAACAGTCCAGAAGGAGCGGTGCACGTCGCTCTACGGCGTGCCGACGATGTTCATCGCCGAGCTCGAGCATCAGCGATTCAAGGAATTCGACTTCAGCTCGCTGCGAACTGGGATCATGGCCGGCTCACCATGCCCTGTCGAGGTCATGAAGAAGGTGCAAACGACGATGCACATCCCGGAGATGACGATTGCATATGGCATGACCGAAACATCGCCGGTCTCAACACAGAGCACAACGGACGACCCGCTCGAGCGCCGTGTGTCCACCGTCGGACGCGTGCACCCGCACGCCGAGATCAAGATCGTCGACGCTGCATCGGGAGCCGTTGTGCCGCGTGGCACCACGGGCGAGCTGTGCAGCCGCGGCTACATGGTCATGCTCGGCTACTGGAACAACGAGGAAGCGACCCACCAGGCCATCGATCCTGCGCGTTGGATGCACACCGGGGACCTGGCGACGATTGACGACGAGGGCTACGTGAACATCGTCGGCCGGATCAAAGACATGATCATTCGCGGCGGCGAAAACATCTATCCGCGAGAGGTGGAGGAGTTCCTCTACGGACACCCCGACGTAGCGGACGTGCAGGTCATCGGGGTGCCCTCCGAGAAGTACGGCGAGGAGGTCATGGCGTGGGTGAAATCGCGGGAAGGAGCCACGCCCACCGGCGACGAGCTTGCACTCTGGTGCAAGGGCAAGATCGCGAGCTACAAGATCCCGAGACACTGGAAGTTCGTCGACTCGTTTCCCATGACGGTCACGGGCAAGATCCAGAAGTACAAGATGCGGGAGGTCGCGGTCGAAGAGCTCGGCCTGGAGAGGGCGGCCGGGGTCAAGACTGCTTAGCTACTGCAGACTCTCGTATGGAGCCGCGGCACTGAATGGCTCATAAAGCAGCAGCACCTTCTCGATCGGTATGACGTCGCGCATGAAGATGCCGCCCGCCGCCACGCCGGCGAACCCGACAATCCCCAGCCCGTCATGGGGAGCGGCCTGTTCGGCGCCGTCCTGCATCGCTCGGAACGCGTATGTGCGGCCAGATGAGTTGGCCGTCGCGATGACCTCTTTCCACGCGGCCGCGTAGTTCGCCGCGGGGTCGACGCCGGTCAGACCCGTGATGACCGGGCCGGTCGTGACCGCCACCTTAGGCCGCTCGCTCAACACCTTGGCGACTGCCGCGACCTCGGCTTCGCGCGGGCCGGACAGGCTCGGCAGCATGCGGAGGAAAGCCGCGATCTGTCGATCGACAGGCGCCGCCGCTTGCGACCCCGGACCGGGGAGGATGGTGGCAAAGGGCCGGTACACGACGTCGAACTGGGCCGGGTCCATCTGCTCCCGCACGAGGATCGCCAGGGCGACGATCTGGGCCGACTCGAGCGCCGCGGCCACCGCGGTTGGATCGGAGAGCGCTTTCGCGATGGCGATGCGCGTCTGCGACACACGAAAACCTTCGGTGAAAGCGTTGACCATCGACTGGTCGGCGCTTCCAAGCAACCCCTCCAGCAGCAGCTCGACCGCACCTGTCGATTCTCGCGAGCGAGACAGAATCCTGGCGGTCGCGATCCACTCCCACTGCGCAGGGCTCAGCGACTTGCTGGCCGCGGCCAGAAACTGTCCCGCGTCCGTGGCGCTCAGCGGAGAGAGACCTGCTCGGGCAGCAGACCTTTGGCCCGCAACTTGTCGATCGGGTGGTACGCGTCCACGATGCGCATCGTGCCCGAAGCCGACCGGAGGACCATCGATTGGGTGTAGGCATACACGTCTTCGTAACGCACGCCCTTCAGCAGCTCTCCAGACGTGATGCCGGTGGCTGCAAAGAAAATGTCGGAGCCCGAGCAAAGGTCGTCCAGGCACAGCACCCTGTTCGGCTTGTGCCCTTCCTTGACCGCCATCTCCCTTTCCTTGTCGTTGCGGAAATGAAGCTTCGCCTGCATGTCGCCGCCAATCGTCTTGATCGCGCACGCGGCCAGCACGCCTTCGGTGGCGCCACCCGAACCCATCATGCAGTGGACGCCAGACCTCGTCTCGAGCGCCGCCTCGAGTGCCGCCGCGACGTCGCCAGCGGTGATGAGCTTTATCCTTGCCCCGACTTCGCGGATCTGCGCGATCACCTCTGCGTTGCGGTCGCGGTCGAGAACGACGACGGTGAGCTCCTGGACCGGAAGGCCCTCCGCCTTCGCGATCCGGCGAAGGTTCCACTCGACCGGCATCTCGAGGTCGATCACTCCGCGCGCCCGCCGGCCGACGACCAGCTTCTGCATATACGCGACGTGAGTCGTAAACATGGTCCCGCGTTCGGCCAGAGCGACGACCGAGATGGCGCCGGGAAGTCCCGAGGCGGTGAGGCTCGTGCCTTCGATGGGGTCGACGGCCACGTCGACCTCCGGTTCCAGGCCGTTTCCGATCTGCTCTCCGAAATAGAGCATCGGCGCTTCGTCCTTCTCGCCCTCGCCGATCACGACAGTCCCCTTCATGTCGACGGCTCCCAAGGCCCCTCGAATCGCCTCGACGGCGCGCGCGTCGGCGGCTTCCTTGTTGCCTCGTCCCTGAAGCGGCGCGGCCGCAAGAGCCCCAGCCTCTGTGACCCGCAGCAGCTCGAGGGCGAGGTTGCGGTTGATCCTCGGCTCTTCGATCATTTGGCTGCCCAGCGTATACGAAGCCGCTACGACCTCAACCTATCCACCGGCGGCGGATCGGAAGCTTGTCCGCTTCGACCCAGAGGTCGATCTTGCGCGCGAGGCGGCGGTCGCCATCCCTGTCGATATAGACGCAGGTACGCTCGAGCACCGCGGTGATCCGCACCGTAGCCCCGTCCAGCATGGCGTCGAAGGCGTCGATCAACACCTCATCCTCATCGAGCTCGACGTCGCTGAGGCGCCGAGGGCCGGCGGGGCGGCGCTTGGTCGAGAGCTCGAACTGCGGCCTCGAAGCCATCGGGCCACCAGGCTTGATGGTGAGTCGCGATGCGGATCCGGCCAGCCGGATCGCAGTTCGCTGAGGCGGCGCCGGGGCCTTGGGCGCGGGTGGGGGTGGTAACTTGGCAGCGGTCTGGAGTTTCTGAGCGGTGGCCCGCGACCTGGCCGCGACCTTGCGCCCGCCACCGGTGCTCTTCTGACGGGCGGCCGCTTTTACCGGCGCACGCGCAGCTGGGCGTTTTGCACTCGGGGCCGGCCGCTTGGCCGGCGCACGCTTGGCGGGCGCGCGATTGGCGGCCGCTTTGGCCCGGGCCGGCCGCTTCGGCGGTCGCCTAGAAGAACTCACCCCAGAACTTCCTGACCCTGCCGACTGGGTTAGGTACGGCCCTCAAAGCCATGACTCCGGAGCGCGGCGACGCATCGACGATTGCAGTGGGCTCCGACTCGGGAAGGCCTTCCGGATGCACCCGGATAACCCCAAGGTGAACTCCGCCTTCCTGGACCACCAGCGCACCGACCTTGGCGTCACCTTCGAGCCGGCCCGTGGTCGTGATCTTCAGCCGGTTGACCGCGACGACCTTGCCGCGCACGAACCCGGCGATCGTCACCCGCTCGCTGCGGATGTCCGCCTCGACGTGGGCCTCCGGGCCGATGACCAGATCTCCGTCACATTCGATCTGACCACTGAAATTGCCCAGCACCTGGCCGCCGCCTTTGATCTGGAGATGCCCTGAAAAGACGTCGTCGCGGGCGAGTACCGTCGACTTCGAATCGGCCCCATTTGGCTCATGGCCGCCGTTCGAACTGGAAACCCCTACCGTCTCCACAAGCGTATCGGTCACGTTGAAACCTCCCTACCCAGCCTCAAGCTGGACTCCACCACCAAGCGCAGCATAACCGGCTCTCCGGCTTGCGGGTCTAGAGATCCCGATGGGCGGCCAGGTATTCAAGGACCGCTTCGCGGGTGGGCGGGATCTCCCCATCGATGACCAGCTCCTGTAGGCGCTGCTTGATTCGCCCGACCTCGGGCCCCGGATCGATGCCCCGCACCCGCATCACGTCCCCGCCGGTGACCAGCGGCGCCAGGCGAGACGGCCGCTCATGCAGCACCGCCTCGAGTCGTGAATGCAGCTCGTCGAGCTTTTCGGGCTCCGGGTAGGCCGACGCGGCGATGTCGGCGCGAGCGAGAGCCATCAAGGCCTCGATGAGGTCGCCGGCGTCTCTGGCGAGGCGCCTGACCGCACCGTCCGTCCACTCCGAGCGGTAGTAGACGGGTCTCAGGTGGAGCCGCACGAGCTTGACGACCGCCTCGACCTCCTTTTGGGGGAAGCGCAGCCGCTCGAGGGCCGACTTCGCAAGCTCCGCGCCGACGACGTCATGGCCGGTGAACGCACCGTCGGGAGTTGCGGTGGACGGCTTGCCCACGTCGTGGAACAGCGCCGCGAGCCGCAGCACGATGTCTCCTGGGACCCGCGCGACGGTGAGCAGCGTGTGCCCGTACACGTCATGTGTGTGGTAACCGCTTTGGGGGACTCCTTTGCAAGCGGCGACCTCGGGGAGGATGACTTCCAAAAGGCCCCCGGCATCGAGGATCTCGAGGGCGAGGCTAGGACGCTCTGACGTGAGCATCCGCCTGAGCTCATCCGCGATTCGCTCGACCGAAATGACGGGGGGAGCAAGCCGGCTCTTCATCTCGCGCATCGCGGGCACGATGTCTGGGGCCAGCTCGAAGCCGAGCTCAGAGGCAAAGCGAACGGCGCGGAGCATGCGCAGCGGATCGTCGGCAAAGGTGCGAACAGGGTCGGTGGGAGTGCGCAGGATGCGCGCCTCCAGATCCTTTCGCCCTCCGAGCAGGTCATGGACCTTGCCGTCGAGGTCCATGAGCAACGTGTTGATCGTGAAGTCGCGCCGCCGGAGATCCTCTTCGAGGCTCGCCGGTCGGACATCGGGCTTCCTGGAGTCTGGTGCGTAAGACTCGGCGCGTGCGGTCACAAATTCGACCAGGTGCCCCGGGAGCGCCACCTGAGCAGTCCCGTAGCGTTCGAATGTGACGGGCGGCTGTGCCCCGGCGAGCCCCGCGAAGCGCTCTGCGAGCTTCAGCGCGTCACCGCCTTCGACGACCACGTCGGGATTGGGGTGCGGCCGGCCAAGGAGCTTGTCGCGCACGTAGCCGCCGACGATCCAGGCGCGCATGCCCAGCTCCGCCGACGCTTGCTTGAGGAGTCGGAGAACCTGGTCGTCCGGGAGAGCCCGAGACTCGGCCGGAGGAGTCCTCCGGCCGAGCCTCATTGGTTGATGCGCGCCCATTCGACCGCTCCAATCTGACCGGCGCGATCGCCCAATCGGGCGCGGCGGACGCGGGGCCGGCGAGCGGGCTTGATGAAAGGCGAGGAATGAAGAGTCTCGACAATCGTCGGCTCGATCATCGACCACGACCGAGAGACGCCACCGCCGATCACGAACATCTCCGGATCGATGACGTTCGTCAGGCTGATTAGGGCGAAGCCCATGTAACGCGCTGCCCGCTCGACCATCATTCGCGCCTGCCTGTTGCCCTGTGCGGCGGCGGCGAACAGCTCGGCGGCGGTGTGGCCTGTCTCGCGCGCGATGTTTGCTCCCCCGATGAAAGCCTCCAGACATCCGCGCTGGCCGCATGCGTCTAGCGGGCCATTGGGGTCGATGATCATGTGGCCGACCTCACCGGCCGTGCCGTGCCCGCCTCGGTGCAGCTTGCCGTCGATGATCAGCCCACCCCCGATACCTGTCGACCAGGTGATGTAGACCATGTTGCGGGTGCCGCGTCCGGCGCCGTGATGGAACTCGCCAAGGCCGGCCATGTCGGCGTCGTTGGCGAGATGGACCTTGGCGCCGGTCGCCTGGGCGAGCATTGCCGCAAGCGGCACGTTGCGCCAACCCGGCAAGTTCGGCGGGTTGACCAGCACTCCTCGTTTGATGTCGATCGGACCAGGCGCAGCGATTGTGATGCTGCGTACCTTCTCGCGCCCACGATGGCGGTCGATCTCGGTTGCGGCCCAATCCACCATCGCCTGCGGAGTCCCGAGCGAGGGCGTCTTGGTTTTGATGCTGGCGATCACGTTTCCATCCGAGCGCGCAAGCGCAACCCGCACCTGCGTCCCGCCAAGGTCGATTCCAGCCAGCATTCCGCGATTAGGGTAACCGTGTGAC
>Ga0209011_1000932_pt1 | contig 10575 bp, 10 predicted proteins | sample BlaSpr_A8_OM1_M3_FD_187986 | JGI IMG/M metagenome (GOLD analysis project Ga0209011, IMG submission 187986) | Forest soil microbial communities from Thunder Bay, Ontario, Canada - Black Spruce, Ontario site 2_A8_OM1_M3 (SPAdes) (version 2) | ecosystem: Environmental > Terrestrial > Soil > Boreal... | reverse complement strand
TCGACGGTGCTCGTCCCCTAGACGCCCGCCGGCGTTGGCCGCGCCCGCAACGGCCGGGCGCTGCGGCTGATTCCGAGCGCACCGCTGCGCACCACCTCGAGCAGCTCCGCGCTGCGGCCGAGGTCTGCGACGAAGCTGCTGACCTCCGCCTCGCTCGCAGTCAGCTCGACGATGAAACCCTCCACCGCCGGATCGAGCACGCGACCGCCGCTGCGCACCACCTGCCCGCGCACCGCGTCGGTGTGGGCGGGTTCGACCCTGAGTTTGAGCAGTACCAACTCGCGTTCCAGATGTTCGCCGCGGGTCATGTCGAGCACGTTGACGACGTCCACCAGCTTGTTCAGCTGGCTGGCGATCTGCTGGATGACCTGATCCGATCCCGTGGTGACCAGTGTCAGGCGCGATACCGTGGGGTCGTCGGTCGGCGCCACCGACAGGGATTCGATGTTGTAGCCGCGCGAGGAGAACAGGCCGGCGACGCGCGTAAGAGCGCCGGCCTCGTTTTGCAGCAGTATTGCGATGATGTGGCGCATGCGTAAAGGCGACGGGCGGTGCCGCAGAATAAAGGATCGGCGCGAGTTTGCACCACGGAAGCAAGCTGCTACGCTCATTTGTTACTTCGACGCCTCCCCCGCAGCACAGGCTCCTAAAGCGCTTCCATGAGCGACACGGTGATCCAGCCACGCCCGCAAGGACATCCGCTGGCCGGCGAAAGAATGAGCGGCGCCCGCATGATCATGCAGGTGCTCGCCGACGAGGGCGTCACCGCGATATTCGGCTACAGCGGCGGGGCGATCCTGCCCACCTACGACGCCGTGTTTCTCTACAACGAGCAGTGCGTACGGCTGGGCGAGCCGCAGATTCCGCTCATCGTCCCGGCCAACGAGCAGGGGGCGGGTTTCATGGCGGCAGGCTACGCCCGCGCCTCGGGCCGGGTGGGGGTGTGCCTGGTCACCTCGGGCCCCGGTGCGACGAACACTGTTACACCGGTGCGCGATTGCATGGCTGATTCGGTGCCGATTGTCGTAATTTGCGGCCAAGTCGCGACCGCGGCCATCGGCACCGACGCGTTCCAGGAGGCGCCGGTGCCCTCCATTATGGGAGCGGTCGCGAAGCATATTTTCCTGGTCACTGACCCCTCCAGGCTCGAGGCCACGGTGCGCACCGCGTTCGAGATCGCCCGTACGGGCCGGCCGGGTCCGGTGGTCGTCGATATCCCCAAGGACGTCCAGAACTGGGAGGGCGTCTTCCGGGGCGAGGGCCTGCTGCCGATTCCCGGCTACCGCCGCCGCATGCACGAGCTCAGCGAGGCGGCCCTCGACACGCCCTCGGCCGCGCTCTTCTTCGCCATGCTGGCTGAATCCCGCCGTCCGCTCATCTACGCCGGCGGCGGCGTGATCAACGGCAACGCCGCTAGCGCGCTCACCGAGTTCGCCACCACCTTCAGCGTGCCGGTGGTGACCACGCTCATGGGGATCGGGGCGCTCGACACCACGCACGCACTCTCGCTCCGCATGCTCGGCATGCACGGCGCCGCGTTCGCCAACTACGCCGTCGATGATTGCGATTTCCTCATTGCGGTCGGCGCGCGCTTCGATGACCGCGTGGCGGGCGTGCCGGCGAAGTTCGCCGGCAATGCGCGTCACATCGCGCACCTGGACGTCGATCGCGCCGAGGTGAACAAGGTCAAGCGCGTGCACTGGAGCCACGTGGGGCGGGTCGCAGGGGCGCTGCGGACGCTGACCGCGCACGGGCGGCAGACGCAGTTTCAACGCGACTTCAGCGCCTGGACGGCCGAGGTCGCCGAGCTGAAGCGCGTCTATGCCATGAACTACGACCGCGCCAGTCCCCTGATCCAGCCGTACTACGTCATCGAGGAGCTCAACCGCCACGCGCGCGGTGAAGCCATCATCACCACCGGCGTCGGCCAGCACCAGATGTGGGCGGCACAGTACTGCGACTTCACCTCACCCAGGCTGTGGCTGACCTCCGGCAGCATGGGGACCATGGGTTTCGGCCTGCCGGCGGCCATTGGGGCACAGATCGCGTGCCCGCAGCGCCTGGTGATCGACATCGACGGGGATTCCAGCATCCGCATGAACATCGGGGAACTGGAGACCGTGACCACCTACGACCTGCCGCTGAAGGTCGTGGTGCTCAACAACTTCGGCGACGGCATGGTCAAGCAGTGGCAGAAGCTGTTTTTCAAGGGTCGCCTGTCGGCGAGCGACCGCTCGCTGCACAAGAAGGACTTCGTCAGGGCGGCGCAGGCGGACGGCTTTCGTTACGCGGTGCGCCTGGAGCGCAAGCCCGACGTGCCGCGCGTGATCGCGGAGTTCGTGGCGTTCGCAGGACCCGCGTTCCTGGAAGTGATGATCGACCCGGACGCCGGGGTGTATCCGATGGTCGGGCCGGGGCAGAGCTATGAGGAGATGATCACCGGCGAATTCATTCCCTCGCGCCACAAGGTCGACATCAAGGCCCCGGACCCCTCGGAGATGTTCTGAAGCGCGGGAGACTGCCGTGAAGTATCTGCACACCATGGTGCGCGTCACCGACATCGACGCATCACTCAGGTTCTACCGCGACGCGCTCGGGCTTGCCGAGCTGTCGCGCAAGGACTACCCGCAGGGACGGTACACGCTGGTGTTTCTGGCGGCGCCCGGCGATGAGTCGGCCCAGGTGGAACTCACCCACAACTGGGACCCGGAGAGCTACACGGGCGGGCGTAACTTCGGACATCTGGCTTATGCCGTGGAAAACATCTACGCCACCTGCCAGCGCCTCGCCGATCACGGCGTGACCATCCTGCGGCCCCCGCGCGACGGCCACATGGCATTCGTGCGCTCACCGGACAACATTTCCATCGAGCTGCTGCAGCAGGGCGCGTCGCTCGCGCCCGCCGAACCGTGGAAGTCGATGCCCAACACCGGCAGCTGGTAAGCGCATCGACAAGCCATGAAAACGATCCCGAGCCTGCTGATCGCGGCGCTGTTCGCGACGCTGACGTTCGCGGTGTGGGCGTATCTGAACCGCCCGACGCGCGAGCCGCCCTGGCCGGCGCGTATCCAGGGATTTGCCTTCTCGCCGTTTCGCGCTGGCGAGGACCCGAACCGCCTGCAGATGCCGACCGATGCCGAGATCGACGCGGACCTCACGCTGCTCGAGGGCAAGGTCAACGCGGTGCGCACCTACAGCGTCGAGAAGACCCTCGCCGACGTGCCGGAGCTCGCCGAGCGCCACGACCTGAACGTCGCCCTCGGCGCCTGGATCGACGGTCACCGCGACCTCAACGAGCAGCAGCTGCAGGCCACCGTCGCTCTCGCCAACACCCACATCAATGTGGTGCGGGTCCTGATCGGCAACGAGGTGGTGCTGCGCGGCGACCTGCCGGTCGCGGAGCTGGAGGCTTACCTGGATCGCGCGCGCGCGGCGATCGAGCAGCCGGTGAGCACCGCCGAACCCTGGCACGTGTGGCTCGCGCACCCGGAGCTCGCGCAACACGTCGACTTCATTGGCGTGCACCTGTTGCCCTACTGGGAGGGTGTCGCGGTCGACAGCGCCGTCAGCTACTCGCTGGCGCAGTTCAAGCGCCTGCAGCAGGTGTTCCCGCACAAGCCGATCGTGGTGGCGGAGATCGGCTGGCCGAGCCGCGGCCGCACCCGCGAGTCGGCGGTCGCCTCCGACTCCAACGAGGCGCTGTTCCTGCGCCGCTTCCTGCGCCGCGCCGAACAGGAGCAGATGATCTATTACGTGATGGAGGCCTTCGATCAGCCCTGGAAGGCCTACATGGAAGGCGCGGTCGGATCGTACTGGGGAGTGTACGACGTGAACCGGCGCCCGAAGTTCGCCTTCACCGCGCCGATCGTGCGCGTGCCGGAGTGGCACATTCTCGCGGCGGTGTCGGTGGCGGTAGCGCTGCTGGTGCTGGGACTGCTCTATCTCAACAGCGATGCCCTGCGCAACCGCGGCCGCAGTTTCCTCGCCGTCGTGGTGTACGCCACCGCGACCATCGCGGTGTGGGTCATCTACGACTTCACGCAGCAGTACATGACCGTCTCGAGCGTCATCGCCGGCGTGCTGCTGCTGTTAGGGATGCTGGGAGTCATGCTGGTGCTGCTGGCCGAGGCGCACGAGTGGGCCGAGGCGCACTGGGTCTCGTACCGGCGCCGGCTCGGCGCGCCGGTGTTCAGCCACAGCGAGCGCTCGCCGAAGGTCTCGGTCCACGTGCCGGCCTACAACGAGCCGGCGGCGATGCTCATCGAGACGCTCGATGCACTCGCGCGCCTCGACTACCCGGACTTCGAAGTGCTGGTCATCGACAACAACACCCGCGAGGAGGCGGTGTGGCGTCCGGTCGAGGCGCACTGCGCGCAGCTCGGCGCGCGCTTCCGCTTCTTCCATGTCGCGCCGCTCGCGGGCTTCAAGGCCGGCGCGCTCAACTACGCGCTCGCGCACACCGCGCCGGACGCCGAGATCGTCGCGGTCATCGACGCCGACTACGTGGTCGAACCCCGCTGGCTGCGCGATCTGACGCCGGGTTTCCACGATCCGCGCATCGCCATCGTGCAGGCGCCGCAGGACTACCGCGATGCGGGCATGAGCGCCTTCAAGGCCATGTGCTACGCCGAGTACCGCGGCTTCTTCCACATCGGCATGATCACGCGCAACGAGCGCAACGCCATCATCCAGCACGGCACCATGACCATGGTGCGGCGCGCACAGCTGGTGAGCTGCGGCGGCTGGGCCGAGTGGTGCATCACCGAGGACGCGGAGCTCGGGCTGCGCATATTCGAGGCCGGCTACGAAGCGGTCTACATACCGGCGAGCTACGGCCGCGGCCTGATGCCCGACACCTTCATCGACTTCAAGAAGCAGCGCTTCCGCTGGGCCTACGGCGCCATGCAGATCCTCAAGGCGCACGCGCGGGCGCTGTTCATGGAAGGCGGGCCGCTGTCCCCGGGGCAGCGCTATCACTTCGTTGCCGGCTGGCTGCCGTGGGTGGCCGACGGCTGCAACCTGCTGTTCAACCTGGCGGCGCTGGGCTGGTCCGTCGCCATGGTGTGGGCGCCGCATCAGATCGAGCCGCCGCTGGTCATGTATTCGGTGCTGCCGCTGTCGCTGTTTACTTTCAAGCTCGCCAAGCTCGTGCATCTGTACCACGTGCGCGTCGGCGCGAACGTGCGCCAGACCATCGCCGCCGCGATCGCCGGGCTCGCACTCACTCACACCATCGGCAAGGCGGCGGTAAAGGGCCTGGTCACCCGCAGCGAGCCGTTTTTCCGCACGCCCAAGCAGGTCAGCGCCGCAGGCGTGCTGCACGCGCTGGCCGCCGCACGCGAGGAGACGCTGATGATGGCTGGCCTCATGCTGTCGGCCTGGGCGGTCGCCCACTTCGCTCCGAGCGAAGGTCCCGACCGCTATGCCTGGGGTCCCGACCGCCTGGCGTGGATCGTGGTACTGCTCGTTCAGTCCGTGCCGTACGCCTCCTCATTGCTGGTGTCGCTGGCCAGCGCGTTCCCGCTGCCGGCGCGGCTGCTCGGCACGCACTATCGTCCGATCAAGGCCTCCGGCAAGCGCGCCGAGACGGACCCGGCGAGCTGACCGGTGCGCCAGACGAGGCTGCGAGCGATCGCGTTGATGATCGCGGCCGTCGCCGTGTTCTCGGGCATGGATGCGCTGCTGAAACTCCTGTCGGCGCACTACCCGCCCATGGAAGTAGCGGTGCTGCGCGGCGCGGCCTCGCTGCCGTTCATGCTGCTGCCGCTGCTGGTCACCGGCCGGTGGCGCGACCTGCGGATGCGACGCTTCCCGATGCATCTGCTGCGCGGCCTGCTCGCGGTCGTGGCCCTGGGCGGTTTCATCTATGCCGTGCGGGTGCTGTCACTGGCCAATGCCTATGCGGTGTTTCTCTCAGCCCCGCTCATCGTGACCGCGCTGTCGGTACCCTTGCTCAAGGAGCACGCCGATGCCCGCAACTGGGTCGCCATTCTGCTGGGCCTCGTCGGGGTGCTCACCATGCTGCGACCGAGCGCCTCCGCTCTGGTCACCTGGGGAGCGCTCGCTGCGCTGGTCGCGGCCATCGCTTATGCCCTGAGCATCATCGCGGTGCGGGTCCTGACGCGCACCGACAGCACCGCGAGCGTGGTCGTCTGGACCGTCAGCCTGATGACCGCATTTGCGGCCGTGATTGCCGCGCCCGACTGGGTGCCGCTCGAGCGCGTGCACTGGCGTTGGCTTCTCGCCCTCGGGGGACTCGGCGCGATCGGGTCGTACCTGCTCACGGCGGCCTTCCGGTCCGCACCCGCTTCGGTGGTGGCGCCGTTCGAATACAGCGCGCTCCTGTGGGGCATTGCCATCGACCGGGTGGTGTGGCACGTGCTGCCCTCGATGCGGGTGTGCCTGGGCGGCGGCCTGGTGATCGCGAGCGGTCTGTATCTGATCTGGCACGAGCGGACCCGCACCGAAGCCGTGTCATCACAACAGTCATGGAAGTGGCGCGCGCGGCAAGGCAGAATGTCGCGCCGATCGCCGACAGTGGAAGACGTCGCTCGCAAACAAGAGGAAGACTCACCATGAGCACCGCCGATATCCGTGGACGATTCATCTGGCACGAGTTGTTGACGACTGATACGGCGGCCGCCGCCGCCTTCTACCCCAGGGTCGTCCCGTGGCGGACCCAGCCTTCCAGCATGCCCGGCTACACGTTATGGATGGCGGGACAGACCCAGATCGGCGGCTTGATGGCCCTGCCGCAGGATGCGGGCGGCCCGCCGCCTCACTGGCTCGTCTACGTGGGCACGCCCAGCGTCGACGCCTCCTGCCTCCAGGCCCAGGGCCTCGGTGCCAAGGTGCTGAAGGCCCCCGCGGACATTCCTAACGTGGGCCGCTTCGCGGTGCTGTCGGATCCGCAGGGCGCGACGTTTGCGCTATTCACCCCAGGCGGCGGGCCGCCGCCCGGCCCGGAGCCCCCGCAGGGCGGGTTTTCGTGGCATGAGCTGGCGACGACGGATGTGCAGGGCGCGGTGCGCTTCTACGGCGAGCTGTTCGGTTGGCGCAAGGGACGCGCGCACGACATGGGCGCCATGGGCGTGTACCAGATCTTCGAGCACGCCGGCAACCAGGCGGGCGGCATATGCAACGTCCAGGGTCCATCCATCCCCCCGTCGTGGCTGAGCTATGTGCACGTGGCCGATTCCAACCGGGCGGTCGCTGCCGCCAAGGCGGCCGGGGGGCGGCTGATGCACGGGCCGATGGAAGTCCCGGGCGGCAGCTGGATCGCGCTGCTGATGGACCCGCAGGGCGGTGCATTTGCCGTCCAGGAATCGCCGCGGACCACGAGTCAGCCGCGGCCTGCGACTGCTGTGTCCGCCCCCAAGTCTGCCACTGCGCCCAAATCCGCCATTGCGCTCAAGCCGGCCATTGCGCCCAAGCCGGCCGCTGCGCCAGTGAAGGCGGCGGTCTCCGCCGCGCCGAAGCCGGCCGCGGCAAAGAAAGCGGCAAAGAAGGCGCCAAAGAAGGCCAAAAAGAAGGCCAAAAAGAAGGCGGCAAAGAGGGGCAAAAAGAAGGCGGCCCGCAAGCTACGCGCCGCGAAGCGCAAGACAGTTGCCAAGAAGGTCGCGAGGAGGTCTGCGCGCAAGACCGCCAGGCGGTCGGCGCCGAAAAAGCGCGCCCGCGGCCGGCGCCGCTAGCGGGCCGGACTGCGAGCGGATCGTCCCTTAAGCCACCGCGCGTTGCCGGCGAACGCGCGGTGGCACCTCGGACCCTCAGACTCTGACCAGCGGCCGGCCCCATGCCAGGGGATCGCTTCGCGCAGAAATTCGCCGCACCGATGCTCGTAGTCGCGCACCCTGACACGCAGCGCCTGCACGCCCTCCTTGCCGGGCACGTAGCCGCCGCGGGCGAGGATCGCTTCCGGGTCCTCCGCTTTCACCGTGTTCTGCACGATGCGCCCGCCCGGCGCCAGGTGCCGCCCGGCGACGATGGTGTCGAGGAGCTAATAGATGTCCACGCCGCGAGGCGCGAGCTGCTTCAGCCGCGCGCTCACGTTTTCCGCGGCGTGGTTGATGCAGGCCGACAGCCGCGCGTGGCGCGTCACCCAGTCGCATCTTTCCCGATTGCTCGCGATGCCGATGGCGCGTGCGCCCTTCAACATCGCGATCTGTCCGGCCATGGCGGCGGCCGCATCGGCCGCAGCGGACACCAGCACGGTCTCTCCCGGGCGCAGCCGCGCGAGCTCCAGCAGGCCGAAGTAGGCGGCCATGCCCGGGGCTCCCAGCACACCCAGGGCACTCGAGGCGGGTGTCTGCCCGGGATGAAGCAACTGAACACCTCGTGGCGCGACTCGATCACCTCGCCCACGCCATGCGCCGGTACCAGATCCCCGGGTTTCGCCGCGTCGTGCGCGACGGCGTCGGGCGCGCACAGGAACAGGTCGAGCGCCAGCCACAGCGCGCGGGCGAGGAAGGCGCCGTGGGTGAGGGTCGGTTTCGGTGCTTCGATCAGCGCCAGATCGCGGAGGCTGGAAGGCGGCCGCTAGATCCTGATCTGAAGGTTGTGCATGAGGCTAAGGCCTATCGCCCATCCGCTTCGGCGGCGCGCCGCTGCTCGGCGGCCTGCTGGTAACTGGCGTCGATCTGCTGCTTCACGCGCACTTCGGCCTGCGTCGCCTGAGCCGCCTGCTGCGCTTCGGACGCAGCTCCCGCCGTCGCGGCCGTGCCGCTTCCGGCGAGTCCACAGCCGCCCAGGCAACTCACCAGGGCGAGTAGTGCTGTTAAGCGTCCCATGTGCCTGTCTGCCGGCAGTTCCTCGGGAGGTTGCTCCAATTTACGCGCCCGGGCCGGTGACGCAAGAGCCGCTGCGGTCATGGCACTATGTAGCGTATGCGTAGGGAAACCCCCACCCCCCGCCCGCTAGCGGAGGCGCGCGTACGTCGCGGCTACTTCGAGTGCCGTCACGGGCAACTGCACGTGCACAACTCGATTCCGCCGGGAGGCGGTTTCGAAGAGGCCACGCCGCTCCTGTGCCTGCACGACTGGCCGGGGTCGGGCCGGGTCTTTGCACGCTTTCTGGCCCTTGCCGGCCTCGACCGCTCGGCCTACGCGCCGGACCTGCCCGGATTCGGGGAGTCCGACCCCCCGGCGCCCGTTCCCGCGATCGCAGACTACGCGGCCGCGATCGGTGATTTTCTCGACAGCATGCACTTGCGCCACGTCGACGTGCTGGGTCAACGTGCTGGCGCACTCATCGCCACTGAGCTTGCCGTCACGCGCCCGGCGCAGATCCGTCGGGTGGTCATGGTGTCCGCGCCCCTGTTGTCGGAGACTGAGCGACAGGCGGCCGGGCGAGGGCCGGCGCCTGCAGCTGTCGCCGAGGCGGGACTGCACCCACCCGATTGGCAGCGCTGGGCCACCCAGGCGGCGGCGCAGTATCCGCTGCGCGAGCGCCTGGCCGGCCTCGCTCAACGGCTGCTGGTGCTGCGCCCGCGCGATGAGTTGTGGGAGGCGACCGGGCGCGTGCGCGAGGCGCTGCCGGGGGCGCGCCTGCTCGATCTGGAAGTGCCGGGGGCGGAGCTGTTCGCGTCCTGCGCGGCGCGCGTGGCGGAGGCGGTGCGGGAGTTTCTGCGCGGCTGATTTGCGGATGCGCGCCACGGCGCTACACTTTTTCAGCTACAAGGAAGGAGCTTAGGCCTCGCTCGAGCGCACACCCGATGTCGTCACCACCCGCCTCATCCGACGCCGAGTCCGACCCGGAGCGCACCGCCGAGCTGCCGGTGCTCGACCCTGCGGCTTACGCGGCTGCCGGCGCGCATCCTCAGTCGCGGACCGACACCTGGATCGCGCCGGTGCCGGCCGCGCGCCCGGCCGAAGCTCCACCGCCGGCCGCGCGCCCGGCCGAAGTGCCACTGCCCGAGGGCGCCGCCGAGGCCCGGCATGCGCGGCTCACCCGGCAGGCGCTGTCGGCCAAGCTGCGCGAGACGCAGGAGCTGGTCGCCAGCAAGGACGTGCGCCTGACGCAGGTCGAGCACGCCCGCGATGAGGCGCATGCGGCGCGCGCGGCGGCCGAGCATAGTGCCGCCGAACTCGATGCCGAACTCGGGCAGGTGCGTGCCGAACTCGCGTTTCAGCTGGATGAGCTGACAGGTGCGCGCGCGCGATTCGACGACCAGCTCGCGCAAGCGCGCGCTCTGCTGAGCGCTGCGAGCGCGCGCGCCGAGGAGCTGCAGCGCCGGCTCGAGGAGCAGGAAAGCGCCATTCGCACGCAGCGCGCTCAGGAGCACGAGCACCAGCAGCGTGCGGCGCAGGATCGTGCCCGCGCCGCGGGCATCATGAGCGATCTGCACCGCGAACGGGCGCGGGCCCTGAGTTACTTCGAGTCGCTGCAGAGCGCCGAAGGCCGCTGGATGATCCTCGAGGGGCTGGTGACGGATCTGCAGCACCAGGCCGAGGAGCGCGAGCGCGACCTGGCGCGCGTGGCGCGTGAGCTCACCGGCCGCGACGCGCATGCGCGCGAGCTGGATGCCGAGCTCGCGCAGCGCGCGGCGCGCATCACGCGGCTCGAGCAGCAGGTGAGCTC
>Ga0209011_1000930_pt1 | contig 10579 bp, 11 predicted proteins | sample BlaSpr_A8_OM1_M3_FD_187986 | JGI IMG/M metagenome (GOLD analysis project Ga0209011, IMG submission 187986) | Forest soil microbial communities from Thunder Bay, Ontario, Canada - Black Spruce, Ontario site 2_A8_OM1_M3 (SPAdes) (version 2) | ecosystem: Environmental > Terrestrial > Soil > Boreal... | reverse complement strand
CAGATGCTCGAGGACATGGGCTACGTCAGTTCCGTGCAGGAGGACGGGCGCAAGATCTACAGCATCACGGACGCCGGTCGTGCCTTCATGACCGAGCGCCGGCCGCAGGTCGATGAAGTCTTCAGCCGGATGAAGGAGCGTTGGGGCGCCGAGTGGGGCCCGCAGGCCCATCGTTTGATGCACGACCTGCGCAATGACATGCGTGACCTGGGCCGCTCCGTTGCGAGCGAGGCTCGCAATCGTTGGCCGGATCCCGAGCAGCAGCGCCGCATCCGCGACGTCATCGGGCGAGCCAAGGCCGAGATCCAGGCGATTCTCTCCGAACAACCCGCGGCGAAGGTCTAAGTCGATTTTTCGCTCCCCCCTCTTCCCTCCCCTCTGGGGGAGGGTAGGGTGGGGGCTGTCCCTACAATTCCCCGCCGATGATCCGCCGACGGATCCATTCCTCGAAGAAGCGTTCTTTGATGATGTAGGCGCCCTTGGGCTCCAGGTCGACCAGTTCGCGGTCGATCAGCGTCTGGATGGCCCGCTGGACCGTGGTCGCCGGGCCGAGGTTCGCGCGCCGGCGGTAATCCTCGCGGTAGATGTTGCGACCACCCCACTCGACCAGTGCCACCAGGAGATTGCGCTGGGCCGGCGCCGAGTCGTGCCAGAGCACGGTCATCTGGGCCGCCTCGGCGTCGAGCACTCGGGCGATCGCGGTGGAGACCAGCTCCTTGGTGGTAAGGGGGAGCAGGGCAACCTCCCAGAGAAAGTGGGCCGCCTCCTGGGTGTCATTGGGATGTGCGCCGGTGAAGTCGATCAGGGCGTAGATGGCGTCTTTCGGCAGCGGCCGGCCGCTGGCTCGAAAGCGGCCCATCAGGAAGCTGGCGAATTCCTCTCGCGGCAGCGGGCCGAGCGGGTAGGGGCGGGCCATCTTCAGCAGCGGCGCGTTGCGATCGTGGACGGCTCGACGGAGCAACGCCTGGCGCGAGCCGAGCAAGGCGTAGGAGACGTGCTGCTGGTGCTGGATGACGGCGCGTAGCTGGCGCAGGAGCGTGACGCCGAGCTCCATCAAGTCCTGGAACTCGTCGAGGATGACGACGACGCGTTTTTTCTTGCTTTCCTTGCCGATCAGCTCCGGCTCCTGAAAAATCTGCTCGAGCAGGGCATCAAGGTTGGGGACGCCGGCGCTACCCGCCTCGAATGACAGCGACGCGTGCCCATCGGTGTTGATGGTCAGCGTGGGCCGAACCCGAAACGCCTTTAAGTGCTGCACCACCCAGTCTTCGGCCTTCTGAGCCGGATTCTTGAAGGCTTCCAGATAGGCGGACGCGAGCCGGTCGGCGAGCCGAGCCCGAGAGGGGACCAGCATGCAGTCCAGGTAGGCGACGCGGATACCGCCCGCCTCCAAACGTCGCTTTACCTCGAGGATGAGCGAGGTCTTGCCGAAGCGACGGGGCGCCTCGATCAGGATGTTCTGGCCGCCGCGCAGCTCGCGCTCGAGCACCAGCAGGTCCGCCTCACGGTCGGTGAAGGCATCGCCGGAGACGATCCGGCCGAAGCGAAATGGGTTGGTGGCGGACGCCCCCGCCTTTACGCGTGCCGGCATTACGCAGGTTAGTATAACTCCATTGCGCGGACTTGCGTAGTCAGATCAGTTAGGGTCCAGGGCTAGAAGTTAAGGACGAAGACGGGAGTGGCTGCCGCCAGCATCGCGACGGCCTGCAATCCGAGGACGAGCAGCGCCTGTCCTGGCGTTCGCGGTAGCCACCTGATCGCGAAGAACGCGATGACCGGTAGTTGTCCCGCCATCAGCAACTGCCAGAGATGCGCGGCGGCGCCCTCGTCGGCCTGATGGGCCGTGCAGTAGATCACAACGTGAGCAATGACCAGGCCGAGGGCGGCGATCGACATCGCCACTGGGATCAGTGCCGTCGGTCGCTTGAGCAGAGCGAGGTTCACCATGGATTCCAACGGAGGAATCAGGCCGCTGGTTTCAAACGCCGGCGGGCGCTGAACCCGTAGCCGGGAAGCACCCTGGTCCAGTCCACGTCTCGGTTGCGGGCCCGGAAATAGGTCAGCGCAAACCGGTCACAGGCAGTTTCGGCGGCGCCCTTTCCACCGCGGACCTCGCGCAGATACCAGTGATAGAACTCGTGGCAATAAAGAAAGCGCAGCACCTCGCGCCGGGTGCGGAATCGGACGGTTCGGGCAAACCATTGGAAGGTCAGCCGCCGCCCGGGCTTGCGACGGGCCCGGTAGTAGACCTTCTCGTCCCAAGCGCGAAACGGTTCGGGCACCTGGAGCTCGATCAGCCGATCGTCGTACCAGCAGAAGGCCGCCAGGTGGGGCGCCTGCCGGTACCGGAGCGGCCGGGCGCTGACGCCGTAGCCAACCGGCGGCGGCAGGTCCGCCAGCCAGCGCCGTAGCGTGTCGGCGTCCACACCGGTGACCCGGGATCGGAGGGGAGTGGAGGTCCAGGCGCGGCGAAGAGGGGAGATGGCCACCTCAAATAGCTTAAAACCAACCGCAGCGGTTGAGCCCCGTCATGTTCGTCGTTACACCATTTGTAAGGTTTCGCCGCTCGCCCGCCACAGGTTGTCGCCAGGTCTTCGACGAGACCGCAGCCTTCCCGCCACAGACTGGGGGCTGGTGGAAACGGCTCCCCTGAGCGAACTCGATCTGGCGCGTCTCAAAGCCAGGCAAGCGTCGCTTCCCGCCGTGCACCCGGTGGCGGCCGGATGGCGCCGGCCATTGCCCAGTTGGCGCGACACCCTCGGTTGGACCGGGGTGGCCGTGACGCGAGAGTTGAAGACGTGGCACGCCGCGTTGCCTACGCTGGTCCGCAGCGACGCCGTCTTCAGCCTGATGCTCTGGGTCGCGGTCTTCAGCGTGGCGGCCGCTGTGGTCGCCGTGCCCAGCATTCCGATCTCGGTCCGCTACAGTGCCGGGCTGAGCGCGGTCGCGTACCTCTTTCTCTGTGTGGAATTGATCCGGATCCGGCGCCCGGTTCCCGGACGCCAGGTGCTGTTAGGAGTGGCCGACGGGGCCGTCGTCATGGCGCTCGGCGCGCTGTCGACCGCTTATGTGCCGTACGCCCATGTGCTGCTGTTCTTCGGGGCGGCGCGGCTGGCCGCCCGATTCCGCGATCCGCGGATCCTCGCCGCCGGCCTGTTGCTCTTGTGGCCGTTCGAGGCGACGGGTCACACCGCACCGTTGGCGATCCTCATGGACGTCTTCCTGGTCCTGATGACGATGTGGCTCGTGGTCTATCTCACCACGGCCGCCGATGGGGCCAAGGTCGCGATCGCACGACAGGGCGCCCTGGTCGCCGTCACCTCCGGATTGGCACGGGCGCGCGATGAGGAAGGGCTCTTCGCCGAGTTGGCTGGCCAGGCACCGGCACTCGCGCCGGGGTGCGCCTGGGCGTTCTGGGTGAAGGACCCGCTGGGCGACGAGTTCCGCGCGGTTCGTTGGGCGGGTCTGAACGATGGCGAGCTTCCCGGGTTCACCTTTACCCCGACGCTCGGCGTCGATCCCAGTCAACCGGTGCTCATCCAGGGTCCGCTGCCCGGCACCAGCTTCGGCACCTGCACGCTGATCCAGCCCACCGCCGGCGAGGACGGGCTCAACGGCTTGATCACCGTCGCCGGCCGCACGACCGAGCTCGACGTGCCGACGCAGGGGCTGATCCGCGCCGTGGGGGACGAAATGGGTGCCACCTTGTTGCGGCTCCAAACCCTCGACGAGGAGCGGCAGCAGGCCGAGGCCATGGAGCAGGCGAACCGGCTGGCCGGCCTCGCGGCGCCGCACGCGGCGGACCAGCGCGCGGCGCTGACGGCGATCCGCCCGGGCATCGCGGACGTGCTGCGCTCCGAGAGCCTGCACATCGAATGGGTGAACGGCGACCGCGTTCAGCTGATGGTTGGCGAGCACGACCCGCTCCAGGACCACGCGCCCGCCTGGCTGCCGCTCGCCGGCACCCGCACCGCGGAGGCTCTGCTCGAAGGCCGGGCCTTGCGCGAGCCACTGGCGGGCCGCCGTCCGGAAGATCTGTTTGGCGTGCCGGCCGGACTGCGCCACATTGCGGTCGCGCCGATGCGCTGCGGGGAGTTCGAGGGGACGCTGCAGCTCGCGCGCCGCCTGCCGCGGGCGTACGCCGCCAGTGAACTGCTGGTGTTGCAGCTGCTCGCGGAGCGGCTGGGCGTGCTGTTCGCCGCGGCCGCGCCCGCGGCCAGCGTCGTAAATTCCACGACAGGGGGAGTCCAATGATGAAGCAAACGGTTCGGGCGGCGAGCGAGGCCGACGGGCTGGTCAGCGAGATGCGCCAGCTGGCCCAGGGGGTGGTGCCCGGGCAGACGATCGATGACCCGGCCTACCTGGAGCGGATGATCAGCACCCGCATTGCGACCTTCTTAATGGTGCTGCTGGTGATGATCATTTTTGGGACGTCGGCGCTCCCCGATGTGGGGCCAACCCTGGCGAAGGTCATCCAGGCACATCTCTGACGACGTCGGGCCCGGCGGCTCGACGGGCTTCGGCTGGCGCCTGAGCGCGATTGCCCCTATTGGCTGGTTCGCAGAATGCTGGATATACGACGTTGTTTCGGTACCGAGAATATCCGCCAGCCGGGGTCTACCGGGACTCGGGCTTCCAGGTATCCCCTAGCACGCGGACCGGACCCGCGAAGTTCTCGGCGATGACGGCTTGGACGGCTTCGGCAATGGGTGGGCGGAAATCCAGCCGGGGGAGCTGGTCCGTCGACACCCATTGCCAGCCGGCGAGCACGGGATCGCGAGGGTCGAGCACCGGCGCGGCTCCCTCCCCTATCTCTGCCTGAAAAATGAGGTTGACGACGTGCCGGTCGGGCGCCAGGCTCTCGCAGACGATCGCCAGTCGCCCCACGCGGGCGTCGAGGCCGAGCTCTTCCTTGAGCTCGCGGCGCAGAGCGGCGTCGAGCGTCTCGTGGCCTTCGAGCCGGCCGCCCGGCAGCACCCAATAGCGCTGGCCACGCTTGCGGTGCTCGACGAGCAGGATCTGCTTCTGCCGCACGATGATCGCCGCCACGCGCAGCTGCGGCGTGACCGGGTTAAAGGCTTGCACCAGGGACGCCAGACTGACCAGCGATGTGCTCATCGTAGTGCCGGTCCTGTCCCGCTACTCGCGCGGCAGCTGCAGCGACTGGCCGGGCCTGAGCAGCGGCGTCTGCAGCCGGTTGGCCTGGAGGATGGCCTCGACGTGGGGCCGAGGGTCACCCCGGTAGTGGGCGGCGGCGATGCTCCAGACCGTGTCGCCGGCCTCCACAACCACCCGGTCGCTCGCCTGCGGCCCACTGCCATAGGCGAGCCGGCCGGTGGCCAGCAGTAGCCCGGCCGCCAGGACGGCAATGCGGCCCCAACCTCGGCGACGCTGGGGTCGCGGGTAGGCGTGTCGGGCACCGTCCTGCACGAACATGTGTTCGTTTACGAAGCTAGCACGAACAGGCGTTCGCGTCAAGACCCTGCACGAACAAGTGTTTGCAAGGGGCGAACGGATGTGCTAGCATGGCCCCGTTTTGCAGATTCATGAGGGGCGGTTGGACGTCGGTGTTGCTTGGAAATTCGCCGATGTCGACCCGAAAATTTCTGTGCTACCATGCTGTGATCGCGGTCTGAACCCCTCCTCTCTCCCCTCCCTGGACGCGCCGCTTGGGACGGCGCCGGGTGCGAGATGATCGGCTCTTGGCCGTCGACATCGGCGATAAAGGGAGGGGACGATATGCCCGAACCGTTGACCAGCAGGCAGCGGGAGATCCTGGAGTACCTGAGGTTTCGACAGAAGATCCGCAGTTACCCACCGACGGTTCGCGAAATTGGCGAAGCGGTCGGGCTCTCCTCCAGCTCAACGGTTCAAAACCACCTCAACACCCTGGAGCGGAAGGGCTATATCCGTCGAGATCCCACCAAGTCGCGCACGATTGAAGTCGTCGATATCGACGAAATGCAGGCCAAGCTCAGCAAGGTGGTGGCCGTACCGCTCATCGGACGTGTCGCCGCCGGCCAGCCGATCCTCGCTGAGGAGAACATCGAGGACCACCTGGTCCTCAGCCAGGAACTCGTGGGCTCGGATAACGCCTTCGCCCTCGAGGTGCACGGCGACAGCATGAAAGATGTCGGCATCCTTTCTGGCGACTTCGTCGTAGTGCGCCCCGGAAAAGATGCACCGAACGGCAGTATCGTCGTCGCCCGGCTGGAAGACGACCAGACCAACGAGTCCACTGCCACCGTCAAGCGGCTCTTTCGCGAGGCCAACCGGGTGCGACTGCAGCCAGAGAACGCGGCCTACGAGCCGATCTACAGCACGGCCGCCCAGCTCGAGGGCCAGGTGGTCGCGGTGGTGCGACTGCTGCGCTAAGCCCCTCGGGCTAGGCGCTGCGGTTCATGCCCGGCACGCGGAAGCGCTCAAACTTCGGCAGCAGCCGCCGCGGTAAGGCGCCCCGCATCAGCACACCGTCGCCGCGGTAGTCAACCGCATCGACGTTGCCGTGGGCATGAAATTCTGCCTGGCGCGCGTTCTCGGTGTACGGCAGCAGCACCTCGATCGTGACCATTTCACCGGGCAGGGCTTGGGCGATCGCGCGGCCCAAGGAGTCCAGGCCGGTTTTCCGCAGTGCGGAAATCGGCACCACCGCGAGGTACGGCGACCAACCCTCAGCCAGGAGCTGTTCGACGGCCGACGGGCTCAGCTGATCCACCTTGTTGAGCGCCAGCACCTTCGGCTTCTCGAGTGCCCCGAGGTCCTGCAGCGTTTCGTGCACCGCCTCCATCTGGTCGCGCCCGTTGTAGCGCGTCGCATCGAGCACGTGCAGCAAGAGGTCGGCCTGTTGCACCTCTTCGAGGGTGGCCTTGAAGGCGGCCACCAGGTCGGTGGGCAATTTCTGGATGAAACCGACGGTGTCCGTAAAGAGCACCTCCCGCCGGTTGGGTAGGCGCACCATTCGGGTCGTCGGATCGAGGGTGACGAACAACGCATCCTCGACCTGCACCTGGGCGTGGGTCAACGCGTGGAGCAAGGTCGATTTGCCGCTATTGGTGTAACCGACGATGGCGACCACCGGGTAGGCGACGCGCTGGCGTCCCTCGCGACGTAGCGCCCGCTGCTTGCGGATCTCCTTGATCTCGCGGTCGAGCTCGCGGATCCGGTGGCGAATGCGACGGCGATCGCTCTCGAGTTTCTGCTCACCGGGACCGCGGGTGCCGACGCCCGCGCCCAGGCCGGAGAGGTCGCGGCCACCCTGCAGACGCGGAAGCAAATGATGCAGTTGCGCCGCCTCTACCTGCAGCCGGCCCTCTTTGGTGCGGGCACGCTGGGCGAAGATGTCCAGGATCAATTCGGTGCGGTCGATCACCTTGACGTCGAGCTTGCGCTCCAGGTTGCGCTGTTGGCGCGGTGAGAGCTCTTCATTGAAGACCAGCAGGTTGAAGTCGGCGTCGTGCTTCAGGGCGTGCAAGGCTTCGACCTTGCCCTTGCCGATGAAGAGCGCGGGATCCGGTTTTTGCCGCCGCTGGGTGTCGGTGCCGACCACGACCACACCGGCCGTCTTTGCCAGCTCGGCCAGCTCGAGCATCTGCTCTTCCACGGCGGCCAGTCCCTGGTCCTCGTAATCGAGCGACATCAGATAGGCACGCTCGTGCCTGCCATTGGAGTTCCGGATCAACTCGCCTCTGCCGTCATGATAGCGGCGCCCAGTCGCTCGATCGCTACCTCGGGATCCGGTGGAATCCAGGTCACGCGCGGGTCGGCACGGAACCAGGTGAGCTGGCGGCGAGCATACTGGCGCACCTGCCGCACCGTCGAGGCGCACGCCGCCTCGAGCGTGAGCCTGCCATCGAGGAAGGCCGCCATCTCCGGGTAACCGTGGCCGAGGCGCCGCAGGTCAGCCTTGGGGAAATCATGCCGGATGCCGGTCACCTCGTCGATGAAACCACCGTCAATCATCCGCTGCACCCGCGCTTCGATCCGCTGGTCGAGTTCCGCGAGCGGCACATCCAGGCCGAGCACGGTCGTTGACCAGGGCGGCGGGTTCGAGGTACGCGCCTCGCTGGGACGCCGACCGGTGGCGGCGTGAATCTCGAGCGCGCGGATCAAGCGGCGCGGGTTGCGCCGCGCCCGGTCGGCGGCCGCGGGATCGATGCGGCGCAGCTCGGCCTCCAGCGCCTCGGTGCCCTCCTCATCGAGACGCTGCTCGAGCGCCGCGCGCAGGGTCGGGTCCGGTGGCGCGTCGCCGAGATTCCAACCGTCGAGCACGGCGCGGAGATAGAGGCCGGTCCCTCCCTGTAGCACCGGGAGATGCCGCCGAGCGGCGATCGCCGAGATCGCGTGGAGGGCGACCCGCTGGTAGTCCGCGGCGGTGAAGAGTTCGTCGGGGTCGACGACGTCGATGCCATGCAAGGAAACACCACGGAGCTCGACTCTGGTTGGCTTGTTGGTGCCAATGTCGCAGTGACGGAACACCTGCCGCGAGTCCATCGAGACGAGCTCGCCGTTCAGCCGTTCGGCGACACGGATCGCCAGCTCGGTCTTGCCGCTGGCCGTCGGCCCGACGATCGCCACTAGGCGCAGACTGGCTAGGGCCGTTTGAACAACCGCCTCAATTGGTCATCCGGCAGGATGACCGTTGTCGGCCGGCCATGCGGGCAACTGATGGGCTCCTCGGTGATGGCCAGCGAGCTCAGCAGTTGGCGCGCCGATTCCGGCGTCATCGCGTCACCAAAGCGGACCGCGCTATGACACGCGAGCAGCGCCGCCGTCTCGCGCAGCCGGCGGTCGGGGGTTCGCTCCCCGAGTAGGTCGGTGAGGATCAGTTCCAGGACGCGCCCGACCCGACCTTCCGGCATGTCGGCGGGCGCCGAGCGGATTCGGATCGTGTGCGGACCGAAATGCTCCCCCTCAAAACCGAGGGTTTGCAACCACGGCTCGTGCTCCTGAAAAGCCGCCACCTGGCCGGGCGTCAGGTCGAGGACATGCGGGATCAGCAGGAGCTGGCTCAACGGCTGCCGCTGCTCGAGGCGACGGACGATGCGGTCGAACAGCACCCGCTCGTGCGCGGCATGCTGGTCCACCAGAACCATCGCATCGGGTGCCTCCGCCACGAGGTAACCGCGCAGGAGCTGCCCGACGTACTCCAGGGGCGGCAGCCGCGGGCCGTCAATCTTTCTTCCCTCTTGGCCGTCCATCTCCCTCCCCGGCTCGCCGGGGAGGGTCGGGATGGGGGCGGTCTCTCGAAGCTCGAGCAGGGGTCCACCGGTCGCGGACTGCAACTCATAAATCGGGCTCTGCCGAAGCGCGCGGAAGCAGGCACGCTCGACGGCCGCGAAGATCGCGCCTTCGTTCCGAAAGCGGACCTCACGCTTGGTGGGATGGACGTTGACGTCGACCTCGGCGGGATCGATTCGGATGTCGAGCACAGCCAGCGGGAAACGATCGGGCTCGCGCAGCCCGCGGTACGCCTGCTCCACCGCGAACGCCAGGTTGCGGTGGTGGATGCGTCGCCCGTTCATGAGGATGACGACGTGCTCGCGGGTGGCCCTGTGCAGCGCCGGCGGGCTGATGAGGCCGCGCACCATCCCTTCGTCGACGGCAAGCATGGCGGCGGCGGTCGGCGCGTCGTAGACGGCGGCAAAGGCCACCCGCCGGTCGCCGTTTCCCGGGGTTTCCAGCACGCGGCGCCCATCGACGTCGAGCGCGATCGCGATGGCTGGGTACGCCAGGCCCATCTCACCAACGAGCCGCACGATGACCGCGGTTTCGGTCGCGGGTTGCTTCAAGAATTTGAGCCGCGCCGGGGTGTTGAAAAACAGCCGGCTGACACTGACCCGTGTCCCCGCCGGACTGCCGACCGGACCACTCGCGATCTGCGCGCCACCTTCGACTAGCACGCGGTACCCCTCTCCCCCATCGCCTGGCCGGCTCACCGCCTCGACCCGCGCGACCGCGGCAATACTCGCCAGCGCTTCGCCCCGGAATCCGAGCGTTTGGATCGTTCGCAGGTCCTCGAGCGAGTGGATCTTGCTCGTGGCATGCCGCCGAAACGCGAGTGGCAGGTCGACCGGGGCCATCCCCATTCCGTCGTCGACGACCTCGATCAGGCGTTGCCCGGCCCCTTCGATGCCCACCTGGATCCGCGATGCGCCGGCATCGATCGCATTCTCGACCAGCTCCTTGACTACCGCCGCGGGCCGATCGACAACCTCCCCCGCGGCGATGCCGTCGGCGACCGCCGTGGGCAGGATGGAGATGCGTGCCAGTTCGAGGCCGGCCTCAGTGCGTGACATGCTCTCCCTGCCAGGCGTAGAGCTTTTCCAAGGCCTCCCGCGGCGACAAGCGCTCGAGGTCGAGCTGCTTGAGTTCGGCGACCACCGGGTGATCCAGTGGCAGGCTGAGCTGCGCATTCGCATCCGGCCTTTCGAGGGGTCGCTGACCCTCCAGCTCCGAGAGCACCTGGCGCGCCCGCACCACGACCTGGCGCGGAAGGCCGGCGAGCTCGGCGACATGAATGCCGTAGCTGCGGTCCGCGCCGCCCTCCACGACCTGGTGCAGGAAGATGACGCGCTCACCT